>OBLI01000011.1_pt1 | contig 167225 bp, 167 predicted proteins | sample 1519701 | NCBI WGS metagenome assembly OBLI01 (sample SAMEA3663005, study PRJEB22513) | pig gut metagenome | biome: pig gut; feature: pig-associated habitat; material: faeces | place: France | collected 2012
CATACTCAAAACGATAGTTGGGTATGCTGCTTCGCTGATTTTTTTGCTTTAGGGTTGGGTATGTAGTACCGCTATTGGCATGGTTGGGAATGCGGGGGCAATGTGGCTCTGAAAAAGTGAACATATCAAAGCTGGAAGGTGCGTGGATAGTGGGGACAGGTAGATACGTTCAGTGAGAGTAAACTTTTTTATAGGTTGGGTATGTGGAATAATATAGTAATTGCTGAAAGGTTCCTGGCTAAGGAGTGGGGATTTGAAATCGTAGGAAAGGTTATGGTGGAATATTCATGTGAAGACGGTAGTATTTATGTCAAAAGTACAGAAGTAAATACCGAAAATGGCTTGAAAACAAGGCATTTCCGAGAGTTGGGAGTTCTTTTCCGGCTCTCGGATTTTTTCGTTTCTGGGTGCTAAACCAAGGGTTGAGTTGACAGGTTGAAAACAGACAAGGTTGAGTGGACAAGATGATTTTGTGTGAGATTGAGTGGATAGGATAGTTATAACACTGAAAATATGAACAAACAGCAAAAACAATAAAAAAACATCACGAAACATTGAAAATAGGCTCAGAATATGCTATAATTATCATTGAATTTTTGTATCAACTTGTATTGTTCAGAGGTGAAAACAATGAGTGAAAATATAAATGAAAAATGGATAAGTATTGAAGAAGCGGCGGAACATTTAGGCATTAAGCCTGTAACCATACGAGATTGGATAAAGAAAGGAAAAGGCATTCCGGCTCATAAAATCGGAAAAAAATGGAAGTTCAAATATTCTGAATTAGATGCATGGGTAAAGAGTGGGCAAAGTGCTATCGAATAGGAGGACTCAGAAACAAATGCGATATTTAGGTAGCAAGGTTAGGCTGTTAACTTGCATACAGGATGTTATTGATAAATACAACATACAAGGGGAAAGTTTTGCAGACCTGTTTTCCGGAACAGGTTGTGTGGGCGATTTTTTTAAGGATAAATATAACGTTATCTCAAATGATTTTTTGTATTACTCATCTGTAATGAGTAAAGCAAAATTGCAGTTTGGTAAAAGACCTGCATTCAAAAACTTTATAAGAAAATATAATTTGGACATTTTTGAGTGGCTTAATGCAAAGCAATTCACTCCTGATCAAACATATTTTGTTTATAGCAACTATACTCCGGTAGGAGATAGAATGTTTTTTACAGAAGAAAACGGAATAAAGATTGACGGCATCAGACAAACGATTGAGGAACTTCTTTCAGAAGATGTGATTGATAATAATGAATATTTGTATCTGTTAGCATCTTTATTAGAAAGTGTTACTCGTTTTTCTAATACCTCAGGAACGTATGAAGCTTTCTTTAAATTTTGGGATTCGAGGGCAATTAATGATTTTGTCATTGAACCTTTGGCGATGAATGAAACAGATAATACGTTGAAACATACTTTTTACAGTGAAGATACAAACCAACTGGTAAGAAAGATTGAAGGTGATATCGCTTATATTGACCCACCATATACTGTAACTCAATATGTATCAGCTTATCACTTTTTAGAAACGCTTGCAAAATACGATGCACCTAAGATAAAAGGTGTGGGAGGAAAAAGAGAACGTGGTGACAAAAATTCTCTTTATGCAAGAAGGTTCGATGCAAAAGCACAGTTTGAGGATTTGTTCCGACAATTACAATTTAGACATATTATTATAAGTTACAGCAACCAGGGATTGGTGTCATTAGAAGAGTTGGTAGAACTTGCGAAAAAATTTGCTGTAAACAATGAGGTAAATGTAGAGTATTTTGACTATAGGGAGTATCAAAATCATCGTTCAAGCAACAAGCGAAATGGAAAAAATCTGAACGAGGTAATCATCTATTTTGAAAAGGATTTGGTTACTAATAAATCACCATTAAACTATTCTGGTAGCAAAGACACTATGATTAAAGCAATTACCCGCGAATTGCCTTCAACGGTAGGTACGTTTGTCGATGTTATGGGTGGAGCTTTCAATGTGGGAGCAAATGTAGTAGCTACTGAATTGGTGTATTACAATGAAATTGATTCTCGAATTTATGAGATTATTAATTGGCTAACCCAAGAAAATAAAGCTAATATTGTTGCCGAAGTTGAAAAATGTATTGCAGAATACGGCTTGGGAAAAAGTTTAGAGAAACCATATCGTATTTTGCGTGATGCATATAATCAAGCAGGGGGTCATGTTGAACTTTTTGTATTGCATATGTATGCATTTCAAAATCTCATACGTTTTAATGCGAACCAAAAGTTCAATACTCCAATAGGTGTTGCGGGTTATAGTGATGACATGAAGCGAAGAATCGAAAATTTCATTCCGAAAACAAAACGTGTTGTTATGAGTAATCGAGATTATGTCAATATGGATTGGACATCCTTTCCCAAAGACTCCGTATTTTATTTCGACCCGCCCTATTACATTACAAGTGCTGCATATAATGACGGCAAACGCGGTGGTAAAGGTTGGTCAATAAAAGAAGAGTTAGAGTTGTTGGATATCTTGTTAAAACTCAATGAAAATGGCTATAAATTCATGCTGTCTAATGTTGTTGAGCATAAAGGAAAACAACATGAAATATTACTGAATTGGGTAAAAGAACATGGTTTCATTATGGTTGACGCCGGGGTTTCTGGATGGCGTTATGCAAAGAATGAAGTAATAATTAAAAACTATGTGAGGTGATGAATGTGGAACATAGGCTGTTTTTTTCATCCGAATTAGAGGAAAAACTAAAAAATGTCTCCAGCGAGACAAAACAAGCATGGAAAGATATTGGTGCCAATTCTTATTTGGAACTAATGGAGTGTTGTATCTCAAAGTTAAATGATACATATTCAAAACTAAACATAGTGTCAGTTTCGTTTGAGGAAGATATTCAGGTGTATGGACAATCAAATACATATTTTGGCTTCATCAAAAACGAGAATGATGTGATATTGGCATACGTGTTTGTTATTCCACCAAAATATGAAACACGTTCCGGTGTGTTGGCACAGCAAGTATTTCCTGTGTTATCGGGCATTACTCCGGAATTAAAAGCATCCAAGGATATTAGAATAAATAATCGTCCAATTTTTATTACCAATTTAAACGAAGCAAACTTAACAGCTTCTGTTGCGGTAAATATAAAAAGCGGGACAGTGTTGGGCTTTAACTATATCGATGTATATGATCGAGATATTGATGAAATATTGCTGTCAAATGGAATAAATCCGGCAGTTCGCTCCCTGGAAGATTATAATTCTATGGTATCAAAAGTCAATAAATCGGGAATTAATGAGTTCTTTGAGGTGAACATTTTTGATAAAACAATTACTTTCTTAAAAATTAGACTCAAGGATGGTATTCATGTCAATAACGAACCATATTGGTTTGTATTGAAAGCATACGCAGCTCTTTATCTGGCTAAAAAGGAAGGCTACACGTGTGAGATGAGTATAATGAATCAATTGAGCCGTGGAAACAAGACATTAGATGCGTTTCGTGATTTTGTAGAGAAAACAGAGTTGTAGGAGAATAAAATGCAAAAAATATACTATGGTGCACCCGGCACAGGAAAAAGTTTTGAAATTGATACATTTTTGAAGTCAGAAGGAATAAGAGAGGAATATATTTTTCGAATTACGTTTCATCCTGATTTCAGTTACAGCGATTTTATAGGGCAGTTGCTTCCAACCGTTATAAAGAGTGGTCCCGCCAAGGGAGACATTACATATGATTTTTCTAAAGGAGTTTTCACTCAGGCTCTCGAAAAATCGTACGAGGATACGTCAAAGGATGTTTATCTCATATTGGAAGAAATGTCTCGTGGAAATTGCGCAGCAATTTTTGGTGATATCTTTCAATTGCTTGACAGAGAGAAAACGGGACTCAACAAAGGCTATAGTAAGTATTTTATAAATAATGGCTTGATAGCAAAAGATATCATCGCATTAAGTGATGACAGAGTAAAACTGCCTCCTAACTTTCATATTATTGGAACAGTTAACACTTCAGACCAAAATGTGTATGTAATGGATACGGCGTTCAAAAGAAGATTTGAGTGGGAATACATTAGCACAAAACCAGTAAAAAATAGTGCTGGATTGGGATATGAAAATAATGTCGATATAGTTTTGAACAATGGTTCTGCGGACAAAACGGTGAAATGGGTTGATTTATACGGTGTATTAAACGTATTCATCTCATCTGATAAATGGCTTGGCTTAGGAGAAGATAAGCAAATCGGTCAGTTCTTTATTGAATTTGATATGACAGCCACCGCAGATGAACACAAAAGACAAGTTAAGAATAAGTTGCTTCATTACTTATGGTTTGATGTGAGTCAATCTTCTTACAAATCAGGAGTGACTTTATTTGACGGTTCAATTTCCAATTTCGCATCCTTGTATGATTCATTTGAAGATGGGAAGAAAATTTTCAGTGATACATTTTTTGACTGTATAGATAAGTGGGAGCAGAACTGCTTATAATGGTTTGGCAAAAAGGAAGGAGGTGCCTTTATGCTGCATTATTATGGACAAGACAGTTCAGATGTTGACAAGTCCATTGCACAAATTTTTTCTTTTCATCCTGGTGATACCAGATTTATAAAAAGTGAGAACAAAAGTGTTTTTGATTTCGTTGGTTTTGTTATAAAGGAAGATGCGGTCCTAACGGTATTTCCGAAACACTATCTTTCGGAGCAGACCATCACGGATGCGAACGAAGGCTTGTTGGACCTTAATGAGGATTCGAGAATACTGTTTCTTGCTCTCAATAAATATATAAACGAAACGAATTCAAAAGCTAAAGCTGATAAATACATAGGTGAAATGGCTGAATTTGAATCGGATTATCCTTTTCATGCTTTCTTTGAAGTTTATGACTATTATAAGCGCTATGGTATTTACTATGAAGAAGAAAACATCGTTATAACAGGTCAACGCGGAAAAGTATCATGGAAACACACTATGCAGCATTCTAATGTTGTGGTAAGTAATGAAAATATAATTTACTTGCCTCTATATTCGAAAAAGAAAAATCCAAAAGCTGCGTTTATAAGTGAATGCATGGTTTTTGTCATAAATTACACTCTGCATTGTTTTCCATATTTCCTGCAATTAAAACCTATTAATTCGCAAAAGGCATCGATGGATTTTATAGCCAACAGAGGGTATGTCCTAAAGCAACTGCATCAAGCGAAGAATCATGTTTTTAAGGATATACACAAAAATTTGGTTGATTCATTGATATGCTTTTTTGGAGAGTTGGATACCCAAAAACGCGGCGGTTCTGTTCATGTGAAAATTAACTACTTCAATATTATTTGGCAGACAATGGTTAACAAATATTTAAATGACTGCTTTGTAGGAATCGACACAACTAATAACAAGATTCTATTTGATGAATCAATTACTACGTCTTCTGTTTTATTTGGACCAATGACATATGTAATTGATGCATCTTCGCATCGGTTTGAAGTTGAATTGGATCATTATGGCTCTTGCAAAAATGAGCAGTATATTTTTGATTCGAAGTATTATGGCGATGTTACAGAATTAAACTATAAGCAGTTCGTCTACAATGTAATTATGGACAATTATGTGAACCAGAAACGCAGAATTATGACCTATAGTGCATTACTTTTACCAGGCATGAAAAATGCAAAATTACATTTGGATTTGCTAACGCCGTTTGGTAAGCTAAACAATAATAATCATCAAATTATAGAGCATTATCTGGATGTTAAAACAGTGATGAAGCATTATATAGAGAACTAATTCATATTCCAGTAAACAAAAGAAAGAATTATAGCAGACACCTTACCATGAAGATAATTCGTTTAAAGGAGGCTAGTGATTAATGCGTACATTTAATTATGCTGCGTATGCGCGGACAATTGAATTAGGGATTGCAAGTCCCAATATGACCAAAATCGCACAGGCTCTTTTTGCACCCATTATCAGTCATGAGGGTGTTGTCAATCATCGAGGGAATCCATATACGATAGACCCCAAACAGGCAAAAGCGTGGTATGAGCAGACAAAGGGGATTCCTGCAAATATTAAAACGGCGGCAGGCTTGCCGGATATTGTGAACTCTATTGGAGATTACTTTTCAGAACGCATCATTGATGAACTCATCAATCAGATGAAGGAAGCTGCTATGTATTCTGCGATGCTTTCTCTGATTCATGATTCCGACCTCGGCGAAGAGGCAAAACAGGAATTGATGCAATGTTACGAAGATGGTGACAGAGCAGAATTTCTTGGACGAGCATTCTTATATGCTTTGGTTGGCGATAATCTAAAGAAAGACCCCGATGTTGAGGTTTTTCCAGTTGACGAGGATATCCGTACATTTAAAGAGTTAATCAAGAAGAGCCACAAAAAACCGGAAAAGATAACTCCTCCAGATGAAATCGAAGACCACGAACTTGGTTATGTACAGGAACTATATAAGGTGTACCACGAAGAAACCGGAGAAGAATATGTGCGTCCAGCAGATCTGGATTCGCAACCGAAATTGAAGAGGGATTTCAACAGGCAACGCAAAGATTACTATAGTGCAGAAACTATACGCCGTGAACTCAGAGATACAATCCGACAGGACGAGGCAGAAGGCTTTGATATCCTTAAGGATGAGATGTATGATGGCGTTATCACGACACGGGATAAGGCTTACGATAGCAGTTTCAAGAGACTGACCGCTGTTATGGAACACGCTACGGAAGTTCCGATTTCCCGTAATTTACAAGACCGTCTTTTGGATTGGGTCGGACCAGGAGAGAAAAAGGGTGTTTGTCATATGCTTGTAAACGATGAACGCTTGACCTGGATGGAGGATGATGATGACTGCTAAATTATTCAATTCAATATTTGAAATGGAACTGAGGATTTTGCTCCTTTTATTGGAAAGTAATGGTGGGCAATACACAGTTGATAGAATTGTGGCTCTTGACTTTATTACTTGCTATTCGGCGGATTTCAGTCTTCCCTATAGAAACCTACATGGAGATAACAGTTTCAAATTCGGGGAGATGTCTAACAGACGCTTATTGGCACAAGAAGCCGTCAAAGAACTTGTAACAAAAGGCTTTATTTCGGTTATGGTAGATAAGGGCTATTACTTTTCAATATCTGACCAAGGTAAAGCATACGCTAAAAAATTCAAGAGTGCCTATGCAAAAGAATATAAAACCATCGCAAAGGCGGTAGCAAAAAAATACAGAAAGGACAGTGACGAGGGCATTCTGGCAGAAATCCAGTCTCACTCGATTATGTCACTAAAGGTATAAACGATGTTTTACATAAAAAGAATCACCCTTGTTACTGGTAACGGAATTCAGTCCTCTGTGGAGTTCGATGCCGGACTGAATATTATTTATGGTGAGTCCAACACAGGAAAAAGCCTTATTGTCGATTGCATTGACTATATGTTTGGTGCTACCGAGCATCGATTTGAGCCTAAATTGGACTTGAAGGAAATTCGTATGTTGTTGGATGTTGATGGCAATAGCCTTACTATGGCAAGAAAAATTGACAGCAATGATGTCGAAGTTTCCAGCTTGGTGCTGGAGATTGATAGCGATACCTATAAAACGGGCAATGCTAAAAAGAATATTAACAGTGTCTGGCTACACCTTATGGGTATCAAAGATGAAGTTAAAATTATTCAGACAATGACAGGAAAATCGCAGAGGCTTACACTGCGAACCTTCTACCACACATTGTTGATTGATGAACAGCGTGTCCAAACAGTAAACAGTGTGCTTTCCTCGGGCATCGGTTATAATAAAAAAGTTAGCGTTCCCGTATTGTCCTCCCTGCTGTATTTTGCAACGGGTAATAACTATCTGCCGGACGAGGTAGGAAAAAACAGTGCTACTCGTAAGGAACGCAAGGACGCAGTAAAAAAATTCGTTGACAGAAGTATGTCGAAATTGGCAGAAAAGAAAATCTCGGAGTTACAGAATCTGTCCAAAGAATCCCCTGTCGAAATTCAGCAAAAAATGGATCAGGTTCTCAATGCCATAGGTGCTGCAGAAGGTGCGCTTGAGGAGGCTACAAGCCAGAGCCGTACCCTTGCAGATAGAATCATTGAAATTGATAATCAGATTGCAGAATGTAGGGTTTTGAAAAATCGAAATGCATCCCTTCAGACGCAATATGACTCCGATATTAGAAGGATTACCTTCATCGTGGAGGGAGACATTCACAGCGAGGATATTCCTAAATTAGACCATTGTCCGTTTTGTAATGGCGAACTTCCAAAGGGAAAAGAAGAATCCTGCATGGCTGCGGCAGTAGCGGAAGTTACAAAAATAGAAGCCCAAATCCGTGATTTGCGCTCTGTTCAGGAATCTATTGCAGAGGAAATGAGGGAGTTAGCAAGCGCCAGAAGTGCTTTAGTAGAACAACGCAGACAGATAGATACACGCATTCGTGCTGAATTACGTCCGCAGATATCTGATTTGCGTTCTCATCTCGCTGACTACACATTGGCATTAAATCAATATAAAGCAAAGGAACTGATAGAGTCCTTCAGTGATGTGTTAGTTAGTGAACTGAAGGTAACGGAGGAAGAAGAATCCTTAGTCGTTAATGTGAATGTTCCGCAAAAATTCAATGATGTATTTAAGGACAAGCTAAACACGATTCTGAGGAACCTTTTGGGAGATTGTAACTATCAGAACTTCACGGGCGCACGTTTTGATTCTAACGATTACGATGTGGTGGTTAATGGTCATCTCAAGAAAAGCCAAGGTAAGGGTTTTAGAGCTTTCCTTAATACCATTTTAGCAATCGCAGTTCAGAACTGTTTGGCAGAATACGATAAATATCAGCCTGGCTTACTGGTTGTGGACTCGCCTATTTTGTCTTTGAAAGAAAAAGAGGACCACATTGGCGAAGAACATACTTCTGAAACCATGAAAACTGGATTGTTTAATTATTTATTGACACACCAAGGTACAAGACAAACTATTATAATTGAAAACGAAATACCGAGTCTTGATTATTCATCTGCACATCTTGAGGAATTCACAAAGGATGAAAACAGAGGAAGATATGGTCTGATTACAGGCTATCGAGATTAACGGATATCAGAATCACTCACATTTTGTGGGTGGTTCTTTTTTTTTTTGCCTTTTTTCGGGATGTCCATTCAATGTCCATTGGATGACCATTTCGGCTCAATTACAAAAAAGGGCTTCCAGAGTATCATATATACAATGAATCTGACATTGAGACGGGTACACAGAAATGCGTATCCATCTGAGTAGCAGATACTCAAATAAAAAATATTCCAATGCCCGAAGTGGTCGACCTTAAGGCGGTGGGATACATCAAGGAGTCTGGTTTACGGTTAATAGCCGTGAACTGACTATGATGTACCTACCGTGCTTTGTCGCGCCCATTTTAGGTGTCATAGTCGGTGTACATCAGTATGCCGGCTCTTTTTGTATCCCTGCCGCTGCCCTTCGGAGCGAAAAAGAAAGGCAGGGATTTCAATTGAGAAAATTCAAAACCGCGGAGAAGAACCGCACAAACTATGTCTATTACACAGCAGAGGGAAAGGCAATAAGGCTTTCACCAGGTATGACAGATGATGACCAAGAAGTAACTGAAGAAATCATCACCTTGCTTCATACGATGGATGATGATGAGGTTGATGCTGAACGCCGGGAGTGGTATCATTGTCCGGTTCATTATCAGTCATACACTGGCGGCAGTGGAGAGGATGCTGAAGATCGTAATGATTATTTAGAAGATGTTAGTGCTAACCCATTGGAGCAGATTTTAGCTGAGATTGACGAGCAGGAACGTTCTGCCAAAATCGACAGGTTGGAGACTGTAATATCCAATTTAACTTATTTGCAGCAGAGTACTATAAAGAAGAGGTTTTTCATGGGTATGACCAATGTAGCCATTGCGGCCGAAGAGGGAGTTTCTGAAGCAGCAATTCGGAATCGCTTGAAGAAGATTTTTGAAGCAATAAAGAAAAAGTTCTAATTTATAGGTTCGATTTACTTTAGATTTTCGCATATGGACATAGGGGGGGTTAACCGCTCCCCGGAAAGGAGCCAAAGGATATGAAACACACAGTTAGTATCAATGTAGCAAGACCAAGTGGTCCTCCTATCCAGGTAGCGAGGAGCAGAACCATTCATTTAAGACAGCGTCTGCTGGATTTCCTCTTTGGGAAAAAGATGAGTGTGGTTGTTCTCTCTCCTGGTGATTCGGTCCATACGGTCGAAATCAGGGAAGTCAAGGAAGGAGGTAAAGACCATGGCTGATAACAAGTTGTTCTTGGATGCCGCAAAGCACCTTAGAGCTTTAGCAGAGATTTTTGAAGCAATGGCTGCCAGTGATACAAAGGCAGAAGCTCCAAAGCCTGCTAAAAAGAAGGTCAGTTTAGAGGATGTTCGGGCGGTGCTTGGACAGAAGAGTCAGGCTGGCCTGACTGCTGAAGTCAAGGAGCTCATCACCAAGTTTGGCGGCAGCAAGCTGTCGGATGTACCACCGGAGCAGTATACAGCACTTCTTAAAGAAGCGGAGGCATTAGGAAATGACTAATCATGCATTCCTTTCACCATCCGGCTCTCACAGATGGCTGAACTGTACACCAAGCGCAATGCTCGAGGCAGAGTTTCCTGGCAGTACCAGCTCTGCTGCAGAGGAAGGTACCGTCGCCCACGCATTCTGCGAACATAAGCTGAAGAAAGCAATCCACAAGAGAAGCAAGAGACCTGTCTCCACTTACGATAGTGATGAGATGCAGGAGTACACCGATAGTTATGTGGAGTATGTGCTGGAGCAACTTGAAACAGCAAAGCGGGGTTGCAAGGATCCGATGCTGCTGATAGAGCAGAAGGTAGACTTCTCAGAGTTTGTTCCAGATGGCTACGGCACAGCAGATTGCATTATAGCAGCTGATGGTGTGCTGCATATCATAGACTTCAAGTATGGTCTTGGGGTACTGGTGGATGCCGAGTGGAATACACAGCTTATGTGCTATTCCATCGGTGCGCTGAACATCTTCGACAGCATCTATGATATCAAGGAAGTCACCATGCACATCTTCCAGCCACGCAGGGAAAATGTTCAAAGCTGGACAATCCTTGTGGAAGAACTGAAAGAATGGGCAGAGAATGAACTAAAGCCAAAGGCACAGATGGCCATTAACGGTGAAGGTGAGTACTGCCCAGGTGATTGGTGTCAGTTCTGCAGGGCGGCTGTGAAATGCAGGGCCAGAGCAGAAGAAAAGCTGAAGCTGGCTAAGGATGAGTTCAAACTGCCACCACTTCTAACGGATGCAGAGATTGAGGAAGTGCTGTCAGTCCTTCCAGATCTCACTAAATGGGCAGATGAAATCTATGCCTACGCATCTGATGCTGCCATAAATCATGGCCACGAATGGGCAGGGTTCAAGGTAGTGGAGTCTGTTACAAAGCGAAGGTATAAGGATGAAGAAGCCGTAGCTGAAGCTGCAAAGTCCAATGGTTTTACAGATATCTATCGTCATAGCCTTATTCCTATGACGGAGATGAAAAAGCTGATGGGCAAGACCAGGTTTGAGGAAATCTTAGGTGAACTTATTATAAAGCCGCCCGGAAAACCAACCCTGGTGCCGATGTCGGATAAGCGTCCGGCTATTAACGTTATAAACGAATTCAAAACGGAGGAATAATATCATGGCAATTTCTACTAAAACTAAGGTAATCACTGGTGTAAACACTCGTCTCTCTTATTTCCACGGCTGGGAACCTACCAGCATCAACAATGGCCCGGAGCGCTATTCTGTATCTGTCCTTATCCCCAAGGATGATACAGAGACTGTGAACGCTATCAATGTGGCAATCGATGCTGCCATTGCAGATGGTATAGCAAAGTTTGGCGGCAAGAAGCCTAACAAGGGTGCAATCAAGCTTCCTCTGCGTGATGGCGATGTTGAGCGTGACGATGAAGCCTACAAAGGTCATTACTTTATCAATGCCAACAGTTCAACTCCGCCTCAGATTGTAGACAAGAATGTAAAGCCTATTCTTGACCGCAATGAGGTGTACTCTGGCTGCTATGCCCGTGTATCTTTAAACTTCTATGCCTTCAACAGCAACGGAAATAAGGGCATCGCATGTGGCCTTGGTAATATCCAAAAGATCCGCGATGGTGAGAGCCTAGGCGGTCGCACTTCTGCAGCAGATGATTTCACTACTGTGGAAGATGATGATTTCCTGTCCTGATATACCAGTACCTATGTATGAGGTAAAAGATATGAACGAATTCTATGAATTTGTCAATAGGCTGAATACGCTGGTTCTTTTCGAGGTTATCATAATTGTTTCTATCAATGCATTGTTCTATATGAGCAGGGATGCACTGAAAGATATCCGTGAGAAGTTCTGGCATAGGAAGTCTGAATAATATGTAACAGCGGGTGGTAAGGGGGTGTCCTTTACCGCCTTTGCTGTAGAAAGGAGCAGAAATGAATACCTTAAGTATAGATATTGAGACATTCAGTAGCGTCAACCTTGCCAAGGCTGGTGTTTATAAATATGCGGAGAGTCAGGATTTTGAGATACTGCTGTTCGGATACAGCGTGGATGGTGGGGAGGTGCAGGTGGCAGATCTGGCATCCGGTGAGAAGATACCAGATGATGTCCTTGCTGCCTTATATGATGATTCTGTTGAGAAATGGGCATTCAATGCAATGTTCGAGCGAGTGTGCTTATCTAATTATCTTGGCGAGTGGCTTAGTCCAGAAAGCTGGCGTTGCACTATGATATGGGCAGCAACTTTAGGATTGCCTTTATCCTTGGAGGGTGTTGGTGCTGTACTTGGTTTGGAGAAGCAGAAGCTGACTGAAGGCAAGAGCCTCATAAAATACTTTTGTGTTCCTTGTTCACCGACCAAAGTAAATGGCGGCAGGACAAGGAATCTGCCAGAGCATGACAGGGAGAAGTGGCAGCTGTTCAAGGATTACAATATCCGTGATGTTGAAACCGAGGTCAGCATACAGAAGAAGCTGTCCCGTTTTCCTGTGTCTGACGATGTCTGGGAGGAATATCACATCGACCAGGAAATAAATGACCTAGGGATTGGCATTGATATGGCTTTAGTAAAGCAGGCTATAGCTATGGATACCAGCACCCGTGAGGAGCTGACAAGGAAGATACAGGATATTACTAATCTGGAAAATCCTAACTCTGTAGTACAAATGAGAGGCTGGCTTTCAGAAAATGGACTCGAAATGGATACCCTTGGGAAAAAGGCTGTGGCTGAATCCATGAAGACAGCACCAAAGCATCTGGCGGAAGTCCTTTCTCTCCGTCAGCAGCTGGCAAAGAGCAGTGTAAAGAAATATTCTGCCATGGAAACAGCGGTGTGCAGAGATTCCAAGGCAAGAGGTATGTTTCAGTTCTACGGGGCAAACCGTACCGGGCGGTTTGCTGGACGCATCATCCAGCTACAGAATCTTCCGCAGAACCATATGCCAGATCTTGCAGTAGCGAGAGAGCTGGTAAGGGATGGTAACTATGAGGCACTTGACATTTTATATGAAGATATTCCTGACACACTCTCGCAGCTTATTAGAACTGCCTTTGTTCCGCAGAATGGAAGGAAGTTCATTGTTGCTGATTTCTCAGCGATTGAAGCCAGAGTGCTTGCTTGGCTTGCAGGGGAGAAATGGAGAATAGCTGTGTTCAAAGAAGGAAAAGATATCTATTGCAGCAGTGCTCAGCAGATGTTTGGTGTACCGGTTGAAAAGCATGGCATTAATGGACATCTCAGACAGAAAGGCAAGATTGCTGAATTGGCACTTGGCTATGGCGGTTCTGTTGGTGCCCTTACTGCTATGGGAGCCTTGGATATGGGACTTGCCGAGGATGAGCTTCAGCCATTGGTGAATGCCTGGAGAAATGCCAATCCTATGATAGTAGCATTCTGGTGGGATGTAGACCGTGCCGTAAAGAAGGCTGTAAAGGAACATATTCCATCAGAGGTTGGCTGTATCAGATTCAGCTATGAGAGCGGTTTCCTTTTTATAAGGCTGCCATCCGGGAGAAGGCTTGCCTATGTAAAGCCTCGTATGGGAGTTAACAAGTTCGGGGGCGAGTCTGTTACCTATGAGGGTGTTGGCAGTACCAAGAGATGGGAGAGGCTTGAGAGTTATGGGCCAAAGTTCGTGGAGAACATCACCCAGGCGGTTGCCAGGGATATCCTAATGTATGCTATGAGAACACTTCGGCACTGTAGCATAGTGGCACACGTACATGACGAGCTGATTATAGAAGCCGACCAAAGGATGAGCCTTGATGCGGTCTGTGAGCAGATGGGAAGGACACCACCTTGGGCAAAGGGACTGTTACTCAGAGCAGATGGTTATGAATGTGATTTTTATAAAAAAGATTAAATATATGGGATTCGATTAAGCCTGATTATTCGCATATGGTCAGAAGGGATTTTCCTTCTGACTATATTTTTTAGGAGGAATTCGACTATGAACGAATTACTGAAGATCAATTATGAAAGAGAGCGTCCTACTGTGAGTGGACGGGATTTGCACATGGCACTGGGTATTGGTACTAAGTATGCAGACTGGTTCAAGCGTATGTGTGACTATGGATTTTCTGCTGGAAGAGATTATGAAGCTATTTCTCAGAAATGGGAAACAGCTCAAGGCAATGTAACTACGCAGATTGACCACCAGCTTTCCATCGATATGGCGAAAGAGCTTTGTATGATTCAGCGTACCGATATCGGCAGACAGTTCCGTCAGTATTTCATCCAGGTTGAAGAAGCATGGAATACACCAGAGGCAGTATGGGCAAGGGCAATACAGATGGCTAACCGTACCATTGATGCCATCAAGCAGAGAAATATGGAGCTGGAGTGTACCATCGGTATTCAGAATCAGCAGATTGCTGAGATGAGTCCGAAGGCAAGCTATTTTGACATTGTCCTTCAGTGTCCGGATGTGGTGCCTATCTCCGTTATCGCAAAGGACTATGGTTGGAGCGCTAACCGCATGAACAGGTACTTGGCAGATAAGGGTGTGCAGTATAAGCAGGGAAATATCTGGCTTTTGTACCAGAGATATGCTGACAGAGGGTACACCAACACCAAGACATTTGCCACTCCTGCTGCTGATGGTACCATGCATAACCATGTTCACACTTACTGGACTCAGGCAGGTCGGCTCTTTATCTACGAACTGTTGAGAGCCGATGGCATCGTCCCTTGTATTGAACAGGGGGTATAACGGATATGAAGAATGCAGATAAGGCAATCTGCAACGAGGAGAAGGCTGCTAAGAAGGCAGCCTTCAGACCTCTCGTGTATATATGTAGCAGATTCGCCGGTAATGTAGCTGTTAACACAGAGAAGGCAAAGGAATATTGCAGGTTTGCTCTTTCTAAGGGAGCATTTCCAGTAGCAATGCATCTTATGCTGCCACAGTTCATGGATGATAGTGACCCGGAGCAGAGAGAGATTGCCATGCGCATCAACAAAATCATCCAGGGCAAGTGCAATGAGGTTTGGGTATTCTCCGATGGCGAGATATCCGCTGGGATGAAGGCGGAGATAAGCACCGCCCGGATGTGGCATCAGACTATAAGGCGTTTTAATGAGAACTGCGAGGAGGTTTCTTCATGATAGATTTCACACTTTTTACGGCAGACAGCTTTGGTGACAGTGCCAACTGCCTCTATGCCAATAAGGTACATATCACGGATATGGCATCGTTCAAGCAGGCAATCAAGCTTGACCATGTATGTGCTGCTTATAAGAACAATTACCGCAGCAATAACAATTTCCTTGAAACCGATGTGCTGCCTATGGACTGCGATAATGGTCACTCGGACGAACCGAAGGACTGGGTGTATCCATTGGATGTAGCCATGGCGTTTCCTGAGTGTCCTTTTTTGGTCAGCTACAGCCGTAACAATATGAAGGTCAAGGGTGGCAAGTCTGCCAGACCAAGATTTCATGTGTATTTCCCTATTGCCAGGATGACAGATGGCAAGGCATATGCCGAGCTTAAGAGAAAGGTGCAGCAGGTATTTCCGTATTTTGATGCAGAAGCCTTGGGGGAGTCCCGTTTCCTTTATGGCACAAAGGCACCAGATGCAGAATACTACGATGGCAACGGTGATTTAGTGGAATTCCTGACTCGTGATGATTTCGCTGACTTTGATGCCCTAACAGAAGAAATCCAGGAGGGCAGCAGAAACAGCACCATGAGCCACATTGCAGGCAAGATTATCAAGCGGTTCGGTGCTACGGATGAGGCACATAATCTTTTCCTTAAGGCTGCCGAAAAGTGCAATCCTCCTCTTTCGGATGAGGAACTGGCAAGAATCTGGCGGTCAGCATCAAAGTTCGGTGTTAAGGTATCAGGGCAGGAAGGATACATTGCTCCTGAGATTTATAACTCTGACTGCACACTCCGCCCAGAGGATTTCTCTGATTTGGGGCAGGCTGTGGTAATGGCAGAAGCCTATAAAAATAAGCTCTGCTATACGCCATCAACAGATTTCCTGGTCTACAACGGTGGCTTTTGGGAGGAATCAGCGCCTATGGCCCAGCGTGTTTCGCAGGAACTGACAGACCGTCAGCTTGAGGAAGCCGAAAAAGAGATAGACAGGCAGACAGATGAGATGAAGAAAAACGGAGCCATGGCTATTATTCAGGCAGTGGGAGAAAAGAAAGCAGTAGCAGCCTTTAATCGTGCGCAGGTCAGGTCTTATGAGCTTCTTTTGAATGCACAGAATTATAAGAAGTATGCCATTAAGCGCCGTGACACCAGACAGATCGCAGCTGCATTAAAGGAAGTACGTCCTTTGGTCAATATTGATTTAGGAAAACTTGATGCAAACGAATTTCTGCTGAACTGCCCATCTGGGACATATGATCTTCGTAAGGGTGTCGGTGGAGTTAAGGAGCTTGACCCAGAGGACTATATCACAAAGCAGACAGCCGTAGACCCGTCACAGGAGGGGGAGGTGCTGTGGCAGGATGCTTTGAAACTGTTCTTCCAGGAGGATAACGAGTTAATTGAGTATGTTCAGAAAATTGTAGGCCTTGCTGCAATAGGCAAGGTCTATGTTGAGGCTCTCATCATTGCTTATGGTGAAGGCAGGAACGGTAAGAGCACTTTCTGGAACGCAATCTCAAGGGTGCTTGGCACATACAGCGGCAATATCTCTGCGGATATGCTGACGGTCAGCTGCAGGAGAAATGTAAAGCCGGAACTGGCTGAAGCAAAGGGCAAGCGTATCCTTATTGCAGCAGAGCTTCAGGAAGGTATGAGGCTTAATACATCCAATGTAAAGCAGCTGTGCTCTACAGATGAGATTGCAGCTGAGAAGAAATATAAGGCACCTTTTGCGTATACTCCGACTCATACATTGGTACTTTACACGAACCACCTGCCGAAGGTCAGTGCTTTGGACAAGGGTACCTGGCGGCGGCTTATCATCATTCCTTTTGGAGCCAACATTGAAGGCGCATCAGACATCAAGAATTATGGTGACTATCTTTTCAAAAATGCAGGCGGTGCAATCCTCAAATGGATTATTGATGGTGCAGAGAAAATCATCAGTGAGAGGTTCAGTATCACTCTGCCTGAGAAGGTAAAGGCAGCAATTGATGGCTATAGGAGCAATAATGACTGGATGGGTGCATTTATTGATGAACGCTGTGAGGTAGACCCATCATATGAAGCACCATCCGGGGAGTTCTATAACGAGTACCGCGCCTACTGCATCCAGACAGGTGAGTATGTGAGGAGTTCGGTAGACTTCTATTCTTCACTTGAAGCCTATGGTTTTACAAGGCATAGAAAGAAAAAAGGCAGATTTATTATAGGTATAAGATTAAAGCCTGAGTTCAATTAATCGTGGTGGTGTATGGGTGACACCTAGATACCTATATTATTAAATATAAATTAAATTAAATAAATAAATATATAAGTATAGTAAGAGGGTAACACCCATACACCGTTTATTTTTGATGGGAGGAAGAATAATGCTTGAAAAGCAGATAGAGCGTAAGCTCATTGAGGAAATAAAGAAGCGTGATGGGATAGCCTTAAAGCAGACTGGTATGGCAGGTATTCCAGATAGATTGGTTCTTCTGCCTAGTGGCAGATATGCTTTTGTGGAACTTAAGGCTCCTGGTGAAAAGCCAAGAAAGCTGCAGGAGCTTCGTATGAAGCAGCTGAAGAAGCTGGGCTTTAGGACATATGTGGTTGACAGTATCCAGAAGATTGGAGATATCTTGGATGAGATTGGGGGCGAGAGCTGATGAAGTTCATACCTCATGACTATCAGAAATACGCGATTGATTTTATTATCGAAAACGAGGTTTCTGCGGTATTCCTGGATATGGGCCTTGGCAAGACAGTCATAACCTTGACTGCTATTCAGGAACTACTAAATAATTATTTTGATGTGAAGCGTGTGCTGGTTATTGGCCCATTGCGAGTTGCCCGTGACCTGTGGCCTTTAGAGATTTCCAAGTGGGACCATTTGAAGAACCTAAAGTACAACGTTGCAATTGGCAGTACCGCAAAAAGGATAGCCGCCCTTCGTGATAAGAACGCCCAGGTGGTTATCATAAACAGGGAGAACGTAGACTGGCTGATAAAGCATAATCCCTTTGACTTTGATATGGTAGTGATTGATGAGCTTAGTTCCTTCAAGAGCCACAGGTCAAACCGCTTCAAGGCACTGATGAAGGTCCGTCCTTACATCAAAAGGATTGTGGGGCTGACCGGTACTCCTTCAAGCAATGGATTGATGGACCTATGGGCAGAGTACAGACTGCTGGATATGGGCAAGAGGCTTGGTCGGTTTATCAGCGGCTATAGAGAAACCTACTTTCTGCCGGATAAACGCAATCAGCACATAATCTTCTCTTATAAGCCAAAGCCTGGTGCTATGGATGCCATCTACGATAGGATTTCAGATATCACAATCTCCATGCGGTCTGCGGATTATTTGAAGCTGCCGGAGTGCATCATGAATGTATCCAAGGTGGAACTCAATAAGCATGAGCGGAAGAAATACGATGAGCTTCGGGATGAGATGTGTGTTGAGATTAAGGACAAGGAAATCGATGCCGTATCCGCTGCAGCCCTTTCCAATAAGCTGCTGCAGATGGCAAACGGAGCTGTTTATGATGGTGACAAGATAGCTAGGCACATCCATGACAGGAAATTGGATATGCTAGAAGATCTCATCGAAGGTGCAAACGGCAAGCCTGTGCTTGTGGCATACTGGTTCAAGCATGACATTGAAAGAATCCGTAGTCGGTTTGATGTAAGGGAAATAAAGACCGCCCAAGATATAATGGACTGGAACGAAAGGAAGATTCCTCTTGCCCTTATCCATCCGGCATCAGCTGGTCATGGCTTGAATTTGCAGGCTGGAGGAAGTACATTGATATGGTATGGTCTTACCTGGAGCCTTGAACTTTATCAGCAGACCAATGCAAGACTCTACCGCCAGGGACAGAAGGATACGGTGGTCATTCAGCACATTGTGGCTGAAGGTACCATTGATGAAAGAGTCCTTGCTGCTCTTGAAACCAAGGATAAAACACAGTCAGCACTGATGGATGCCGTGAAAGCGGAACTTGGAGGTGATGGCTGTGTCGTATAAAGGTATAGAAAATCTCCGTAATGCTATCATCCTTCAGGCGGTGAAGGACTTAAAATCAGCTTACAAGGCATTAAAAAAAGACCCTGATAGTATGATTGCCAGAGCCAAAACTGAGTATGAAGAAAAGTTCTTTAGGTCAAGGTGGTATAGAATTCTTACATCAATAGATGGTGAAGCAGTGCTGCTGCACCTAAGAGAGGAGGCTGATTTATGACCGCAAAGGAATATTTATGTCAGGCGTTTATGCTTGATGAACAGATAAATACAAAGCTGGAGCAGGTCAGTGCCTTGAGGCATCTTGCGACAAAGACCTGCACACCTATAAACGATATGCCAGGCAGTCCTACCAGGAAGGTTGATGGTATGGAGGAAACGGTTATAAAGATTGTGGTTCTGGACAAGGAAATCAACGATGACATTGATAGGCTTATAGATCTTAAAATAGAAATCACTAGAAGAATTAATAGGGTAGAGAACCTTGAACGTAGACTTCTTCTGGAGAAAAGATATCTTTGCATGGATTCTTGGGAGGATATTGCAGAAAAACTAAACTATTCCATGAGGTATGTTCATAAGCTTCATAGCAGAGCACTTCAAGATTTTAATAAGATTTTATTAAAAGAGGACACTAAATGACACTAAAAGTGCAGTAATGACTCTGTTTGTGACTGCCAAACTATAGTATAATGTAAACTGTGAAAAGAATATAATCATAGAGCCATTGGAGAGCAATCTTCGATGGCTTTTCTTATGCCAGAAAGAGGTGAAGCCATGCCAAGGAAACCAAAGCGTCCCTGCAGATACAGTGGCTGTCCGAAGCTAACTGATGGATACTACTGTGATGAACATCAAAAGCTAATGGACAGGCAGTATGATAAATACTGCCGCCCGGCTGAAGCCAAGAAAAGGTATGGCTATCAGTGGAGAAAGATAAGAGCTGCAGCACTGGCAAGAGAGCCGTTCTGTCTGGAGTGCCGAAAGGCTGGAAGAATAACCAAGGCAACAGAGGTCCATCATGCTGTGCCTTTAGATCATGGCGGTACCAACGAGGATAGTAATCTGATACCGCTCTGCAAGCCGTGTCACTCACGAATAACTGTGGAAATGGGTGACCGCTGGCATAAGAGTAAATAAAAAAGCTGCCCATATGAGCAGCTTAAAATAAATCTGAGTAACTTCCTGTACATGATAGAAAGAGCATTAAATCTTCTCCATCAATTCTATAAATCAATAACCAATCTGGCTGAATATGGCATTCACGGAAACCTTCGTAATTCCCAGTAAGTTGATGGTCATGATATTTTGCGGGAAGTTCTTCTTCGTTTGCGAGCATAGTTACAACCTCTTCAAGCAAATCAATGTTATAACCACGTTTGGCAGTACGCTTTAAATCTTTTTTGAATTTAGTAGATGAAACGATATTAAGCATCGCCTAATACCTCATCGCGTAATTCCTTAAAAGTGGAATAGCGCTTATATTGTTCAGGATTAGCCTTCATTGTGTAGTATTCGTTCATGGCATCGAGTGTTTCCTGATTAGGTACTGAACACTTGATGTCGAAGGGAATGCGCTGTTCACGAACAGCCTGCCGAAGGAATATTGTGACGGCTGTAGTTAAATCCATACCAAGGTCTGAAAAAAGACTTTGTGCATTGAGTTTCAACTGAGGGTCTAATGCTATGTTTGTACTTACTTTAGCCATATCTATGCACCTCCTATTAAGGTTGATTATAGCATAATATGTGCAAAAAGCGAGCGTGATATATGTGTAATATGCACTGAATACAGGGGAGGGGGCGTCTGATTCTCTACAGATGTACAAATGTAGACCGGGGGGCTCCCTTCACGCGCAAAAAAGGCGATTTCAAAAGGGTAAAAGAAGGGAGGTCAGAATTTGCCAACAAAATCCAACAACACCGGTGGCCGAGGAGGTAAAAGACCGGGTGCCGGACGCAAGAAAAAAGCACTGGCTGACAAGCTGGAAACAAATAATCCAGGGGGCCGTCCGCTGGTGGTTTTAGACATACCAGAATTTGAAGGTGCGGATATGCCGCCACCAAGGGAATTCCTATCCGCCCAGCAGCGTGATGGAAGTGACCTGCAGGCAAATGAGATATATGAGGAAACATGGGAGTGGCTGAAGAAAATCGGCATGGCGGGAAAGGTAAGCAAGCAGCTTTTAGAGCGATATGCTATGTGTGCTGCCCGTTGGGTACAATGTGAGGAAATGACCAGTAAGATGGGTATGCTCAGTAAGCACCCGACAACGGGAAAGCCTATCCCAAGTCCATTCATAAACATCGGAATAAACTACATGAATCAGGCTAACAGGCTGTGGGGAGAAATCTTCCAGCTTGTTAAGGAAAACTGCTCTACAGGCTATGAGGGAGTCAATCCAACAGATGATGTGATGGAGCGGCTGCTCAGAGCAAGGAGCGGAAGGTAATATGCCAGTGCAAAATGTGCTGGCTATTTTTTATGGAGGCAGCAATGGCGAATACAGAACGATTTGAAAAAGTACATATAGATAAGCTGGTGCCCTATGCTAGAAATGCCAGGACACACAGCAAAGAGCAGGTCATGGAACTGAGAGCGTCCTTAAGGGAGTTCGGATTCGTCACTCCCGTGCTGGTAGATGAAAACTACACAATCCTCGCGGGTCACGGACGAGTCAGGGCTGCAAAGGAAGAAGGCATTAACGAGGTGCCGTGTGTATTTGCAAACCAGCTGACCGATGCTCAGAAGAAGGCATACATCTTGGCAGATAACCGTCTGGCGCTTAATGCGGGATGGGATAACGAGATGCTGGCAGTTGAACTGGCTGATCTGCAGGGTGAGGCATTTGATATCGGCCTCTTGGGATTTGATGATAAGGAACTGGAAAAGCTCCTGGGAAATAACGAAGAGGCAGAGGATGATGATTTTGATGTAGATGCCGAACTAGAAAAGCCATGCTTCAGCCGCCCAGGAGATATCTGGAAACTCGGCAGGCATCGGGTTATCTGCGGGGACAGCACTGACCCTAATATTTACACTTCTCTTCTTGGAGATGTGAAAGTAAACCTGGTATGCACCGACCCGCCGTATCTTGTAGCCTTCGAGAATAAATCCGGCACCATCCAAAATGACAATCTGGGTGATGAGGAAGGCTATAAATTCCTGAAATCCGCTATGGATAATTTCCATAATGCCATGGCCAAGGATGCCAGCATTTATGTGTTTTATGCCACCTCCAAAGCCAGGGTGTTCCATGATGCTTTTGAGGATGCGGGCTTCAAGGTAGGAGCAGGCCTTGTCTGGAAGAAGGACCGTCTGGTGCTGACCCGCACGGATTGGAAGTACATCCATGAGCCAATCATCTTCGGCTGGCGTAAGGATGGAAAGCATATCTGGTACGGAGATCAGAAGCAGACTACTGTGTTTGAGTTTTCCCGTATCAAGGATTCAGAAAAGGACGGCTGTGGCCACCCGACCAGCAAGCCTGTACCTCTCATTGCTTATCTCATTAAGCAGTGCACCCAGACTAACGGTATTGTGCTGGATGGCTTCTTGGGTTCTGCCAGCACCCTTATTGCCTGTGAGCAGCTTGAACGCAGCTGTTATGGCGTAGAGCTTGAGCCGAAGTTCGTGGATGTGGCTGTAAACAGATACATCGCAGCCCATGATGGCTCCGTCCAGGATGTTGTCCTTATCCGAGGTGGAAAAGAATACAGCTACGAAGAGTCTCAGGCAATGATGGAGGAGGGCAGCAATGAGTAACACACTTACAATGGGAAGCCTTTTTGATGGCTCTGGCGGATTTCCTCTTGCATCGCTCATGGCAGGGATAGAGCCTGTCTGGGCAGCAGAGGTTGAGCCTTTTGCTATAAGGGTAACTACTAGGAACTTCCCAAAGATGAAGCACTACGGTGTAAAATCAAGGGAAGTGATATCGAACCCGTGGATATCATAATACAGCGTGAGACGGCTTACTCCCGTTGAATGTGCCAGACTGCAGGGATTTCCTGACTGGTGGTGCAGGTACCTGGGGACTGATAATCCATCGGAGGATGAGATTAAGTTCTGGCGGGATGTGTTTGAAACCCACAGAAAGATCATGGGCACCGCCCAGAAGCCAAAGACGGACAATCAGATTCGGAAGTGGCTGAAAAATCCTCATTCCGATTCGGCAGAGTACAAGCTGTGGGGGAATGGCGTGGCAATTTCATGTGTTTATTTTGTCATGGCCGGGATTGCATGGCATAACGGAGCCGATACTTTAATCGTTTAAAGTCGAGCCACTAGCTGGTGTGAAAGTCAAAGTATACAGTATCTTTTGTCATAAAAGAAAAAGCCCCTAAACTAAAGTTAGGAGCTGTATGGTATCAAATTTTTCCTACAATACCTCTGTTTTCATCCCAGGACCATTGAATCTGCCATGTTCTTCCGTCAACAGTGTCGAGGAGAATAAAATTGTACATATTTGCAGTAGAAGATAATAAGAACCTTCCTGGCTCTGGAGAATCAGTTAATGGAATGCTGTTTATGGGGATTTTACATCGTTCACCATCGTCTATAGCTATATGAACCTGCCAAATCTGTCCGTCACGAGTATCCAATTGAAGTTGGGTGAAATGGTTCTGTGTTGGATAAATTGCAAAGTTTGATTCGGCAAAAGCTGTTGATGTAAAAAGGCATAATAAACAGCAAACGAGTAGAAGGTTTAATTTCCTAATCATAGAGAATCCTCCCTTGAAAAATAAATTATGAATCATTATATCATGATTATCTGAGCTTCACAATAAATTATAGTTCTAAGATTAATGATAATGAAAAAATAGTATTTCGTTGGAGGATAACTTGTTTGGCAGGCGTGAGGATGGAAATGAACAGAATCAAGAGAAAAAGCCACCCGACGGCGGCAGGGAGAAGATGAGTTATTCTCCGTAGAGAATGAACTTTACATAAGCGGTGCGGTCTTCCTCTATGAAGTTTACCAGCTCGTAGTAGTGGCTTTCAAAGGCAAGCCGCTGTACATAATTGGTATCAAGCATATTGGTCTTGCCAGTGTCCCTAATTGCTAGAATCTGTTCCTTGATTTTCTCTGTCATTGAAATGACCTCCTTTGTTTTTGGTATGTACATATATCACTCTAAAGAGGATAAATAGCAAGTCATTTCTTTGGAAAATGTAATAAATAATTTTACAAAAATTATCTACAAAACCCTTGCTATTACTGGCGTTTAGAGTGATTAATGTAGTACCGAAATTAAAGGAGGCAAACAAAATGATTTACAAGCTGAAAATGGAAAACGGCACCCGAAAGGAACTGGCAAAGGCAATCGAAAAGATTACCGCCCAGGAAGCAAAGTACATGGGAGTTCCAAGCTGCAGTTACAAGATCGGGGACATGGTTCTCGATAAGGATTGGAACCTTGAAGTTCCAGATGGGATGGACGCACAGGAGCTTCTGCTGGCGCTAACGGACCTTGGGTTTTATGAGCCGAAGGAGGAAATACCCGCAAAGCCAGAAGAAGAGCCGACACAGGCGGCCACAGCCCCTCTTACGGGCCTTGTGGTAAAGATTCCGCTGAGTACCATGACCACGGAAGCAATCATAAAACTTACGGATTTGCTTATCGCAAAGGACAAGCTCCTATGCCACGCATTTGGCATTGAAGACCTTGACCTTATCAGAACCGAGGAGAACATAGAGTTCAGATGGTTTGAAGGGATGGATATCGGAGCGGAGGAAGCCAATGCTTACATGACCTTTATTTCCAAGCTCTGCGATTTGGCAAGAACCCTCAAGAGGGTAAACGGCAAGGAAAAGGAAGTACCGAATGAAAAATATGCCTTCAGATGTTTCCTACTTAGACTCGGCTTTGTGGGAAAGGAGTACAAGGAGCAGAGAAAAATCCTTTTGAGCAAGCTGAGCGGTTCATCCGCATTCAGGGATGGGAGGAAGAAAGATGAAGTATCCGAATAAGGAATTGCTGGAAAGCCTCAGAAAAGAATATCCAAATGGATGCAGGGTGGAGCTGGTGCAGATGGATGATGCACAGGCACCGCCACCCGGCACGAAAGGAACGGTAAAGCACGTTGATGATATCGGCACCATCCATATCAGCTGGGATACCGGCTCTGGACTTGGAGCGGTTTACGGTGAGGATATCATCAGAAAGGTCTAATGGAAAGGCGGGGATAAAACCCCGCCAGCCCAGTAAAATAGTGTAAAAATAATCCATAAATCTCGCATAAATGACTTGATAATAGTACAGATGTACGGTAATATACACACAACAAAAGGGAACACCCCACCAAGAGAAAGCGAGGAAAATAAAATGGATTTAAGAGCACAGACCTTCGGAGTAGAGATTGAAATGACAGGCCTTACAAGAAACAGAGCTGCAAAGGTAATCGCCACATACTTTGGAACAGAGGCAAGCCACTTCGGAGGCGGATACGATGAGTATCACGCAAAGGACAGCAAGGGCAGAACCTGGAAGGCCATGAGCGACTCAAGCATCAGAGCCGAGAAGAAGGACGGCAGTTACGCAAGCGACCTTTACAAGACCGAGGTGGTTACACCGATTCTTCGATACGAGGACATTGAGGCCCTGCAGGAAATCCTCAGAAGGCTGAGAAAAGCCGGAGCGGTTGTGAACAGCAGCACAGGAATCCACATCCACATCGGAGCAGAGAATTTCACCCCCGCCACCCTTTGCAACCTTCTCAAGAACATCAGAAGCAAGGAGGACATCCTTTACAAAGCAATACAGGTCAAGGAAAATAGGGCAAGATACTGCCAAAAGACCAACCAGAAGCTGATTGAGATGATTGAAGCCCACCGCCCAAAGACAAGGGCAAAGCTTGCAGACCTCTGGTACGCAGAAGCGCCACACGGCAGGGACCACCATTACAACAGCAGCCGCTACCACGGACTTAACCTCCATGCCTACTTCACAAAAGGAACGGTCGAGTTCAGGCTTTTCAACAGCACCCTCCACGCAGGAGAGTTAAAGGCCTACATACAGTTCTGCATGGCAGTCACCGCAAAGGCGTTAAACACCAAGAAGGCAAGCGCGAAGCCAAGCATCAGCGACAACGAAAAATACACCTTCAGATGCTGGCTCCTCCGCCTTGGACTTAACGGAGAAGAATTCAAGACCTGCAGAACCCACCTTTTGAAGCACCTCGAAGGAAACAGCGCCTGGAGGCACCTTTCCTAAAACAAACCGGCCCACCAGCCCCGCAAGGGGCCTTTAGGTGGTAGAAGCACATAACTGCTTGATTAATCGATTTGCTTTAGGAAGGGAGTCTTCAACAATGAAAAGAAAAATTTATCTGGCCTACGGAAGCAACATGAGCCTACTTCAGATGTACCACCGCTGCCCTGATGCAGAGCCGATTGGCAAGGGTATCATCAAGGATTACCGCCTTATGTTCAAGGGAAGCAAGAGCGGAAACTACGCCACCATCGAATACGAGGAAGGACAGCAGGTGCCGGTTGTGGTATGGGCAATCAGCGAAAAGGATGAGCAGAGCCTTGACCGCTACGAGGGATTCCCAAGCTTCTATGTGAAGGACACCATCGCATTTGAATATATCGGTGACCGCCCAGGAAGAAGGATGAAGGATGAGGGCATGGCTTATGTGATGCCGCCTGATGAGACTGACCTGGGGCTTCCAAGCAGTCACTACATGGATGTACTTCTTGAGGGCTACCATCGCTTCGGATTCAATTCCAGAATCCTTTGGGATGCCTACGAATACAGCGATGAGTGAGCCGATAAAGTATACAAAAATATCCTCCGAATGTGTGAAATATAACTTGATATAAGTATGAATGTACGGTAATATACACACAACGAAAGGGGAACAGCCCCAAAGCAAAAGGAGGAAAACATAATGACCAAGAAGGAAAGCGCAAAGATTTTAGAGATTGCAAAGAAGTACATTTACGCAATCGAAGTGAGAGGGAGTCTTGAGATGATGCAGTCCGACAGCGATGACTTCATCGAAACCTCGGTCGGCAGCATCGAGGCAGCACTTGAAGCAGCCTACAGAGCAGGCAAGGCCGCAAGATAACAAAGAAAAACCGGAAGGACCTCGGAAGGGGGCCTTTTGGTCGTGGCAGTAGAAATAGACTTTACGAGTTCCCAACTACACCATGTTAAAGTATCGGCTCCAATAGGAGCTTCATATATAACCGCCGCTGGGCGGATTTTTTTATGTTTGGAAGTGAGTGAAATGGCAATAAGGAAACTAAAAAAATACATACCAACAAAGTTCATGGCTGAAGATAGTCACTACGATAAGGGTGCGGCGGATTATGCCGTAGCCTTCATTGAAGCCTTATGCCACACCAAAGGAACATGGGCAGGAAAGCCGTTTGAACTCATCGACTGGCAGGAGCAGATTATAAGGGATCTCTTTGGAATCCTAAAGCCGAATGGCTATAGGCAGTTCAATACCGCCTATGTCGAAATCCCCAAGAAGCAGGGTAAGTCAGAGCTTGCGGCTGCTGTTGCAATCCTTTTAACCTGCGGTGATGGCGAGGAGCGGGCGGAGGTTTATGGCTGTGCTGCAGACCGTCAGCAGGCATCTATTGTTTTTGATGTGGCTGCGGATATGGTCAGTATGTGTCCTGCACTAGCCAAGCGTGTAAAAATACAGAAATCCATGAAGCGCATGATATACCTTCCCACCAACAGCTTCTACCAGGTGCTTTCGGCAGAGGCCTATTCAAAGCATGGCTTCAATATCCATGGTGTTATCTTTGATGAGCTGCATACCCAGCCGGACAGAAAGCTTTATGATGTTATGACCAAGGGCTCCGGCGATGCAAGAATGCAGCCGATGTACTTTAACATAACCACAGCGGGGACGGATACAAATTCCATCTGCTATGAGATTCATCAAAAGGCTAAGGATATAATTGCCGGGCGGAAGATTGACACAACCTTCTATCCTGTTATTTATGGTGCCGATGAAGATGAGGACTGGACCTCGCCAGAGGTGTGGAAGAAGGCAAATCCATCCCTTGGCATTACGGTTGGCATGGATAAGGTGGAAGTAGCCTGTGAGTCTGCAAGGCAGAACCCAGGAGAAGAAAACGCTTTTCGTCAGCTTCGCCTTAATCAGTGGGTAAAGCAGTCAGTACGCTGGATGCCAATGGAAAAATGGGATGAGTGCAGCTTTGCCGTAAGGCCAGAAGATCTTGAAGGCAGGGTCTGCTATGGGGGTCTTGACCTATCTAGCACCACGGATATAACTGCCTTTGTGCTGGTATTCCCGCCAGAGGATGAAACGGATAAATATCATATACTGCCATATTTCTGGATACCGGAGGAAACCATGGAGCTACGAGTGAAGCGCGACCATGTGCCGTATGATATCTGGCATAAACAGGGATTCCTTGAAACCACCGAAGGCAATGTAGTCCACTATGGCTACATTGAGAAATTCATTGAATCCCTTGGTGAAAAATATAATATCCGTGAGATTGCCTTTGATAGATGGGGAGCAACACAGATGGTGCAGAATCTTGAGGGGATGGGCTTTACTGTTGTTCCATTTGGACAGGGATATAAGGATATGAGTCCTCCGACCAAGGAGCTGATGAAGCTGACCCTTGAAAAGAAACTGGCCCATGGCGGCCATCCAGTTCTTAGGTGGATGGCAGACAATATCTTCATCCGAAGAGACCCCGCAGGTAACATCAAGGCAGACAAAGAAAAATCCACAGAGAAGATTGACGGTGTCATAGCCACCATAATGGGGCTGGACAGAGCAATTCGCTGTGGATTGAATACTGGTGATTCAGTTTATGATGGGCGAGGAATTTTGTTAATATAATAAATGTCTTGTGTGGGGGGGCAGATGTGTTATAATTTTGCTATCATATTTTTAAGGAGGCCAATTTATGGGTATGGCAAAAAAAGGTTGTTTAGGTTTTTTTATTCTCATCATTCTGCTTGCAATAGTTGGAGCATGTATGGGTCCAGACGGTGGAAAATCATCGGATGCACCATCTACCGAAAAAGCTGAAAAGCAGGCACCTGCATATACCTGTGATGTGGAAGGTGTAGGTAAGGTAAAAGGTGCCGTAGCATCTAACGTAGGAATTGCAATTTATAATGTTGAGGAACGTGGTACTATCGGGGATCAGTACTTCAATGAAAAGGCACAGGGAAAATTTGTTATCATATCTGTAGTTGTTTCTAATGGTCAGAAAGATGCTATTACTGTAGATGCTAATTCTTTTAAATTGGTAACTGCTGATGGTGTAGAATACAGTCATAGTACGGAGGCACAGACTGCCTTAGCAATGGAAAATGGTGGAAAGATGGATTCATTCTTGAAGAAGATTAATCCAGGTATGGTTGTTTCTGCTAGTATTCCATTTGACATTCCTCAAAATAAAAACTTATCTGATTTGAAGCTTGAAGCACATGGTGGCTTTGCGGGGGATAAGGTATTATTACCAGTAACGGTTCAAAAGGCTGAATAAAATCAAATAATTAATAAGAAGGAGCACCTTGCAATTTGCAGGTGCTCTTTTCATGGAGGTACGAATGAATATTTTTACAAAACTTTTCAAGTCGAGGGATAAGCCGACCAACTATCTGGGCGGTTTATCCTTTTTATTTGGTCAGACTGCAGCCGGTAAGCCGGTGAATGAGAAGTCTGCCATGCAGGTGACTGCAGTGTATGCCTGTGTCAGAATTCTGGCAGAATCCATAGCAGGGCTGCCACTTCATGTGTATAGGTACAATTCGGGTGGCGGCAAGGAAATGGTGCCAGACCATAATCTGTACCGCATCCTGCATGATGAGCCAAACCCAGATATGACAAGTTTTATATTTAGGGAAACCCTGATGAGCCATCTTCTCTTGTGGGGTAATGCCTACGCACAGATTCTTCGTGACCATGCTGGGCGGGTGGTTGGCCTTTATCCGCTTCTTCCAGACAAGGTGGAAGTGGACAGGGACAGCAGCGGTGAGATTTTTTACACCTACACAAAGACCAGCGATGAGAATCCGAATATCAAGGATGGCGGTCAGATCAGGCTGAGAAAGGATGCCGTGCTTCATATTCCTGGACTTGGCTTTGATGGTCTTGTGGGTTACAGTCCTATTGCTATGGCGAAAAATGCTGTGGGCATAGCTCTTGCTACCGAGGAATACGGAGCTACCTTCTTTGCTAACGGAGCAACACCGGGAGGTATCTTGGAGCACCCTGGTGTGGTAAAAGACCCAGAACGTCTACGTCAAAGCTGGCAGAGTCAGTTTGGGCAGAAGAACAGCCACAGGGTAGCTGTGCTGGAAGAAGGCATGACATTTCACCAGATGACTATACCGCCCGAAGAAGCACAGTTTCTGGAAACAAGGAAGTTCCAGATTGATGAGATTGCCCGTATCTTTAGAGTACCGCCGCATATGGTTGGTGATTTAGAGAAATCATCTTTTTCAAATATTGAACAGCAGTCACTTGAATTCGTGAAATACACCCTTAATCCTTGGGTAATCCGTTGGGAACAGGCCCTTCATAAAGCACTCCTTACAGATAAGGAAAAGGGCGAGTATTTCGTAAAGTTCAACGTGGATGGATTGCTCCGAGGTGACTACCAGAGTCGTATGAACGGCTATGCCATTGGACGACAGAATGGGTGGTTCTCAGCCAATGACATCCGAGAAATGGAGAATCTGAATCCTATTCCGGATGAAGAGGGCGGCAACCTCTATCTCATCAATGGCAACATGACCAAATTAAAAGATGCAGGCCTGTTTGGAGGTCAGCAGGAAGGAGTAGAAAATGAAGAGAAAGTTTTGGAACTGGGTACGAAATGATGAAACCCAGGAGCGTATCCTTATGTTAAACGGTCAGATTTCCGATGAGACCTGGTTTGGTGACGAGGTAACTCCGGGACTGTTTCGTGATGAGCTTGAATCTGGCAGCGGAGATATTACCGTATGGATTAACAGTCCGGGCGGTGACTGCTTTGCGGCTGCCCAGATTTACAATATGCTCATGGAGTACAAGGGCAATGTGAAGGTCAAGATTGATGGTATTGCAGCTTCTGCGGCATCGGTTATTGCAATGGCAGGAACTACTGTAGAAATGAGTCCTGTGGCAATGATGATGATTCATAATCCTATGACAGCGGCTATTGGAGATAGCAGGGAAATGCAGAAAGCTATAGACATGCTTGGAGAGGTTAAGGAAAGCATCATCAATGTCTATAATCTAAAATCTGGTATGTCCAGAAACAAGCTGTCTAAATTAATGGATGCTGAAACCTGGATGAATGCCAAAAAGGCAGTGGAGCTAGGCCTAGCAGATAGTATCATGTTTTCAGATAAAGAAGCAGATGAAGATGATGAAAAGATAGAAGCCATGCTGTTTAGTCGGGCGGCTGTTACTAATTCGTTAATGGATAAGCTTCGTACAAAATTTAGTGAGGCAAAAACAGAAAACAAAGTTGATGCAGGGCAGCTTCAAAAGAGGCTGTCTTTAATTATGCCTTGAAGGAGGAATTTACAATGGATAAGATTACAGAACTTCGTGAAAAGAGAGTAAAGGCATGGGAGGCAGCCAAGGCATTCCTAGATTCCCATACCGATGCAGATGGCAAGATGTCTGCTGAAGACGCTGCTGCCTATGACAAGATGGAAGCGGATATGGTGGAGCTGGGTAAGTCCATCGAGCGCTTTGAAAAGCAGGAGGCTATGGATAAGGCCATGGCCCAGCCTGTGGCAAAGCCTATCATGAATCAGCCTACAAAGGATACTGCTGTAAAGACCGGCAGGGCAAGTGATGAGTATCGTGAAGCTATGCTGACAGCACTTCGCTCCAACTTCCAGAAGGTAAGCAATGTGCTTATGGAGGGAACTGATACAGCAGGTGGTTACCTTGTTCCTGTGGAATATGACCGCCGCCTGGTGGATGTGCTGACTGAGGAGAACATCATGCGCGGCCTTGCTACCAAGATTACCACTTCTGGTGAACATAAGATTAATATCGCAGCCACCAAGCCTGCAGCCTCCTGGATTGAAGAAGGTGCCGCCATTTCCTTTGGTGAGGCTACTTTTGACCAGATCATGATGGATGCCTATAAGCTTCATATTGCCATTAAGATTACCGAGGAGCTTCTCTACGATAATGCTTTCAATCTTGAGAGCTATATCATCGAGCAGTTCGGCAAGGCAATGGCAAATGCAGAGGAGGATGCATTTCTCAATGGCGATGGCAAGGGCAAGCCTACCGGTCTTTTTCATGCCACCCTGGGCGGTGAGCAGAAGTGTACTACAGCGACTGCCAACATTTCCGCTGATGATGTGATTAATCTCATCTACACCTTGAAGCGTCCATACCGCCGTAATGCATCCTTCATCATCAATGACCAGACTATCGCTGCACTTCGTAAGCTGAAGGATAATAATGGTGCCTATATCTGGCAGCCTTCCCTTGTTGCTGGCGAGCCTGATCGTATCTTTGGATATGCGATTCATACTTCCCAGTATGCACCGGTGGCAGCAGCAGGAAAGCCTGTCATGGCTTTCGGTGATTACAGCTACTACGACATCGGTGACCGTGGTCCTCGTTCCCTGCAGCAGCTCCGTGAGCTCTTTGCGGGCAACGGCATGGTAGGTTATCTCATGAAGGAGCGTGTGGATGGCCGTTTGATTCTTCCGGAGGCAGTTCAGATTCTGAAGATGAAGGGGACAGCCTCTTCTTGATGGGGTGATGTAAATGCTGGTAACACTTGAGGAAATGAAGAACTACCTACGGGTAGATTCTGATGAGGACGATGTGCTTATTACCAGCCTTCTTATGACAGCAGAAAGCCTATGCAGGGATATACTGAGGATTCAGGATGTGGCAGCCTTAGCGGATTCAACTGAAACGCTAAAGACTGCCATTTTATATGCTGTGAGCTATATGTATGAGCACAGGGAAGAGGCAGACCATAAGGAGCTGGTGCTTACCCTGCGCTCCCTGCTGTTTGGCATAAGAGAGGAGCAGTTCTGATGATGGTTTCAAGGCTGGACAAGAGAATCGGTATCTATAAGCCTGTGTCAGAAGCTGATGAGTATGGCGGCAGGAACGAATCCTTTGAACTGGCAGAATACCGCTGGGCGGAGTTCCTGCGGCCTAATTTTTCTAATCGTACCCTTGAGGGTGACGGAAAGGCAGAGATTATTACTCAGGGCATAAGGCTGAGATATACAGATATTGAGGCTGGATGGCAGATTCATCATAAAGGACATATCTATGAGGTGCTTCATGTGGATGAGTCAGCCAAGGGTGAAATAATCCTTACAACCTCGGAGGTGAATCTCTGATGGCAAGGAGTTTTTGGGTAAATACCAATAAGAGTCAGGCTATAAGCTCTGCTATACGGGACATCGAGAAGTTCCAGGATAAGACCCAGAGGAATATAAAGGATGCCATAGCAGACAGCACCAGGGCTGTAAAGGATGCGGCTGTATCAAGAGTCAGGGTGCATAGCGGTAAGCTTAAGAAATCCATCGGTATGAAGCTGAGTGAAAAGGAAACAACAGGCTTTGTATCAGCCAATGCTCCCCATGCCCATCTGGTAGAGTTCGGGGCATCCGCAGCTCTTGTCATGCCGAAGAATAAGAAGGCAATAAAGATTGGTGACAGGCTTGTGCATCATGCCATTGTGCCAGAGCGAAAGGCCAAGCCTTTCATGAGGCCTGCTGCTGACAGTGAAAAAGCAAACCTTGAAAAAAGGATTGTGGAGGCGATAAAGGATGAGCGTCATTAAGACCAGGGTTCCTATACTGGCTTTTCATAAGGCGGTATATAAGCTTTTGTCTGAAGGGCAAACCACACCTGTCTATGATGATGTACTGCCCAAGTCAAAGCTGCCCTATGTGACAATAGGAGCCATAAACATAAAGCCCAACGGTACCAAGGATAAAGCCATATATGATGCAAGCGTACAGCTTCATATATGGTCTGGCTACCAGGGTAAGCGTGAAATAAACAGCATCATGAATGACATTTCTACAGTGCTTTCCTATGCGAAACTGAGCCTGGAGGATGGATTCCAGCTTATTTCACAGGATGTAGATTTCTATGAGGTCTATTCCGAGGAGGAATATGGCTATCATGGAGTAATAACAGTGATTGCAAGAATACAGGATATGGAGTGTGAAAGAATATGAGTACAACTTTAGATAATATTACCCTTCCGCAAAATCCAGATGTAAGTGCGGCAGAGGTAGGCAAGGATTTTCTTTTGTATATTAATACTGGAACTGAGGCAGTTCCAGAGTGGCAGATGATTGGTGGTCAGCGAAACAGCGGTCTTACCCGTCAGGCAGAAACTATTGATGTGTCCCACAAGACCAGTGGTGGCTGGAGTGCTACCAAGGCGGGACTTCGTTCCTGGAGCATCTCTCTGGATGGACTGGTTCTTCTGCAGGATATTGGTGTACGTGCCGTATCCATTGCCTTCGAGGATGGCAAGGATGTTCATATCAAGCTGGAATACCCGGATAGTTCTTACCGAACCGGTTGGGCATCTGTTACAGAATTCAGCCTGGATAATCCGCATGATGGTGCGGCCACTATTTCTGGCACTTTATCCGGTAATGGTGCGCTTTCTGCACTTACAAAAGATAGTATTGGAGGTGGCATCTGATGATTAAGTCAGTGACTGTAATAATAAATGGAAAGCCACAGAATATGGCCTTCAACATCAAGCGTTTGGCACGGTTTGAGCAGTATATCGGAAAGAGCCTGTTCTTTGTAATGAGCAGCGGTGGCATCCTGAAATCCATGGATATCAACTTTACCGTAGCTGGTATTGCAACCGCCCTGGATAAGGAAATGACCATGGAGGAGGCAGCTGATCTGGTGCAGGCTCACTGCGATGGTGGCGGTCTTTTGGATGACCTTAATGATGGCATCTACAGAGCTATTATTGCATCTGGTCTTTTCGTGAAGAATGAGGATTCAGCCAGCCAGGGAAACGACTGAACTCCTTTGCTGAGTGGGTAGAGTATGCCGAAGGATATGCCTATGGCATACTCGCACTTAAGCCAAGGGAGCTTGATGAAATAACGCCAGGAGAGTTTTATAAGATGCTGAGGGGCTACGAGGAACGGCAGGAAGTACACAATACTATCACCGCCTATTTTGTAACAAACCTTATGAACCTCTTTGGTAAATCCCTTAAATCCAGCATGACGGTAGAGAAGCTGATGAAGCCGCTTCTCGGAACAAAGAAAAAATCCCCATCAGGCAGGAAAGCTGATGAGGATTATTTACGGACATTATTCAACTTGGCGAAGAAGTAATATCTTCTTTTAATGGTGCAGATTGTACTGTGGTTTTACGGATACCTTCAACATTCTGTTCCATAGCATCCATAAGGGCTTCGTTTAACCCTTCGAGGATGGCTTCTGCAGGTGCGGATAATTTTTCACCCATAATTCTCAGCCTCCTTTATGATAAGCACTGCTGATATGGATATTATGCTTGGTTGAAACAGGTAAGTCAAGAAACAATGGAGGGATTAGTGTGTCGGTAATTTCAAATTTAATGGTTAAGATCGGTGCAGATTCCTCCGGTCTTAAAAAGGGGCTGGCAGAAGCCGGCAATCAGATAAAAACATCCTTTGATACAGCGCCCGTTGAGGCATTCAGCACACAGGTAGATGCTTCAAGGAAAACTGTCGAAGGCCTTATCGGAAAGATGAAAGGCTTTGCAGTTCTTGCTGCTGGCGGCTTTGGTATGACTGCCATGATTAAGGGCATTGCTGAAGCAGGAGACAACAGCTATCGGCTGGCTCAGCGAATGCATATAACCGCAGCCGAGGCAGGAGCCTTATCCAGAATCATGAGTATTACGGGCGGAGATGTTAATTCTCTCTCCGGTGCCATGATGCGTCTGGATAAATCCTTTTCGTCTGCATCCACGGATGGAGAGCAGACAAGGGCAATCCTTGATGCGGTTGGAGTAAGTCTTACCAATCAGAATGGGCAGCTTCTGCCTGTAAACGAGCAGCTGAAGAACCTGGCAGCTGGATACAAGAAAGCTACGGATGCTGGCTACGGTCAGGAGTTCATCATGAACACCCTGGGTGTAAAGGGCATGGCTCTTGTATCTACCTTGGAGCAGTACAATGAGGCCGCTGAAGCCGCAGGAAAGGTAAAGACTGTAGGCCTTGACCCGAAGGCTATGCATGAGCTTAATATGCAGCTAAAAATCATGCAGATGGAAAGCGGTCAGATACAAAATGCCCTTGTGATGGGATTTGCACCTGTGGTGCAGGAGTTTCTGCCGGGAATAATGACAGGCCTTCAGACAACGGCCTTATTCCTTCGTGAAAATAAGACTGAGATTGCAGCTCTTACCAAGGCGGCGGTTGAGTTCTACCTTGCCATGAAGGCCATAAGCCTTGTTACTACGGCTGGTGCCAATGTACTGAATTTCTGGAAATCCATAAGCATGGCTGCCAAGGAAAGTGCGGTCGTTCAGGAAGCGGTATCAGTAGAACTTACGACAAAGCAGATATCCCAGATAAACAAGGTCGTGGCAAAGTCCAATCAGGGCTATGCCAAGATGCAGGCTGATGCAATAAAAGCCGCCCAGAAACAGGGCATGGCTTCTGAAGAAGCAAGAGCTAAGCTGGAAAAAGACCTGCTTGCAATTCAACTTGAGGCAGAAAAGACTGCAGCTTTCATAACAAGAAGCTTTACGGCACACTTTATGGAGGTAAATGCAGCGGCTAATGCCATGGCTGCGGGAACTGCTGAATCCATGACTGCTATGGGGGCAGCAGGGGTTAAGGCAATTAATGCCCAGACCGTAGCGACAGCAGAACTTACTACTGCACACGTAGCTGAAGGAGCAGCAGCAATAAAAGCTGGTGAAAGCAATGTAGCAGCCGGTGCAATGGCAACCAAGGCCACAATATCTCAGACAGTTGCCACAGGTGAGCTTACCGTTGCCACGGTAGCGTCTGGAAATGCTGCAGCCGTGGCAGGAGCAAAGACAGTTTCCTTTACAGCAGGGGCATTGAAGGGAGTCAAGGCACTGCAGGCAGGAGTTCTTGCTCTGACTGGCGGCTGGCTTGGCCTTGCAGCTGCCATTGCCTATGCCGGATACTGCCTTTATGAGTATCAGAGCGAGAAGATCGCAGAGGAAAAAGCACATACCTATACTGTTGATGGCCTGGATTACGAAGAGAAAAATGGATATTTCTATACCAAGGACAGACCAAATCCGGATTGGAATCCTGAGCTTTATAATGAATACAGCTTTCTGGATGAGGACAGGATTATCAAAGGTGGTGAGTTGGTAACAGATGATGCTCTTAATGAAAAGCTGCAGTCTGCTTGGTGGGAACGCCATAAGGATGACCCGGATTATAAGGCACAGCTTGAACAGGAGGCTGCCGAAGCAAAGATGCATGAGGCAGACAGCAAATTGGCTGAGCTTATGCAGAACCTTAACGCAGGAACTGAAAGCGGCTCTAAGCCTTCTGTAAAGGAGCCTGTTACTTATGAAGTGGCTGTGCCGGTAGGTGAGGATGTTGTTGCGGCTGCCATGTATCATGTTGGTGAATCCTGGGGTGAAAATACCTGCTCCATCTTTGCGTCCAAGATGCTGGAAGAGGCAGGTATAACAGGACTATCTGATCCAAACGGAGACAATATGGCAGCAAAAGCTGGTGCTGCATACCATGATGTGAATGATGGCTACCAGCCAAAGGCAGGAGATGTTATTGAGTGGGGCGGTCATGTAGGTATCTATGATGGTAATGGCGGCTATATTGCATCCAACACAAAGACGGGAGTTCATCACGGCTCCATGGATGAAGCTGAAAGCTGGTTCGGACCGGTGCAGGGTTATATCAGCACAGCGGAGTACACTGGAAATAAGACGGTACTCAAGACCATGGACAGTGAAGCCAAGGCTGTGGAGGATGCCACCGCCAAGCTGAATAAGGCTAAAGAGGATGCCAAGAAATTATTCTCATCCATGGAATCCGAGATTCAGCGTGAGACAGGTACAGAATACAGCTATGGCATGAACCAGATTGAAGCCAATATTCGCAAAAAGCAGGTGGAAATTAATCAGCTGAAGGCATCTGGGGTAGATACCGGTATGCTTGAAAAGGAGCTTCAGGACTATGAGACAGTGCTTAAATCCAAGATTATAGATAATTGGGAAAAGGCCAATGAGGAAATAAAGGGTTCTACCGCTGTAACCTTGGCAGAGGTAAAGAAGAATTACATCCAGGCAGCAGACGAAGAGTACAAGGTTACTCTTCAAAAGCTTGCCAGGGAGAGGGAGGAAAAGGAAAAAGAGCTTCTTCGGGATAAGGAGGATGCAGAAAGCCGCCTTGCTATAGATGAGTGGTATGCAGCCGAATCCTTGAAGGCTATGGAGACCAGGAACAAAAATATCCGTGCAAGCTACAGCAAGCTGATTTCAGATCTGGAAGAGGCTGGTGATATAACAGCACTGCAAGATTTTTTAAGTTCTGATGATGCCAGGAATATGATGTTCCTTGAAGGACAGCAGAATCTGGCCAGAGCCTATGTGGAGATATGGAAGGAAGCACATAAAACCACCGAGGATATGGTGGCTGACCTTGCTCTAAGCGTCAACAGCTCAATGGCCGACAGCCTTAAAAGCTTCATTACCGGCTCAAAGACTGCTATGGATGTGGTGCATGACCTTGGCAGAACCATCATGAACACCATAGCTGAAATCGTAGCTAAGAAAGCTGCAGCACAGATTGTTACCTCCATGTTTGGAGGCTTCTTCAAGGATGGCGGTGAGCTGCCTGGATTTGCTTCGGGCGGCTCCATTGCCGGCGGATATATCAGCGGAGCAGGGACAGGCAAAAGTGACAGTATCGTAGCTTACCTTGAGAGAAGCGGTCAGTTCGTAAGGCTCTCTGATGGGGAGTTCGTGATGACTGCCGAGGCTACAAGGAAGAACCGCCCCATGCTTGAAGCCATGAACGCAGGTGCCTATGCAAATGGTGGCTTTATTACGGCTCCAGGTGTAAGGTCAGGCTTTAGCGGCTCATATTCTGTTGGTAGCAATCAGCCGGCTGGCGGTGTCATTGTAAACATTACCAATAACTCCGACAGCAGGGTTGAAGCAAAACAGGCAGGATTTGATGCACAGGCTCAGCGTTATATTCTGGACATCGTGATAGATGGAGCACAGCGAAATGTAAACGGCTTTGGTAATAATCTTAAAGCAGTGATGGGGTGATTGTATGCTTGTTTTTCCAGATATTGAACCTAATATATCCTCCGCCAATGGCTGTGGAGACAGCTATAAGATGTCCATAAAGGACAGTGCCGTTTCAACGGTAACGGATGGTAACTATAAAATGACCAGACCACGCACGACCAGAATGTTGGCTGCGTGGTCTTTTTCTTGGGTGGCCTTGTCGGATGAGGAGTTTAAGAAAATCGATGATTTCTTCCGAAAGGTGGGTACTTTTCAGAAGTTCCTTTTTAATAATCCCATGGATGGCAAGGAATATACTGTGAGATTTTCCGAGCCTTTGACAGACTGGCAGTATGTTCATCCCTACGGCTGGCAGGGGAAACTGAGTTTTGAGGAGGTGTAAAACATGCAGGTATGGTCACAGGCGGCAACTCTTGAAAAGAATAGCCTATCCTCGGATACACCTTTCCTTCTTTTGGTTGAGGTCATATCCAAGGAGTTGTCAGAGCCGATATATTTAGTAAGAAATACAGAAAATATTGTGTGGCGGGGAAAGGAATGGACGGCCTTTCCAATAGAGGTTGAATCATCCTCCGAGGATGGCAAGACAATACCATCAATAAACATCAAGGTCAGCAACTGTGGTGGTATGGTAGGTGCATACCTACAGAGGTATAACGGCCTTGTGGATTCCGAGATAAGGATTTATGTGGTGCTTGCTAGCAATCTCAGATCTGAAGCACCGGAGTTTGAACTGGACTTTCTTATAACTGAGGCAAAGTACACCGAGGATTGGATAACCTTCGTCCTGGGGGCAAGCGCAGAGCTTGTATCAAGGTTTCCCACATTCCGCTATAACAAGAATTTCTGTCCTTTTGTCTGCGGTGATGTACGGTGTGGCTATGTGGGAAATGAAAGCTGTGTTAATACCCTGGATTCATGTAAGATTCCAGGAAGATTTGGCGGTGAGCCGGGGATGGTGAGTGCATGATGTACAGTGATTTGGTTGGTGTGCCATTTGAAGATGGCGGCAGGGATAAAGGCGGCATGGACTGCTGGGGACTTGTTATGGAGTGCTTTTTCCGCAAGGGAATAGTTCTGCCGGAATACGGCATATCTGCAGAGGAGCTTCTGAGGATTTCAGACAAAATGGCATCTGAAGAATCCAAATGGGAAAAGCTCACTGAACCGACAGACGGATGCCTTGTTCTTATCCGTACTGCTGAAGGTGCATGGGCAAACCATGTCGGAATCTATATTGGTGATGGCAGGTTCATACACGCTTATCCCGCAGCGGGTGTATGTATTTCTAAAATATCTCGATGGAAGAGTCACATTGTAGGTTTTTATTATCCGAAGGAGGGCGGCTGATGGTAAAGGTCATAATAATTGAAAATCCATTCGAGCCGCATATCCATGATGCATATGAGCTTATATATACCGGTAAATCCTTGGAAAGCTACACAGCCATGGAAAATAGGGATGTGTTCATCAATGGGCATAAGGCTGAAGATATAGCTATTCCAGCAGATGGTGACTGTATCATATCCATTCCGCACATAGCAGGAGGCGGTGTCGGAAAGATTCTAGGCTTTGTGGCCATGGTAGCACTTACTGTGGTTACTGGTGGTATTGCAGCTAATGGCCTTACTGGTTTTCTTGGTCTTACCGTAAAGGGAGCAACACTGGCCAGCTGCCTTATCTCAGGTGCTGTGATGTATCTGGGCGGTAGGCTGATAAACGCGGTATTTCCACAAGGGACAGCAACTCAGAGCCTTGGGGGATACAGTGAAGGTCAGAAGACTCAGACATATGGATGGGATCTTCCGACAGTAGCAACAAGGGAAGGTGGCATCATAGGAGAAACCTATGGCACCTGCATTCCACAGCCGCAGCTCTTGGAGGAGCACGTTGAAACAATCGGTGGCAAGCAGTATCTTAATCTTTTGTATTGCGGCGGCTATGGCGAGGTAGACAGCATAACGGATATGCGGATTGACTCAACGCCTATAGACTGCTTTTCAAATGTACAGATAGAAAAGAGGCTAGGCACTAATGACCAGAAACCAATCTCCTTCTTTGATGATACTCCGACAGACCAGAGCGTGAGCCTTCTTCTTGACCTTAATAAGCCAATCATCCGCACAACTGATTCCATCAAGGCATCAGCTCTTGAGGTAACTTTGGAATGGCCAAACGGACTCTACCATCTGAACAATGATGGTAACTACGAAAGTGCAAGCATCGTCTGCAGGATAGATTATAGGCTACGCGGGGATGCTACCTGGATTTACCATAATTCCTATACGGTCAGCAACTCATCAGCAGATGCCTTCAGGCGTTCCTTCAAGTGGAAGGTAGGGAAAGAAGGTCAGTATGATGTAAAGCTGGTGCTTACCTCAAAGCCATCTGGCTCAAGGTATATGACCTACACCAGCTGGTCTATCCTGACCTCATATAATTCTGGCATTTACAGCAGACCCAATAAGGTGCTTATTGGCCTGCGCATCCTGGCAACGAATCAGCTGTCGGGCGGTGTTCCTAACCTTACCTGGAAACAGACCAGAAGCAGGGTATATGTCTATAATCCGCATCTTAAATGCTATGATATTAAGCCTGCAGATAATCCAATCTGGGCGGCATACGATATCCTTCATGGCTGCAGGTATCTGAAGAATATCAACACAGGAAGGTTTGAGTATGTAGTGGATGGCTGCGCCCATGAGAGGCTTGATGCCTATTACGATGAATGGAAAAGTGCGGCAGCTTATGCTGACGAGGAAATAGTCAATCATGATGGAGAAAAGGAAAGACGCTTCAAGTTTGATGCGTTCTATGATACCGCCCAGAAACGCTATGATGCAGCAGTCAAGGCTGCGGCAGTAGGCCACAGCAATATTATCATCCATGGCTGTAATTATGGCATCACAGTGGACAGGCCTGGCATCATAACCCAGGTGTTCAGCGAAGGGAGAACCACTAAATCCTCTGTGACAGGCTCTTTCTTAAGCAGGAGCGAGAGAGCAAGGTCTGTGGAGATTACCTATAATGACGAAAACAATGACTATAAGAATACGCAGTTCACGCTAAGAAGTGCCCTTTATGACAGGGATATGGAGCAGGATAACACCGCCCAGCTTACCCTTTTTGGTGTGAGCCGAAGAAGTCAGGCATACCGTGAAGGCATCATGGCCTTGGCAGCATCAGAGCGGCAGCTTCAGACCATTGAGCTGTCAACGGATATAAACGGCATCACGGCTGAGTACGGGGATATCGTTGGATACTCTCACAGTATCAGCAGGATTGGCATCGCATCCGGCAGGATCGTAAGTGCCACTAAAAACACAGTGAAGCTGGATAAGAGCGTAACCATGGAGGTCGGAAAAACCTATGAGATATACCTTCAGACAAAGAGGGATGAGCTTATCCATAGGTTGGTAAAGACCGAGGATGGCACAACTGACCTTCTTACCGTGATGCTGCCATTTGACACTGCTGTATCTGAATACGACTGCTATTCCTTTGGTGAGGCTGAAAAGGCAGTAAAGCCTTTTCGCATTGTGGGCGCAGAGCGTGATGGGGATTTTATGGTTAAGCTGAAGCTCATTGAATATGATGAGGCAGTATATGCTACCGAAATGGACTACAGTAAATATCCAAGGATTGACTACACATCATCCGATAGCTTTACCACAGATAACATAACCCTCACCGAGGATACCTATGTGCAGAAGGATGGAACTGTGGTATCTGCTATAGATGTCGAGTGGGAAAGCCAGTCGGTGTATCAGTCATCCTTGGATGGCTACAGCGTTGAGATAACGGATATAGAAACTGATACCACAGAGGAGTTCATAGTAAGCGGTCTGTCTTACAGATACTCTGGGGTAAAGGCAGGAAATACCTATAAGATACGAGTGCGACCTGTGGTTCATGGCAACCGCATCAACGGTAGGTCAGCATCTATTACCATCACGGGAAAGGTCACACCGCCAGGGGATGTGGCTTATATGTCACTTATTGAGGTGGATGGGGAAATCCTCGTAACCATCGAGCAGGTGGCAGAGCCGGATATCGACCACTATGAGCTTAGGCTTGGCAGCAGCTGGGATAATTCCTTTAAGGTATGTGATTTTTCGGGAAGCCCTGTAACTGTTCAGCCAAGCATGAACGGCACCTGTACATACTTTGTAAAGGCAGTGGATACTTCTGGCAATAAGTCAGAGAATGCCTGCAGGCAGATCATAAACATCAGCAGTATTACGGCAAACAATGTAATCCTTGAAAGACACTTTGATATCCATGACTTTGCTGATTGGGACAATTTTTATGAGCATAGGGGAGCGCTTTTAATGGCAAGCAGAGAAAGAATCACTGACTTTGAGTATTTCAGGGAAATCTTCGACCAGCTTGTCTATCTTGATGGTTCGGTGTATCTTCCTCTTATTGATTTAGGGGAAAACATCATAGATACTGACTGCTACTACATAGACAGCAAGGGAATCATCCATCAGCAGAATCTACGGCGCATAAGGGATTTTGAGTATTTCTCCGAGCTATTCGAGAAGGATGACCGCCTTGCTGCTCCCGTATCCCTTGACAGTACATTCTTAAGGATTGCCATTGATGGTGATACCAGCAGTGATGTACTGAAGGCAGTTGAGTATCGGACAAGCATTGATGGATACACCTTCAGCAATTGGATATCTGTATCGCAGACAGCCTTCAGAGGGCGGTTTGTGCAGATAAGGGTTAATCTCAGTAGCATATCTGGTCATACCCAGGGAAAGCTGAAATCCGTAACCGTCAGCATAGATGTGCCAGATACGGAGGTAATCCTAGAGAATGTTCTTCTTAATGCAGGAGATAACTATATAAGGTATAATCACCGCTTCATGGAGAAGCCATCCTCGGTTTCAGTTTTTACGGCCGATGATAATGGTATGGCTGCAACATGGCAGATAACGGATTATGACAGGCAGGGAGTCCATCTGACCATATTCAATGCAAAAGGCGAAAGCTGCAGCGGTAAACTAATAAGGGCCATGGTTCGTGGCTACTAAGGAGGTCGAGATGAATGATAAAGTTTTACGATAGCATGGGAGCCACCCAAGGCATATCCGTCCTGTCTGCTCTGGTGGATGCCTGTGACTTCTGGCAAAATGGTACAGAGATTAAGACGGGCGGTATTGTAAGAAGCTCTGCTGACAGCCTTATTTATGCTGAGTGCATTGCAGGAGGCATAACAGGTGAGGCAGAACCCGTCTGGGGGACAACCGATGGAACAGAGATAAACGATGGCAGCGTAAAATGGAAGGTGCATGATTTAAGAAGGGCGCTGACCGCAGAAACGGCTGACAGGTTTTCAGTTCCAAGGAAAATAAACGGCATAGAGTTTGATGGCAGCAAGGATATAATCCTTCCGGCAGATTCCGTAGACGAGTCCACTTACATTGCAAAGGGACTGAAGGTTGGCGGTTTCTCTGGGAAGGATTTATTTATTTCTAGCGGTACGGCAAAGGTCAATGGCCGTACTGTAAACTTCGATGGTGGCAGCATTGCTCTTGGGGAAAGGGAAACGGCTCTTGTTCATGTCACCGCAGATGGAAAGCTTGGCAAGCGGAAGGCGGCATATCCAACCGAGTGGATTGATGATAATACCATAGGCTTTTGGATTTTCAACAAGACCATTGCTGGTGATGTCGTGCCTAACATTGCCGTTGGAAAGTCGGCTGTAGCACAGAAAAATGACTTCATCCCTTACGGTGGCATTACATCGGTTGATGGTTGGGCGGATTATTCCCTGCAGACAGATGGTGCTACGGGATATTTTGAGCTTCAGAATAACCTTGGCTTTATGACGGGCGTTGCTCCTTTCGAGTACAACATCCTTGTTACACCAGATAAGATTGATGGCTCTACAGACTTCATTTTCAATTATGCAGGAAATGTAACCACCATCTACATCAACAGCAACGGCCTTCTTTACTGCGGCGGTCAGAACACCGGCTATATCTGCGAGACAGGGAGAACCTTCTTCCTGACCTATCAGTACGATGGCAGGATTGCCTATGTGTATATTGACGGAAGGCTTGTATTCCAGGTTACGATAAATATCTCTCTTTCCCTGAATACCAGCCAGAATACAAGAATCGGTTGTGCCTATGATAAGTCGGATATGCTCCCAGCCACATTCCATTTCGTGGAGATAAGGAATGCCATCCGTAAGCCGGAGGAGATCGCACGGATAGCAAATGAACTGCTGCTGCCATGCTTCTATGAAAAGGGCAGCTCAACTTATCCTGTTATTCCATCAGAGTACACCAATTATGCCGAGTGGAAATTCGATGATGAGACACCGGATACCTTGAAGGAAACCAATGGTATTAATAGCGGTGTAGTGGGCAGCACTGTTACACCAACCCAGGAGGATAGCCAGCTTGGACTTGGCAAGGCTATGCGTTTTACGGGAGCCAATACCTGCTACATGAGTATCGGCACAATTACAATCCCAGAGGAATTCACAATCATAGCTGTAGCTAATCCATTCCAGCTCACTGGACTGAACCGAATCTTTGGCAACAAGATTGGTGCAAGCCAGACCTTCATGTTCTGCTCCTCACAGGATGGAACGCTTGGAGTGTCATTCTACACGGGAAATCAGAACAGAAACTCCTGGATTAACTCAGGTATTAAGCCGAATGTGGGAATGGAAAATTTCATTGCTCTTAGGACTACTGCCAAGAATCACTATTTCCGTGTGAACAGGGAAACGGCAGTAAGGCCAAATGCTTATTGGAAAAAGCCTGTATCTACAGAGTTCGCCATAGGTGCCTGTTACGACAATAACTACCCATTCAAGGGGACATTAGCCTATCTGCTGTTTGTGTCTAGAGCCTTGAGTGATGCAGAAATAGAGGAAATGTATGACTGCCTTATGGTAAAGGGCAGGAAGAACATTATCGATGATATGGTTCCGTCTGATGCCGCTGTTGTTGCCATGGCAAGGGCTGATGGGGAGTCTGTCATTGAGTATAACGATGCTGACTACAAGTTTGGCAGGCGTGAAGGAGCAGTTGGAGGCAATAGGAAGGTGTTCCTTGGCTACAAATATTTCTCCGGCACATCAGTATTATCTTGGGATAATCCCTTCGGCACAAGCAGGGTAAAGAGATACTTCACCTGGGCATCTGATGCCAAGGGTACCAATGAGATTGAAGCCATGAAGATGGTCTATGTGTATAACACTGGCTGGGGCGGTCTGTGGCCATTCTCGGATTCCGACACAGGAAACGATGATATGAAGATTACCTGTTATGTCAGCACCGTCTATGGAGGTGTTGCTCTATACAACGGAGCATGGAAATCCTCGGGCTATATTGGCTGCTATGTAGAGGTAATGGAAGATTATACGGGGGTTTATGGCAGATGATGTATTACAACAGAAAAACAGGAGACTTGAGCAGTGTTCCACCATGGGGCGCTGCTTTTTTACTGCCCAAAATCAGGAAGGCAAGATTTCCAGATTGGGAAGAAGTGGATGATGGCTTTGTTCCAAAGAATAAGAAGGTTGAGCTATCTGAGCCTGAAACCAGCAAGGCTGACATCGAGCTTGCTGAGGCTTTAATAGAAATCTACAGCATATTGGAGGAGAGAAAATGAAGATTTACAAGTACAAGGCAAAGGCCTACGCAGTGCTGGTAAAGGCAGGAAAGTACATCCTGTCTGAAGACCAGAGGGAGAACAAGAAGCAGGAGCTTGTACCAGAGGAGTATGCAGATCTTGTGGCAGAGATTCTTCTTGGAGGCGATAGCTGATGGATGAGAGGGATGTAATAATGCTTTATATCCAGGTGGGCGGTGCACTTCTCGTCAGTGCCATCACGGGTGTGATGGGTGCGCTAGTTCGTGAGGTATGGGCACTCCGAAAGGAACGGCAGGAAAAAGCCATCGAGGAAGAAGCTGAACGGGGCAGACGCAGAAAGGCGCTGAAGGCACTCTTGAAGTTTCAGCTTCACCGCTCCTGGCAGTACCACACAGGAAACGGATTCATGCCAGCCAACGAGATGAGCCTACAGACAGAGCTGTATGAGGCCTATCATGATATGGGAGGTAACGGCACCGGGACAAAGCTATATAACGAGATGATGGAGCTACCGCATAAGGAGGCACAGCGATGAAGAACCTATTAGTACAGTTTTCCGCATGGGCGCAGGCCAACTGGCTTGCGCTTGTAATTTTTATGATTTTTTCCATGATGCTGTTTCTCTGTCTAGTAATGGGCAGCTGGCTTTATGGCTACTGGTCAAATGCTCTCTGCGGGACGAAGTTTGAGTTGGGGAGTTGCTGGCAGGGTATAACAGTTGTCATCACGGGCCTTGGCGGTGTTGCGGCACTAGCCAAGGCTGCATGGACCAAGTATTCAACAGACAGTCAGTATAACAGCATGATGGGAAGCCATCCATACGAAAGGGGTAAGTGATTATGATTAAAGGGATTGATGTATCAGAGAATAACGGTACTGTAGACTGGCAGGCCGTAAAGGATGCCGGGATTGAGTTTGCTATCGTAAGAAGCTCTTACGGCAAGACGGGTGTAGACGAGAACTTTCTGGAAAATGTAAATGGTGCTCATGCAGTGGGGCTGAAGGTCGGTGCATACCATTATGGCTATGGCCTGACTCCTGCTGATGCCGTGCTTGAAGCCAGGAACTGCCGTGAGGTAATTGATGATGCAGGAGTGCTTCTGGAGCTTCCTGTTTTCTATGACATGGAAGATGCTGATGGCTATAAGGAAAGACACGGCTTCTGGTTTGACCTTGAGAATGCCACAGGCATCTGCAGGGCATTCTTAGATAACATTGGCCTAAACTGTGGTGTATATGCATCATACAGCTGGCTTTGTGATTTGATTGACTGGCGGTCTCTTGGTTGCTCAGTTTGGAACGCAGAATGGGGAGATAGCGATGATATTAAGGGATATATGTGGCAGTTTACGGAAAAGCTTTATATCGGTGGCAGGCAGTTTGATGGGGACTATCTCTACAATTGGTAAGGCGGTGATGGGGCATGAGAAAATCATTCTGGTTTGTGCTGCTGTTATTGCTCTTGTGTGTGCCGCAGCTTTCCTTTGCTGCAGAGAGGACATACCAAGTGACGGAAACAGAGCTGACGAGGTTAGAACAGAACTTGACACAGCTATCCGAAATGAACAGCAAGCAGTCGATGACCTTAGAACAGCAGAAGATACAGCTTCAGAACTCGGATCTGCAGTTGAAGCAGGCCGAAGAGAAGTACAGTCTGCTATCCAGTCAAATGAAGAACTTGGAGAAGGAAATGCTAGAGCAGCAGAACTCATTAGAGACTGCCAGGAAATCCTTCGAACAGTTCGCCAAAGAGGAACAATTGAAGAAAGATAAGCTGAAGCGTGAAAAAACAGTAGCCTGGTGGATTGCCGGGGTGCTGCTCTGCGCGTGTATAGCTAAATGAGTAACAGGCCTGCTTGGAGGATAGAAATATCTTCTGAGCAGGCCTGTTTTTTTGTAGAGATACACATTATTGGTATATAATGAAAGAGGAAATTAGAATGAAATGTAGAACTTAATATGTGAAAGCATTGTACATAGAGGTGAAATAATTATGTCATTGAGAGGCAAAAGTATAAATCTATTTTTGATGGATGGCGATGTTACTGGGCGCATAAAATGTACTTTAGCAAATTGGACTGGGATTGCGTATAAAATACCAAGAAGCTTTTTGGAAAAGTGTAAGGATAGAGATGATCTGAAGCAAAGTGGAGTATATATGCTTTTTGGGATTTCAGAAGAATCCGGAAAGAATCTTGTTTATATTGGCCAAGCTGGAGCACGAAAAAATGGTGAAGGGATACTTAATAGGCTGCAGGAACACAAAAAGAATCCTGAAAAAGATTATTGGAATGAAGCAATAGTTTTTACTACGGCAAATAATTCTTTTGGGCCTACAGAGATAAGCTATCTTGAGCATAGGTTTTGTAACATGGCTTTGGAAACAAATCGTTATGATGTAAAAAATGGTAATGATCCATCTATTGGAAATGTTACAGAAGAAAAAGAAAGCGAATTAGAAGATTTTATAGATTATGCAAAAATAGTTATTGGCACATTGGGTCATAAGGTGTTTGTTCCATTGGTGAAGAAAAACGAAGAAATGGAATCAGAACATCAGGATAATTTCAAAGAACGTACACTGTTCCTTAAGCGACATAGTAGAAAGAGTAACCAAGATATTGAAGCCACTTGCAGGCAAACTGGAGAAGGCTTCGTTGTACTAAAAGGGAGCCGTATAGAGATTATCGATTCGGAGAAAATTCCTGTGACTATATGTAATATGAGGAAAAACGCTAAAATTGATGAGAATAATATCTTGCAGGAGGATATATTGTTTAATAGCCCATCATATGCTGCCGCATTTGTAATTGGTGGTCATATAAATGGGCCTGCTTATTGGAAGGATGAAACAGGAAAAGCATTGAAAGATTTAGAATGATAGTACATAAATCATACAGATAAAGAGTTATTTAGGAGGGTAGTGTTTATGATAACTCACAATGCATTTACAATTCTTGGAATACAGGATAAAGAACTGCCTATATCAAATTTACTTGCGTATTATTTTCGACCTGAAAATGGGATGGGAATCTATTTTATTAATAAATTTTGTAGTGTAGTAGGTATTTCTGACATTAGTCAAGATAAAACTATAACAGTTGAAAGAGAATATTTTATACAGCATGGCAAAAAGGGTAACAGTATTGATATATTGATACTAGTGGGTGATACTGCAAATCCTGAAAGAATAATATGCATAGAAAACAAAGTGTATTCGCACGAAGGGCATGAACAAACTAAAAGATATGTGGCGGCATTGAATAAAGAGTTTCCCAATTGTATTGAAAGGGAATATATTTATCTTACAAAAGATAATTCGGCTGTTGATTTATCTTCCCATTCATTTATCCATGTCAAATATTATCAGCTAGAATCATTATTTAGTGACCATTTCATTCAAAAATTCCCGTTGGTAAAGGATTTCTATGATTACTATATAGATAGTGATAGAAGGAAATTTGATAATCCGACAGAGGATGCTAAGACTGTAAAAGACGATACTTACAACGAGTTAATAGATTACATTGTTTATAAAATGAATCGTATAGAAGAAAACGGGATATGTCCGTATTCTTGTTCATGTGATAAATCGGCTAAGTCTGCAGATTTGTTTTATCAAGTATCAAAGCATTCGTGGAATTTTGAATATAATGATATGGAATTTACTTTTCACTTAGAAAGCTCAAAAGATTCACTTGCATTACATTTTGAGAAGAATCCATACGTCCCATTCTCAAAACTGGGTAAGGATAAGGATATCATTGTGAGAATACGTAATAAAGCGAGAGAATTATTAAAACAAGCAACAATATTAGAAGTGGAGAATTTGAGGCTAAGAACTAATGCGGAATTAACGGTTGCAAAATATAGGATTAAAGGGAATACTTTTGCTGAGTACATTAACGATTTACGCAAATTGATTATTATGGTGGATAAAGAAATCCTAAAAATAATAAATAATCCGATATAGATTTTGCATTATATGGTATATCGAAAAAGAGGTGTGCCATACAGATTCAGGGGATACATATAATTCCACTTGGTATCATTGTTTTGGGAGAGAAATAGGAGAATTACAGGCCTGCTTGGGAGATAGAAATATCTTCCGTGCAGGCCTGTTTTTGTGTACGAATGATAATATTTAGTAATAGTGAGTAGCAAAATGAGTAGTAATTTTTGCCAACAAATATGCGTATATAAAATATTAAATAAGCACGAATGTTAAAAATATCTTTACAATCGTGCTTATTTAATTTATAATATAAGCACGGTTGGAGGTGATTGCCATGAATGATATTGAAAAGCTTGTTGATGAGTCAGGAATGATTACAACTAGAGATATAGTGAAAAATAATCAGTCGAAAGCAGAATTTTACAATTATCTGAGAAAAAATGATTTTGAACAAGTATCGCGTGGTATATATGCTTCAAAGGATGCGTGGGTAGACCCGTTATTGATTGCGCATATGAGATGTCCTAAAGCGGTGATCTCTCATGATGCGGCACTTCATTATTATGGCCTGGTTGATAGAGAGCCTTCAGCTCCAACGCTTACTATTTATTCTGGATATAACACAAGCAGGCTAAAAGAAGCAGGGTACAAGGTGTTTTTCGTGAAGAAGGAATATCTTGATGCTGGTAAAGATGAGGTTGTAAATTTTGATGGTAACACCATCCCTATGTATAACTTGGAAAGAACGATGTGTGACCTTGTCAGAAACAGAAGCAGCTTTGATATTCAAGATTTCAATGCGGCGATAAAAGCGTATGCTAGAAAAAAAGAAAAGAATCTTACGAAGCTATTTGAATATGCGAAAATGCTTAGGGTGGAAAATTTGATGCGGTCATATATGGAGGTGCTTTTGTAATGAGCTTATCAGCTGCACAGGCAAGAGGAAGGATTAAGAATATTGCGGCAAAAAATGGTGCAGACCCAAGAGTGCTTATGAGAATTTATATGATGGAGAGGTTTTTGGAGCGAGTATCCCTTTCTGCATATAAGGATAATTTCATTATTAAGGGTGGAATGCTTATAACATCATTGGTTGGTATTTCCATGCGGTCAACTATGGATATTGACACAACTGTAAAAGGCCAGGATGTAAGCTTGGAAAATGCACAGCGTATTGTTAAGGAAATTGCGGATATACAGATTGATGATGGGGTTTCTTTTGTGATTAAAGATGTAGAAACCATAATGGATGAGATGGAATATCCAGGAATCAGATTTCACCTAGAATCTTTATTTGACAAAATGGTTACACCAATAAAGATTGATGTTTCTACGGGCGATGCAATTACTCCTAGAGCGATTGAATATAATTACAAGCTTATGCTTGAAGAGCGAGAAATCGGGTTGTGGAGCTATAATCTGGAAACTATCCTTGGGGAAAAATTACAGACCATACTTGTACGTGAACGTGCAAACACCAGGATGAGAGATTTCTATGATATATGTGTATTGGCAGAGATGTATGACAGTAAGATAAATGCTACCAATTTCAAAGCAGCATATGAGGCAACCTGTAGAAAAAGAGGGTCATTACACCTCTTCGGTAATGAAGAAAAAATACTAGATATCATAGCTGGTGAAAGTAAAATGATTGATAGATGGACCAATTATCAGAAGAAGTTTTCTTATGCATCTGACATCAGTTTTGAGAAAACTATTCAGTGTGCAAATGGGTTAATCGCTTTTTTGAAAAATAGTACCGGTAAATAAAGTTTAATAGTATATGGAAATGTATGTCCCTATGTGGAACTTGAGGTTCTGCATAGGGCATTTTTCTTTTTGGGGATTCGATTCATCCACATTTTCTGTATATGGTCAGAGGCAGATTTTCGTTCAAAGAGCGCATTTCTGTCATGGGGGACTATTAAAAGGATAATTGAGCAGTTCTAAAAAGCATTCATATTGTCCTTGTATTATCAGAGGTGATGACAGATGAATGAGCATATTAAAAATGTACCTTTCACTCAGGATGAATTTTATACAGAACTTGGTTGGTTTATAGCGGATAAGCTGGTAAGGGAACTTCTAAACAGCGGCTTAATTACATCTTTGCAGTACAAAGAGATAGCTGCACTTAACAGGAAATCTTTTCCTATAATATCGGTGGACTTGTTGCCTAATTCGCTTGATATAACTGATTTACAGAGGTAATATACTATGCTGACGAAAGGAGGAGGCGGTATGCCGACAATAAAAATCATAGATAAGAAGCCGGTTAAAAGACTCAAAGTGGCCGCATATTGCCGTGTATCCACATCAGATGCAGATCAGCTTGCAAGTCTGGATAATCAAAAGAAGCATTATGAGGAATATATAAAATCGAATCCTGAGTGGGAGTTCGTTGGTGTGTATTCTGATGCTGGCATAAGCGGCAGATCTGCTGAAAAAAGAAAGGCATTTAAGCAGCTTGTCAGCGATGCTCTTGATGGAAGAATAGACTACATTCTTACGAAATCCATCAGCCGCTTTGCCCGTAATGCCATTGATTGCCTTGATACGGCACGAAAGCTGGCAGCAAAAGGCATCTACATAACCTTCGAGCAGGAAAATATCTGCACCAGGAATATGAATACAGAGCTGTATATGTCCATTGTTAGTGCATTGGCAGAGAATGAATCAAGGTCACTGTCTGAGAATGTCAGATGGGGAATTCAGAAAAGATTCCAGGATGGGACATATAAGATTGTATCTCCAGCCTATGCCTATTACTACCAGGATGGAAATATTAAAGTAGACAGAGACAAGGCAGAAACCGTAAGGCAAATTTTTTCCTGGGCGCTTGAAGGCCTGGGCGGATATACTATAGCCAGAAGACTTAACGAATCTGGTATCTCATCGCCACGAGGCAAGAATTGGGGTGCATCTACAATAAATAATATCCTTCGGAACAGATTTTATACGGGGGATGTTATTTTTCAGTCTACATACTTGGCGCCAGACGGAAAGCGCAGGAAGAATAATAACAATATGGATTCCTACCTGTGCGAGGAACATCACGAGGCAATTATCAGCTTGGATATGTATGAGAAAGTACAGAAGGTACTAGACTTAATGACCGATAACAATGAAAGCGAAAATAAGTCTGGAAAAAGGTATGTGTATTCAGGCAAGGTTTATTGCAATGAATGTCATGGCTCATTTAGGCATAAGATTCAGCATACAGGTGATAAGGTATATCCGATTCTTGCCTGCCGTAATCACATCAGGGATAAGTCGAAGTGTTCTATGAAAGCAGTTAAAGAAGCTGCCTTTAAAGATGCATTCTGCACTATGGTAAATAAGCTGATATATGTAAAGAACAGAGTGCTGAAACCCATGCTGAAAGAATTAAATACTGTGGCTCAGCTGCCTATGAAAGATAATGCCAAAGAGCTGGATAAATTAGACGCACAGGCAGCTATGCTCCAAGCAATGATGGAAGAGCACGGTGTTAGCAGTTCGGTGATTCTGCCAGAGCTTATAAAGATTGAAGAGACAAAGGAAAAACTGTGCCTGGTAAATACGATAGCATCCAACGACAATAGAATAGAAGCACTAAGAGAACTAATCAACATCTGCGATAGAGGGCCTTTGCAGACGGAATTCTCTAACCATATCTTTTCAGCCATAGTAGATAAGGTGTCTATTTTATCGAAGAAAGAAATCTTATTTGAATTAAAATGCGGATTACGACTAAAGGAAAGGCTGGTGAGAGCATGATTACACATATACCGTTTGGTTACTGCTTCAAGGATGGAGAACCATCTATAGATGACGACAATGGCCCAAAGGTTATTAGACTGTTTGAACTGTACCTTAATGGATACAGCCTAGCAGATGCAGGGGAAAATATAGGAATCAGCACTTGGCACTGCGGTATAAGCAGGATTATTACAAATAGAGCGTATCTTGGGGAAGGGATATTCCCAAGGCTTATATCTGATGAAGTGTTTGAAAAGGCTCAGCAGGAACGTTACATAAGAGCTGCCCGATTGGGCAGACTAAATAAGAACCATAAGGATAGGAAACCACATATAGCTTCAAACTTTATTTTAGAGTCAACGGAGTGTGACATTGAAGATCCTATTTTGAAGGCAGAGTATTTATATAGTCAAATCAAGGAGGTGTGAGGATGGCCAGGATAACTACAATACCAGCAACAAGACCATTCCATGGTGATACAGCTCCCAAAGTGAATGCCGCTATTCCAAAGAAGCGGGTAGCAGCATATTGCAGAGTATCTACCGATACAGATGAGCAGGCCACCAGCTACGAGGAACAGGTCAATCACTATACGGAACGGATTAAAAGTGAAGCAAGCTGGGAGCTAGCAGGTATTTTTACAGACGATGGAATATCTGGCACCAATACCAAAAAGCGTGAAGGCTTCAATAAGATGATAGAATCCTGCATGGCGGGAAACATAGACCTTATCATCACGAAGTCCATTAGCCGATTTGCCCGTAACACCGTAGATTGCCTGAGGTACATCAGAATGCTGAAGGAGAAGGGAGTGGAGATATATTTCGAGAAGGAAAATATCCATACCTTTGACAGCCAGGGAGAAATCATGATAACCATTATGGCGTCCCTTGCCCAGCAGGAAAGTGAATCTTTAAGTAAGAATGTAAAGATGGGGCTTAAATTTCGTTATCAGCGGGGAAAGATATCAATTAACCATAATTGGTTCCTCGGATATACAAAGGACGATGAAGGCAATCTGGTAATTGTTCCAGAGCAAGCAGAAGTCGTAAAGAGAATCTACCGTGAATACCTTGATGGCAGCAGTATGGACCAGATAAAGGCTGGCCTTGAGCGGGACGGTATCAAGAATGGTGCTGGCAGGAAGAAGTGGGGTACCACCAACATCAGGCAGATTCTCACCAATGAGAAATATGTAGGTGATGCCATGCTTCAGAAGACAGTAACCGTTGATACCCTGAATAAAACCAGGATAGCCAATGATGGCAGAGAGGTACAGTATTATATAGAAGAACATCATGAGCCGATTGTCAGCAAGGTGGTGTTCTCACGGGTACAGGAAGAATTGCAGCGCCGGGCAGATATGAAAAAGCAGAAGCGGTCATACAGCGGTAAATATGGTCTTTCCAATGTATGTAAATGTGGCAATTGTGGAGCAGCACTATACAGAGTTCATTGGTATCTGGGCGGCAAGAAGGTAGTTTGGCGCTGCAGGAACAGAATGGATAATGGGATTGATGCCTGCGACTTGAAAAGCATTGATAATCAGGATATAGAAAACGCTGTGGTGCAGGCAGTTAATAAAATGCTCGGAGAAAAAAGTTCCGTGATTGATACTGTGAAAGAAAATATCCTGCAGGTGGTAGGTAATAGCACTAATAATATAGTGGCAACCATCGACAGCCGAATTAAGGACCTGGAACGGAAGGTTGTGGAAATGGTCAAGAGCGGCAAAGCATACGACAGTACTTTGGAGCAGCTTGATAGCCTAAAGAAGGAAAAAACCAGACTCTTAGAAGCCGATGTAGAATGTAAAAAGGAAAGCGAAATGCTGTCCGGCATCATGACTTTCCTGGATAATCAGTCAGATGAAATTATGGAGTACGATGATAAGCTGACTAGACGTCTGATAAGAGAGATAGAGGTTCATGAGGATAGGGTTCTGGTAACGTTCAAACATGGGCATACTGCAGAAATACATATGTGAAATAAAAATGGTAATTTGTCTGAATATAGGCAGATTACCTTTTTTATTTGAAAATCATAATATGGAGAGTTAATATACGACTACCATGAAAGGGGCGAGTAGTTTTGGAGAAGGAAATTACACTTATACCTGCAAGTATTAAGCAAGGCAATAAAACCGAAGTGTCAAATAATAAAGTAAGAGTCGCAGCATATTGCAGGGTTTCCACAGATCAGGAAGAGCAGGAAGGGAGCTATCAAATCCAAGTAGAACATTATAGGTCTTTTATAAAAAGCCATAAGGCTTGGAAACTAGCTGGGATTTATGCGGATGAAGGTATATCTGGTCTTAGTACAAAGGATAGGACAGAGTTCATAAGAATGATGAACGATTGTAGAAAAGGCAAGATAGATATGGTTATAACGAAGTCCATCAGCCGTTTTGCCCGCAATACTGTAGATTGTCTGCAATATGTGAGGGAACTGCGGTCACTTCAGATACCTGTACTATTTGAATCTGAGAATATAAATTCCTGTGATGTGAAGGGCGAGGTGATGCTCACTATTTTGGCATCCCTGGCACAACAAGAGAGTGAAAATATCAGCAGGAACGTAAAGCTCGGTTTTAAGTTCCGTTATCAAAAAGGTTTTGTGATGGTTAATCATAAAAAGTTTTTAGGATACGACAGGAATGAAGATGGTGAGCTTATTATTAATGAAAAGGAAGCTGCTGTAGTACGAAGGATTTTTAAGGACTACCTTTCTGGCAAAGCACCAAGGAAAATAGCTGATAGTCTTGAAGCTGATGGAATCCTTACAGGTGCTGGCAAAGAAAGATGGCATAGCAGTACTATTCTAAAAATGCTTCAGAATGAGAAATATATTGGTGATAATTTAACACAGAAAACCATCACGGTTGATACCTTAAACAAGGTAAGAAAAGTGAATAAAGGGCAGGAAGATCAGTACTATATTAAACATTCCCATCCAGCTATTATTGATAGAGAGACATTTGAAGCAGTGGCTAAAGAGGTAATGCGAAGACGTATATTGCATCGTGATGGGAAAAGGATATATGCGGCTAAATATGCTTTGGCAGATCTTTGCAAATGTGGTGAGTGTGGAAGTAGATTCTATCGTGTTACGAGATATGCACCGAGAAAATACTATGTCTGGGTATGCAGGGGGCGGCTATACGGTAAAGATGATAATAAATGTAATATGAGAATTCTTAAAGAACTGCAGCTTCAGGCATATGTGATAGAGGCATTAGAAGAAATCGGAGTGCCAGTTGAAGCTGGATATAGCGATGAGTTGGTTAGTAAATATGTAAAAAAGATTGCGGTTTATGAGGAGTATGTTTTGGTGGATATTATTGAATAATATTTTCAGTTGTTTGCAGGAGTTATATGCCTTATTGTAGAATAAAATATAGCTAAAGCGGATGTTAATATTGGTAGAAAGGATTAATTCTCTTCAATACAAATGTTTTCTAATGAATTAACTAAAGAATATGGTTCAGGATTTACTGCAAGGAATTTGAGAAATTACAGGCAGATCTATATGTATTATACAGATATAGAAATTTGGCACACGCGAGTGCCAAATCTCAGTTGGTCACATTTTAGAAGAATTTTAGCGGTCGCAAATCCTAAGGCAAGGGAATGGTATGTCAAGGAAGAGTCTGAACAGATGTGGAGTATCCGTACATTGGATAGAAATATCAGTATGCAGTATTATGAACGTATACTAGCCCCCTGTAATGGGGTAACTTTTCATTGTCTATACCACCTCGATGCATGTTGAGTGCGTCACCCTGCTCACTAGGAGCTGAGCGACGCGGTGAGCAGCTGGTGCGCACCATGTGATAGCCGTCCAAGAATGCGAGCGAGAGCGAAGCATGATTGGAGACGGCGAACCGCTGAAACTGTGGTACTGTTAAACTGTGCTGATAAATTTGATTTGAGAGAAAGTGGTGGGGATATTGGTAAAAAACAAAGCCGAAATAACCATCCGTTCCAGCGCAGCGGAATATCTGACTTATGTTGCCTCTGTGGGGGACCAGCAGGACAGCATTGAGATGCGCTACGAAGATGAGAATATATGGCTGACACAGAAAATGATGGCAACTTTGTATGATGTAGGTGTAAACACCATAAATTATCATATTAAAAAGATATTCGAGGATAGTGAATTACAGGAGGGTTCAGTTATTCGAAAATATCGAATAACTGCTGCTGATGGAAAAAGCTATAGCACAAATCACTATTCTTTGGAGATGATTATTGCAGTAGGATTTAAAGTCAATTCTGAGCGTGCAGTGCAGTTCCGTAAATGGGTAAATAAGATTGCCAAGGACTACACCATTAAAGGCTGGGTAATGGATGATGAACGCCTGAAACAAGGCACTTATCTGACGGATAAATACTTTGATGAACAGCTTGAACGTATCAGAGAAATTCGCGCAAGCGAAAGGAAGTTTTATCAGAAAATCACAGATATTTATGCTACTGCGATAGATTATGACAAAACCTCTGCAACAACGAAACGGTTTTACGCAACTATTCAGAACAAAATGCACTATGCAATTCACGGTCACACTGCAGCTGAATTGATTGTAGAACGCGCCGACCATCAAATGGAACATATGGGACTTACTACATGGGCAGATGCTCCAGACGGCAAGATTAAAAAAAGTGATGTGACGATTGCAAAAAATTATCTGAGCGAAAATGAATTGCAGCAATTAAACCGTATGGTTACCGCATACTTGGATTTCGCAGAGAACATGACATTAAGGCATATTCCTCTTACTATGGAGGATTGGGAGAAGAGACTTAACAGTTTCATTGAAATGTTTGAATATGGTGTTTTACAGGATGCAGGGAAGGTGTCAGCAGCAATTGCAAAGCTGCATGCCGAAACTGAATTTGAAAAATATCGTGTCATTCAAGACAGATTATTTATGTCTGATTTTGATAAGTACATGTTGGAACTGGAAGAGAAAGCAAAAAATAATGGCTAGTCTCAGTGCGAGATTATGAAATATGACGAAGTGCTGAAACAGTGATTTTGATCTATGCAAACAGTTTGAATAGGGCCGCTTTACTGTTACTAGCGCTTGTTCGAATTCTTGCAAAAGTTCTTCGTAACCCATGAAGTGCTTTGTGGTTTGTCTAAGACTTGTATCAGGGGATTAAACTTTGCGTTAGTCTAAACCTCAAAAAATACTTCCATAATCGTTAATGTGTTTCAGTAGTCGTTAGTTTACTACGAACCAAAGAGAATATGGTAAAGCATTTTTTGCTAAGCTTTTTGTGCGAGCAAAAAAGCGACTGTTTCCCGCGCTTTGGTAAAGCGCGCCCCTTTCTTGTTACTTCTTTCGGGGACGAAAGAAGTAAACATAAAGATTAAAGGCAAACCTTAGCGGTTATGAAAGATAAAACTTCGGTAGAAGCAGAAGTACGTGAGCTTGCCTCCAAATTGACAGTATAACAGTAAAACAGCATAAAGCTGCAAAAGGCGTTCTACATGACTGCGGTAGAACGCTTTTTATATAAACGCTCTCCGCATTCTCCCTGATTTATGCTATAATAAACTACAAGTATGTTTGCAGGAGGTTGCCATGTTTGCTGTTAATGTTGCGATAAATTTACCAGTAAAAAATTTATTCCGTCAGTTTACCTACAGTGTGCCGGAAGCACTGCAGTTTATAGACAGCGGCTGGCGTGTAGTTATTCCCTTCAGCGGCCAGAAGGTGGAAGGCTTTGTGGTGGAGCGTGTGTCGCTGCCTAGTGATGAAGTGCTGAGAAGTAAGCTGAAGCCGGTGGAGGCAGCCTTGGGCGATACTCCTTGGTTTGATAAGGAAATGCTGGCTACTGCCAAATGGATGGCAGATTATTATATGTGTTCGCTGGCAGAGGCGATGCGCCTTTTTGTGCCGGGAAAATCGAGCATTAAGCGGCGTGCCGTGCGTGATGCGCAGGGACGTTTGCTTTATTATGTTTATAATGAGCGTTTGCAGGAAAAAACAGTGTTGGCTTATCGTATCAATGCTGCAGGAAGGCAGGCGTTGGCTGAAGGAACGCTTGCCAAACGTGCCAAGGGGCAGCATGCTGCCCTGGGCGTACTGGCACAGGCTGCAGGAGCACTGAGCGTGAGCGAGTTGGCGCAGCAGGGTGTGAGCTCCGCGGTAGCGCGCGCTTTAGCGCAGAACGGTTTGGCGGACGCAGTGCAGAAGCGTGTGCTGCGCAACAGCTATAACACAGAGCAGGAGCGTGGCGAAAGCCTGCAGCTGACGGCAGAGCAGCAGGATGCCGCAGTAAAGATTAATCAGGCGATAGATGCGCAGCGTGCGCAGTCCTTTTTGCTGCAGGGCATTACGGGCAGCGGCAAGACGGAGGTTTACCTGCGTGCGGCGGCTCATGCTGTGGATGCAGGCTGGCAGGTGCTGATGCTGGTGCCGGAAATTGCGCTGACAGCGCAGCTGGTGAAGCGCTTTCAGGCATGGTTCGGCAGCGAGATTGCCGTGGCGCACAGTAAGCTATCGCAGAACGAAAGAGGCGACGTGTGGTACCGCATGCGCACAGGCAAGGCAAGGGTGCTGATTGGCGTGCGCAGTGCTGTGTTCGCTCCGTTTGAAAAGCTTGGCTTGGTGATTGTCGACGAGGAGCATGAGGGAAGCTACAAGGAGGAGGACCACCGTCCGCATTATAATGCACGTGATGTTGCCCGCACCCGCTGCCGCCTGACCGGCGCAGCTTTGGTGCTTGGCAGTGCGACGCCGGATTTATGCACTTATTATAAGGCACTGCAGGGCGAATGTACACATTTGCATCTTACGTCACGTCCTAATGGTGCTGCTTTGCCAAAGGTTGAGATCGTGGATATGCGCAAGGAACTGGAGGCGCGCAATTTCAGCGTGCTGTCGCGCGCGCTGCAGCAGGCGTTAGTGATGACGGCGGCGGCGGGGGAGCAGGCGATTGTCCTCCTAAACCGCCGTGGCTATTCTACCTTTGTGATGTGCCGCGACTGCGGCCAGACGATTACCTGTCCGCATTGCGCCGTAGCAATGGTTTACCACAAGAAGAACGAGGATTTGCGTTGCCATTACTGCGGTAACACGATGCCGCTGCCGCAGGAGTGCCCCAACTGTCATAGCCGCCGCATCAAATATTTCGGCAGCGGTACGCAGAAGGCCGAGGAACAGCTGCAGCAGCTGCCGGAGGTGCGTGTGTTGCGCATGGACCAGGATTCGACTGTGGCGAAGTTTGCGCATGCCGATATCCTGCGGCGCTTTGCCGACGGTGCGGCCAATGTGCTGATTGGTACGCAGATGGTGGCGAAGGGACATGATATTCCCAATGTAACGCTGGTGGGAGTACTGGCGGCGGACAGTACGCTGCATCTGCCGGATTACCGAGCGTCGGAGCGCGCCTTTTCGTTGCTGACGCAGGCAGCGGGGCGTGCGGGACGCGGTGACAGGCCGGGACATGTAATCTTCCAGACCTATGATCCGGATAACCCGATTCTGCAGCTGGCGGTGACGCAGGATTACGACACCTTTGCCAAGCGCGAGCTGCAGGAACGTCAGAACTATTTTTATCCGCCGTTCGCCCAGATGCTTAAGCTGCAGGTGGTGGATAAGGATGAGGGTGCAGGCCTGGCGCTGGCGCAGCAGGTTGTCTTCTATCTGCAGAGCTTAAAGCTGCAAGGCAAACTGGAGGATTTGTTGATTGCAGGACCGTTCCCCTCGCTGGTGGCAAAGGCCTATGACCTGTACCGTTTCAATGTGCTGTTGAAGGCGCAGGATTTGAGGGAAACAAAGGAAGCATTGCTGAACAGTGAATTCAAGGAAAAGCCTAATCTTTACTTTAATGTTGACCCTGTAAGTGTAATTTAACATGGTAAATGATTGTATAAAAACAGAGTTTGTGTTACAATATAGAAGATTTGACACTGCTAATACCGGTAGAATGTTGCAAAAATCTGCCGGTGTCAGCAAATTGATTAATGGGAGTAATTGTTTATGAGCATGCAGATGGAATTTATCAAGGTGCTGCCGTCACCGCAGGCCTTAATGGAGGATTATCCGGTAAGTAAGGCTTCGAAGCTGCTGAAGCTGCAGCGTGACGAGGCTATAAAGAATATTTTTACAGGCAAGGATGACCGCTTTTTGTTGGTTATCGGTCCTTGCTCCAGCGATAATGAGGATGCTGTGCTGGACTATGTTTATCGTCTGGCCAAGCTGCAGGAAAAGGTACAGGATAAAATTTTTATCGTACCGCGTCTGTACACCAACAAGCCGCGTACTATCGGCGTAGGCTATAAGGGTATGCTGCACCAGCCTTCTCCCGAGGGTGAAGAGGATATGCTGGGTGGTATTATCGCTATCCGTAAAATGAACGTGCGCGTGGTAGAAGAAACCGGCCTGACCGGTGCAGAGGAAATTCTCTATCCCGAGGTTTTCCGCTATCTGTCCGATTTGCTGAGCTATGCCGCAGTTGGCGCGCGCTCCAGCGAGGACCAGCTCCACCGTATGATTGCCAGCGGCGTAGGCATTCCCGTTGGCATGAAGAATCCTACTAGCGGCGATTTGTCCGTTATGCTCAACAGTGTGGCGGCAGCGCAGCATGAGCAGGAATTTTTGTTCCGTGGCTGGGAGGTACGCACCAAGGGCAACCCGCTGGCGCATTCCATTTTGCGTGGTTATGTAGACCCCATCGGCAACAGTTTCCCCAACTACCATTATGAGGTGCTGAAAATCGTTATTGATATGTATGCGGAGCGTCAGCTGCAGAACCCGGCGATTATTGTGGATACCAACCACGCCAATTCCGGCAAAAAATATCTGGAGCAAATCCGCATTGCCAAGGATATTGTGCATTCCCGCAAGCTGAATGCTGATATCAACAGAATCGTCAAGGGCCTGATGATTGAAAGCTATATCGAGGACGGTGCTCAGGGCGTGCATGATGGCGTCTACGGCAAATCTATTACCGACCCCTGCCTGGGTTGGGAAAAGACGGAAAGACTGTTGCTTGACCTGGCGGAAGAACTGTAAACTGATAAGTATGAGCTGCTGTAGCGAAGGCTGCGGCAGCTTTTTTGCATGCAAAAAGACCGCCTGCTTCAGCGGGCGGCCTTTAAAATATTTAAGCTATTAAAATGTTTCCAGCAGCTTGTAGCCACGTCCGATGAGGAAGGTGGCAGTTTCCGGCTCGTTGGTTTTGAAAACTACTACCGGCTTAACATTGTCGCGGTTAAAGGAAATGTAAAGGTAAGAAATGTCGATGTTGGCACCGTGGATAGCGGAAAGAATGCCGTCCAGGTAACCCGGAGTATCGTTCATCTCTACAGCAATAACCTTGTCCTGACGGCATTGGTAGCCTTCTGCCTTCAGTACTTCGATAGCAGTTTCTGCCTTGTCCACAATCAGGCGCACGATGCCGAATTCCGCACTGTCGTTGGCCAGCATGGTGTAAATATTGATGTTGGCTTTAGCAAGAATGGTGGTGATTTTGAACAAACCACCCTCGTTGTTTTCGGTGAATAAAGAAATCTGGTTCAGCATATGTAAAAATCCTCCCTAAATTATCATAAAGCGGGCTGTACTGTTGTCAGTTTTTGCTTGCTTAATAAAAGATTATAGCACAAACTTTGATGAGAAGAAAGAGGCTTTTGTAAAGTTATCTTTACCTGACGCAAGCTATTGTGAAGTGAAAGAGGACAAAAATAATATTTAGCTTTGATTTGAACGCAGAAAAACAGCTTTGATTTGTGATAAATACAATGCTTGCTGAGTCTATTATTCTTTAATGTTTACGTGGTTATTGAGTTTAGGTTAAAACAAACAAAGATTACAAATTGCTTGATTTTTCTTGTAAAAGTGTTATAATATTGTTGATAACATATGAGCAAGTTTTGAAATGTTACTCATATAAATAAGCGGAGGTTGATAGTATGGGTATGAAGAAATTATTAGCAGTTTTATTCTCGGCTTTACTGCTTGTAGGCGTTGCAGGCTGCGGCGGCAACAATGCGCAACAGGGCGCGGTAACACAAAAGGTTATGAACGCCAAATCCAAGCAGGATTTTGAGCCTGTGACGGAAGTAAAGGAAGGACGCAAAAACGTCTATGCCGTACTTAAGGTTATGAAGGGTAACTATTGGGAATAAGTTATCCGCGGCATTAAGGACGGCGCAGCTAAGGCTGACGTTAACGTTTATGTCGGCGGCGTTATGAAGGACGGCGATTGGGAGCTGCAACGCGATATGGTCAAGGAGCTTCCCGGCAAAAAAGCAGATGCAGTGATTCTTGCTCCGGCGGACAGCTCCAATATGACGGCAAGTGCGAAAACACTGCGCGAGCAGAAGTTGCCGGTATTTTTGGTTGATACTGCACTCAGCAGCAATGATTATGATGCAGCCTTCCTTACCGATAACTTGGAAGCTGGTGCCGAGGTTTGCCAGCAAATGGTAGAGCAGATGAAGGCTAGCGGCGTGAAGGAATCCGAGGAGGCAACGGTTCTGGTACATGTCAGCACCTTGGCCAGCACTACGATTTCCGACCGTCTGAACAGCATTATGGCAAATTGGGGTAAATTTGCTTCTGCAAGCTGGAAAATCGAACATGATTATATTATCAACTATGGTGATGAAGCGGGCGCATTTAAGCTGGTTACCGAAAAAATCAAAAACACTCATAATGTTAAAGGCATTATTGCCTGCAACAACGGCTCCACCAATGCAACCGTGGAGGCTGTAATGGCTGCAGGCCGCAAGGATATTGTCGTTACCGGTTTTGACCTTGGTAAAAAGACTTTGCTTGGCCTGGAGGACAAGAACTATAGTATCGCCGTTGCCGTACAGAATCAGTACAAAATGGGCTACGAGGCTGTGATGGCTGCCGCTGCTGCAGCAAAAGATGGCAGCAAGCCTGCACAGAAGCTGGTAAATACCGGTATCCGTATGGCAGATAAAAACAATTATAAAAAATAAATAACAAAAAAGCTTAAGAGCCTTCTGCTTCTGACGCGAAATTCGCCTGATGCAGAAGGCTTTTTAGTCTTTACTTAAATATATGAGGAAGCTTGTGCAGAGAATTTGTTTTTTCCTGTAGTAATGTGTTATAATGAACTATTGGAATAGATATAAGGAGGAACAAAAATGGCTAAGTTAAAAATAGTGATTGCCGGCGCTCCGGTGCTGCGTGAGGTGGCTCAACCGGTAGAGCGTATAGATAAAAAATTGCAGCGTCTGCTGCGTGATATGGCAGAAACAATGTATTCGGCCGACGGCGTAGGCCTGGCAGCACCGCAGGTGGGTGTAAGCAAGCGCGTAGTAGTTATCGACGTAGGCGAAGGCCTGTACGAGCTGATTAACCCTGAGATTGTTAAACGCGAGGGCAAGGTGCTGGGCAGCGAAGGCTGTCTTTCCGTGCCTGATTACGAAGGCGAGGTAGAACGCTCCGAATATGTGGAATGCGAATTCACCGACAAAACCGGCCAACGCATGTTGCTTTCCGCAAGCGGTCTGCTGGCTATTTGCATTCAGCATGAGCTGGACCATCTGGACGGCATTCTGTTCATCGACAAGGCTAAAACCATTTCGCCTAAGCAGAAGGAAAATCCCGAGGATGCTTTAAGATAAATCCTGACCGGGATACGAAAAAAAATAGAAAGATATACGGAGGAAAACAAATGCGTATAGTATTTATGGGAACGCCGGATTTCGCAGTAGGCAGTCTGCAGGCGCTGTGTGAAAGCGGCAAGCATGAAATTCTTGCGGTAGTAACTCAGCCGGATCGTCCGAAGGGACGCGGCAACAAGCTGCTGCAAACACCGGTTAAAGAATATGCGCTGGCGCAGGGCCTGACTGTTTACCAGCCGCAAAAGGTAAAAACTCCCGAATTTGTTGAGCTGCTGCACGAGCTGCAGCCGGAGCTGATTGTTGTAGCTGCTTTCGGCCAGTTCTTGAGCAAGGAAATTCTGGAGCTGCCGAAATACGGCTGCATTAACGTACACGCTTCCCTGCTGCCGAAGTATCGCGGTGCGGCGCCGATTCAGTATGCCATCATCAAGGGCGAAAAGGAATCGGGCGTAACGATTATGCAGATGGATATCGGCATGGATACCGGCGCAATGCTGGATAAGGTAGTAGTGCCTATCGAAGAAAATACCACGATGGGCGAGCTGCATTATGCTCTGCGTGAGCAGGGTGCGGCGCTGCTGCTGCAAGTTATCGACAAGATTGCGGCAGGTACTGCCGTTGCGGAACCGCAGGATAACGAACAGGCTACCTATGCAACACTTCTCGACCGCAGCATGGAGCATATCGACTGGAGCAAAACGGCACAGGAGGTACACAACCTTATCCGCGGCTTTAATCCTGCACCCAGCACCTTTACCAAGCTGCCGAACGGCAAGGGCCTGAAAATATGGGGCAGTAAAATGACTGACAAAAACAGCGCTGCTGCTGCCGGTACCGTTATCGAAACCGGCAAGCACAGCTTCTTTGTAGCTTGCGGTGAGGGAGTACTGGAAATCACCGAGGTACAGCCCGAATCCAAAAAACGTATGCCGGCGCAGGTTTTCCTGAACGGCCGCGGTGTACAGGAGGGCGATCTGCTTGCCTGAAGCAGGCTGTAAATTGAAGGAGTAATCTTTTAATGAACGAAGATAGTGTATTTAAGCCCAAAAAACGTATATTTATGGCCTTGACCTCCATTAGTGCCGTATTAGGTGCGCTGATGTTTTATGTGGTCTGGAAGGTAACCTTTCCGGGGCTTTATGAAATCAGCCGTTTCCTGCCGATAATTTTCGGCTTTTTCGGCGTACTGATCGTGCTGGCAATGCTCAGCGGCGTGCTGGGAATTGTTATGGCACTTTTGGGAATACCGGTGCTCAAAATTTTGTATTTTTGGGCGTGGAAGGCGATTAATATTCTTTTCCCTTTTGCGGTAGTATTGGGACGCTTATTTAACATTCCCCGTGACCGCATCGAGCAGTCCTTTATCGAGGTCAGCAATAATCTGGTACTGCAGCATAAGGTGAAGGTGCCTGCCAACCGAATTATGATTTTAACACCGCATTGTATCCAGCTGGATACCTGCGTACATAAGATAACCCGTAACGTAGAGAACTGCCGTCAGTGCGGACGCTGCAGCGTAGGTGCTATGCTGGGGCTGGCGCACAAGTACGGTTGCCATTTTGCTGTGGCCACCGGTGGTACGCTGGCAAGGCAGATGGTTAAGCAGGCAAGGCCGAAAGCTATTGTGGCCGTGGCCTGTGAGCGTGACCTGACCAGCGGCATTCAGGATGTATTTCCGCTGCCGGTGCTGGGCGTTTTAAACGAGCGTCCCTTCGGTCCCTGCTTTAATACACGGGTAGATATCAATAAGCTGGAAGCAGCAATTTTAGCATTTATGGAAGATGATGAGGAAGAAACAAAGCATGCGGAAGGAACAAAAAGCAAATTATCCTGAGAGTGCCCGCGGAGCAGCGGCGCTTTTGGTGCGTATGGTGCTGGAGGACGGCGCTTATACGAATATCGCGCTGAACCAGTATCTGCGCGGCAGCAGACTGAGCGATCTTGACAGAAGGCTGGCAACGGAGCTGGTATACGGCACGGTAAAGGCCAGCGGTACGCTTGACTGGTATCTGGCGCAGTGTGTCAGCCGTCCGCTGGACAAGGTGGCCGGTGATATTCTGGCGATACTGCGCATCAGCACCTACCAGCTGCTGTATATGACGCGCATTCCTGCGTCGGCGGCAGTAAACGAGGCTGTGAAGCTGGCGCGCTCCGTGAGCCATGAGGGCAGCGCCAAGTTCGTCAACGGCGTTCTGCGCGGTCTGCTGCGTAAGCAGGAAGCAGGAGCATTCGTCCTGCCTGATACCGAAAAGCAGGATGCCGATTATCTGTCGCTGCAGTATTACCATCCGCGCTGGCTGGTGAAGCGCTGGCTGGGACCGTGGGGACGCGGCGGTACCGAACGCCTGCTGGCGTTTGATAATACGGCTGCGCCGGTGTGCCTGCGTGTTAATACGCTGGTGACTACGCGCGACAAGCTGTTGGCGGATCTGACGGAAATGGGTGCGCAGGTGCATGCTTCCGAATGGAGTCCCTACGGCATTGTGGCAGAGCATCTGCCGTCGCTGCATACGCTTCTGGCAGCACTGCCGCAGCATTTTTATATTCAGGATGAAAGCTCTATGCTGGTAGCGCCGGTGCTGGCGCCGCAGCCCGGAATGCGCGTGCTGGATATGTGCAGCGCTCCCGGCGGCAAGGCAACGCACGTGGCACAGCTTATGCAGGATAAGGGCGAGGTTATCGCCTGCGACATCCACGAGCATAAGCTGGAGCTGATTGCCGAAAACGCTGCCCGTCTGGGCATGAAGAGCGTCAAAGCACTGCAGAACGATGCTCTGCAGCTGCGCAGCGAATGGCTGGGCGTGTTTGACAGAGTTTTGGTTGATGCACCTTGCTCCGGTCTGGGTGTGCTGCGTCGCCGTGCGGAAGCACGCTGGCGCAAGCAACGCAAGGATCTGAAGCTGTTCCCGCCGTTGCAGCTGGCAATTTTAAAGAATGCCGCACAGTATGTGAAGGACGGCGGCACGATGGTTTACAGCACCTGCACGATTGAGCAGAGCGAAAACCATTATCTGGTGGAAGAGTTTTTAACGCAGCATCCCGAATGGCAGCGCGTGGAATTCACACATCCGCTGACGGGTGAGCAGGTACAGGAGCTGCAGCTTCTGCCGCAGAATGACGGCATCGACGGCTTTTATATCTGTAAGCTGATGAAAAAGCAGTAATATAGAGGTAAGAGAATGCAAGATATTTTTGCTTTACCAATAGAAGAATTACAGGATTTGTTTGTGGCAGCAGGACTGAAAAAGTTCCGTGCCAAGCAGGTATTTCAATGGCTGTACCAAAAGTCGGTCTTTGATTTTACCGCTATGCACAACCTGAGCAAGGCCGATATTGCCGTGCTGCAGGAAAAATTCACCGTGTTGCCGCACAGTCTGGAAATTTTGCGTGAGCAGAATTCCTCCGACGGCATGACGAGTAAGCTGCTTTTGGGCTTGCCGGACGGCAATTCGGTAGAAACGGTTCTGATGCACCATGATTACGGCTACAGCGTGTGCGTTTCCAGCCAGGTCGGCTGCGATATGCACTGCGCTTTCTGTGCCAGCGGCCTGAAGGGTGCTGTACGCAACCTGACGGCGGCAGAAATCGTGGCGCAGGTTTACCTGTTCAACGAGCGTCTGCGTGAGCAGGGAGCAATGGTGAGCAGAGTGGTGGTCATGGGCAGCGGTGAACCGATGCTGAATTTTGACAGCGTTTTGCAGGCGCTGGATTTTCTGCATCGCGAGGACACCTGCAACATGAGCTACCGTAATATGACGATTTCCACCTGCGGCATCATTCCGGGTATTAAACGCCTGGAGGAGCAGGGCAAGCCGATAAATCTGGCAATTTCACTGCACGCAGTCAAAAACGAGCTGCGTACGGCGCTGATGCCTGTCAACAAGGGTTATCCCTTCGTGGATGTGCTGACAGCTGCCGAAAGCTACAGCAAAGCCAGCGGCAGGCAGATAACATATGAATATATTCTGTTGAAGGGAAAAAATGACAGTCCGCAGGACGCGGAGCTTTTGAGCAATTACCTGCGCTATAAGCAGGCATCCGTTAATCTGATACCGGCCAACCCGGTACCGGAGCAGGGCTTTGAGCGCCCGTCCAAAGCGGCAGTAGAACGCTTTTTGCGCATCCTGCAGAAAAACAGGATTAACGCTACCGTTCGTAAGGAGATGGGCAAGGATATTGATGCGGCCTGCGGTCAGCTGCGGGCTAAATTTGCCAAGGAACAGGAGCAAAAATAATGCAGGTAATCAGCAGAACCCATGTGGGCCTGGTCAGAGAGAATAATGAAGATGCGCTGCTGGTGCGTGAGCCCTCTCTTTTTGCCGTTGCCGACGGCATGGGAGGCTATGCGGCAGGAGAAATTGCCAGCAGGTCTACTATTAAAGCCTTTGAGGCTGCAACACATAGCCTGCGCCATGAGCAGAAGGAACAGAATATCCGTAAGGTTATGCTGGAGGCCTTTGACAAGGCTAATACGCACGTTTTTAAAATGGCGGTGAGCAATGAAAGCTATTCCGGCATGGGAACGACGATGACGGCGCTTTATCTGCCGGGGGATGGGCACGGCTACTGCTGCCATGTAGGCGACAGCAGATTGTATCTGTTCCGCAACGACAAGCTGGAGCAGCTGACGCATGACCATACACTGGTAGCGGATTTAAAGGAACAGGGAAAAATTACGGACGAGGAAGCCTTTGTACATCCGCAGCGTAATATTTTGCTGCAAGCCCTGGGTGTCGAGGAAACAGTTAATGCTGATTTCTTCAGCTTCCGTCTGCAGGAGGGTGACAGGCTGCTGCTGTGCAGCGATGGTCTGTCCGACATGCTGCGTGCAGCCGAAATCAGCCGGATTATCGGCTGTGCCGATCCGGAGCAGGCTGCTGACAAACTGCTGGAGCAGAGCCTGGACAACGGCGGACGCGATAATGTGTCTCTGATTCTGATTGATTTAACTACGCAGGGGGAGGAAAGCTGTAATGGATAAAAATGGCAAGACCATCTTGAACGGACGCTATGAGATTATTCGTCCGATTGGCTATGGCGGTATGGCCGAAGTCTTTTTGGCCCACGACCAGCTTTTGGACCGTAATGTAGCCGTGAAAATGCTGCGCGACCAGTTCCTGGGGGACAATGAGCTGCTGGAGCAGTTCCGCAGAGAAGCAAAATCCGCGGCGCGTCTGGTGCATCCGTATATTATCAATATCTATGATGTTGTATCGGAAGGCAGCAATCAGTATATAGTTATGGAATATGTTGACGGTGTTACTCTGAAGGAGTATATGCAGGAGCATAAGCTGAGCCTGAATACTGTGCTGGAAATCGCTGTGCGACTTGCCGATGCACTGCAGCATGCTCACAGCCATAACATTATTCACTGTGACATCAAGCCGCAGAATATTTTAATTGACAAAAATATGAATCCGAAAATCGCTGATTTCGGCATTGCCAAAATGGTCACGAACCAGACGATGGTTTATTCCAAATCAGTGATGGGTTCTGTGCATTATATTTCTCCGGAGCAGGCCTGCGGCGGTAAGATTACTGCCAGCAGCGATGTCTATTCTTTGGGTATAGTGCTCTTCGAAATGCTTACGGGTGAGGTTCCCTACGTCGGCACAACGGCGGTTTCGGTTGCTATGATGCATGTAGAAAAGCCTGTGCCGCAGCTGAAGGACTATATGGAAAATGTTCCCGAGGGCATGCAGGAGATTATGGACAAGGCGTTGGCAAAGCGTTGTGAGGACAGATATGCTAACGCCGGACAGATGCGACACGATTTGTTGAACCTGAAGATGAAGCTCTTCCCGTTCAGCAGCGAGGACTATCATCAGGAGCTGGGCGCGGTGAAGCCTAACGGCAATGTTGTCGATAACCGTGATGACGGTGCTACGGTAATTATGAAGCCGGTACGCAGTGAGCTGCCGCCGAAGCAGGTAACTCCGGCTGTAACACAAGAGCCGGAAAAAATTCAGGAAAAGCAGGAAGCAATGCCTTCCGGAAAAACAGGGGATGAAAAACCAGTGGTTAAGAAAAAGCTGAATTATACCAAACTGATAGTAATGATTACTGCTGCTGTAGTAGCAATTTCGCTGGTAGCGCACTTTATCTTCAACCGCAATCTGGCGGAAATTGCAGTGCCTAATGTTACCAATATGACGGTAGTAGAAGCACAGAAGCTGCTGGAGGAAAAGCAGTTTAAGGTAGAGCTGGAGGAAAAATACGGCGATCCTGATAAGTTTAAGCCCGGTACTGTTATGGAGCAGTCCCCGAAGGCCGGCGAAAAACGTAAGCAGGGCAGCCTTATTATCCTGACCATCTGTAAGGGCGCGGAGCTGAAGGCTGTGCCTGATGTTACAGGCATGTCGCTGTCGAAGGCGGAGCAGCAGCTGGCGGATGCAGGCTTTAAGGTCGGTAAGGTGACGCGCAAGCATATGGACGGCGGTAAAATCGGCGCTGTTCTCAGCCAGTCGCCGAAGGGCCTGGACAAGGCTCCCAAAGGAACTGCCATCGATTTGGTAATCAACGAAGGCGACAAGCCGGTTCCGAATATTATCGGCAAATCCATTGACGAAGCTAAGGGCATGCTGGAGCAGGCAGGTCTGAAGCTGGGTGAAATCAAAAAGGTTCAGGATGCCAGCGCCAAGAAGAATATAGTTCTGGCCTGCAACCCGGGTGTAGGCAGTAACCTTAACGACGGCGCGGCAGTAGCAATTACCGTAGCTGCCGGCGGCGATAAGAAGAGCGCCTACGTTGACTTTGTCGTACCGAGCGGTAAACCTGCCAACGTACGCATTGTGCTGACGGATGACAACGGCACGGCAACGCTGTACAGCGGTACACAAAACGGCAGCGTGCGTCTGCGTCAGAAGGTGGAATATGCAGGCAATGCCAAGGTACAGTTCATCTGTGACGGCAAGCTCATTTCCGAAAGGAACCTGTAAACATGGCAGAGCTGCAGGGCAGAGTCCTGAAAAATTATAACGGCTATTATTACCTGAAGGTTGAGGGCGAAAGCGAGCCCTATACCTGTAAGGTAAAGGGGAAAATGAAGAAAAACCGTTTTTCGCTGGCAACAGGCGATATCGCCGGCTTTGAGGTAAGCAGCAGCGAAAAACGCGAGGGGATGATTACCGGCGTGCTGCCGCGTAGAAACTTTCTGCCACGCCCTACGCTGGCTAACCTGGATTTGTTTGTGGCAGCCTTTGCCTGTGCTGCGCCGGATTTCAGCTTTCTGCTGGCAGATAAACTGCTGGCGTTGGCAGAGCTGGCGAAAATTCCTGCAATTTTGGTGCTCAACAAGGAGGATAATGCTCCTGCGGGCCTGATTGAGCAGGTGAAGGCTGTTTATGAGCCTATCGGTTACGAGGTTTATACTCTGTCGGCACAGAACGGCACCGGCGTGGAGGCTCTGCGTGAGCGTCTGCGTGGTAAAATCTGCGCTTTTGGCGGACCTTCGGGCGTAGGCAAATCGTCTACCATCAACGCTATCGACAGCAGCGTTGACCTGCGCACGGGCGAGGTTAGCGAAAAAATCGGCCGTGGCAAGCATACTACACGCTATGCACAGCTGCTGCCGTTTGACGAAGGCTATATTGCGGACACTCCGGGCTTCGGCAATCTGCTGCTGGAGGGCCTGACAGCCGAAATGGTGCTGGCCTCCTTCCGTGAGTTTGCCGATTATGAGGCAGGCTGCAGGTTCTGTCCCTGCACGCATACGCATGAGCCTGTCTGCGGTGTAAAGGATGCTGTGGCTGCAGGAAAGATTTCTGCCAGCCGTTATGAATCATATTTGACAATGTTAGCAGAGGTAAAACTCCTGCAAGAGAAAGAGGGAAGAAAATGATGATTAAAGTTGCTCCATCAATTTTATCTGCCGATTTTGCATATCTGGCGGACGAAATCAAAAAAATTGAAGCTGCCGGTGCCGACTGGGTACACATCGATGTTATGGACGGCCAGTTTGTACCTAACCTGACCTTCGGTGCTCCTGTAGTGAAAAAAATCCGTAAGGTAACCGACCTGTTTTTCGACTGCCATCTGATGGTAGAAAATCCGGAAAAATACATTGCCGATTTCAAGGCTGCCGGTGCCGACCAGATTGTTGTGCATGTAGAAACCACCAAGCATCTGCACCGCTGCATCCAGCAGATTAAGGCTGAGGGCATGAAGGCCGGCGTTGCGCTGAATCCCGCTACCAGCCTGGGTACGGTAGAAGAAATTCTGCCTTACGTTGATATGGTACTGCTGATGACCGTTAACCCCGGCTTCGGCGGCCAGAGCTTTATTGAAGGCGTAGTTCCGAAGATTGAGCGCCTGCATGCGATGATTACCGAGCGCGGCCTGAATGTGGATATTCAGGTTGACGGCGGCGTTAATGCCGAAACCTCCAAGCTGGTGAAGGCTGCCGGTGCCAACGTATTGGTAGCAGGCTCCTATGTTTACGGTGCTGAAGATACCGCTGCCGCTATTGCCAGCCTGAAATAGTATTCAGTGATTAGTGAACAGTAAATAGTGTTCGGAAAATAAGAAAAACCGTCCTTTCCTGTTATCTGCAAAATTGCAGACTGGGAAGGACGGTTTTGTTTTGCTTTGGGTGTTATTTTTTTTCGCTATCGTTGGCTTTTTGCCAGATATACCATACTGCGAGTGAGCGCCAGGGGCGCCAGGTTTCCGTAAGCGTATTGATTTTGCCGCGTTTGGGAATTTCGCTCAGATTAAGCATTTTTTGCAGCTCTTTCTTGAAGATAAAGTCGGAACTGGGTACAACGTCCGTGCGGCACAGAGCCAGCAGCAGAAACATTTCGATAGTCCATTGGCCGAGGCCGCGGATTTGCATCAGCTGCTTGGTAATCTGGCTGTCGGTCATATCGTCGAACTTATCCATAGTTACGCTGCCGTTGATCACTGCTTCGGCAAAGCTGCGCAGGTAATCTATCTTTTGCTTAACAAGACCGATACTGAGCAGGTCCTCGGCAGAAGCAGCAAGTACTGCCTGCGGCGTAATAGGATTGCCGGTGAGGCCTTCGAGCTTTTTCATCAGCTGTTGGCTGACATCAGGCGGCAGCTGTTGGGCAATAATACCGGTCAGTAATATAGTAAAATAAACCTCTTTAGATTTTGGTTTTAACGGACAGGGCGAATAACGGTCAACTAACGGGGCGAGCTCTGGAACGTTTTCACGCAGATAGCGGTCACCGACGGACCAATCTGGGGTTTGGCACATAAGCATCCTCCTTTTATTTACTTCATTACAATATTATAATACGAAAACGGCGGTTAGACAAACGAAAAAATGCGAAATAATAGCAATAAAAGCAGTTTTCTATGAACGAAGTCGTTTGGATTTGCTTTTTCTTTAAATCATGAAGAAAAATAAAAAACGGCGGCAACGCAGATTAATATTTGCACTTTTTTCTTCAAAGCTGTATAATTAATCTGATTGACAATCTATATTTGTAATTAAAATGTAAGGAGACGATGAAATGTCTGAAGTCAGAGTAAGATTTGCTCCCAGTCCTACTGGGTATTTACATATTGGTGGTGCGCGTACTGCGCTGTTTAACTGGCTGTTTGCCCGCAAAATGGGCGGCAAGCTGATTCTGCGTATCGAGGATACCGATATTGAACGCCTGAAAGAGGATTCCGTAAGCCAAATCCTTACCAGCCTGAAATGGTTGGGCATCAATTGGGATGAAGGCCCGGAGGCCGGCGGCGAATACGGTCCTTACTATCAGTCCGAGCGCTTTGATATTTACAAAAAATATGCTCAGCAGCTGCTGGACGAAGGCAAAGCATACTACTGCTTCTGCACTACCGAGGATCTGGCTGCACAACGTGAAAAACAACGCGCTGCTAAGCAACCGTTCCGCTATGCACGTACCTGCCGTGATATTCCGGCAGAGGAGGCTAAAGCACGCATCGCTGCAGGCGAACCGTATTCCATCCGTATCAAGATTCCTGCCGAAGGCGGTATCACCGTGCATGATCTGATTCATGGCGAAGTTACCTTTAACATGGACCAGTTTGATGATTTCGTAATTGTAAAATCCAACGGTATTCCTACCTATAACTTCGCTGTTTGTGTCGATGACCATCTGATGGGCATGACTCACGTACTGCGCGCTGAGGAGCATCTTTCCAACACTCCGAAGCAGCTGCTGGTTTACGAAGCACTGGGCTGGGAACCGCCTAAGTTCGGTCATATGCCGATGATTCTGGCTATGGATCGTTCCAAGCTGAGTAAACGTCATGGTGCAACCTCTGTTGAAGAATTCCGCAGCCAAGGCTATCTGCCGGAAGCTATCATCAACTATCTGACTCTGCTTGGTTGGGGCCCCGGCGATGAACGCGAAATCTTCACTCTGGAAGAAACCGTTAAGCTGTTTGAGCTGGAGCAGATGAGCAAAAAGGCTGCTATTTATGACACCAAAAAGCTCACCTGGATGAACGGCCAATATCTGTCCGAGCTGCCGCTGGAAAAAATTCTGCCGGATGCTAAGCCCTTCTTCGTTAAAGACGGCCTGGTAACCGAAGAATGGTTCAACGATGCTGCCAACGAAGCATACTTTGAAAAGCTCGTAGACGTTGTACGTGTACGCGTTAAAACTCTGCAGGAGGTTGCCGATGCTTCAACATACTTCTTCAAGGATGTTGAAGAATATGATGAAAAGGGTGTAGCTAAGCACTTCAAGGCAGAAAATATTCCTGTACTGGAGCAGTGCATTGCAGCAATTAAGGCTGATGATGTATATGACCTGGCTTCTACCGAAGCAGCATACAATAAGATTGCTGCCGACAACGGTCTGGCTCTGGGCAAGGTTATCCATCCGACTCGTCTGGCTCTGACCGGACGCACCGTAAGCCCCGGTATGTTTGACGTTATGGTTCTGCTGGGCAAGGAAAGAACTTTGGCACGTCTGGAAAAGGCTGTTGAGTTCATTAAAAGTTTATGATTGTAAAATAGCGATTGGCGGCTAGTTTTAGCGCGATTGCTTTAATTAAGCAGGAGGGCTTTTCTTCCTGCTTAATTTTTACCAAGAGATTCAAGGCTTGGAACATTGTTTTTGGAAAGGAGCTGCAGGCTATGAAAATCCTGTTGACAACATTATTATGCTTATGCTTATCTCTGCCGGTTCTGGCAGACCAGCAGACTACGGTGCTTACCGAACAGACCTCTGTCGGCAAGGCAACGGCAATGCTGCCCTACATCGACGGCAGTAATTCCGCAGAGCTGGAAAAACAGGCCAACGCTTTGGTACGCGACGCTGCAGCTAAGCTGGTCAAGGAGGTAGGCGGTCAGGGAAGTGTAACCTATAAGGTGATGCTGAACCGTCCTAGCCTGGTAAGCCTGCTGCTGGAGGCAGACAACGGCGGACGCAAGGCGTACACCGGACTGAATCTTGATCTGACAACCGGCAAGGAGTTCGAGGTTACGTATTTCTTTGTAGATAACGATAACGTAAAAAATGCTTTGGGCAATTATGATAACGTGCTTTTCGGCGAAGAGGGCTTGTTTGTGCGCAGCAAGAAAAATGCTGCCTACAGTAGCTTTGTACCCTACAGGGATGTAGTTACCTCCCTGCGCATCGGCGAAGCGGGACGCCTGCTGCAGCTGGCGAAAATTACCGATAAGGCTGCAGGCAAAACACTGCGTCTGCCTGCAAGCGGACTTATGGCGTTGAAGCTGGACAGCAATCCTTCCACCGGCTACGGCTGGCAATTCAGCTGCAGCTCACCGGCAGTAAGCAAGGTAGGCAGCTCGTTTACCATTCCGCGCGCTGATGAGGAAAGAATGGGTGCGCCCGGCGTTGAAATTCTGGTGCTGGCGGTTACTAAGCCCGGTACCTACAATATCCGCATGGATTACAAGCGCTCTTGGGAAAAAATGAGCCTGCAAAGCTTTAACTTTATCGTTATCGCAGAATAAGCTAGAGGATGTGTTTATGGAAAAAGCATCAGTTTCTGTAAAAATATATAATAGTACCTATGCATTAACGACCTCTGCTTCCGAAGAACAGGTGCTGAAAATAGCAGCAGAGGTAGACAGAAGAATGCAGGAGCTGGCAGAAAGCAAAAAGCTGCTGCAGACAGATAAAATAGCCATCTGGACGGCGCTCGACCTGGCTGCAGACAGACTGGAGCTGCAGGAAAAATACGCTGCGCTGCAGCAGGAAATGCAGCAGCAATCTGTGGCGGCGGAGCAGAAAATGCAGGAAAAATGCGCTGCGATGGAGCAGGAGCTGCAGCAAAAGTGCGCAGCAGCGGAGCAGAAAATACAGGAAAAATATGCTGCGCTCGAGCAGGAAATGCAGCAAAGAAATGCTGTGCTGGTAGAAGAGCTGCAAAGCCTGCAGGCCAGATACGACAGACTGCTGGCAGCAGTGCGTGAAAGGTAGATAACATATGGAAAAGAAAACAATAGAACTGCTTGCTCCCGCAGGCAGCTGGGAAGCATTGGAGGCAGCGGTAAACGCCGGCGCCGATGCTGTATATATGGGCGGTAAAGCCTTTGGCGCACGTGCCTATGCCAGCAATTTTGATGAAGAGGAAATGGCTAAGGCGGTGTATTTTGCGCATATGCACCATGTGCGCCTGTATATTACCGTCAATACGTTGGTTGATGACAGCGAGCTGGAGGCTTTATCCGCTTACCTGCTGTTTTTGAATAACGTAGGCGTAGACGGACTTATTGTGCAGGACTTGGGCGTTATACGTCTGGCGCAGAAAATTGTGCCGGAGCTGCCGCTGCATGCCAGCACGCAGATGAGCATTACCAACAGCAGCGGTGTAGACTTTGCTATGGGCGCAGGCATGGAGCGCAGCGTATTGGCGCGCGAGCTGAGCCTGAAGGAAATCGGTGCAGCCTGCAGCCGCGGCAGTGAAATCGAAACCTTTATTCACGGTGCTCTGTGCGTATGCTACAGCGGACAATGCCTGATGAGCAGTCTTATCGGCGGCCGCAGCGGTAACCGCGGACGCTGTGCCCAGCCTTGCCGTTTACCGTATAAGCTGCTCAACGCGAAGGATGAAGATATGCTGCAGGGCAAGGATGCAGGCCAGTATCTGCTGAGCCCGAAGGATATGAATACCTTGAGCATTCTGCCGCAGCTGATTGACGCAGGCGTTGTGTCCTACAAAATCGAAGGACGCATGAAGCGCCCGGAATATGTTGCGGTAGTAGTAGATGCTTACCGCCGGGCGATTGACAGCTATCTTGCCGGTGACTATAACGTGCCGGAAGAAGATTTGGCGAATATCGAGCAAATCTTCAATCGTGACTTTACCACCGCTTATTTGGAGCGTCGTCCCGGTCGCACAATGATGAGCGACCGCCGTCCCAACAACCGCGGTGTGCTTATCGGCCGTGTAGCTAAGCTGGATAAAAACCGCAATAAGGCAGTTATCAAGCTGGATAAGGAGCTGCATCTGGGTGACGGACTGGAATTCTGGGTAAGCGTAGGCGGACGTGTAGGCACAACCGTTACGGATATGCTGTGCGGCGGCAATAGCGTGCAGAGCGCGGCCCCTGGCCGGCAGGTAACGATTGACGTGCCTAACGGTGTACGCTTGAATGACCGTGTTTTCCGTACTCTCGACAGCAGACTGATGAGCTATGCGCAGCAGTTCTTCGGACCGGACGCAAAAAAACGTATTCCGGTAGATGCCGTAGTTACTGCACGTCTGGGCGAGCCTATGACCGTTACGCTGACGGATGATGAAGGCAACGTCGGCTACGGCGAAACCGATTTTATCGTAGAGGCAGCACGCAAGCGTGCGCTGGATGAGGCCGGTGTGCGCAAGCAGCTGGACCGCCTCGGTACGACCGAATATTTCCTGAACAGCCTGTGCTTTGAGCATGACGAAAATGTCATGGTGCCGATGAGCGAAATGAACGAAGCACGCCGTATGGCATGCGATGCACTGGATGCAGCGCGTCTGAATGCCTTCGCACCGGCGCGCACAGCGGTGCACAGCTTCAGCGAGCAATTAGTGCCGCAGGCACATAAGGCCAAGCAGCATGAATCCGTTCTGGTAGTGCATTGCGACAGCGTTGAGAAGGTCAATGCTGCGCTGCAGGCAGGTGCTGAACGCATTCTCTTCGGCGGTGACTGCTTTAACCATCAGCTGCCGTCCGAGGCGGATTATGCCAAGGCTGCCAAGCTGGTGCGCAAGGCAGGCCGTCAGCTGGCCTTTGCTACACCGCGTATCATCAAGGAAGCACAGCTGGCATATTTCGACAAGCTCTTTACCCTGTGGGAGGAGATGCAGCCTGATTTTGTTTATATCAACAACAACGGCTTGTGGCCTTTGGCGAAGAAGCATGCTGCGCTTAATTTGGTAGCAGATATGTCTTTGAACATCTTCAACAGCCAGACACTGCAGTTCTGGCAGGAACAGGGCGCTGCAGGTGCAGTGCTCAGCCCCGAGCTGACTATGGCGCAGGTAGAGCATCTTGTGAGCGTCAGCCCGTTGCCGTTGGAGTGCATGATTCAGGGACGTTTGGAAATGATGGTTTCCGAATACTGTGTAGGCGGCAGCTTCCTGGGTGCGCTGGATAAGGGTGCCTGCAAGTTTAACTGTGCAGAGCCTTTGTTCTTGGGTGACCGCAAGGATGCACGCTTCCCGATTGTTACGGACCAGTTCTGCCGCATGCATATTCTGAATGCGCATGAGCTTTCGATGACTGCCAATGTGCAGCACATGGCGGAAGCAGGCGTAGCGGCGCTGAGAATTGACGGCCGTGATTACGATGCGGCACGTCTGGGCGAACTTGTGGCGCTGTACCGCAAGATTCTCGGCGGTGCGGTGGAAGCACCGGAAAATCTGCCGGGTACTACAAGAGGCCACTATTTCAGAGGCGTAATGTAAAAGCAAATGTCAGCTTGCGAAGCTGAATAAATTGAATAAGCCAAGGCCCCTGTCGGAAATCGCCGGCAGGGGCTTTTTGTCGCATGTACAATTTGTTTGGCCAAGCAATTTTATATGCTTAATTATAAAAATCAGAGATAGTTTTCAGGCTATAGCAATCATATGCAACAGAAAAATTTGCCTGCATCTTTCCGTTCCTGCCCAATCTATGATATAATACTAAAGTTATAGAGAAAAAAGACCTTATGGTCAGAAGATAAATTTTAGAGGAAAAGAGGAATGTGAAATGACAAATGGATTTGCAGCCTTAAAGGTTTGTGCCCACACCGTAGAGCAGCTTCAGAAAATGGGCATTAAAAAGCCGATGCCGGTACAGGAGCAGGCTATACCGGCGCTGTTTGCCGGACGTGATGTAATCGCCCGTGCGCAGACAGGCACTGGCAAAACACTGGCGTTCTTAGTGCCGCTGGCAGAAAAAATCGATACTGCCAAAAGCTATGTGCAGGCTTTGGTAATTACGCCTACGCGCGAGCTGGCGCAGCAGATTGCCACCGAAATGAAAAAAATCCTGGGCGAAAGCGATATCAAAGTGCTGGCTGTTACCGGCGGACGCGATTTCGAAACGCAAAAATATAAGCTGGAGGGACGCAGCCATGTGCTGATCGGTACTCCCGGCCGTCTTTTGGACCACATCCGCAAGGGCAACACCGACCTTGGCGGTGTGCGCTATCTGGTACTGGACGAGGTTGACGAAATGCTGCAGCAGGGCTTTATGGATGAAGCGCTGGAGCTGATTGCTATGACCGCGCCGGAGCATCAGACGATGCTTTGCTCCGCAACTCTGTCGGAAGAAGTGCGCAAGCTGGGACGCAAGCTGACGAAAAACTGCGCGCTCATTGATATCAACCCGGATCAGGCTACAGTTGAGAAAATCAAACAGGTTTGCCTGAAAACAACCGATGAATACAAGAATAAGGCTGTGGCAGCGCTCATTGACCGCCTGAACCCGTATCTGATGATTGTTTTCTGCATGAGCAAGGAGCGCACTAAGGAGTTGGGCGACTGGCTGGGCATGCAGGGCTATAACGTTGATGTGCTGCATGGCGAAATGTCTCCTGCAAAGCGCAAAACTGTTATGAAGGCCTTCCGTGATGCTAAGATTCAGATTCTGGTTGCCAGCGACCTGGCTGCCCGCGGTTTGGACGTTGAGGGTGTAACCCATGTTGTAAACTACGATATTCCGCATGATGTCGACTGGTATGTTCACCGCATCGGCCGTACAGGCCGTGCAGGCAATGAGGGCGAAGCAATTACGCTTTATACTGCCGACGAGGTTAAATGGCTGCGTAATATCGAAACCAAGCTGGGTATTTTGATGGAACGCCAAAATCTGGAGGGTGGTGTTGTGGCACGCCGCGTCGCTGTGGCTGCCAAAAAGAAAAAGTCCGCAGGACCTAAGCGCGGACGCAATTCCGTTGTTGATAAGCGCAAGGCTTCCAAAACCGGCAGTAACCGCCGTCAGGGTGCTAAAAAAGGCAAATAAGCCTGCTTAGAATTTTTAATAATAATTATGGATGCTTCTCTTGCTTTACAGAGAGGCATCCATTTTTTCTTATGCCGTAGAAGAATGTAACTTATGAGCCAATGTGCATTTTTCTCTTTTCAAGTATAGAAAAAATATGGTAAAATATAATGGAATAAGTATGCAATAAAAAAAGAACAGGAGGGCAGTATATGTTGACAATTCGTGAATATAAGCAGGCAACAACTCTGGAGGAGGCGTGGCAGCTGAACCAGAAGCGCCCTAACCGCTTGCTTGGCGGTATGCTGTGGATGCGCCTGAGCAAGAGCAATGTGCAGACAGCTATTGATTTGTCGGCTTTAGGCCTGGATACAATAGAGGAAACAGAAACGGAATTCCGCATCGGTGCGATGGTGAGCTTGCGCCAACTGGAGCTGCATGAAGGCTTTACCGCCTACAGTGAGGGAGCAAATAAGGAGGCGCTGCGCCATATTGTAGGTGTGCAGTTCCGCAATCTTGCTACCGTCGGCGGCAGTGTGTTCGGACGCTTCGGATTTTCGGATGTGCTGACCTTGCTTTTGGTGATGGACAGCTATGTGGAATTATACAAGGGCGGTATTGTGCCGGTGGCAGATTTTGTGAATATGCCGTATGACAGAGATATTCTGGTGCGCGTTATTGTTAAAAAGACAGCAGCGCATTACAGCTATAAATCCGTGCGCATCAGCAAAACCGACTTTCCGGTGCTGACCTGCGCGGCGGCGTTGACGCAGGAAGGCGTGCAGGCTGCAGTGGGCGCACGTCCGGCGAAGGCTGCACTGGTGAAGGATGCAGAGCAGCTCGCAACTCTGCCTATGACTGCCGAGAAGGCGCAGGCCTTTGCGGAATATGCTGCAGGCTTACTGCCGACGGAAACTAATCCGCGCGGCAGTGCTGCGTATCGTACACACCTGATTAAGGTGCTGACAGCAAGATGTTTAACAGAACTGGGAGGTAAGGCCTGATGGAGATAACCTTAACCTTAAATGGCAAAAAGCTGACCCGTATGGTGGAGGCTGATACAGTTTTACTCGATTTTCTGCGCAAGGAAGGCTGCTACAGCGTGAAGCGCGGCTGTGACACTACCAACTGTGGTTTGTGCACTGTATTTATGGATAATAAGCCGGTGCTTTCCTGTGCTATCCTGGCAGCGCGTGCCGCAGGCCACAGCATTGTGACTATGGAAGGAATGCAGCAGGAGGCAGCGGAATTCGGTGCCTTTATTGCCGACCAGGGCGCGGAGCAGTGCGGCTTCTGCAACCCCGGCATGATTATGAACGCTATCGCGCTGCTGCGTGAAAACAGCGAGCCTACGGAAGAAGAAATCAAGGAATTTTTGGCAGGCAACCTGTGCCGTTGCTCCGGCTATGAGGGACAGCTGCGCGGAATTCAGAATTTCATCGCCTGGAAAAAAGCTCAGGCGCAGGCATAAGGAGGGGAGCTGCAGATGAAAATAGTTAACCAATCCTACCGCAAAAAGGATGCTATGCAGCTGGTGACAGGCCAGCCTGTCTACACCGATGACCTGGTGCCGAACGACTGCCTGCTTGTCAAGGTGCTGCGTTCTCCGCATGCGAATGCTATTATTGAAAGCATCAACACCGCGATTGCAGCCAAGGTGCCTGACATCGAAGCAATTTATACCTGGGAGGACGTGGAGCAGGACGGCGAGCGCTGCACCTATGCAGGCCAGACCTATCCCGAACCGAGTCCTTATGACCGTCTGCTGCTCGACCGTCATGTACGCTTTGTGGGTGACATTGTGGCGATTGTTGCCGGCAAAACGGAAAAGGCTGTCGATAAGGCGCTGTCTTTGATTAAAGTAAAATATCAGCTGCTGGACGCAGTGCTTGACTTCCGTACTGCGCTGGATAACCCTGTGCTCGTGCATCCCGAGGATACCTGGAAGGCTCACTGCCCGGTTGGCGCCGATAATAAGCGTAACCTGTGTGCCCATGAGGTTATCGAGGATGGCGAGGTTGATAAGATTCTGGCGGAATGCGATGTTGTTATCGACCAGACAACTCATACCAAGGCTGTGCAGCAGGATATGATGGAGCCTTTCGTAACCTATTGCTCCATTGATACCTACGGCCGTTTGAATGTCCTTAGCTCTACGCAGATAGTTTTCCACTGCCGCCGCATTATTGCCAACGCGTTGCATATCCCAAAAACTATGGTACGCGTAGTTAAACCGCGTGTAGGTGGCGGCTTCGGCGCTAAACAGAGCTGTGTCAGCGAAATGTATCCGGCTTTTGTTACCTGGAAAACCAAAAAGCCTAGTAAGATGATTTTCTCGCGTTACGAATGTCATATAGCTTCCAGCCCGCGCCATGAGATGGAGGTGCGCGTGCGTCTGGGCGCTACCAAAGAAGGCAAAATCCGCGCGATTGATTTATATACTCTTTCCAATACCGGTGCTTACGGCGAGCACGGTCCTACGACCGTCGGCCTTTCCGGTCACAAGTCTATTCCTCTGTACCGTACCGAGGCCTTCCGCTTCGGCTTTGACGTAGTTTACACCAACCTGCAGGCTGCAGGCGCATACCGCGGGTACGGTGCTCCTCAGGGCATCTTTGCCGTAGAATCCGCTGTGAACGAGCTGGCAGCACGCCTGAAGATGGACCCGATTAAGCTGCGTGAGATGAATATTACGCGTGAGGGCGATATTATGCCTGCTTATTACGGTGCGCCCAACACAAGCTGCGCGTTGGACCGCTGCCTGGAGCAGGTACGCGAGATGAGCGGCTGGGAGCAGAAGTTCCCGCTGCAGCAGCTGCCTGACGGCAAGGTACGCACAATGGGCGTGGCTATTGCGATGCAGGGCAGCTCCATTCCTTACTGCGACGTCGGCGGTGCTACCATCAAAATCAACGATGAGGGACATTACACTCTGCTGATCGGTGCTGCCGATATGGGCACAGGCTGCGATACCGTTCTGGCACAGATGGCAGCAGAGGTTCTGGAATGTGATTACGATAACATTACCGTATTCGGTGCGGATACCGACGCGTCTCCTTATGACTCTGGTTCCTACGCATCCAGTACAACATATATTACCGGCAAGGCCGTAGAAATCTGCGCACAGCGTTTGCGCGGCAAGATTTGCCAGCTTGGCGCACGCCTGCTGGAATGCGGCACGGACCAGGTTGTTTTTGACGGACGCGAGGTGCGTGATACTGTCAGCGACAAGGCTGTAAGCCTCTTTGATATCGCTACCGCTTCTATGGTGAATAACGATATCGCTCTGGAAGAAACCGTGGAGCAGAACAGCGTGCTGTCCCCGCCGCCGTTTATGGCCGGTGTGGCTGAGGTTGAAACCGACCTGCTGACAGGCGAGGCGCAGGTAGTGAATTTCTACGCATCTGTTGACTGCGGTACTCCGGTTAATCCGCATCTGGCGAAGGTGCAGACCGAAGGCGGCATTCTGCAGGGTATCGGCATGGCGCTGATGGAAAACGTAACCTACAGTCCTAAAGGTCGTATTTACGAAAACTCTTTCATGCAGTACAAGGTTCCCTGCCGTGAGGATATCGGTCATATCTATGTTGACTTTGCCAGCAGCTATGAGGAAAGCGGTCCCTTCGGTGCCAAATCCGTTGGCGAGCTGGTAATTAATACACCTGCTCCGGCGATTGCCGACGCAATTTATCAGGCAACCGGCAAACGCTTTATGACTTTGCCGATTACCCCGGAAAAAATTGCTATGGGCGTTGACGAAGAATAAGATTTTAATAAGCTGAAAACAAATGTGGTTGCAAAACCACATTTGTTTTGGCAAGCGTTATTCTCGGGTGAGGATGACGCTGGGGACGGCCCCCTTCCGCCTCACTGCGTTCGGCACCTTCCCTATACTAAGACCAATTTTTCATAAAATGAAAAATGCTGGTCGTGTTATACTCGAAGAGTGCAAGGGGCAGGCAAGAAGGACAGCAGAACACAAACAGGTTAGCTCAAAGCCTTAACGAGCAATTAATATATCGTGTAGCGAATAAAAATTTTAGCAAATGAGTGTCTGGCACCATAGAAGTGTCGCAACTGTTTGAGCGCTAAGCCAACTACTTTAGTATAATTTATTTGCATAGCGCGAGTTTTGCGGCACTTCGTCCTGTTTCCACACGAAATTTGCGTTGTGCCCTATGGCACAGGAAAATTTTTTCTGAGCGAAATGATATTTAATTGCGACGCACATAACCACCTTTCACCTCACTGTGTTCGGCACCTTCTCCAAGGGGCAGGCGAGAAACTAACAGCTTTTTACTAATTTCAATTCACGTAAAAAAGGACTACAATCATGTACGACCAATACAACCGCAAAATAGATTATCTGCGCATATCCCTTACCGACCGCTGCAACCTGCATTGCCGCTATTGTCAGCCGGAGGTGAGTGAGCATGTGCCGCATAATGAAATATTGCGCTACGAAGAGCTTTTGCGCATTTGCCGCGCTGCGCTGCAGCTTGGCATCCGCAAATTCAAAATCACCGGCGGCGAGCCTTTGCTGCGCAAGGGCTGCAGTGATTTTATTGCCAACCTGAAGCAGCTGGAGGGCGCGGAGCAGGTGACGCTGACAACGAACGGCACGTTGCTGTCAAATCAGCTGCCTGCGCTTATCGCGGCAGGTGTGGACAGCATCAACGTGAGCCTGGACACGCTGGATGCAGCGTATTATACAGAGCTTACCGGCGGCAGCCTGGACAGCGTTCTGCAGGCATTGCAGGAGCTGCAGTCTGCAGGGATACCGTTCAAGCTGAACTGTGTGCCCCTTGCAGAAAACGGTCCGGCCGATATTATGCAGTTGCTAAAGCTGGCGCACAGGTATAACGCACCACTGCGCTTTATTGAGCTGATGCCGCTGGACTGCAACGCTAATCTGCGAGGAGTGAGCGGCAACGAAATCCGCAGTCTGCTGGAGCAGGCAGGTTTACAGCTGCAGCCCGATGCGCAGCGCTACGGCAACGGTCCTGCAAGCTACTGGCGCATTAGCGGTTATGCAATGCCGGTAGGCTTTATCGAACCGCTGCACAATAAATTCTGCGCTGTCTGTAACAGGGTGCGTCTTACATCCGTAGGCATGCTGAAGCCCTGTCTTTACAGTGACGCGGGCATGAACCTGAAGCACTTGCTGCGTGACGGCGCAAGTGATGCGGATTTGCTGCAGGCTATGCAGGATATTATTTACGCCAAGCCTGCGGGACACAGCTTTGATGTAAAAGCAGCGCGCTTTAATATGAGCCAGATTGGCGGATAAATACAGGCTTTGAAGGAGCAGACAATGAGTGAATTTACACATTTTGATGCTGCGGGCAATGCTCTGATGGTGGATGTCAGCGACAAGGCTGACACCGCGAGGGTTGCAGTGGCGCAGGGGAAAATCTGCGTAAGCAGAGAAATATATGAAAAGATTGTTGCCGGCAGTATGGCTAAGGGTGATGTGCTGGGCGTAGCACGTGTTGCCGGAATTATGGCAGCCAAGCGCACCAGTGAGCTAATTCCGCTGTGCCATCTGCTGCAGCTGACGAAGTGCACGGTAGATTTTGAGCTGTTGGCGGAAAACGGCAGCTACGCTGTACAGACACAGTGCCTGGTCAAGACTACGGGCAAGACAGGCGTGGAGATGGAGGCGCTGACAGGCGTGCAGATTGCCTTGCTGACGATTTACGATATGTGCAAGGCCGTGGATAAGGCGATGGTGATTACAGATGTGCATCTGCTGAGCAAAGCAGGCGGAAAGAGTGGTGATTTTGTATGGAAGCAAGCATCAGAGGCATAATCAAGGCTGTGTGTATCAGCGAAAAGAAGGGTACGGAAAAGCATCCTGTGAATGAGATTGTCCTCAAAGAAAATTTCGGCATCGAGGGTGATGCTCACGCCGGCAAATGGCATCGTCAGGTGAGTTTGCTGAGTGCGGAAAAGGTGGATGAATTCAATGCGCGCGGCGGTGATGCCGCTATCGGTGCCTTCGGTGAAAATATTTTGGTAAGCGGCATCGAATTCAAAAAGCTGCTGGTAGGCAGCATCATGCGCAGCGGTGAAGTAGTGATGAAGCTGACGCAGATTGGCAAGGAATGCCACAGCCATTGCACGATTTTTGCACGTGTGGGCGACTGCATTATGCCACGTGAGGGCGTTTTTGCTACGGTAGAGCATGGCGGCGTTCTGCGCAGTGGCATGGAGCTGGAAGTGACGCTGCCAGCAGCCGACGCACCCTTGCGTGCGGCGGTAATGACACTTTCAGATAAGGGTGCCGCGGGTGAGCGTGTTGATACCAGCGGGCCTAGGGCAGCAGAGCTATTGGCGGAAGCAGGCTACGAAATTGTAGAGCAGGTTTTGCTTCCCGATGCGCAGAAGAAAATAGAACGTGAGCTGATGCGTCTTGCGGACAGCAGACAGGTGGATCTGATTATCACCACAGGCGGCACGGGCCTCTCACTGCGCGATGTTACACCGGAGGCAACAATGGCGGTGGCTACACGCAATGTGCCCGGTATCGCGGAGACCATCCGTGCGGAATCGCTGAAGATTACGCGGCGGGCAATGCTGAGCCGCGGCGTGAGCGTAGTGCGCGGACAGACGCTGATTGTGAATCTTCCCGGAAGCACCAAAGCGGTGGAGGAAGCGCTGGCAATCGTTTTGCCGCAGCTGGAGCATGGACTGCGTATCCTGAAGGGCAGCGCCCATGACTGTGCGAGAAAATGAGCGCAATAGACTGGTCACCGCTGTGGATTTCGCTGCGCACTGCGGCAGCAACAATCGTCATAGTTTTCTTTATCGGCGTAATTATTGCCTGGTGGGTGGAACGGCTGCAGAGCCAAAGCCTGAAGATTTTTGCCGACGCTGTAATAACACTGCCGATGGTGCTGCCACCTACGGTAGCAGGCTTCTTTTTACTGTATTTTTTTGGCAACAACCGCTTTTTGGGCCAGCTTATTTATCAGATGACAGGTATAAAAATAGCCTTCAGCTGGTTGGCAACAGTGCTGGCAGCAGCGGTAATTTCGCTGCCGCTCATGTACCGCAGTGCGCGCGGTGCCTTGTCGCAGGTTGACAAGGGCATGCTGGAGGCGGCGCGTTCGCTTGGCATGACGGAATGGCGTATCTTTTGGCGTATTCATCTGCCTAATGCGCTGCCCGGTATTATCGCAGGTGGTCTGCTTGCCTTTGCCCGCGGTCTGGGCGAGTTCGGTGCCACGGCTATGATTGCCGGCAATATCGCAGGACGTACACGCACACTGCCGCTGGCAGTTTATTCTGCCGTAGCGGCAGGCGATTGGGATGCCGCAGGCTGGTATGTGGCCGTAATTGTGGGCATCTGCCTTTTGGTAGTTATCGGTCTTAATGTCTACTTATATAAAACAAAACAACAACAGGGGGAGTAAAATGAAAAAACTCTTATGCTTAGTATTTTCTTTGATGTTAGCTGTTATGGCTGCAGGCTGCGGCGGCGGTGATAAGCAGGCTGCTGCTCCGCAGGCAGGCAAAACACTGCGTCTGGTAGCTGCTGCCAGCATGGAAAAGGTCTTTACGCAAAAGCTTATTCCGTTGTATCAGCAAAAACATCCGGAAATCAAAATCGAGGGCGTATATGATGCCAGCGGCAAGCTGCAGGCACAAATTGAAAGCGGCCTGGCAGCTGACGTATTTATTTCTGCGGCCAACAAGCAGATGAACGCACTGAGCGACAAGGGCTATATGGATAAGAGCACGGTGAAGCCGCTGCTGGAAAACAAGCTGGTGCTGATTGTGCCTAAAAGCGGCAGCGAAATCAAAGGCTTTAATGATTTCAGCAAGGCTAAGCGTCCTGCAATCGGCGATCCTGCCAGCGTTCCTGCAGGCCAATATGCTAAAGAAGCACTGTCCAAGCTGGACCAGTGGGATGCGATTCAGTCCAAAGTAAGCCTTGGTACTAACGTAACACAAGTGCTGAACTGGGTTGCCGAAGGCAGTGCCGATGCAGGCCTTGTTTACGCTACTGATGCAGCACTCATGAAGGATAAGGTTACTGTTGTTGCCGAAGCTCCGGCAGGCTCCTTAAAGAAGCCGGTAATTTATCCTATCGGCGTGTTGGCGAAGGCTCCGCAGGCTGAGGCTGCTAAGGATTTTGCGGCCTTCCTGCAGACAGAAGAAGCTATGAAGATTTTTGCCGCCTACGGCTTTGCGCAGCCTAAATAAGAGGTAGATAAGCATGAAATTAATTCGTACTGAAGATGCGGTCGGCAGTGTTCTCTGCCATGACCTGACACAGATTATCAAGGGCGTTACGAAGGATGCCGTATTCCGCAAGGGGCATGTGGTGCAGCCAGAGGATATTCCGGTGCTGCTTTCCATCGGTAAGGAGCATTTATATGTGTGGGAAGCCGACGAAAACATGCTGCATGAAAATGATGCCGCACGCATTTTGTGCGACATCTGTAAAAACACTATGATGGATGAATCGCCTGTGAAAGAGGGCAAGATTGAGCTTGCCGCCGCTGCTGACGGTCTGTTCAAGGTAGACGGCGCGCGTCTGCGCCTGGTGAACAGCTTCGGACAGATGATGATTGCGACGCGTCACGGCAATACGCCGGTGAAGAAGGGCGACAAGCTCTGCGGTACGCGCATTATCCCGCTGGTTATCGAAAAGGAAAAGATGCAGCGTGTGCGTGAGCTGTGCGGTGATGAACCGCTGCTGCAGCTTTTGCCGTATAAAATCAAAAAGGCTGCCGTGCTGGCGACCGGCAGTGAGGTTTTCCACGGACGCATTAAGGATACCTTTACCCCCGTGCTGGAGGAAAAGCTGGCTGAGTTCAATGTGGAGGTAGTTTATAAGCAGGTGCTGGATGACAAACCGGAGCAGATTGCCGCTGCGATTAAAACTGCGATTGAGGAAAAGGGCGCGGAAATGGTGCTTTGCACCGGCGGCATGAGCGTTGACCCGGATGACCGCACACCGCTCGCAATCAAAAATACCGGCGCACGCATTGTTTCCTATGGCGCACCGGTGCTTCCGGGCGCCATGTTTTTGCTATCCTACTACGGTGAAAAGCAGGTGCCTGTTATGGGCTTGCCGGGCTGCGTAATGTACGCTAAGCGCACGATTTTCGACCTGGTGCTTCCGCGCGTGCTGGCCTGTGACCTTGTCACTGCCGACGAGCTGGCGGCCTTGGGCGAAGGCGGTTTGTGCCTGAATTGCGCTGTGTGCACCTATCCTGCCTGCGGTTTTGGCAAGGGGTGGTAAAATGACCTATGCAGAGCCGCAGCATTATCATGTGAAGGTGCGCGTGTATAACGAAAGCATTGATTTCGGCAAGGGCGTAGCGGAGCTTTTGCAGCGCATTGAGGCCACCGGTTCGCTGAGTGCTGCCTACAAGGCTATGGGTATGTCGGCCAGCAAGGCGTGGAAGATTCTGCGGCGTGCGGAGGCAGACCTGGGCTTTGCGCTGGTCAGCAGCACGGCAGGCGGTAAAAGCGGTGGCAGCAGTGTGCTGACGCCGGAGGGACGCCTGCTGCTTGAGCGGTATACAGCCTTCAATGCAGAGGTGCAGTTGGCGGCGGCGCAGGCCTTCGCCAAGTATTTCAAATAACATAAAGCTTGTGGCAGTACGGGGAATTTTCCTTGTACTGCCTTTGTTTATATAGTTTGTATTTTCTTGACGCAGATTAGTAAAAAGGCTATAATATAAACATCTAGTAAATAGCAACAAGTATCAGATATGGAGGCTTTGCCAACTTCCTTCCGCTGTGTATAGGCGGATGATGAGCTTGCGATTTGCCGCAAAAAAATTGCAGCGTTATTTTTTTGAAAGAAGGTTTAAGTATGAGTATTTTTGCCGGAGCTGTTGATTATTTTGTTAAGGGTGGTCCCTGCATGTGGCCGCTGCTGATGTGTTCTTTTGCCGCTATTGCTATTGGTGTGGAACGATATCTTTTCTATAAGAAGGCTATTTCCGGAGAAAAGTTCGCGAGCAGCTTCTGCCGCATGATGAATGACTTTAATCTGGTTGGCGCCAGTGAGCTGGCAGAGCAGAGCAAGGGCGAGGCTGCTGCCATGGCTAAGGAGATTCTGGATATTAAGGGTGACCTCGGACAGCGTCTGGAAACTATTGTCTATACCAAAGCTGACCGCATCATCGACAGCCTGGAAAAGAATATCAACTATCTGAGCGTTGTTATCGGCCTTTCACCGATGCTCGGTCTGCTCGGTACGATTACCGGTATGATTTCTTCTTTTAATGCTTTGAACGAAAGAACTCAGAACCCGATGGCTGTTACCGCAGGTATCGGCGAAGCGCTGATTACTACCGTTTTCGGCCTGTGCATTGCTATTATGGGTATGTGTATCCATGCTTATCTTACAAGTAAAATCAAAACCGAAACTCTGAATATCAACGAAGTAGCGGATACACTGGTTGATATTTTCAAAGCTAACGAGCAGAGCAAATGAGGGGCGGTGTTGAAAAATGCGCAGACGTCGTAAAAGAGAGCTTACTCCACCGTCGATAATGCTCAGTCCGATGATTGACATGATTTTCCTGTTGCTGGTATTTTTCATTGTCAGCACTATGTATATGAGCGAGGTCAAGACGATTCCTATCCGCCTGCCGATTGCTAAGCATTCGGAGAATGTCAGCAAGAGTAACTTTAATGTAACAATCAAAAAGAACGGCAGCCTTTATCTTGATGAAAATAAAATCGAGATGGATATGCTGGTTCAGAATGCTGCGATTGAAAGCAAGCATGATTCCTCCTTCTCGGTTATTATCAGAGCGGAGGACGAAGCTCCCTATAAAACTATTATCCAGCTGATGGATAAAATGAAGGGAGCAGGTGTCACACGCTTCGGTTTGGCTACGGATACAGGTGAGAGCAAATGAAGGATGAACAAAAGCGATTTGGCAAGGGCTTTGCCGTAGCTCTGGCTGTGCATCTTGTTCTTGCCGCCGGCCTTGGCATTTTCGGCTACCGCTTTGTGCATACGCCTCCGGAAATTTTGGAGGTTTCGCTGGAGAGCGGCGGTGGCGGCGCTGAAGCTCAGGAGGAAGAAATCGAACAGGAGGAGCAGCAGGAAGAGCCTGTCATCCAAAGTCTGGAGGATATTATTGACCAAAAGCTGAAGCCTAAACCGCAAAAGAAAGTTGTCAGGAAAAAGGCGACTGCAGCCCCCGGACCGAAGGCTCCTGCCGGTAATCCTACCGGTAACGGTACAGGCACAGGTACGGACAGCGGAACAGGCAGTGGCAGCGGCAGTGGTAATGGTAGCGGCAGCGGCGAAGGCCGCGGTGTGCCGGTAAAACCGCCACGCCTGCTGCGCGAGGTTGCACCTGTATATCCTGCGTCCGCACGCAACAGCGGTGCTACCGGTGTGGTAACGGTACGTATTCTGGTAGGTGCCGACGGCAGTGTAGAGGATGTAACGGTAGTCGGTTCCTCCGGCAACAGCGCTATGGATAGCAGCGTTGTAACTGCGGTCAACAAATGGCGTTTCAGTCCTGCCAAAGATAAGTACGGTCAGAACGCACGCTGTCGCGTTACGCGTGCGGTAAGCTTTAACTTAAGATAAAAATTATACGCAGATGCTTTTATGCAAAAAGCTGCCGTCTCCGGTTTAGGCCGGGGCTGGCAGCTTTAATTTTCCGGGAGAAATATCGAGTTTAAGAAGATGATTATACCGATGCAAAAGAAAAAAACACGGGCATTATGCACCGTGTTTTTTTCTGCCTTGTGTCTCACGGAAGGAGTGAGACGAAGTGGAAGGGATTAGATAAATACCAAAATCATCGGCTAATATTTTATTAGCTGTTTATATTATACTCCTCAGCAAATCAGCTTGTCTAATAAGGAGCCAGCATAACAGTTATTTCGCTTTGTTCAGATTTCTGTATTTCGTTACGAAGAGGGCGATGCGCTCCAGCGCCTTATGCAGGATTTCTTCGCTGTAAGCATAGGAGCAGCGGATATAGCCTTCGCCGCCGGCACCGAAGATGTTGCCGGGGATTACGAGAACTTCCTGCTCCTCCAGCAGCTTTTCAACAAATTCCATGCTGGAAAGGCCGGTTTCCTTGATGCAGGGGAAAACATAGAAGGCGCCTTTGGGCTCATACAGCGGCAAACCCATCTTGTGGAAGCCGTCAATCATAATCTGACGGCGGCGGCTGTATTCGGCAACCATATTGTCAACGTCCTGACGGCAGTATTTCAGTGCCGCAATCGCGCCGTACTGTGCTGTAACGTTGGGGCAGAGCACAACATACTGATGCAGGATGTTCATAGCGTTGATGATTGCTGCCGGTGCCATGATATAGCCAAGACGCAGGCCTGTCATAGCGTAGGCTTTGGAGAAGCCGTTGAAAATGATGGTGCGGTCGCGGAATTCTGGGAAGGAGGTGAACATGGTGTGCGTTTTGCCACCATAGGTAAGATGAGCATAAAGCTCGTCGCTGATGACAATCAGGTCATGCTTTACAGCCCAATCACCGATAGCCTTAATCTGCTCCTTGCTCATAATAGCGCCGGTCGGGTTATTGGGATAACCAAGCATAATAGCTTTGGTCTTGGGCGTAACAGCCTTTTCCAGATCTTCAATGGTGGGCACAAAGCCGTTTTCCTGATAAGTTTCTACGGAAACGGGCTTGCCGCCTGCCAGAATAACGCAGACCTTGTTGGCAACGTAACAGGGCTCGGGAAGAATAATTTCGTCACCGGGATGCATAATGGTAGTAATAGTGGTGTACAGTGCTTCGCTGACACCGACGGTTACCATGATTTCGGTTTTAGGATCGTATTTAACGCCGTAGTTTTTATGGATATCATCCGCAATTGCCTCGCGCAGCTCCAAAAGGCCGAGCGTAGGAGTGTAGCAGCTTTTGCCTTCGCAGATGCTGTTGATTTCGGCATCCTTGACAGCCTGCGGAATATCAAAATCGGGTTCGCCTACACTGAGAGGCACGATGTTGGGGTTAGCGGCCATAATATCAAGAAACTTTGCCAGACCGGAGGGAGGCAGTGCTTTAATAAAGGGAGAAACAGCAGCATCAAAATTATAGGACATAAAAAATACCACCTTTTATAAAAAGCTTGTCGATAAAGCGCCCTTGTCCAAACTGACACTTTTTCCACAATCTCTATCTGTTTACTATATTACTGTAGCAGATATTTTTGCCACTGACAAGGGAAAGCATAGTGTATACATTTTACGTGGCAGATTTAGCATTTTTCTGTATAAAATTTAACATATAATAACTAGATATAGCGTAAGCTACTTGCAAGACTTGTCAACAGATGCTATAATAAGGATAGCCAAAATAAGTATGACTTGTGAAAGAGTGGGTTTAAAGCCCGCTCTTTCCGCTTATTATGATGTTTCTGACGCATTTGCGGCAGAGGCAGGTGTTGGCCGCAAGGCTAATACAGAAAGAAAAACTTAATATGGAGGTGAAAATGATGCAGGCAAAAGAAGTTGAAGCACTGATTACCGCAATGGTAGACCCCCTTCTGCAGGATACCGGACTTACTCTGGTTGATGTAGAATATGTGCGTGAAAAGGACTGGTACCTACGGATTTTTCTCGATAAGCCTGGTGGAGTTGAAATTGATGACTGCCAGATGGTGAGCGAAAAGCTGACGGAGATTCTGGATGCAGAGGATCCTATTCCCGACAAATACTTTTTGGAGGTTTCTTCTCCGGGCATTGACCGTCCGCTGAAGAAGGACAAGGACTTTGAAGCTGCCTACGGCACCAAGGTTGACATTATGTTCTATACTCCGTGGGAGGGAATGAAAAATCTGACCGGTATTCTGGTAGCACATGATGACGAAGCTGTACAGGTTAAAAAGATTATTAAAGGCAAGGAATTCAAAAATCCTGACCGCATTGAACGTAGGCTGATTGCGAATATCAGACCGCATATAGACTTTTAATTTAAGAAATAGGAGGCTTATTAAGTGAACGCAGATTTTATCTCAGCAATCCAGGAATTAGGAAAGGAAAAGGGTATTGACCCCGAGCTTTTGTTCCAGGCTGTTGATGACGCTTTGGTTGCTGCTTACAAGAAGAACACCGGCACAAACCAGAATGTCCGTGTTGAAATGAATAAAGAAACCGGTGAAATCCATGTATATGCTCAGCGCACTGTAGTTGAAGGCGAGGCTGACGGCATTAACGAAATGACTCTGGAGGATGCTCAGGCAATCAACCCGCAGTATCTTGCAGGCGATATCGTAGAGGTTGAGGTTACTCCGAAAAACTTCGGCCGTATTGCTGCCCAAAACGCTAAGCAGTTTGTTGTACAGCGTATCCGTGAGGCAGAGCGCGGACAGGTATATGAACGCTTCCAAAGCCGTGCCAATGATATCGTTACCGGTATTATCGAGCGCATGGAAAACCAAAACGTTTATATCGATTTGGGCAAGGTTGAAGCCGTGCTGACTCCGAACGAGCAGATTCCCGGTGAAATCTACCAATACCATGAGCGTATGAAAACCTATATTGTTGAGGTTAAGCGCACAAACAAGGGACCGCAGATTATGGTTTCCCGTACTCATCCCGGCCTGCTGAAGCGCCTGTTTGAGCTGGAGGTTCCGGAAATCCATGACGGCGTTGTTGAAATCAAATCCGTTGCCCGCGAGCCCGGTATGCGCTCCAAGATTTCCGTATATACCGCTGACAGCAATGTTGATCCGGTAGGTGCCTGCGTAGGCCACAAGGGCATGCGCGTACAGACTATCGTTAACGAGCTGCGCGGTGAAAAGATTGATATTGTAAAATACAGTGAAGATCCGGCACAATATGTTGCCAATGCTCTGAGCCCGGCAAAGGTTGTCAAGACAAACGTTAACGAAGCAGACAAAATCTGCCGCGTTGTCGTACCGGATTACCAGCTGTCCCTGGCTATCGGCAAGGAAGGCCAAAATGCCCGCCTGGCTGCTAAGCTGACCGGCTGGAAAATTGATATTAAGAGCGAAACTCAGGCTGCCGAAGAGGCTGCTGTTGAGCCTGCTCCCGTGGAAGAAGCATGATGAAGGTTAAAAAAGTTCCGCAGCGTAAATGCTTAGGCTGCAATGAAATGAAGGATAAAAAGGCTCTGCTGCGCGTTGTACGTTCACCTGAGGGCGAGGTCAGCCTTGACCTCACCGGCAAGAAGAACGGACGCGGCGCATATGTCTGCCCCGATAAGGAATGCATTACCAAGGCCGTAAAGGAGAAACGTCTGGAGCGCGCTTTGGAGAGACCTATCGGCGAGGATGTACTCAAGCAGCTGCTGGAGGATTTCGAGCATGGCAGGCAATAATGTTGCTTTTGCTTTAGGGTTGGCGCAAAAAGCCGGCAAAACCGCTTCCGGTGATGTAGCTGTGCGTGCTGCCTTAAAAAGCGGCAAGGTCAAGGTACTTGTTTTGGCACAAGATGCTGCCCCTAATTCAAAAAAGGAAATTTATTTCCTGACAGAGATGGCAGGCGTGCAGGTCATTGAGCTGTTGACGCGCAATGAGCTGGGCTATGCGATCGGCAAAGGACCTAGAATAGCTGTGGCTATTACCGATGCGAATTTTGCCAACATGCTGCTGAAAAAATAATGATTTAAATCACAGTTGTCTGCGCAGCTTGCGCGAGCTTCGCAGATGAATCTGCTTCTTATTATCTGGTCTGGAGGTGGATGAATGGGTAATAAAAGAATATATGAGGTTGCCAAGGATTATGGCAAACCGGTAAATGAGGTCATTGACCTGTTGAAGAAAAATAATATCGAAAAAACTAATTTTAGTGCAGCTGATGACAAGGCTATGTCTGTTATCCGTAAAGCATACGATAAAAAAACAGAACCGCCCAAACCGGCGAAGACGGAAAAACGTGATGTCAGCAAACCGGCTGCTCCTGCGCGTCCGCAGGATACAGCTAAAAGAAACGATAACAATATGAATAGGAATAACGGACAGAGGAATATGCAACAAAATCAGCAACAAAATCAACGCAATAACAACAACGCTCAACAAGGGCGTAACGAAAATCGTCAGGGTGGCCGCAACGAAGGCCGTCCGCAGCAAAACCGCGGTGGCCAGCAGGGCAACCGCCAAGGCGGCCGTAACGAAGGCCGTCCGCAAAACCGCAACGGTCAGCAGGGCGGTCAGGGCAACCGTCAGGGTAACCGCAACGGCCAACAACGCCAGGGCGGTATCTTTGTAGGTCCTAAGAGCCAGCAGGGCCCGAGCGTACATGGCGAAAGCCGTGCACAGGTTAGCGGTGGCCGCAGCGAAGGCCGCAGTAGCGGTCGCAGCGAAGGCGGTCGCGATAACCGTCAGGGCGGTCGCAACGCAGGCAAGAGCCGTAAGGACAACAAGCTGCAGATTAAGGGCAGCTACGCTACCCGCGAAAGCCGTCCGAACCGCAGCGCCGGCCATCAGATGCCGATAAACCGCGGCGGCAAGAAGCCCGCACCGAAGCAACAACAGGCTCCGGTAGAAATCGTTCGTCCGACCTACGTTGAAATCGGCGAATCCATCAATGTACAGGAATTTTCCAAGCTCATTAAGCGTGAGGTTAATGAAGTAATCAAGGCTCTGTTTATGCTGGGCGTAATGGTTACCATCAACCAGGATATCGATTTCGATACCGCACAGCTTATCGGCGACAACTTCGGCGTAGAAGTTGGCCAGAAGGCTCCGGAAGAGGATCCGACAGAGATTCCCGAGGTTGACGATCCGCCTGAAAAACGCGTTCCGCGTCCGCCGGTTATTACCGTTATGGGCCACGTTGACCATGGTAAAACCTCCTTGCTGGACGCTATCCGCAAAACCAACGTTACTTCCCGCGAGGCCGGCGGTATTACCCAGCACATCGGTGCTTATAAGGTAAACTACCAGGGCAAGCAGATTGTATTCCTGGATACCCCGGGCCATGAAGCTTTCACAGCTATGCGTGCCCGCGGCGCACAGGTAACCGACGTTGCAATTCTGGTTGTGGCAGCAGATGACGGTGTAATGCCGCAGACCATCGAGGCTATCAACCATGCTAAGGCCGCAAAGGTACCTATCATTGTAGCTATCAATAAAATCGACCGTCCGGGCGCAAATCCGGATCACGTTAAACAACAGCTGGCAGAGCATGAGCTCATTCCTGAGGATTGGGGCGGCGACACCATCATGGTACCGGTGTCCGCACATCAGAAAACCGGCATCAGCGACCTGCTCGAAATGATTCTGCTGGTTGCTGAAATGCAGGAACTGAAGGCTAACCCGAATCTGCCTGCTCACGGCACCATCATCGAGGCACAGCTGGATAAAGGCCGTGGCCCGGTTGCTACTGTCCTGGTACAACGCGGTACTCTGCATATCGGTGATACCATTATTGCCGGCACCTCCTATGGTAAGGTTCGTGCAATGATTAATGACCGTGGCGAAAAAGTTAAGAAGGCTCTGCCTTCTACCCCTGTAGAGGTACTGGGCCTGAACGATGTACCGGCTGCCGGCGATATTCTGGACAGCACCGATGAAAAGACTGCCCGCGGCGTTGCCGAAAAACGTATCGCTAAGAAGAAGGAAGAAGAAATCAAGCTGAACTCCAAGGTTTCTCTGGATGACCTGTTCCAACGCATTAAAGAAGGCGAAATCAAAGAGCTGAACATCGTTGTTAAGGCTGACGTTCAGGGTACCATCGAAGCATTGAAGGCATCCCTGGAGAAAATCAAAAACGATGAGGTTAAGGTTGCCGTTGTCCATGCAGGCGTAGGCGCTATCACCGAGTCCGACGTAATGCTGGCATCCGCTGCCAACGCACTGATTATCGGCTTTAACGTTCGTCCTGACGCTAACGCGCGTAAGGCTGCCGAAACCGAGAAGGTTGACGTACGCACCTACCGTGTAATTTACGACGCACTCAACGACGTTGAGGCTGCTATCAAGGGTATGCTTGCTCCTAAATTCAAAGAGGTTATTCAAGGCCGCGTAGAAATCCGTCAGCTGATTACTATTTCCAAGCTGAAGATTGCCGGCTGCTATGTAGTTGAAGGCAAGGTTACCAACAGCTCCAAGGTTCGTGTTGTCCGTGACGGCATCGTAGTTCACGAAGGCGTTATCGAATCTCTGCGCCGCTTCAAGGACGATGTGAAGGAAGTTGCCCAAGGCTTTGAATGTGGTATCACTTTAGAGAAATTCAGCGACCTTAAAGAGGGCGATATCTTTGAAGTATACGACATGGAAGAAATCGCAGTAGAATAGTCTGCCGCATAAGGCACATTGCGCAGGAATGCCGGCCGCAAAAGCCGCATTCCCCGCAGCTGCTGCCTGTACGTCAGTCTGTATCTATATTATAGAGGAAAAGAAAATGGCAAGACTTAGAGTAGAAAAAGTACAAGAGGCCATCAAGCATGAAATCAGCAAAATGCTGCTGCATGATGTCAAGGATCCGCGTATTCAGTTTGTTACCGTAACCGGCGTGGAGCTGACAGATGATATGAGCTATGCCAAGATTTTCATCAGCATGTATGGTCCCAAGGATAAACAGGATGAAACCTGGAAGGCTCTGAACAAGGCATTAGGCTTTATGCGTACGGAAATCGCCAAACGTATCCGCCTGCGCTTTGCACCGACCCTGATTCTGCAGAAGGATACCTCCGCAGAATACAGTGCGCATATTCAGAGCATCTTAGATAAGATTAAGCAGGAAGAAAAGCCTGCAGCCGAGGAAGCAGAGCATGAGTAAGGAGCTTAGTCTGCAGGAAACAGGCGCTATGCTGCTGGCGGCAGAAAAAATAGTGCTGTGCACCCATGTAAGCCCGGATGGTGACACCTTGGGCTCCACTTTGGGACTGGCACGCTTTTTGCTGGCACAGGGCAAGCAGGTTACTGTTTTCTGTGATGACGTTATCAATAAAAGCTTTAGCTTTATTCCCGGTATTGAATTGTGTGAACGCCCGGTAGAGGGCAGCAAGCTGCAGACGGATTTGCTGGTAGTTATTGATGCCAGCTCCTTTGACCGTATTGGTCTGGTGTCCGAGGTTGTAGAAGCAAAAATACTGCTGAACATCGACCACCATATTTCCAACGAACGCTTTGCCGAATATCTCTACTTGGATGCCAAGGCAGCAGCCGTGGGCGAGGTAATGTGCGATTTGTTCATGGCTATGCAATGGCCCTTTGATAAGGAAATTGCTACCTGCTTTTATACAGCAATCAGCACAGACTGCGGTTCGTTCCGCTATGCCAACACTACGCCGAAAACTATGCGTAATGCTGCCAAGCTGCTGGAATACGGCGTGCAGCCTAACGAAATCAGCGATGCACTGGACGTGCGTTCCCGTGATACGGTAGAGATGCTGGCCAAGGTACTGCCTTCGCTGACCTTCGCTTATGAAGGCAAAATTGCTTATCTCACAATTACCAACGATTTATATGACAAGGATGTCCAGACCGACAGCTTTGTGTCCTACCCGCGCTATATTGAGGGCGTTGACGTAGCTATTATGTTCAAGGCCGTTGAGCCGGCGGTAACGCGCGTGAGCATGCGCTCCAAGAGCGTTGACGTATCCGCTGTGGCTGTAGCCTTCGGCGGCGGCGGTCATCTGCGGGCAGCAGGCTGTACGATTTATGCACCGGTAGAGGAGGCTCGCACTCAGCTGCTGGAAGCATTGGGCAAATTGGTTTAATATGGACGCAATTTTTAATGTATTAAAACCACCACAGATGACATCGCACGATGTTATCGGCTTTTTGCGGCGCGTGCTTAACACAAAGAAAATCGGACATGGGGGAACTCTTGACCCTGACGCGGCAGGAGTTCTTCCTGTTTTTGCGGGCAGTGCGACCCGTTTGCTGGAGTTCGCTGTGGAAGGCCGCAAGGAATATATTGCCGAATTTACGCTGGGTGCGCAGACAGTTACCGGCGATGACAGCGGTGAGGTTGTCAAAACGATGCCTGTGCCTGCATTCGGCAAACAGGAGCTAGAAGCGGTGCTGGCGCAATTTACCGGCAAGCAGCTGCAGCTGCCGCCGATGTATTCGGCAATCAAAATCAACGGCAAAAAGCTGTATCAGCTGGCACGTCAGGGCGTAGAGGTGGAACGCACCGCACGTCCGATTGAGATATATAAGCTGGAGCTTCTGCATTATACGGCAAACAGCTTTACTGTGCGCGTGGCCTGCTCCAAGGGTACCTATATCCGCGTTCTGGGCGAGGACCTGGCGACGGCGCTGGGAACCTGCGGTACGATGAGCTTTTTGCTGCGCACGCAGGTGGGAGCCTACACGATTGACAAGGCCTGCACGCTGCAGGAAATCGCGGAGAATCCCGAAGCCTGTGCCGCAGAGCCGCTGACTGCCGTTGCCGAGCTGCCTAAGCTCAAGGTGAACGCGCGTCAGGCGGCGCGTATCACTAACGGTGTACGCACCACGGTGGCGCAGACTGCCGACGGCAGATACGTACTGCTGGGGCCGGGGGATGAATTCTTAGGCATCGTCCGCTGTGAGCAGGAGCGCCTGCAGGCAGAAAAAATCTTAGAGCATTACCCGATGCCAGAGGAATAAGCATGGAGATTATTACTTCTTTAGAACAACTGCATAAATTTTCCGCTCCCTGTGTGGTAGCATTGGGTACCTTTGACGGCCTGCATCGCGGTCATCTTGATGTAATTGAAACCGCAAGGGAGAAGGCGCGTGAATGTAATTCGCAGCTGGCGGTATTTACCTTCAGCAACCATCCCTTTGAATGGATTCGTCCGGGCATGGTGCCGTCGGCGCTGATAACAGGTGCGCAAAAGCAGGAGCTTTTGCAGCAGCTTGGCGTGGATGTGCTGGTGGACATTCCCTTTAATCAGCAGGTAGCAGATCTTTCGCCGCAGGAGTTTTTGCAGCGACTGCAGCAGCTTGATTACAGCTGTCTGGTAGTCGGTGCCAACTTCACCTACGGCTGCCGCGGACAGGGAACTGTCTATACGCTGGCTGCTTCTGCCAAGGCCATGGGCTTTGAGCTGATTGTGCGCGAGCTGGTAAGCGAGGGTGCAACCGTTATCAGCAGCACCGCTATCCGTCAGCTGATTGCTGCCGGTGAGGTAGCAGAGGCAGCAGCAATGCTGGGGCGCAGCTACAGCATCAGTGGCACGGTGGCGCACGGCAACGAGCGTGGCAGACTGCTTGGTTATCCTACGGCCAATATTGAGCTGGAGGATGCACATGTTGCGGTTCCTCTGGGGGGAGTTTACGCTGTGCGGGTGATTGTCAACGGCAAAAGCTATCACGGCATGGCCAATATTGGTTACAATCCGACCTTTGGCGATGTTGCCCAACCGCGTCTGGAAACGAATATCTTTGATTTTACCGGTGACCTTTACGGTAAGCAGCTCACAGTGCAGTTTGTGCAGCGCATCCGCGGTGAAGTAAAATTTGCCGGCATTGAGCAGCTCAAGCAGCAGCTGGCACAGGATAAGCATGACTGCGAAGCGGCATTGCGGTAAATTAAAGCTGTTTGTATAAAAATCTTTACAAAATACTTGCTATACAGTGGCAAGATATGGTATACTATCATAGTATTTGAACCAAGGCCTGGCAGTTCGATTCTCCAACGGCTGCTACGCTTATGGCAATTTGAAATTTTAGGAGGAAACAAACAATGTTAACTAGCGAAGCTAAACAAGCAGTAATTCTGGCAAACGCACGTCATGAAGGTGACACCGGTTCTTCTGAGGTACAAATCGCAGTTCTGACCGAACGCATCAAATATTTGACCGAGCATCTGAAAGAGCACAAAAAAGATCATCATTCCCGTCGTGGCCTGCTGAAACTGGTAGGTAAACGTCGTGGCCTGCTGAACTACCTGGCTAGCAAAGACATCGAGCGCTATCGTGCAATCATTGCTAAACTGGGTATCCGTAAATAATCCGGTTTATGCTGAAAAGTCCGTCCGCAAGGACGGACTTTTTTTATGTGGCTTTAGTCCGTGGAGCGCTATCGAGATTCTTTTCAAAGAAATGAGAGAGTGCTTCACACAGAACCACCCGATATGCGGGTACGCATTGCTTGTTATACAAAAAAAGGTCATTCCGATATACAATAGTAAGTGTTCAAGTCACTATTGCAAAGAAAGGAATGACGTATTAATGGCAAATAAAACTAACGAATTATCGCATTCAAAATGGGTATGCAAATATCATATAGTCTTTACACCTAAGTATAGACGAAAAATCATTTATAATCAATACCGTGAGGATTTAATATAAATTTTTAAACGGTTATGTTCGTACAAGGGTGTAGAAATTATCGAAGTCATATGATGCCTGATTAGAGAGTATTATTTGAAAAGGTCCAACAGATAGCCATAGCCTTCGGATTCCATCTGTTCGTAGGGGATAAAGCGCAGGGAAGCACTGTTGATGCAGTAACGTACACCGTTGGGTGATTCGCGGTCACCGGTGAAAACATGGCCCAAATGCGAATCACCGCTGCGGCTGCGCACTTCGGTGCGTACCATACCATAGCTTGTATCCTTGCGTTCGACTAGCAAAGGTGCTTCAATAGGCTTGGTAAAGGCGGGCCAGCCGCAGCTGCTCTGATATTTGTCGGTTGAAGAAAAGAGCGGTTCGCCGGTTACGATATCAACATAGATGCCTTTGGCAAATTTATCCCAGAATTCGTTGTGGAACGGTCGTTCGGTACCGTTTTGCTGTGTTACCTGAAATTGTTCTGCGGTAAGCTTATCGCGTATAGTTTCGGCAGCAGGTTTTTTGTAGGCACCGGCATCAATTTTCAAACTGCTGAGCAGTTTGATTTTGGCAGGCGATATGTGGCAGTATCCGCCCGGATTTTTATCAAGATAGTTCTGATGATATTCTTCTGCCGGATAATAGTTTTTCAGTGGTCCGACTTCGACTGCAAATACCTTATGACGACCGCGTTCCAGTTCCACGATACGTTCTACGACAGCCTGCACTTGTGTATTGGTATAGTAGATGCCAGTCTGATACTGTGTTCCGGTATCATTACCCTGTTTGTTGAGGACTGTTGGGTCAATAACGTAAAAATATGCCAAGAGCAGATGGTCAAGACTTACCTTTGCCGGATCGTATTCAACACGCACGGTTTCGCGAAAACCGGTTTTCCCGCCCAAGATTGTCTGATACTTGGCATCTGCTTTGCCTGTGCCGTTGGCATAACCGCTTTGGGCATCGATTACGCCAGGTATGGATTGCATCAGTTTTTCCAACCCCCAGAAGCAGCCTCCTGCAAGATAGATAACGTTTTCTTTTTCTTGGGAAAAATCCATAATTGTGACCTCCTTGACCTTGGGGATTAGTTGTTGTTTAGCAGATTGTTGTATACGTGTGTTGGCAAAGCAGCTGGTAATTAAAAGCAACATTCCTGCGAGAATAATGACAGATTTTTTTAGCATGACGGCACGCTCCTTCCTTTATCGTGGGGTGAGTGGCTGAGAACTGCTTATATCTTTAAGATAGCAGAAAATAATATTCTATGTCAATGGATAATCATGATTACTCAATGAAAACTATTTGTCCTTTTTGTAAATAAGAATAAGGCGGATATCAATGACAGGAGTGTCAGCATTGAGAAAATTTTATCTATGAGGAAATTAATCAGCAGCGTCTGTTAAATGCAAGAAGATCATAGGTAAATATTGCCAGATACTTAATTTTATAAAGAAAACAGAGCATAAAAAATCTCTGCCAAGGTGCTTGCAAACACCGTAAGCAGAGATTTTGATTTTGGGATATTGGAATAATATGCGGCTTTATTTATTTTTCGTCGTCAAATTTTTCGGGGAAGAAAATGCGCAGTGTTTTTTCATCAGCTGTCTTGCCGAAGCTGTTGCCGATGAAGAAGCACAGCAAGGAAAGACCGATGCCAAGCACAATCTGATGCAGATCGAGCACCTTAATTTTGAAGACCATAGCCAGGCAGTAGATGATAACGCCGCCGCCCATGGCTGCAATAGCGCCGTATTTGTTGGCCTTGGGCCAGAAAAGACCGAAAATCAGTACCCAGAAGAAGGCTGTTTCCAGACCGCCGAAGGCAAACATATTAATCTGCCAGATAACGCTTGGCGGTTTTATGGCAATGGCATAAACCAAAAGGCCGAGAATAATTGTCACGCCCAGGCTGTAGAGGCGAATCTGATTATTGCTGAGCTGTTCTTCGCGCTTGCCCTTGATGTTCATGTAAACGTCCTTAACGATAGAGGAGGACGAGGAAAGCAGCAGCGAGGATACGGTGGAAATGGTTGCTGCAATTGGTCCGATGATAATGACGCCGGCCCAGAAGGGAGTGAGGCTTTGCACGATGGCGATAGGCATGATGTTATCAACGCTGTTGCCGTAGGCTGTAATAGGTCCGGTAAGAATACCTTTGCTGATGACACCGATCCAGGTTGCGACAAGCGTCATAGCGCCTATGACAATGGTGCCAATAATCATAGCATTGTGCAACGCCTTGGTATCCTTGTAGCTGATGCCGCGGACAACAGATTGCGGCAGCGACAGCGTACAGATACCGACGAGCAGCCATTGGCTGATATACAGAGAAATCGGCATTTTGCCGCGGGAAAGCGGCTCCAGCATATCGGGGTGCTGCGTGCTGATGTAGCTCATGATTTTGTTGAAGCCGCCGCCTGTGTGCATCATGCCGCCCATGAGGATGCAAAGGCCGACGATCATGGCGATGGCGCAGCAGGCGTCGGTAACGGCAACGCCCTTAAAGCCGCCGATAGTGGTGTAGATGACAACAATTAGGCCGAACATCGTGAGGCCGGTGAGGTAAGAAAAGCCGGTTACTGCTTCGAAGAGCTTGGCAGCGCCGACGAACTGTGCCACCATAGTGGCGCAGAAGAAGGCGACAATAACAACGGCGGCCATGTTCGCCAGAAAGTCTGAATGATAGCGGGCACGCAGTACGTCAATGACGGTTACGGCGTCAATTTCGCGCGCGATGAGGGCAATTTTTTTGCCGAACACGCCCAAGACGAGGAAGATAACGACTACCTGTACGATGGCCATGTACAGCCAGCCGTAGCCGATAACCCAGGCTACGCCCGGACCGCCGACGAAGGTGCTTACGCTGCTGTAGGTGGCAGCGGTGGTCATAGCCAGCACAAAGCCGCCGAGAGTACGGCCGCCGATGAAGTAATCCTTGGCGAAATCCTTTTGCCTGTTTTCTTTTGACGTGCGCTGGATATAGGCGCTGATGCTCAACAGAATCAGCAGGAAGGCCAGTGCGGGTAAAATGTTTACAATACTACTCATGCTGTTTATCCTCCGTGCTGTCATCCAAATCAAAGTTGACAAATACCTTCTTAGTCAGGAAAACGGTAACAGCGATGGCAAAGAGCCAGGTGCCGACACAGCCGCCCCAAACCCAAAGAGGTGTATGCCAAAAGGTAATATCGCTGTCTGCGAGTCCAAAGCCTGTCAGGCACCAGAAGATGATGACGGCGATGGTGGCGATAACGGTAGCCAGAGCTTCACGGTTAGCCTGGCGGAATTTATCACTGCGCTTCATATAAACTGCTCCTTTCGTACAGACAATGCTGTCTGCTTACGTTAATAAATTTATTTTACCACAAAATATGCAGAAATACTTGCAAAATATGCTTAAGAGCATCATAAAATATCAGACGCCTGGTGTAATTTGACGGCTGTCTGTGTTATAATGTATCTTGGTGATTAATTTGAAGAAAACAATGTATAATTTAGCTACAATGTGGCTGACGCTGAGCGTCATTTTTTTCCTTTGTGAATATGTAACCGGTATGCTGCAGGTTGTTACCCTGGGCGGTCTGGTGGCAGGTTCCTTTATCGAAGGCGCTTTTATGTGCCTGGGCCTGAAGCTGATGCATGTTATTGTCGACAAGCAGTTTTTGCTGACAAGGCTGCAGGAGCTTGCGCAGCGCAGAAATGATTGCATAAAGGCTATGCTGGTGATGGCTGCCTTTTCCATGGAGGGTGCCGTAACCGTTTGCCGCATGCTGCCGGGTTATGACCTTAACTTTGGCATTATGCACGGTATTTTTCTTTTGCTGCTTTATCCGGCAGCCGCTATTGTGTTGGATAAATTGATGTTAAAGGAGCAGGTTGAGCATGGAAATTAAGTTGATTGCCAGCGATATGGATGATACACTTTTAAATAAGGACTGCCAAATTTCTCCGCGTAATGAGGCAGCTATCAGAAAGGCACTGGACGCAGGCAAGATTTTTTTGATTGCCACGGGCAGAATGTACGTTTCCGTGCGTCCCTATGCGCAAAAGCTGGGCCTTGATGTGCCGCTGGTTACCTATAACGGCGCTCTCGTTAAGGGCAGCCTGAGCGGTAAGGTTTATTACGAGCACAAGATGAAGCTGCCTACAGCCAACGAGGTACTGGCGTACTGCCGCGAGAAGGGCTATTACCTGCAGCTTTATGTGGGTGACAGTATTTTGATTAAGCAGGAGAATGACTGTTCCCGCATGTATACCAAAATCAGCGGTATTCAGACGACTGCTATCGGTGATGCACTGTATCATACGGATGAAGAACCGTACAAGATTCTGGTAATGACCAAGAGCGAGGAATTTGCCGATGTATGGCAGCAGTTCAAAGAGGATTTTGCCGGCAAGCTGGATGTTACCAGCTCTAAAGACAATTTCCTGGAGCTGATGGAGCCCGGTGTCAACAAATGGGAGGCGGTTAAGAGCGTAGCTGCAAGCTACGGCGTACAACCGCAGGAAATTATGTGCATCGGTGATTCCAATAACGATGTGAAGATGATTGCCAATGCCGGTATCGGCGTTGCTGTTGCCAATGCTAAGGACAGCGTGAAGCAGAATGCAAAAATCATTACGGCATCCAATAATGATGACGGTGTTGCTTTGGTAATCGAAAGCATTTTGACGCCACAGGCAGCGGAATAAAATGAGGGAGCGTGTTTAGTGCGCTCCCTTTTAATAATGTAGAGATAAGGTTGGTGACAGTAATGGCAGAGGAAAAATCTTTATTGGAATATGTGCGCAGGCAGGCGGAGCTAAATCAGCAGGATGATAAAAAGCAGCAGGCTCTGCAGGAAGCTCATGCACACGCTCACAACCATCCTAATAAGAAGAAAGTTGTCAACCGCCTGGCACGCATTGAAGGCCATGTGCGTTCTATCAAGACTATGGTAGATAACGACAGGGATTGCTCTGAGGTGCTGATTCAGATAGCTGCGGTGCGCAAGGCGCTGGATAATACGGCCAAGGTTATTTTGAAGGACCATCTGGAGCATTGCATTCTGCACGCTATCGAAAAGGGTGAGGGCAGCAAAAGTCTGGAGGATTTTGAAGCGGCTATTGATCAATATCTGCGCTAAAAAAAGACTGCACGTTAAGAACGTGCAGTCATGTTTGAGATTAGACCAAAGCTACTCTTTGCTGCAGCTTGGGAACGAAGAACAGTAAAAAGCTGCTGCGGGCAATATAGAAGATGAGGAAGGCAAGCCACAGGCCGATGTTGCCGTAAAGCGGGATAAGCGTAAAGTAGGCGGTAAGGTAACAGCCTGCGGTCAGCAGCATGGAGATGCAGATAGGCCTGGTGTAGAGCGCACCATTGAAGACGCCGTAGTAGACGATGCCAAGCGCGCTGATAAGCGGGAAGAAGGCTATGAACAAATCGTACTGTTGCGCTGTGGCAATGACGCTGTGCAGATTGGTGAAGCAGCCAAGAATGGCGTGACGACAGCAATAATAGCCGACAGTCTGCAGCAGGCCGAAGCCGATGGCCCAGATGAAGCTGATGCGCAGCGTATCATTGAGCATGGAGCGGTCATGCTCGCCGAAGGCAATGCCGGAATAGATGGCACCTGCCTGCGAAAGGCCGGTCAGAATATCACCCATGATGAATTGGATCTGGAAAAGAATAGAATTAGCGGCCAAAAGCTCGCCGCCGAAGGCTGAGCTTTGATGCATAAAGCTGTTGACCATGATAATCATGCAGAACATACGCACGGTGAGATGCGAACCGCATTGCAGCATCTGGCGGCAAGTGGGACCGGAAAAGATTTTTCGCAGCGGAACTGCTGTCAGCGGCAGGGGCTTATGCTTGGCATAAAAGTACAGAATAGCTAAAAAGCCGGTAATATTGGCGATGCAGGTGGCAGCAGCAACGCCGGTTACCTCATAATGCAATACAATGACAAAAAGCACGTCCAGCAGCAGGTTGATGATGTTGCTGGCAAGTGCGGTGAGTACAGCGATACGTACATGCAGCGTGCCGGCGAACCATCCCTGTGCAGTCTGGAAAACGAGCGTCAGCGGCATAATCCAAATGAGCATGCGATAATATTGCTCTAACATAGGCCTGGTTGCTGCGTCGGGATTGAAGAGCAGCAGAGCTGTCCGCCAGATAGGCTCCTGCAAAATGACGAGCAGCAGGCCGATGCCGAAGGCTGCAAGCACTCCGCGGATAAAAGCACCGGCAAGCAGCTTGCGATCATGCTGACCTAAGGCTTGTGCCGCAAAACCGCTGGTAGATATTTTCAGAAAGCCGAAAAGCCAATAGACTGTGCTGAAAATTACTGCGCCTAAAGAAACGGCGTTAATGTATGTATAATTCCCCAAATGCCCGACTACTGCAGTGTCGACAGCACCCATAAGCGAGGCCGCCATTGTAGAAAATGTAAAGGGAAGACTTGTTTTTATAAACTCCATATGAGATAATTTCATTGCTGCATCACATTCCTATTAAATTTCTTGCAAAACTATAATAACCCCCTATAGGGGATAATGTCAATAGGAATAGTTATCATTAATTTAGCTTTTTCCTGAAAAATTTACATAAAAGCTGTGTTTTTGTTCAAAAGAAGGGATATCTATGTCTATTCTGCCGATTTTCATACCGCATGCAGGCTGTCCGCATCAATGCGTTTTTTGTAACCAAAAGACAATTAGCGGACAGAAGCTGGCTGCTGTCGCAGGTGCCAAGGAGCAGCTTGCGCGTTGGCGCAGCTGGCTGCGTCCGAGCGTGGTCAACGAGGCGGCGTTTTACGGCGGCAGTTTTACCGGGCTGCCCCTGGAGCTGCAGGAGGAGCTTTTTGCGCTGACGGACGCATTGCTGGCCGAAGGCTTTATCGGTAGCGTGCGCCTTTCCACACGCCCGGACTATATAGATGAAGAACGCTTGCAGCTTTTGCAGTGTCATGGGGTGCGCTTGGTGGAGCTGGGCGTGCAGTCGCTTGATGACAGGGTGCTGGCGGCAGCGGAGCGCGGACACACGGCGGCGCAGGTGGCGCCGGCGGTGGCGCTTTTAAAACGCTTCGGCTTTCAAGTCGGCCTGCAGCTGATGGTGGGCATGCCCGAGCAAAGCTTTGACAGCGTGCAGGAAACAGTACGCAAAGCGATAGCAATGCAGCCTGACGTGGCACGCATCTATCCTTTATTAGTAATCAAGGGTACGCCGCTGGCTGCGGACTACGCGGCGGGGCATTTTGTACCGCTGACGCAGGAGGAGGCCGTGACGCAGGCAGCCTGGGTTTACCGCGAACTGACGGAAGCAGGCGTGAATGTTATCCGCATCGGCCTGCAGCCTGACGATGAGCTGTGCACGCCGGGGAATATCCTTGCAGGACCGTTTCACCCGGCGATGGGTGAGCTGGTAAAAAGCAGAGTGCTGCGCACCGAAGTGACGTCAAAATTAGAAAAGTTGGCTGACTGCGGCGCTATTACTATATATTGCCCTGCACGCCTGGAATCGAAGCTGCGTGGGCAAAAAAGCTGTAACCTGCGCTATTGGGAGGAATACTTCCCGGGTCTTGCGCTGCAGATAATTCAAGATAAGGCAGATGAGATAAGAGTATGTCCACATGTAAATCCTTCGCACCGATAGCGGACGAGCAAAGCAGAATATTGATTCTCGGCTCTATGCCGGGGATAAAATCATTGGAGCAGCAGGAATATTACGCGCATCCGCAAAACCGCTTCTGGCGATTGCTGGCACTGCTTTTAAATGAGGATGTGCCGCAAAATTACGCGGTTAAGCAGGCTTTGCTGCATAAGCATCACTTGGCGCTGTGGGATACGCTGGGCTATTGCGAGCGTGACGGCAGCTTGGACAGCAACATCAAAAACGAAGCGCCGAATGCTGTTATCGAGCTTGTAAGCGAGCTGCCGCATTTGCAGGCGGTAGTGTGCAACGGAGGCAAGGCGGCTGCAGCATTTAAAAAATATTTTGCCAAAAAACTGCCTGAGCGGGTGCAGGTTTTCTATTTGCCGTCCACAAGTCCTGCCAACGCGCGCCTGCGTCTTGAAGGTTTGGCTGAGCGCTGGTGGGTTATTTTGCAATTTTTAACATAAGAGAAGTTCTTCATGGTGTAAAAAAACAGCATTTTATGATACAATAAAAAGATATAATAACTGACTTAGAGAAAATGGGTGATTTCTAGTGCGTTTAAAGTCCTTTTCAACCTATGGCTTTAAATCCTTTGCTGATAAAACTGAATTGACCTTTGACAAGGGAATTACTGCTGTTGTCGGACCGAACGGTTCGGGCAAGAGCAATATTTCGGATGCCATCCGTTGGGTGTTGGGCGAGCAGAGCGCCAAGTATCTGCGTGGCAGCAAAATGGAGGATGTTATCTTCTCCGGCAGCGGCAAGCGCAGAGCGTTGGGCGTAGCAGAGGTCACCGTTGATTTTGATAACAGCGACAGAACACTGCCGCTCGATTTTGAGCAGGTAAGCCTGACGCGCCGCATTTTCCGCAGCGGCGAAAGCGAATATGCGATTAATAAGAAAAGCTGCCGCCTGAAGGATATAATCGACCTGATGGCGGATACCGGTCTTGGTAAGGGCTCCATGTCCATTATCGGCCAGAATAAAATTGATGAGGTTTTAAACAGCCGTCCCGAGGACAGACGCAGTCTGTTTGAAGAAGCGGCAGGTATTGCCAAGTACCGTTTGCGCAAAAAGGATGCGGTGCGCAAGCTGGATGATACGGCCAATAACCTTACGCGTATCAACGATATCCGCAGTGAGGTGGATGCGCAGGTAGAGCCTTTGGCGCAGGCAGCAGCCAAAACGCAGCAGTTCAACGAGCTGAGCGAGGCGTTGCGCCGTTGCCGTTTATCCGTGCTTTTGCGTCGTTTGGATGCGCTGGAGGAAACAGGCAATGAGCTGCAGGCGAAAAAAGAAGCGGCGGCAAGTGCTTATTCCGAGCAGGCAGCGAAGGTCGGCAGCATGCAGGCCGAGGCCGTACAGGTACAGCAGGAGCTGGATAAGCTGGCCGAGGCTTATAATAAATTACAGGATGATATCAAAAACCGCGAAACTGCTTTGGAAAAGCTGCGCGGTGACCAAAAGGTTTTGGATGAACGTGTCAGCCAGAACGAAAAGGCCAGCGAACGCTTAGTGCAGCGCAATGAGCGTTTGGAGCAGCAGGTGCGCGAGCAGGAAGCGAGAATGCAGGAGCTGGCAACAGAGTTTGATGCTGTCGAAAAAAGACATGCTGTGGCCGATGGCGCTGTGAAGCATCTGCAGGCGCAGCGTGACGAGCAGAGCGCTAAGCTGGAAGAGGCGAAGCGCAATGATGAGCAGGCGCAGTCACAGTTCTTCAGCGGCATACAGGAGCTGATTAAGCTACGCAACGAGCTGCATAATCTGGAACAGGAGCAGGAGCAGCGCGCACGTCGCCGCGAGGCTTTGAAGAAAAGTATAGAAGAAGCCGAGGCGGCGGACCGTCAGGCACAGGAGCAGTACAGCAGCCTGTTGGAGCAGCAGTCGCAGTGCGCTCACGGTATGGAGCTGGTGCGCAAAAAGGGCGAGGAGCTGCGCAGTGCCTATGATGCAGGTCAAAAGGAGCTGCAGGCTGTACGCAGCAGTCAGCAGCAGTGCCAGCGTCAGCTGACGGCGGCCGAAACACGCGAGCAGAGCTTAAAGCGTCTGCAGCAGAGCTACGAGGGTTTCAGTTATGGCATCAAAGCGGTGCTGAAGGCGCAGGAGCCTTGGCGTGAGCAGGTTGTAGGCGTGGCAGCGGAGCTGTTGCAGGTAGAAGATAAATATGTCGCTGCTATCGAAACAGCGTTGGGCGAGGGTGCGCAGAACCTGGTGATGCGCTCTGCCAATGCGGCGAAGGAAGCAATTGCTTATTTGAAGCGTTCCAATAGCGGACGCGCAACCTTCCTGCCGCTGGATACCGTACAGCGTCGCGGCCCGAACCGCGAGGAGGAAGCACTGGCGAAGCTGCCGGGAATTCTTGGCTATGCGGTTGATTTAATCGGCTTCAAGCCCGAGGCGGAAAACGCTGTCCGCTTTTTGTTGGGCAGAGTGCTGATTGCCGAAAACATTGATGCTGCCTTGGCTGCAGCAAAGGCCGGACGCTACCGTCTGCGCGTAGTTACGCTTGACGGCGATGTGGTAAACGCCGGCGGCAGTATGAGCGGCGGCAGTAAAAAGCATAAGGAAGGCTATTTGAGCCGTAATGTAGAAATTGCTCAGGCGGCAGCACAGGTGAAGCAGCTGCATGCCGAGATGCTCAGCTGGCAGGAAAAGCTGGAGGAGCTGGAAGAAACCGAAGGCAAGCAAAAGGAGCAGCTGCAGCAATTGGCAGCAGAGCTGCGTCAGCAGCAGCTTAAGGCCGACAGGCTCAAGCTCAATCTGGAGCAGGTACAGCAACAGAAAACGCGCGATAATGAGCGCCTGCTGCTGCTTTTGGATGATCGCAGCAATATCACTGCGGCCTATATGGCAAACCGTGATAAGGTTAAGGAGCTGCGCGCGGCAGTTGCCGAGCGCGAAGGACAGGATACCGAGGCCAAGGAGCTGTTGGATAACCTGAAGAAGGAAATCGCCAAATACGGCAGTGCGGTTACTGCATTGGATAACCAGCTGCAGGATGCCAAAATTACGCTGCAGACCTCTGCCGTACGCACGCAGGATATCAGCAAGGCTATGCACAGCCTTGACCAGGATACACTGCGGCTGCAGGAGGAAATTGCTGCCAATCAAAAAGAGCAGGAGCGCAGACAGCAGGAAATTGCCGACTGTGGTGTGCAAAAGCAACGCCTGCAGCAGCAAAGCGATGAGCTGTTGGCACAACTGCAGCAGATTCTGGGCGGTAAGGATGACTTTGCTCAGAAGCGCGGCAGCCTGCTTGATAAACAGCAGGATATTGAAAAAGAGATTGCCGGACTGCGCAAGCAGGTGAATGACAGTGAAGCACAGCTGAAGCAGACAGAGCTGGACTTGGCACGGCACGAAAGCAACTGCGGCCATATTCGTGAGCAGCTGCAGCAGGATTATCAGCTGGATGAGGCGGCGGCGCGCGGTCAGGATTTTGCCGAGCTGCAGGCCATGGATCTGGCGGCGCTGCAAAAACAGGAAAGCTGTCTGACACTGCAGATTGCAGACCTGGGACCGATTAATGCGGCGGCGATTGAAGAATATAACGCAGTGAAGGAGCGCAGCGAATTCCTGTGTAAGCAATATAATGATTTGTGTATAGCAAAGGAAAATCTGGAGGCTGTTATCACAGAAATCAACAGCGGTATGACCAAACGCTTCAAGGAGGCCTTTGCCAAAATCAACGAATACTTTGCGCAATGCTATGTCAAGATATTTGGCGGCGGTACGGCGGTGCTGCGTCTCACAGAGCCGGATAATCTGCTGGATTCCGGTATTGATATCGATGTCCAACCACCCGGCAAAAAGCTGCAGAGCCTGTATCTGATGAGCGGCGGCGAAAGAGCGCTGACGGTTATCGCACTGCTCTTTGCTCTTTTGAGCTATCAGCCTTCGCCGTTCTGCATTCTGGACGAAATTGACGCGCCTTTGGATGATGCCAACATTCAGCGTTTTGCCGATTTCCTGCGGGATTATGCAGGAAACACGCAGTTTATCGTGATTACACACCGCAAGGGAACGATGGAATGCGCTGATATCATGTATGGCGTAACTATGGAAGAATCCGGTGTTTCTAAACTATTATCCGTAAAAATAAATGCAAAGGAGAATGAATAATGGGATTTTTTGAGCGTTTAAAGGAAGGCCTTTCTAAAACAAGACGCAATTTTACTGACCGCATTCAGGAGCTTGTAGGCCTGTCTGCTGCGATTGACGATGATTTTCTCGATGAGCTGGAAATGATTCTGCTGTCTGCGGACGTAGGCGTAAAAACTACCGAAAAGCTGATCGACGCAGTGCGCAAAGCAGCGAAGAAGAAAGAAATCAGCGGTACCGAGGATGTTATACCTTTCTTGAAAAAATATATGGCAGAAATGCTGGCAGACAGCGGCCAACGTACACGTATCGGTGCCAAGCCGACGGTTATTCTTGTTGTTGGCGTTAACGGTGTAGGCAAGACTACTACTATAGGCAAGCTGGCAAATTACTTCACTTTGTTCAAATACAAGGTTGTTCTGGCAGCAGGCGATACCTTCCGCGCTGCGGCAGGCGAGCAGCTGCAAATTTGGGGCGAGCGTGCGCATTGCGACGTTATCCGCCATGCAGAAGGTGCTGATCCGGCGGCAGTTGTCTTTGACGCTATGAAGGCAGCGATTGCGCGTAAGGCAGATATCCTCTTTATTGATACTGCAGGACGCTTGCATAACAAGGCTAACCTGATGAACGAGCTGGAAAAAATTCACCGCATTATTAAGCGCGAAATTCCTGAAGCTCCGCACGAAACCTTCCTGGTTCTGGATGCTACTACCGGTCAGAACGCAATCAATCAGGCTAAGGTGTTTATGGAAACCGCCAAGGTTACCGGCGTTGTACTCACAAAGCTGGACGGCACTGCTAAGGGCGGTGTGGTTGTGGCAATTAAGGAAGAGCTGGGACTGCCGGTTAAATGGATTGGCGTAGGCGAAGGCATTATGGACTTCCGCCCCTTTGAGCCGGATAAGTTTGTCGAAGCACTTTTTGACAGCGGTAAATAAGATGCTCTTGCAGCTGACAGGCGTTGAGTCCTGTTGTTTATATGAAGATATTTGAAAATCTCCCGACAGCTGTGTTTGGCAGCGTTCGGGAAATTTTTTGTGCGGGCAGAAAAAAAGCCGTGTGCGGAAGCACACGGCGGTGGTAGTAGGGGCTAGGATCATTCTTGCTTCTCTACATGCATATCATGCTTTAGCTTTTCTATATCATCAATAGACAAACCGGAAAGTTCAACGATTTCTTGCGGAGAATAGGAACCTTTAGCCAGCATGAGTTTAGCGACTCTGAGTTTTTCTTCGGCTATACCTTCGGATTTTCCTTCAGTTCTACCTTTAGCCTCACCTTCGGCAAGAGATTCTTCGCGAATATCCTTCATACGCATTTCATAAGTCATATAGGAATCCCTCACGTTCTTATCAAGCTTGTTCAGCCTTAATTTTTTCAACCTGCTCAACAGAAAGCGAAGTACCTTTAGCGACATCTTGTACTGACAAACCCATCCTTAAAAGACGCTTAGCAGTAGCAAGTTTTTCTTCGGCTATACCTTCAGCTTTACCTTCAACTCTACCTTTAGCTTCACCTTCGGCAAGAGTATCCTTTATACGCATTTCGTAAGTCATATAGGAATCCCTCACTTTCTTATCATTCTTGATTTCCGTAATCGTATCGGCAACCTCACGGGTGAAGTTGCTGGTAACTGTATTGTTGTTGATGTAGTCAAACAGGCTTTGAATATCCGGCGATACATCGCCCTTAGTGCCTAATGTGTTAAGAAACATAATAGCAGCTTCATCTGCTAATTCAATCTCCATGTTTTCCATGCAACGTCTTTTAAAAGTATAAATACGCTGGGAATCCTCAAAGAAGTCAAACAGGCAGAAGAAGATGATATAAGTGGGAGAAAGCTCGTCATAATCTTGTCCCTTTTGCAGCATATCTGTATCCAACATGGCCTGGTAGTAGCGAGTGCGCTTGGGAAGTTGAAATTTACCAGTACGGCTGACAGGATTTTTGACCTGCATTTCGAGATTATAGTGCGTATTGGTGTCATCAGCAATTCTGACGTCCAGGCGAATACCATGGCTGTCGGGATAAACATCAAGTGTCTGTTCTGCTTCAAGATAGGTGATATCTGCAATTTTGGTGTGTAAAAGCTCCTCCAGAATATGCTTGCAGATGCGCTTTCTGAGCATAACGTGCTTGAACAGAAAATCGTTGGAAAGAGTGAGTTTGTCAAGATTAGATACTTGCTTTTTCATATGTTTCCTCCTTTGATTATAGCATAAAGTTAGGCAAAAATATATAAGATGGCAGATGTAAAAAAAGCGCCTGCCGAAAGCTCGACAGGCGCCACTGGTCCGCACGACCAGGCAAGAGCTCCGCAAAATTGCGGTGGCTCATGCAACTAAGGTAATTATAACATAGAAAAAGAATAAAAACAATAGTTCGTAAAGCAAACATTTTTTGCAGATAAAAGCGCTCCCAGTTTTTGCAAAAAAGGCAACTAATAAGAATATCTTCTGCTTTTTTCTGTTTAATCGAATTACGATTCATGATATACTTATTATGATTTGCAATTTTGCTAGTGCTATAATTAAAGGTGAGGAAAACTTCAAAGCGTAACAAAATATTGTGATGCATGTGCTTTGAATAAATAATTATTAAGGAGAAGAACTTATGGTTATAAAATATGCAACTAAGGAAGATATTGCCGCGATTGCCGCAGTGGAGGCAGAATGCTTTCCGCCGGCGGAGGCAGCAACGGAAAAGGAGTTTGTTGACAGAGTGAAATATTACGGCAATCATTTCTGGCTTATGTATGAGGCTGAAAAGCTGATTGCCTTCGTGGACGGTTTTGTGACGGATGAGCCTGATTTGACGGATGAAATGTACGAGAAGGCAACGCTGCACGATGAAAACGGCGCGTGGCAGATGATTTTCGGTGTCAATACCATTCCTGCTTATCGCAAGCATGGCTATGCCGGGGAGCTGATTCACCGTGCGATTGAGGATGCCAGAAAACAGGGGAGAAAGGGCCTGGTGCTGACCTGCAAGGATAGGCTCGTTCATTATTATGCAAAATTCGGCTTTGCCGATGAGGGAGTGTCCGATAAATCTACGCATGGAAATGCTGTCTGGCATCAGATGAGGCTTACATTTTAATTAGGGAGCTTACAGGAATACTATAAGTTGCAATGTACATCATGGCAAAATGATTGCCTTATATATGATGAATAAAAGGTGTACGTCAAATAAATAAGCAGCTGCGCAAGCCAAAAGCCTGCGCATTTTTTTGCCTGCGGACTGCAAAGCGTTGCCAATGGCTTAGTAGGCAACGTGTCGACGGACAAAATTTGTCAGAAATGTGAAGAAAATAGTTTACGCTTTTTTGTATATGTGTTACAATATTTATGTTATAGAATTATGCGACTTTTTTGGATGTGATTGATATAATGCAAAAGGAATTGATTATGCGCTGTCTGCCTACAGCGTTCTGCCATGCTTCAACAGTATTGGCGCTGCCCGACGGCAGCCTGCTGTGCTGTTGGTTCGGCGGTACGCACGAGGGAGAAAGCGACGTGGGGATCTACATCAGCAGACGCACGGATGCAGGCTGGAGTGAGCCAAAGCTGCTGGTGAACGGGGCGGCGGCAAACTGGAATCCGGTGCTTTTTGCGGGCGCGGACGGAAGATTGCTGCTGTTTTACAAGCAGGGCCAGCAGATTGCCGATTGGCAGACGTGGCTGCTGCAGTCTACGGATAACGGCGAAACCTGGAGCGGACCGCAGGAGCTGGTGCCCGGTGATGTGAGCGGAGGACGCGGACCTGTACGCAATAAGCCGTTGCGCTTGGCGAGCGGACGCATTCTTGCCGGTGCTTCTACCGAACACGGTATCTGGAAGGCCTTTGCCGATATCAGCGATGACGATGGCGCAAGCTGGCATAAATCCTCTGCAGTGCAGATTGATGGCCTGCAGTATCAGGCAGGCGAAAAGACTGCCGACAGTAATATTGCCGTAAGCCAGCAGTCTTTTTACGGACGCGGCGTAATCCAGCCGAGCCTGTGGCAGAGTGCGGACGGCAGCGTGCATATGCTGCTGCGCAGCAGCGAGGGCTTTGTCTATCGCAGCGATTCTGCGGATGACGGCAAAACCTGGTGCAGTGCCTACGCTTTGAGTCTGCCGAACAATAACAGCGGTCTTGACTTGGTGCGGACTGCCGGCGGTGTACTCTACTTGGTGTGCAATCCGGTGGCTGCCAACTGGGGTCAGCGTTCTCCCTTAAGTCTGTTCCAATCTACAGATGAGGGTGCGAGCTGGCAAAAGCTGTTTGACCTGGAAACAGAGCCTGCGGAATTTTCCTATCCGGCGATTATTGCTGACGGCGAGGACCTTATGCTCACCTATACTTATAAGCGTTGCAATATTGCTTGTGTAAGATTGAGCGCGGATGAACTTGTTACCCTTTAAATTTAAAATATAAGGAGATGTAAGACAATGAAGAAAATTTTAGTTGTGCTGATGGCTATGCTGACCATGGCTGTTATGCTTACCGGCTGCGGCGGCGACAGCAAAAAAGCAGCTTATCCTGCAGACGGAGATATTTCCGTAATTATTCCTAAGGCTCCGGGCGGCGGTACCGATATCTCTGCCAGAGGTCTGATTCAGTTCATGGAAAAAGAGCTGAAGGGCAGCAAATTTGTTCCCGTAAACAAACCCGATGGCGGCGGTGTAACCGGCATGGTAGAGCTGGCTAACGCTAAACCCGACGGCCATACTCTGGGCATGGTTACCGTAGAGCTGGCTATGTTCCCGCATCAGGGCAAATGCAAAAACACCTATAAGGATTATGCAGCTATCTGCGCTCCGATTGCAGCTCCGGCAGCTTTGATTGTGCCGAAGGATGCTCCTTATAATAATGTAGACGAATTCGTAGCCTTCGCTAAGGCAAACCCCGGCAAGGTGAAGATGGGTAACTCCGGTATCGGCGCTATCTGGCACATTGCTGCACTTTCCTTTGAAGAGGAATTTGGCGTACAGTTCAAGCATGTACCATATCCGAAAGGATCCGCTGATATTGCTGCAGCTTTGGCAGGCAAGCACATCGATGCAACCCTGGCTGACCCGTCTGTGTTCAAGAGCCAGGTAGACGCAGGCAACCTGAAGATTCTGGCTGTTATGGCTGATACCCGCAGCGTAATCTATCCTGATGTTCCGACCTTCAAAGAGCTGGGGCACAACATGACCGTTCGCGCTTGGGCAGCACTGGTTGCTCCTAAGGATACTCCGAAAGAAAAGCTGGAAGCTCTGCGCGCTGCTGCTAAAAAGGTTTGCGAATCCAAGGAATTCAAGGATTATTTCATGAAACAGGGTATCGACCCGACCTGCATTATCGGTGCCGATGCTGATAAGATGATGGCTGAAGACCATGCAATGTATGAAAAATTCCTGAAGAAAGCAAAATAAAATCGCTGTAAGGCGTAAATGAAAATGCCGACGCTGTAACCCGGAAGAGTTGCAGACGTCGGCGTTTTTTCGTTCTTATTTCACCTGTAATTCTCTTGACCATACTATTACTATATAGCTTATAATAACAATAAAAATCAAAGGAGGCTGATTATGTCGGAACATTTATGCACCTTGTCGACAGGAGATAAGGTTTATTTTTACGATAAAAGCATCGTTATTTTTTTTGAAGGAGCGCGCAAAATCTTAAGCACCTCGCTTTATAACGGCGGTTACCATGATGATTACGCTGCTGTATATAATTATGATGCCAAGCAGGGAGCCGGCATGCCCTGCGAAATGCTGGCTGATACCTATGTGGAGCACATGCGCCTTGTATCCAAGCGCTTGGCGCTGGACCCGGACAAGGTGAGCGGCATGGGTACGGCGGCAAGCATGGAAAACGCCGTGGTAGAAACCATGAGCTTTAAGGAGCTGACCGTAACTGCCATCGTAACCGGCGGTATCGAAACAAACGGTGGGCGTGCAGGTGACCCTGCTGATTATTATAAGCCTATGCCTAAGCCGAAGTACGGAACAATTAATATTATGCTGCTGTTGGACTGCGATATGCCGGAAGGAGTAATGGCGCGCGCTCTGGTGACCTGTACCGAGGCTAAGACCGCTGCCATTCAGGAGCTGCTGGAGGGCAGCAAATACTCCAACGGTATTGCTACAGGCTCCGGCACGGATCAGACGATTATCATCGCCAACAGTGCGAGCGAGCTGTACATGGAGGGAGCAGGCAAGCACTCCAAGTTAGGCGAGCTTATCGGCAAGACCGTGAAGAACGCAGTAAAAAAAGCGCTGGCCAAGCAATCCGGCCTCACACCCGCAAAGCAGCATGACGTGTTCCGCCGCCTCAAACGCTTTGACATCAAGACGGGCGATATGTGGCAGGCATACAGCGCGCAGGATGCTGCGGTAGTAAAGCCGGAATATCTGCTGGCAGCCGAAAGGCTGGCCAAGGAAGATATAATGCTGGTATATACTTCGCTCTATGTACACCTGCTAGACCAGCATTTGTGGGAGCTTATCAGCGCTAAAGAAATGCAGCTGGCAGGGCAGAAGCTGCTGCAGGCTATTGCAGAACAATATAATGTTGAAGCTGAGATTATAAATGAAGGCACTTTGCCTGCTATGCTGGCCTCATGGCAGCAGCAGTTCAACAAAATTATCGCCCAACGCTTGCATCAGACTGCAAAAGAGAGCTAGGTTCAGGTGAGAAAAATATAAATATGTACTTGACCTTATAGCGGCAATATAGTGTATATTATGGTTGTAATCAAAGGAAGCGAGGTGAATAATATGCATCCGAAATTTGAAATTCCGACTGATCCGCACGGCAAGCATCGTTATGAAAGCGCTATGAAGCACGTAGAGGCTGCTAAAAAGGCAGGTAAATCCAGCGACGAAATCCATGCTATCTTCAAAAAGGTAATGGAGTTCAACCCGATGGACATTGAGTCCATTCCGCAGGATGAAGCACATGCTAAGTATCGCACTGCCATGGTGCATATGAAAAAAGCACTGGAAAGCGGTAAGAGCGCAGACGAAGCGCATGAGGTTTTCCGCAAAATCATGAATGGCGAGACCAGCGGTCACTGCCACCACAGCAAATAAGGCTGAAAGCAAAAGCATCGTAGGCTATTGAGGTAGCTTACGATGCTTTTTTGTATACAAAAAAGGCGCCTGCCGAAAGCTCGACAGGCGCCACTGGTCCGCACGACCAGGCATAAGCTCCGTAAAATTGCGGCTACTCATGCAACTAAGATAATTATAGCATAGGCAAAGAATAAAAACGATAGTTCGATAAAAAGAAAATGATATTGCGTAAAATAATTTATAAAAATTTTATAAAAGCAAGTCAAGATAGACAGATATTGTCCAATTTATATGGTAAGATTATATTAAAGCAGAAGTCAAAAAGCTTCGGCAACGCGAGAAGTTCGCAAAATGGCTTTTGTTTTACCCTGATATCTGTAATGCCGGGTATGATGGTATTCAAGATATCCTAATTATTGAAGGGAAGGTGTTTGAAAATGAGAACAACAGGAAAATTTGCGGCAGCAATCCTCAGCGCAATTATGATGGCTAATGGCTTGAGCCTGCCGATGGCTTATGCTGCGCCGTCAAGCCGGTATGTAAGTGTGGATGAAAAGTACGACCCGTTTGCAGAAGAAGAAATGCCTGCTAAAGAGGCAGATCCTTCGAAGCTGACCTTTAAGGAAAGACTTGCGCTGCAGAAAAAAGAGGAGCAGGCCGCTGCTCAAAAGGTAACAATTGCCAATGTTTTGCCGGGACATATTTATATCCCTAAAAAAACCATGCTTAACGTTGAGCTTATCGAGCCTGCTAACTCTAAAACTCATAAGAAAAATCAACAGGTGGAGTTCAAGACTACAGAAAACCTGATAATTAACGGTGTTGTAGTTATTCCTAAAGGTACTGTTGGCATGGGTTATGTATATGAAGTGCAGAAGGCAGGCGGCTTCGGCAGAAAGGGTGTACTGCGTATTGCAGGCAAGGAAATCAAGACGCTGAACAATGTCAGCGTTCCCTTGAGAAAAGGCCTCGAAGGCAAGGGCAAAACCGATGGCGGTGCTGTGGCTGTTGCTGCTGCGGTTAGCCTGGTGGGCGGTCTTTTTATGAAGGGCAGCAATATCAACTATCCGGCCGGTACTGATTTTCAGGTAGAGGTTAGGGATAATGTGGATTTGGGCGTAACTCCGGAGGAGCTGAAGGATGCTATGAATCCTGATATTCCGCATGGTCAGGAAATCGTTATTGAAGTTAAATAAGGTATCTGAGTGAATTAAGGTTTAACCTTTCGTGCTTTGGCGAATCTGCGCAGGCTGTGTGCTTGCGCAGATTTTTTGTATATAAAAAGCCGTGCGTGGGAGCGCATGACGGGGGAGAACACAAAACTTTATTGCTTGCTATAAATTGTATTTGAATATAGTATATAGTCTCCTAAGGGATTGTACCATAGGAGACTATTTTATGAAAGAAGTGATTGTTTTTATGAAAACAGAAGCCGTTAATGAGCCAAAGCTATATGGATATGCTAGAGTGTCCACATTTCAACAGAAGGAGGATAGGCAGATTATTGCATTAAAATCAATAGGAGTGCTTGATAAAAATATTTATGTTGATAAACAGACAGGAAAAGATTTTAATCGTCCTCAGTATAAAAAGCTTCTAAGAAAATTAGATGCATCAAGTGTTTTGGTTATCAAATCTTTAGATAGACTAGGAAGAAATTATCATGAATTAAGTGAACAATGGCGTATAATAACTAAGGAAAAAAGGTCGGATATTGTAGTTATTGATGTACCTTTATTAGATACAAGACGTGAGAAAAATCTTTTAGGAACATTGATTAGTGATTTAATATTAAGTTTATTAAGTTATTGTTCTGATAATGAGTATAGAATTATACATCAAAGACAAGCAGAAGGTATTGCTGCAGCAAAAGCTAAGGGAATAAAATTTGGGCGTCCGCCTAAACCTTTGCCGGAGAATTTCCATGTTATTGTTACTCTTTGGAGCAAAAAACTTATTTCAACTAAAAAGGCAGCTGAATTATGCGGTATGCCAACATCTAGTTTTAGGTATAAAGCTAAGAATTATAAGATATAAAAAAGTATCAGTCACCTACTAGGTTGGCTGATACTTACATATATTTATCGTTAAATTCTTTAAAAATACGGCTAAATACTTCCGGCGATGTCTTGTATAGATGATATGTTTCATAAAAGAGCTTACTTGCTGAAGAAAAGCCGTGCTTACCATCTGTAACTATATATGTTATACAACCAAGTTGCATAGAAAGACCGTTAATGTTACGGAATTTATCATCCGTTTGAATACCTAACATAACTGCTCTTTTTTTGTATGCAGCTGATAGTTTTTTTAAATCATTTTTTGAAGTTAAGCCATTGAAATAAAAATAGAACAAGGCGACAGCTTCTTCAACGGACCAGTTTATTTTAATCATTTAAAAATCCTCAATATGGCAAAAAAGTATAGGTTTTTAACTTGCTTTGAGTAAGCATAAACCTATTTATATTTTACTACATCAGATAAATTCACGCAATCAGGCATAAAGTATTTTTGATTTTATTTCACATTGGCAATATGACAAAAACCTATACTTTTTGGTTGTTGTCGAGGCTTAATATGTGGTGTATAAATTGTCAAATAGAGACAAATAATGATGTATGTCCTGTTTGTAAACAAAAAACAATAGAAGATGTTCCAACTGATGTTTTGTGGTGTCATGAATGCAAAATTCCTGTTCAACAAACTGTTAATCAGTCAGACTATAAAATTTGCCCAATTTGTCATTCTAAAATGAAGCATTTATCTACTGATTTACGACCGGTGTTTCCGGAAGAAAGACTCTTAGTAGAGCTTTTAATCGGGAAAAAACCGTATGAATGGATACAAAAATCAGTGTGGGCATCTAATAGCCGATATTATGTTGATGGCAAATCTATACCTGTTGCGAGTAAGGTTTTTCAAGCAGCTGATGCTGACGATTTGATAAAAAAACTTGCTGAGTATCAAGAAGGCAATACATATCAGTATTTTGATATGTATATAACGAAATTTGTGCAAGCAAATAAAAATAGATTAAATTGGCTTAAGGATGAAGCTTTTTCTTTTATTAAGAATACAGCAAGCAAGTTTGAAGAAGAACAAATAGTGCTATCTTTTTCAGGCGGAAAAGATTCGACTGTGACGGCAGATATAGTTATTAAAGCTTTGAGTAATCCCAGCTTAGTGCATATTTTCGGCGATACTACTTTAGAATTTCCTTTGACTATTGAGTATGCACATAGATATAGGGAAAACAATCCGCAAGCTATTTTTCAAATAGCGAAAAATCGCGAGCAAATTTTTTATGATGTATGTTCAGATATAGGTCCTCCGGCTCGTATGATGCGTTGGTGCTGCTCTATGTTTAAAACAGGTCCGATTACGCGTGTTTTGAATAACTTATATCGTAATCAACAGATATTGACTTTTTATGGCATCAGAAAGGCGGAATCTGTAAGCCGTAGTAAATATAATAGAGTTGAAGGTAATTCAGAATCTGTAAAGATTCAAAAGCAAACAGTGGCTTCACCAATATTCTTTTGGAGAGATATTGACGTTTGGCTTTATATGTTAGCAGAAAAAATTGATTTTAATGATGCTTACAGACTAGGTTATGATCGAGTAGGATGTTGGTGCTGTCCTAATAACAATCAGCGCGCTCAATTTCTGTCAAGAATTTATATGCCAGAACAATCTAAGAAATGGCGTGATTTTCTTATAGAGTTTGCTAAAAAAATCGGTAAACCTGATCCGGAAGTTTATGTAGACACTGGCAAATGGAAAGCAAGACAGGGCGGTAATGGTCTTCCTGCGGCAAATGATGTCAAAATAAAATTTACAAATTGTACATCCGAAGAACATGCCAAAATATATAAATTAGTTCGCCAGTTTGATGATGAATTAGTTAATCTCTTCACTCCTTTTGGTAGAGTAGCTCCTGAACTGGGGCAAAACTTATTACATGAGGTTTTAATTGTAGATATTAGGACCAATGTACCAATATTATCTATTCAGCCTTTTGGTAATAGTGAATTTGATTACGCTGTTAAAGTAAGAACAATGAACGTAGCTTCTCATGACGATTTACAACGCATGGTAAGCTATCAAATAAAAAAATTTAATGCTTGTCGTAAATGTCTTAAATGTGAATCATTATGTAAAGCAGGCGCCATTTCCATTATAGGTGATGAGTATTATATCAATCCTGATAAATGTGTGCATTGTAAAATGTGTGTTACGCCTAAGTATCTTGATGGTGGATGCATGATGGAAAAATATTTACGTACACTAAGCAAGAAATAGGAGTATCTAAATGTCAATGAAGTTTCGTGCCCATGAAACATTCTTTATCAGAAAAGGCTGGTTAAGCAAGGGAATGAAGAATGTAATAAATAAACCGAATGTTTTTGTAGATAAACTAAATAATCCAATGGATTCTTTGGGTATCGGAGCTAATATGGTAAAGTCCTTGCGTTATTGGTTGCAAGTAACCGGTCTTACTGTAGAAGGAAAAGGGAAGGTTAGAGAGCAGCACTTAACGGATTTAGGTAGTTGCATCTATGAATATGACAGGTATTTAGAGGAACTTGGCACATTGTATCTGGTGCAGTATAAATTGGCTACAAATCAAGAAAACGCAACTGCATGGTACTATTTCTTCAATCATTTCAATATGACTGAATTCAGCAAAGAAGATTTTATTCTGCAATTGCAAAAATATATAGCGGAAAAAGACGATGCAGATAATAAAGGACATGCGGTAAGATCCCTAGAGGATGATTTTAATTGTATTATCAATACATATTTGCCTAGGTATAAATCTAATCCTTTAAAAGTAAGTGCAGAGAATAATATTGATTGTCCTTTGGGTGAACTGGGATTAGTAGACCTTGTTACAAGAAAATCTTATAGAAAAGCAATGCCAGGCAGTAAAACAATTAACCCATGGATAGCACTTGCTGTAATTTCTGAACAAAGTAAGGGCAGAAAAGAAGTAGCTTTAAATAGTTTGTTAGTTGATGAATGTAGCATTGGCAAAGTATTCAACCTTGATTCTTTAGGACTTCTTGACGTTTTGAGAGCAATTGAAAAATTAGGAGAAATAAAGGTTATTAGGACAGCTGGTTTGGATGTGGTTCAATTCCATAATCAGCGTAATTTTATGGAATGTGTAGAGCGTTATTATGCAAATATTAATGATTGGGCTGGGAGTGAAGACTGATGAGAAATATGATAGAAGTCGCTACAGGCTTTCAATATTCTGTTAATATTGGTTTTGACCTGAATAGTGACGAGAAACTGAAAAACTTTATACCAACCCAGTCAGCATTAAAGTTGTTGGAAGAAATTATTTTAAGTACAAATCTTAATTCTACGGATAGAGCGAGAGTTTTAATTGGTGCTTATGGTAAAGGCAAGTCACATATTATATTGACTATATTGGCCATGTTAATGAAAAAGGACTTGTCTCTTTTTGAAAAGTTACTGCCCAAGCTTAAAGAAAATGATAAGCTATATCAGGCTGTCTTGAACTATTACAAGAGTAATAATAAGATTTTGCCGGTAGTAATTACAGGCAGTAATACGAGCATACCGCAAGCATTTTTATTAGCTTTACAGAGAACATTGGCAATGAACAATATGCTTGATGTTATGCCGGAAACGAACTACCAGGCTGCTTGCCGTGTAATAGAAAGATGGAAAACTGAATATCCTTTAACATACAAGGAGTTCCAAAAGAAGATAGAGCTTCCGATAGCTGAATTTATTAGTGAATTAGAAGACTTTAATATTATTGCATATGAAAAATTTGAGAAAATATATCCTTCTCTGACTGCCGGAAGTGAATTTAATCCGTTTTTAGGCTTTGATGTTATTGACTTGTATGAGGCTGCGGTAAAAGGTATTAAGAGCAGAGGATATACAGGAATTTATGTTGTCTATGATGAGTTTAGCAAATTTTTAGAAGCAAATATTTCTGAAGCATCTGTAAGCGATACCAAAATGCTGCAGGACTTTGCTGAAAAATGCAATCGTAGTGGGGATTTACAATTGCATTTGATGCTTATCTCTCATAAAGAGATTGCCAATTATATAGATAAGCTGCCTAAACAAAAAGTAGATGGTTGGAGAGGCGTATCTGAAAGATTTACGCATATTCATCTTAATAATAATTTTACGCAGACTTATGAAATTATAGCCGCTGTGATAAACAAGAAATTAGACCAGTGGCAGCTTTTCTGTGCGCAAAATAAAGGTTATTTTGATAATACATTTCAGGTATATGAAAATCATAATATTTTTATGGATATGGATAAAATTGAGATTCGAAAAACTATCTACGATTGTTATCCGTTACATCCAATATCGACTTTTGTATTGCCAAGATTATCAGAACGTGTAGCGCAAAACGAAAGAACTCTTTTTACATTTTTGTCTGCAAAAGGAGTAAGTACACTTGCTACGTATCTTGATAATGTTGATCAGAGTAAATTTGCGTTAATAACACCGGATTATATTTATGATTACTTTGAGCCTTTGTTTAAAAAAGAGGTTTATTCCGGGGATTTACATGATAAATATATTCTTACAACAGCTATTTTAGATGCATTAGAAAAAAATTCGCTGGAATGCAAGATAGTAAAAACTATTTCTTTGATTTATATTTTGGAGCAGTTTGAAAGATTGCAACCAACCAAGGCAGAAATTTTTAATATCTATAATAATGAATATGGTGAAGAAAAAGTTAAGCATGCTTTGACTAATTTGATGGAAAAAGAACTTGTAATCTATCAAAAGCAAAGCAATGGCTTTTTGCGCTTAAAACGCAGTTCCGGTGTCGATGTTCAAGATAAGATTAATGATTTTATGGCTGTTAATGCTAACCGGGTTTCTACAAAAGAAATTTTAAATCAGTCAAATTTTGATAATTACGTATATCCATCTCGCTATAATGACGAGAAAGAAATGATTCGTTATTTTGCATTTGAATTTATCGAAGCTAGTGAAGTACGGGAAAATATTGATTGGCAGGTAAAGAGTGAAAATAGCGAGGCAGATGGTGTAATTTATGCAATAATTCCCGAAGAAAACAAATCTATAGATGCTATAAAAGATATAGTCTTGCAGACTAGCAAGGGGATTGATCAGTGCGTATTTGTTCTGCCTAAGAAATATCAGGAAATAAAAATGATTGCCCAGCAGTTTTATGCTGTTTCAAAGCTGAAAGAGGCTGCAGAGGGTAATTCAATATTATTTGATGAATATGAGGTTATCTATGAAGATTTACGTGATGTAATTCTTGATTTTATAAATTCATATACTCATCCTAATAATTATAAATCTGTTTATATACATAATGGTAATGTAGAGCATATTACAAGAAAAGCAGTACTTACAGAATTGTTGTCAAATATTTGTTATAGAATTTTTCCTAATACTCCTGTTATCAATAATGAGGCAATTAACAAGAAAAATATTACATCTATCGCTAAAAATAGCAGAGATAAAGTTATAGCAGCATTACTACGCAATGATATTGAGGAAAATTTAGGATTTTCCGGTAGCGGTCAGGAAGTATCGATCATGCGTAGTACATTACTTAATAAGGGTATTTTGTGCGAAGGCTTTATGGGTACATCTGTTCTTAATATGGAGCCTGAGGATATCCATATGGCAAAAGTTTTGGCAACAATAGAAGCTGTTATTTTTGAGGCAAGAACTTTAGGCCCGATACCATTTAGAGAGATTTATCGTAGATTAACTGATGCAGAATATCATATCGGGTTAAGAGATGGTGTTATTCCGATTTATGTAGCTGTAGTATTCCATGAGTTAAAACAGCAAATTGTCATCCAAGATAGTTATGGACAAGTGCCGTTGAATGCGGATGTAATGCAGCAGATGCTTTCTGATCCAGATAATTATTATATTTCTTATTTTGATTGGGACGCCGATAAAGCTGATTTTGTGGAAAAAATGTCAGGTGTATTTTCTGACTATGTTATTGAAACTGAGAAGTTAAATGATGCATATGGCTATGTTGCTTCTGCCATGAAGCGTTGGTATTTAGGTTTGCCAAAATATACGAGGGAATCAAAGAAAACAATTGATGGTGTAAAGACAGATAGTAAGCAAATAGCATTTTTGAGGCAGTTAAAACAGGGGAATGGCAGCCAAGAACTGTTATTTGAAAAGATTCCTGAGGTATTTGGTTATAAGGAGTTTAATTCCGATATTTGTAAAGACGTAGCTGCTTATAAAAGGAATATTGATGCTTATATCGATGTGCTTAAAGTAATGTTAGCAGAGCAGCTAAAAGAAATATTTGCTATACCGGAGAATAAGCTTACTTTAAAAGCTATGTCATTAGCATCTGTAATTAAGGATTGGTGCGAACAGTTAGATCAAAAAGTGTTTGAGCAACTGTTTGGTAACGGAACAGAAAAATGCCTTGCTTTATTTAAAACAGTAACTAATGATGATCAGGCTACCATTGTACGAATTGCTAAGTTAGCTACAGGCTTGCGTATTGAGGATTGGGATGATCATACAATCAAAACATTTATGGAAGCTCTTAAAGAATATAAAGCTACTGCAGAAGCGTTTGCAAGCAAGACTGACGATGCTGTAGAAAATACTGCGACAACAAGTAGTTATGAGCTTTCATATATTGACGAAACAGGCAATGCTGTGACAAAACGCTTTGAAAAAGTTGAGTTTAGCAAACGTGCTAAGTTGTTGATGAATATGATTACAGCTGATGTAGAATCTATGGGAACATCTATTTCTGATCAGGAAAAACGACAGATTATGATGGAGATACTACAAAAGCTGTGCTAAGGATGTGAAAAAATGGCTTATTTTGATAATGCAGCTACTACATTTCCAAAACCTGATAGCGTGTATGAATTCATGAGTGAATTCTATAAAAATAGCGGAGCTAATGCAGGCAGGGGTAATTATAGTATGGCTAAAAGTGCAGGAGCTTTGCTAAAAGATACTCGTAAACGCATTCAAGAGTTATTTCATTGTCCCGCAAAGCAGGTAGTATTTACACCTACTGCGACTATTGCTCTTAATATAATTATTCAGGGACTGATAAAGAAAGGATTGAAAAATATCTATATTAGTCCCTTTGAACATAATGCAGTCACAAGAACTTTACATTATTATGAGCAAGCAAGTGCAATAAAGGTAGTGCAATTGCATGTTCAGAAGGATTTAAGCTATGATTTGCCTCGCATCCGTTATCAGTTTGATGAAGTAAAGCCTGATGCAGTCATTGTTAGTCATGCAAGCAATGTCATTGGACTTATTGCTCCGGTAGAAGAAATTTTCGCAATAGCCAAGGATTATGATGCTGTTACTGTTGCTGATATGTCTCAAACTGCCGGTTTAGTTGATACTAATGTAGGCTTAAATACTTTTGATTTTGCTGTTTTTGCCGGACATAAAACAATGTATGGTCCTACCGGGATTTCCGGATTTGTTATGAAGCCGGAGATTGTTTTAGAGCCAGTTATTTTTGGTGGTACCGGTTTTGAATCTGCTAATCAGAATATGCCTAACAGCTTGCCAGAGCGTTATGAGATGGGGACGAGTAATATTGTTGGGCTTGCCGGTCTGAACGCTGCTTTAAAATGGCTTGCTGAGCAAGGAAAAGATAATGTATGGAAAAAAGAAGTTGAGCACAGGCGAAGACTCTTAGGTATTATAGAACAATATGATTTTTTAAAGGTTGTCGGCAATAATGACCAGCAAAAATTTGTTGGCATTGTATCTTGTGTTATGAATGGAATAAGCAGTGACAGTGCTGGCGGAATTTTTGATAGATATGGTATTTCGGTGCGTACCGGTCTGCAATGTGCGCCGTTAGCTCATCAATTTTTGGGGACATATCCTGCCGGGACGATTAGGTTTAGCGTAGGGTATTTTACCAGTGATGAAGATTTTACTGCGCTGGAGAGGGCGCTGGAAGAGATAGAAGATAATCTATAAAAGGGGAGACAGAATATGTTGCAGCCATTTCAAGAAAGCTTAGATAAGACTATTACAAAAATCAAAAAAAATAAGATTTTGTTGCCTAATTTTCAAAGACAGTTTGTATGGAAAGATGAAGAAGACCAAAGAAAATTAGTAGCATCTGTTTTAACTAAAATGCCTATAGGTAGTATATTGTTACTTAAGGCTAGAAATGCTGATGAGTATGCTTGTAAGCCGTTAGGTTCAAGTAAACCGTTAGATTCAAAGAGCCTTGTAAAAGGAGATGTAGAGTTTCTTCTTGATGGACAGCAGAGATTGACTGTTTTAGCTAATGTTTTTTCTAACGTAATATTTAGTTTATCTTCTATAGGAGATCTTATTGCTCCAATTGCATTAAAACGAAGATTTTTTTTGGCGTTACCTAGGTATGCTTCTGGCATAGAGGATGATTTGTTTGGATTACATAGATTAGCGTTTCCTCTCGATAAACCAGATAATGATGAACCAGATTTTCAAACAGCAGATGTATTAGAATATATTCGTGTCATTAAGTTTTCGAAGAATAGCAAAGATTGTTACAATCCATATTATAAAGATGTTTCAAAGTTGAGCAAACTAGAGACCTTTTGCCAAAATCCTGAGGAAAAGTTTTATTATATCCCCTTATTCCTTTTGATAGATACGGATAAGACTGGTCTGAATAATACTACGTTATCTAGAATAATTAAATTGATTGCAGAGAATGTAGCAAAAGCGAAAGTTGAAGAACTTGCTGCTAAAATAGAAAAATCTTCAAGGGATGAGATTAAGGATTTTATCAAAAATGATTTGATAGAAGATGCATATGAAGAATATTTCGATGAATCTTGTTATGAAAAAACAGATAACGATATTATGAAGGCTTATGAACAAGTTTTAGCGATTCAAGTAGATGGATGGTCTTCTAATATGTTGTTATATATAAAATCATGTATTACACAAATCAATTTAAGTCAAATATCATTAGATGATTCACAAAAAGCAAGGGCAATTGATATTTATGAAAATCTTAATAGAGGTGGTATAAGTTTAGACATATATGATTTATTAATGGCACGTGTAACTCTAGCGAATCCAGAACCATATAATGAAAGAATGAAGAAGTACATTGTAAAAAGTGCTTTTTATCCTGCTCTTTTAATACCTAATAACATAAAGAATGATTATAAAAAACTAAATTCATATAAGGCATCTGTAAATATGGGTTGCTATGACAATAATAAGAAAGAGTTTCCAAAAAACTATCTTGAATCATTTTTAAATGTTTTGTCATTACTATCATATAGGCCGAAAATGTCCAAGGATGAATATCATTTAGATTTGCTGAAAAGACCTAAGAAGCTAGCTCTTACACCAGAGTTGCTTGATAAAAATTGTGAACCTAGTTGTAATGCAATAGATAGAGCTTGTTTCTTTTTTCAAAGTAGATGTGGTTTAAGAAAATTTAGAGATATAAATTATGTGTTAATGGTGCCAGTAGTCGCATATATTCTTCATGACGATGATTGTTATAGCGGCAGGCATGGAGAAGAAGTATTTGATCTTTTAGAAGCATGGTATTGGATTAATCTCTTTTCTGGACAGTTTGATAGAGATCAGAATTCACGTATGATTACTGATTTAAATTTGCTTATTGATTGTGTAATTGATATAAAAAACAAGAAGCAACCTAATTTAAGTTGGTTAAAAGCACGACAGGACAAAGTATTAAATATGCCGGGATACTCTGATGAAAGTCATATTCTTATGGATAATGCTGAGAATGAGGAATATCCCAAAAATATAATTAGTACAGTAATTTGTCAGTACTATTTATCAATAGGATATTATGATTTGCTCAAGGACAATAATGGAGATTTAAGGCATATGTCTGTTTTTGCACCTGAATCAGATAAATATCAAATGCATCATGTAATCCCATTAGGCGTAGATTGTACTGTTTCTGAATCAACTGATAAGATTAGAAGTAACAAAAAACATTTGTTAAATTCGCCACTAAACATGCTTTATATTAGTGATTATTCAAATAATAAAATAAACAATGCTTCTTTAGATTCATATGCATTAATGATTCCTAAGGGTGCTGGATTGACAAATGTAGGATTTGCTTCTACCGATATTCGCGTTGATTCAAGTGATGATGAAAGAAAAAAAGTTTTAAAGCAGAGGTATAATTCTTTGCTTCATACTGTTCAACAAGAGATGAATACGTTACTAGATTTTAATAGAATTTAAGGTGAATAATAATGGCTAATGTTAAGACAAATTTAAACTTTCATCAAACATTTTCTCCAGATGCAAATGCTATATCAATGCTGTTGAGTGTAGCTGAAGAGAGGACAGCCTATTCTAAAGAAGAAATTTCTGACATAACTGGAATTCCAACAGGTGCATCTAGCGGAAAAGTTGAACCTTTTATAAAATATGCTTATTTTATGGGTTTAATAGAAGATAAATATAAGAACAAGAAGCATTTGCTATCATTGACGCCATTAGGTAAAGAAGTCAAGTATCAAGACGAAACGCTACAAGAAAAGGCAACAATATACCTATGTCATTCTAATCTTGTGTTATCTACAGGCGCAACCTTGTGGAATTTTATCTTTAGCAGTATCATTCCTAGATATGGCAATAATTTAAGAACTACAGTTTTTATAGATGCTTTGAAGAATCATTATAAAGGCATTGATGTTAATCTTGCCCCTTTCAATTCTTCATATAATGGTATGTTTAGAAAATTATCTATTGTTAAGAATACTACTAATGAAATTAAATTCATGAACACTATGTATAAAGAGCCTTATTTATATATTTATGCTTACATAATTATGAAAGAATGGGAAAATTTACACGAAGGAGTGCAAGAACTAACATCGATAGATTTATATAATATGAATATGGATAATAAATTATGCTTGTCGAGAAGTGATTTTGATAAGGTTTTAAGTATACTAGAAAATAAAGGAATGATAAAGGTTGAAAGGCTTTTAACTCCGTTTGTTGTGTTAAAACTTGTTTCAGCGAATGATATGATTGAGAAGATATATTCTACTATATAAGGATAATGGCATGAGAGGATGATTAGCATGAGGTTCGGGGATTTATTGGAATTTAGAAAAGATATATTTTTTGAGGGAGCAGTTCAGATTGATTGGTTCTTTAATCGTGAAAAGGCTGCATTAGTTGCAAAGAACTTTGTTTTTCATGGTAATGAGTACCATGGTATTGAAGGCGGGAAAGATAGTAATCTTAAGGATACAATTAGCTTTGTGCAAGAAATCAGTGAAAAGGTTAATAATGATTATAATAGCAATCCTTTATCTTTAGCTATTGCTACTTATGGTACAGGTAAATCACATTTAGCAGTAACAATGGCAGAACTGTTCTCCGGACCTGATTATGATTCTGACACTTATAATTCAATTATTCAAAACATTAGTTGTCTTGACGCTAATAAGGCAAGAGAGATAAAGCAAAATACCCAAAAGAGAAATTTAGTTTTGACAATTAACGGAATGCGTGATATTAACCTGAACGCTGAAATACTAAAAGTCGCGCAAAAAACACTGTTACTGCATGGATGTTCAACAGAAAATTTAAAAAAGATTAATAGAGCTTTAGAAACAGCATCTAGGTTTTTTGAGAGAAACTGTAAATCAATTGAGCTTTTTGAAGAACATGCACTTGAATTTGGCTTTAGTCAAAAAGGAACAGATTTAATTGAACTTATACGTACAACACTATTTCAAGAAGAAGCTACATTTAATTTAGTTAATGCTGTATATAGAGATATTAACGGTGTGGATATTAGTTGGGATGAAGGAATTTCCGCTAATTCTATTCTTGAAGCTCTTTTAGACGATTATTGTGGTTCAAGTGGACCTTTTGATGGAGTAGTCATACTTTTTGACGAATTTGGTAGATATTTGGAATATGCTTCTAATAATAATTCGGCTAGAACTGGTGAGTCTGCATTACAACAGATTTTTGAATGTGCACAAAATGCGAGCGGCAAAATTCAGGTAATAAACTTCATACAAAGTGATATTAAAACATATATGCAACGTATAGACCCTACTAGTAATATTAGTAGGTATATTGGACGTTATGATGCTAGTGATAAGTATCATCTTTCATCTAATCTGGAAACAATTTTTGCCAATCTCATTTTAAGAAAGGATAAGGTTGCTTTTACATCTTATATTGCTAATAGACTGCAGCAAACAGAAAATTATTGGAATGACATCCATACTTCTTTGGTAAAATGGACAAATGTGAGAGGTATATGGAAGTATTATGATGAGTATAGAAGAGTGGTTGTACAGGGAATTTTTCCAATGCATCCATTATCAACATATGCTTTGTCACAGTTATCTAGTTATCTACAAAATAGGTCTTCTTTGTTTTTAGTAAGTGAATACTTTGAAAAACTTAAAAATACTAATATAGATTTAGACCATGATTTACCTTTTATATATCCTGAACAGTTACTTGAAGGTGATCTTTTTACAGAAATTTTAAGTGCTGAAGAGAGTGGTAGGCAGTCAACACAGTTTTGCCTTGCTTTTAATAAGATTGTAGCAAAGCATTATGACAATTTAAATGTAAATTGCTTGAAAATTCTCAGAGCCAATTTATTGTTAAGAATTCTTCGATTTAAAACGGAGAACAGAGAGGATGCTATAAAGGCATTGTATCTATTTACGGGATTAGATGTAGAAACGATTAACAACGCTTTAGATTGTCTTGAACGAGAATTTGCTATACTAGGGTTTAATGAACATATTGGCTGTTTTGATTTCTTAGAAAATTCTATGGGTGCACATGATTTTAGAGTGTTCTTTAAACGTGCTAGAGCAAATGTAAAGTTGAAAAAAGATATACTTAGTGATTCTATAATCAGAGAACTAGCTGAAGTAATTGAACCTGTTAATACAAAATTTAGTTCAGAGCATAAAATCAAAACTAAAGAATGGCAATTTGAACAAGATATGTTCTATGTTGATGAAATATCTGCCGGTTATATTAACGGTCTCAAAAGAGATTTAACAGAAGCAACTACTCCTGATAAGCCTAAAGGTAAAATTGTTTGGCTGTACACAAATAAAAATATGGATTATTCCAATATTGATGATGTTGCAAGGCTTGCGTCTAACACAAATGGTTTACCAATAGTTTTTATGTTGTTAAATGATAAGGATAATAAACTGTTAAATGCATTAACTGATTATGTTGCACTGAAAAGCTTTACTGAACAAGATGTGAATAAGTTTTCATCATATTATAATGACATGTTCTATGAAGTAAAGAGAGTTATATCTGATGTTTTTGAGAGTTTAAAAGGCGAGAAAGTATGCATAGACAAGAGCGGTGTTAATGTATTAGATGCTAGGTTAACTGTTTATTTAGCTAATGTATTTGAAGATATTTATCCTCAGGTTTTGAATTTTTATTTTGACGGATTTGAAAATAGCAGAGGTAAAGCACGTTCTTTGTTTTATAAAATAGTTAGAATACTATTTAGTGGTAAAATCACGTCTAATACACTTCAAGGCTTAGGTGTTGATGGCAATGGCAGATTGAGGAACACACTGAGTTATTCTGCTCCGTATTCATGGAAATGCATGAATGATGAATATATCATTATTGAACCTCAAAATGAAAGAGCTATGGCAGCATATAATCTCATAAAAAATAAATTAATAGAAGATAAGTATATACCTTATGAGAAATTAACAGGAGAACTTCTTTTAGCACCTTATGGTATGAATGATCATGAAGTTTTATATCTCATGGCAGTGGTATATGCTAATTTAAGTTATTGCTTGCGTCTAGCTTTGAATGGTGTTCAGATTACAGTTGGAGAATGGCTTGATACTGTAATGCCATATAATAGCAGGGGTTCATTAAAGATAGATTTTAAAAAACTGCAAGCAACTAGCTTCATTCAAAAGAATTTAGCTGGTGTTGAAGCAAGGTTCTTGCAGTTGTTTAGGCAGATAGAAGCAACAAAAGATATTGATGAAATTTTTGCTTTGAAAAAAATATTAGATGAACTTCTTACTCAAGAGGAATTACCAGAAAAGTTGACAGATAAATATAAGTTATTAGATATAAAATTTAAAGATGCTAGTTATGTCAATAATAAATGGGATAATGAAATAGAGTCTTCATATAGCAAGTTAGAAGCTTTGATTAATAATAAGAAAAGCTATGATATTCAAAATGGATTAAAAGAAATTTCTGCATTAGAAAATAAAAGTATATTTTCATGCTTTTTAATTAAAGGTTTTCTTCTAAAAGAAGATAAAATCAATGAAGTTAAAGATTTAATTTTAAAATTTAGAGCAGTTATAGAACCGCTGTTGCAATCATGGATAAATGAACAAAGATGTAATAAACTTGAAGATATCACTAATTTCGAAAGCAGAATGGAATATTTTGCTGAATTGTTGAAAAATGCAGGATATGAGAAAGAAGCAAAATATGCTTTGGAACATATAGAGCATGAGAAGCAAAAGCCCTTCTTAAAAATAAAGGTTGTACATTCTGGCATTGAGCATTTAGAGGAAGAATTTAAAAATGATGTTGATTATTATGGATACAGGAAGACAGCTAAGCTTATTGAAGAATGTAAAAATTTATTAAAGACCATTAGAGAAATTAAGCCATACTTAGCTAATGTAGATGAATACGAGGAAAATGTTTTATCTAAACTAACTACTGCTAAAGCAAATGAAACCAGACTCAAAGAAGAAGTTGATAGCTTAGAAAAACGATTAGATGATATTTCAAGCCTAGATAGTATTCGCGTAGTAGTAATCAATATCAAAAAACTTAAGAGCAATGACTATGATGAAGATACGGAGGAATATTTAGATGACTTAAAATTACATCTAGACAATATTGCTACACAATTAGAGAAAGCATCGGAAAAAAGAAAGAACAGGGAGGAGTTTTATCAAGCCAAGTCAGAAGTTATGCAGCTTATTAAATCAGATATAGACAAGCTAAATTATGACTATGGTCGTGATCTTATGGGTGTTATTGAAAACTTTTTCCATGAAGTCGAAAAGGAATTAGATGTTAAAGATGCTGAATGGAAGAAAAAGTTTATCGATTTTGACTTTGAAAATGCTGATATTGGCAGTGTAAATGGGTTAGCTTATGAACTTAGTGATAGACCTACATATCTTAAACAAGAAACTATTTCTGAATTGGAGGTTATAAGAAAGAAAGCAGATGCATATATTGCTCAACATAAAGTTAATTCGGTAGTAGAGGCGTTCAGAATGCTTAATGATGAACAACGTTTGATTTGTTATAAGTTGTTAAAAGATAAAAATTTGATATAGGAGATGGGTTCTGTGTTTAATATCGAAGTCATAAAATGGTTCTTAGACAAGCAAGAAAAGCATACTTTAAAATCAATATTGAATAGATTTTGTTTCATTCAGACTTCAGATTATAATATTGAATTAATCAAGAAAAAGATTATAGATACTTTAGCAACTAAACATGATGTTTCTAGACTACATACTAAGGATGCATTTAGCGATGTTAAGAAGAATGTTGGTTTAGTGGATTATGTATGGCTGGTATTATGTGATCTTAGTCAAGATGTCAACACAGCAATGATAAAAGATATGATAGGTTATTCATTAAGCATGAATAATACCGAAAGTATGCTTGAAAATATTCAACTTCTTAAAGAAAAAGTAAAGCATTTGGAGAAAACTAATAAAACACTTACTATTGAAACACAACAGTTAAAGAAAGCTAATGATGAACTGATTAATCAAAAAGATGAGCAAAAAAAGGAAATTCGCATAAGTGAGGAGAAACTTCGTAACCAAGAAAAAGAACTGGAAGCATTGAATGAAGAGTGTTTGACTCTACGTGAAACAGTTGGAAATTTATCCTTACAAAACACATATTTAAGAAATCGTAAGTCATATACTAGTGAAGTAATAAACTATACAGATGAAAAACAAGTATTTAAGACATTTGTTGATAATGCGAGAGCTTGTGGGTTGAATTTTAATAGCGAGGATCTTATTAACTTCTATACTTCTGTTAAAAGTTCAAGACTTACAATCATTGAAGGTATTAGTGGTACAGGAAAAACTAAGTTAGTTGATTTATATTCAAGAACACTGGGATTAGATGATAACAATCGTATGATAATGATACCAGTTAGTCCTAGTTGGACTGATGATATTGACATTTTAGGTTATCTTGATAGTTCAAATATGAAATATCAAGAAGCAAGTATAGGATTAGTTTCTTTTTTAGTTGAAGCTGCAAAGCATCCGGATAAGCCATATCTTATTTGTTTTGATGAAATGAATTTGGCAAAGGTAGAATATTATTTTGCTCAATTTTTATCCATTTTAGAAAATGATGTTAATAACCGGATTTTACGTATATATAATCCTAGAGAAGAGAAAAATGTTGTGAACTTTGCAGATTATCCTTCAGAAATCAGGTTAGGAGAAAATTTAATTTTTTGTGGAACTATCAATGTTGATGAATCAACATATCGTCTCTCTGATAAAGTATTGGACAGAGCAAATCTCATAAAATTACAAGATTGTGATTTCAGTGTTTACGATGATGAGAAACCAATATTCAAGATAGTAGATGTTACTTTGGTTGATAAATCGAAGTCTACTGGCCTTACTGTTGATGAATTAAGTTTACTAGATGAGTTGAATCAAAAACTTAAAGAGGTAAATCCAAGATTCTGTTTTGCGCATCGTGTTGTAAATCAAATAGAAAGATATTTGAATGCAATTCCTGAAAATGATATTTCTTATACTAGAGCAAAGGCATTAGATACTCTTATCGTACAAAAAATCTTAACAAAGATTAGGGGTACAGAGGAACAAGTAAAAGATTTAATAGGTTTCTTTGAAGAGGGAAGTTATATATCTGGTATTATAGATAATTACCTTAATGAAGATAAAGTTGATTATCCTATTGTGAGAAAGGCTCTAAAAGATAAAGCGAAAGAGTTGAGTAATTATGGCTACATTGGCTAGTCTTCCTTTTAAACTTGAATTTAAGAAGAAGAGTGTAGATGATAACAGATTTGAAGAAATTATATTAAATGAATTTTATGAGTCTGTATTTGATTTAAAGAAACAACATAAACCAGAACTAAGAATATTAGAAAATAGAAGTCTTTATGCCAAAATACTATCTTCTAATATGAATGCAGTTATGGATATGGATGGGTTTGATGGAGTGGACAATATAGCTCTTAAGCATGCTGATGGCAATTATTTAACTGAGAGTGATAGCTATACAAAATTATTTGATGGAACAAAATTTCCCTTGCCTCCAGGTTTATATGTAATAAAGGTTACTGTCAACAGAAAGGCTTATTTTACAGGTTTTGAAGTAGTATCGGCAGTATTAGAGGACTATGATATTTGGCAAAGTATGCTGTCTGATATAATAGCTTGTGTTCCTAGACAAACGGTTGATTATGCTTATCTTAGGAGTGTAGCTAAGCAGTTTGCATACAATGAAGTTACTCCTCATATGTTATGGAAAATGATGGTTTTGAATAATGAGTATGCTCGAGTTATTGCAGCTCTGAATGATATAAGACATAATCCCCATAATCGTTTGGTAAAAAAACATGTATTAGTTAATAAAAAGAGGATACGGAATGATGATGCAAGAGCCAAACAATCCAATATTAATAAATGTCATTTCAATTATAAAGCCTATGTTCCTAAAAAAATTCTAAGCTTTGACTTATTGGAAAATCGTTTTTTTAAACTTACTCTGCTATCTTTAAATCATAGGATACAGCAATGTCTAGATGAAGCTAACAAGGACATGTCGGTTGTGTTTGCTGATTTAAAAAATATAAAATACAAAAGCCATCTAACAAGTCCAGAGTATATTCGTAAATGCAAGGTTAATGATTTTTTAACTAGTGAGAGCATAAAATTAGAAAAATTACAATCAGCAGTTAGAATGTTGCTAAAAATCCAATGGATTAAAGACTTACCGGCATTTAAAGGACCATTTATCTCTACTCAAAACTTTTCAGATCCTCGTTATAATATCATTTTTTCTTTGTTTTCAAAGTTGGATAAAATCTCAAAAGATTATTCTAATGATAAGCATTTAACATTGCTTTGGAAAAGGACTAGTCTAATGTACGAATATTGGAATATTATATTACTTGTAAAAAGTTTAATTTCGTATGGATTTATTCTCTATTATAGTGACGTAGCAAAGATGTTGAGTGATAGGATTTTATTTAAAGAGTTAAATTCAGGGTGTAATTTTTCATTTAAGTCTAAAGATGGAAGATATATCTTGAAGTTATATTATGAAAAAGAAGTTCCTAGAGTAAATTATAATGTTTCTGACGAGAAAAGAGCCGAAAGAGATGCGCAAAAAAATACGAATAAGTATTCTCAGCCATTGTACACTAAAAAGCCTAATAATACTCCAGATTGTATAATAGATTGCTATGAATGTGATGAATTTAAACAAGAAAAATTTTATTTAGGTTCGCTAATAATTGATTTTAAGTATAGGAAACGCAGTTCCTTATGGAATGACAATCAAGAGTATGTATACAAGGATTTTAGAAATACGGGGTATGAGTACGATAGTTGTGCTAATCAGTTTAAAGCATACAAAGATATGAGAACAATTTTCTTCGGTGATTGCGATGGATTAGGAGATAATATTTCCGATCGTTTTATAAAACCAGTACATGAAGTATGGGCTTTATATCCTAACGTTGAGAATCCAAAGTGTGTGGAATTTAAATCTGGTTATGGTATTAGATTTGTTCCTAGTATTCCCGGAAACGAAGATGTTCTTCAGAAACAATTAAAGAATTTTCTCGAATGGCTGATGCCGGGATTAACATGATGGAGGTAGTCCTTGATTCTGAAAGCAATTTATCATCCTGAAATTCATTTGAAGAGTATGCATGAAGTTGTGCAATCTGTTGATGCATATAAAATAAGTATAGATGGAGCAGAGTTTCAATTTGCTGTGTCTGCAACTGATGAATTTTATCCAAGTAGCTTTGGCAGGTATAGACTTTTATGGAAGCTTAGAGAAAATGCTTATGACTATGAATACTGTTTATACTGCCTTCTAAGAGAGTTGTATAACATAGAAAAGGAATGGTCGCTAGAGTTGCAAGATATTATGCAGCCTTTATTATGCTATGAGCAATCATTGTTTGAAGATGGGGAATGCTTTAAGCGTATGGCTATGGTATTACGATTTCTTAAGCAAAAAGGCTTTGTTCAAGAAATGGAGCTTGAAACAGATTTTAAAAGTAAAGAATGGAAGCAAGTAATTGGAGAAAGACGGATAGGGTTATGCTTGATTGATATGGATGCTTTAAATGCTGCAGTTAATAGAAAATCACAAGCATGGTCTTTGAAGGATGAGATTTTGTTGGTTCTTAATACTCAAGAGATTAAACTTGATGGCAAATATTATATTCTTACTAATGAACACTGTGAACCATATCTTTCTTTTACTGGTGGAAAGTTGGGAGGCCATTTAAAGTTGCATATTTATGGTAGGCTTGATTGTCCGTCTGCTTTAAGGCATCTGGCTAAAGGGCATTATAAAAAGAACCGCGTATTTTTTGCTAATGAAGAAAAGGCTGTTGCAGCTGGTTTTAGACCGTGTGCAGTATGTATGCAAAAGAAATACATTGAATGGAAAAATGCTAATCGAGAAGTGTGATTTTCGATATTAGGCAAGTATAAACACGTCAACTTCTACCGTAACAGCCTTTACTATTATGCTATAATAATATGTAGAAAAACCAACGTGAGGAGCGATTATCATGAAATACGTTGCCTGTTACGGCGATTCTCTGGTGCAGGGCTTTCCCTTCGGCCCACGCTATTCCTGGACCGCTCAGGTGGAAAAGCTGACGCAGATTAAAATGCTTAACTACGGCGTCTGCGGTGACTGCTGCGATGATATCATCTACCGCATGCGCCAGTACGCGCTGCCGGAATATGTGCATCACGTTATCTTCCTCGGCGGGGCCAACGACATTCTGCAGGGACGCCGCATTGAGGATATCAGCCGCGATTACAAGCGTGTGCTGGAGTGGTGCGAGGAAAAGCAGTACAGCCTGTGCGTAGTGCTGCCGTTCATCAGTACGGAGCAGGCGCTCAACCGTCAGTTGCTGAACCTGCGGCAGGAGGCAGAGCATATCTGCGGCGGCAAGGCTTTCCTGCTCGATTTGCAGCCTGCCATCGGCATGGACGCCGGGGCACGCTTCAAGGCCTACGTTGACGGCATTCATCCTAAGTCCCAGACGTATGAGGCGATGGGAAGCTACGCTGCGCCGCTGATCTGGAAGTGGCTGAAGGAAGAAAAAGAGGCTTAGAAATTTTTTAAAGGTGACAAGTAAAAATACTTGACAAGCATCGCTTTATGCTTTATACTTACATAGTCGACTAAATTTCGAGAGGGATAAATATGTCAGCAGAAGAAATTTTTGCGCAGCGTATGCGCTTAGGCAGGCTCTTTGATATTTACGGCGGTCTTCTGACAGCTAAGCAGAAGCAATGCCTGGGACTGTATTTCTATGACGACTTGTCTCTGAGCGAGATTTCGGAGGAGCTGGGCGTTTCGCGTCAGGCTGTACACGACCTGCTCAAGCGTGTTGAGCAGCTGCTAGAACGTTATGAAGCATCACTGAAGGTGCTAAGCCGCGAGGAGGAGCTGCATGCTAAGCTGCAGCAGGCAATTGATTTGCTGGAAACTCCGGATGAGGCAAAAAAAGACGAGGCCGTGCAAATGCTGAAAGAGCTTTGCAGTGAAGGTAGGTAGATAGAATGGCATTTGAAAGTTTATCTGAAAGATTACAAAATGCATTAAAGATGTTCCGCGGCAACGGCAAGCTGACTGAGGAAGATTTAAAGGCTCCTATGCGCGAAGTGCGTATGGCGCTTTTAGAGGCCGACGTTAACTTCAAGGTTGTTAAGGACTTTGTAGCCAAGGTTAAAGAGCGCGCTGTTGGTGAAGCGATCGGCGAAGGCCTGAATCCGCATCAGCAGATTATCAAGATTGTTAACGAAGAGCTGATTGAGCTTTTGGGCGGTACCCAAAGCAAGCTCACTGTTGCTCCCAAACCGCCGACAGTTATCATGCTGGTTGGTCTGCAGGGCGCAGGTAAAACCACTACCGCCGGTAAGCTGGCCAACTACCTGAAGCGCAAGCACAAAAAACCGTTGCTGGTTGCAGGCGACGTTTACCGTCCTGCTGCTATTACTCAGCTACAGGTTTTGGGCGAGCAGCTGAATGTGCCGGTATTTACTTTGGGCGACAAGGTTTCTCCTGTAGAAATTGCCCAAAAGGCCATGGAAAAAGCACATAGCCTGGCATGCGATACGGTAATCATCGATACCGCAGGCCGCTTACATATAAATGAAGAGCTGATGGAGGAGCTGCGCAACATTAAAGGCGCTGTTCATCCTCAGGAAATTCTGCTGGTTGTAGATGCTATGACCGGTCAGGATGCAGTAACCGTTGCCGAGAGCTTTGACAAGGAATTGGGCATTGACGGCCTGATTGTTACCAAGCTTGATGGTGATGCCCGCGGTGGTGCGGTGCTTTCCGTAAAGGCTGTTACCGGCAAGCCGGTTAAGCTGATCGGTTTGGGCGAAAAGCTGGATGCTTTGGAGCCCTTCCATCCGGATCGTATGGCTTCCCGTATTCTGGGCATGGGCGATATCCTGACTCTGGTAGAAAAAATTCAGTCTACAACAGACCTCGCTAAGGCTCTGGAGATGGAGAAAAAGCTGCGTAAGGACGAATTTACCTTAGAGCAGTTCCTGGACCAGATGCAGCAGGTTAAAAAGCTGGGTTCTCTGGAAACCATCTTAGGCTTAATCCCCGGCATGGGCGGCATCAGCCAGAAGCTGAAGGAAGCTAATGTGGACGAAAAGGAATTCGACCGCATCGAAGCAATCATCCGCTCCATGACCAAGAAGGAAAGACAAAAACCCGAAATCATCAACGGCAGCCGTCGTAAACGTATCGCTGCAGGCTGCGGCATGCGTGTACAGGATGTCAATAAGCTTCTGAAGAACTTCGAAGAAAGCAAGAAGATGATGAAGCGTATGCAGGGTATGGCAAAGTTTGCTTCCAAAGGCGGCTTCAAGCTGCCGTTTGGCAGATAATAAAGAAAGTTCCATGTTGTGAGATATTAATTTAAGGAGGTGAAAATCAACATGGCAGTTAAAATCCGTTTAAAACGTATGGGCGCTAAAAAAGCTCCTTTCTATCGTATTGTTGTTGCAGACGCTCGTTCTCCTCGTGATGGTCGTTTCATCGAATCTATCGGTTACTACGATTCCACCGTTCAACCGGCTAGCGTAAAAATCGATGCTGAGAAAGCTATCGACTGGATGAACAAAGGCGCTCAACCGACTGATACCGTTAAAAACCTGTTCAGCAAGGATGGTATCATGAAAAAATTTGCTGAAGCTAAAGCAGCAAAATAATTTGAGGGGGCGTGATCTACATGAAGGAATTGGTAGAAGTTATGGCCAAATCTCTTGTAAATGATCCCTCTGCAGTAGTAGTGGAGGAGGAGACAACCGGTACAACAACGGTGCTTCGCCTCCATGTTGCTTCTGAAGATATGGGTAAGGTTATTGGAAAACAGGGCCGCATCGCAAAAGCTATCAGAACTGTTATGAAAGCAGTAGCAACCCGTGAGAATGTGAAAGTCATTGTCGAAATTATTTGATTGAGGATGGTATATCGCTATGGATAAAATGATCGTTAGGGTTCCCGTCGCTGTTAAAGCAAAAGTTACTGAAGATTTAAAGTTGAAAATTGTTGGAGATCTCCAAAATACCATAAAGAATATGGAGCTTGATCTGGAGCAATTCGAGTTCCAGGCTAAAAAAGCATTGCATCAGGCTGCCAGCGATTTGAGCGTGCTTCCGGCTTTGCGCGAACAAATTGACATCGAAAGAAATAAGCGTACTGCTGCCAAACAAGAAGCAGAGGCTAAGCTGAAAAGAGCGGAAGCTCTGGAGCTGGGCGCTGAAATTGGTCATGGTACCCTGGAGCGTACTGTAGAAATTACCGTAGGCACCAATATTGATACCCTGATGGGCGCAGAAATCCTTACTGAAGACGGTAAGGTTATCGCTTTCCGCGAATAATCCATGGAAAACCAAATAGTTATTGGCAAAATTGTCGCTCCGCACGGTGTGCGGGGCGATATTCGTATATTGCCGTTAACCGATAAGCCGGAACAATTTTTAGACCTGGATTATCTGCTGCTGCCGGACGGTCGCAAGCTGACCGTGAAAGCAGCACGCTTTCATAAAAGAATGGTGCTGGTGACTACTGCCGAAATCAAAAGCATGAACGAGTCCGAGCTGCTGCGCGGTATGGAGGTAAGCATTAACGCTGAGGACCTGCCGGAGCTGGAGGAAGGACGCTTTTACGTTGCCGACCTCATCGGCCTGCCTGTTTATGACGAGCAGGGCGAGCAAATCGGTACCTTTAAGGACGCACTGAGCACAGGCAGCAACGATGTTTATGTTATCGCTGTCCCCGGTCAGAAGGATTACCTGCTGCCGGCACTGAAGAAATATGTCAAGGAAATCAATCTGGCAGAAAAGCGCATTGTCGTGGAGCTGCCTGAGTGGGTTGAGGCAGAATGAAGTTTTTATTTGTAACCTTATTTCCCGAACAGATCGAGCAGGCTGCAAGCCACAGTATTCTGCAGCGCGCTGCCTCCAAGGGCCTGATTGAGGTGAGCTGCATCAATCCGCGCGATTTTACGCATGACGTGCATCGCACGGTGGATGATTCTCCCTTCGGCGGCGGTGCAGGCATGGTGCTGAAGCCCGAGCCTATGGTGGCTGCTATCCGCAAGGCGAAGGAGCAGCTGCCGAATGCCCGCGTTATTGCCATGTGTCCGGGAGGACGCACGCTGAAGCAGAGCATCGTCGAGGAATATGCCCACAGCGGCCAGGATTTCATCTTCGTCTGCGGTCATTACGAGGGCTTTGACGAGCGCATCTTCTATTGGGTTGATGAAAAGCTGTCTATCGGCGATTATGTGCTCACCGGCGGCGAAATGCCTGCCATTATTGTGATGGATGCAATTTCCCGCTTTATTCCTGGCGTACTGGGTAAGATTGAAAGTGCGGAGGAGGATTCCTTCAGCACCGGTCTTCTGGAATACCCGCAGTACACCCGTCCGGTGAACTTTGAGGGCATGGAGGTGCCTGAGGTGCTGCGCAGCGGCAACCATGCGCTGATTAACAGCTGGCGCCTGAAGCAGTCGCTCAAAGCAACGCTTGCTCTGCGTCCCGACCTTTTGAGTGCGGAGCAGAAGGAGCTTTTGACAGGCCGCTTGCCCTATAAAATGACAAAATCGGAGCGCCGCTTCTATGAGGAGCTGCGTGCCGAAATCGCTGCAGAGCAGGAAAAACGCGCAAGCGCCGAGGTGAAGGAGGATGAGGCGAATGGCTGATTTATATGTTGGCCTGGTCCATTATCCTATCTACAACAAGCGCATGAACGTTATCGCCGGCGCGGTGACTAACTTTGATATCCACGATATATCGCGTACCTGCCGCACTTATAACGTGCAGGGCTATTACATCATCCATCCGCTGGAGGTCCAGAAGCAGATTATCGACAAGATACTTTCCTACTGGCAGGAGGGCTATGGCAAGGTGTATAACCCCGACCGTGCTGACGCGCTGAGACGTGTGCTGTGGCAGCCTGATATCGCAAGTGCGGTGCAGACGATAGCAGAGCGCACAGGCAAGCAGCCTTACGTTGTCACTACGGATGCACGCATTTATCCCAACACCGTTTCCTACAGCTTTATGCGCAAGCAGCTGCAGGAGGGTGACAGACCGGTGCTGCTTTTGTTCGGCACAGGCTTTGGCATCGAGGCGGAAACTATGGCCAAATTTGATTATATTCTGGAGCCTGTTTACGGCCCGTGTGACTATAATCATCTTTGCGTGCGCAGTGCCGCAGCCATTATTCTGGACAGGCTTGCAGGCGAGCCCTGGTGGGAAAAAAATTAAAGAAAAATGCAAGAAATTATACACTTTTCTCTTGCATAAATTGGTTGTCTATGATACAATTTACGTTGTGTAATACGGACGGTCCGCTGTGGAGTTCGCACATGAACGTCTATGATTTAGGAGGAAACTATGAACATTATTGAAGTACTGGAACAAGAACAACTTCGTTCCGACATCCCTGAGTTTAAAGCAGGCGACACCGTTAAAGTTTATTGCAAAATCGTCGAGGGTACCCGCGAGCGCGTTCAGCTGTTTGAAGGCGTTGTAATTTCCCGCAGTGGCTCCGGCGTTCGTGAAAACTTCACCGTTCGTCGTATTTCTTACGGCGTTGGTGTAGAAAGAACTTTCCCGGTTCACAGCCCGCGTATTGAGAAAATCGTTGTAGCACGCGTTGGTATCGTTCGCCGTGCTAAACTGTATTATCTGCGCAAACTGACTGGTAAAGCTGCTCGTATCAGAGAAAAACGCTAATCAATCTTTGTTTATAGTAAAAGGGACTGTAGTAGTACGGTCCCTTTTATTACGTTATGAAGCATTTATGCTTTAAAATAAAGCAAATTTACAATTATGTCATAACTGAAGCTGCAATCTATGCTACAATATATCTATATTATTGTAGTTAAAAATCCGGCCTGTGCCGGCGATAGAGAGGAGGCTCATTAGTTGAGCAAGAAAAGTGAAACCTCCTGGCAGGATTCTGCCAGTGATTGGCTTGTTTCGATTATTATTGCGGTAGCACTGGCATTCTGCATCCGCACCTTTTTGGTAGAGCCTTATATGGTAGAAGGCTCCTCTATGTATCCTACTCTGGTAAACCATGAGCGTCTTGTCGTTGATAAGCTGAGCTACTTTGTTACCGACCCGAAGAAGGGCGAAATCGTAGTTTTCCGCTTCCCCAAGGACCAGACCCGTGACTTTATCAAGCGCGTTATCGCAGTTGGCGGTGACACTGTGGAGATGCAGCAGGGCAAGGTATTCGTCAACGGCAAGCAGCTGAACGAAACCTATATCTACCACAATGACCCGAAGGGCAAGAATATTTCCGATTACCGCAAGGTAGTTGTTCCCAAGGATACCATCTTTGTATTAGGTGATAATCGTAATAACTCTGAGGACAGCCGTTTTGCCGACGTTGGCTTTGTGCCGCTGAAGCTGGTTAAGGGACGTGCGCTGGTAGCCTTCTGGCCGCTGGACAAGATGCGCGTGCTGAAGGCTGATACGGGTATGGGCGAATGATGCTGGAGGATTTTAAGATTCAGTGGTTCCCCGGTCATATGACCAAGGCGAAGCGCATGATGGAAAGCCAGATTAAGCTGGTTGACGTTGTTGTGGAGATGCTGGATGCGCGTATTCCTCGCTCCAGTACCAACCCCATGCTGCAGGATATCCTTGGCAGCAAGCCGAAGGTTATCGCACTGAACAAGATTGATATGGCAGACAAGGCTCAGACTGATGTGTGGCTGGAAAAAATCAAGCACAGCGGTCTGCCTGTGTGCAAGATTGACTGCGCTACCGGTAAGGGCGTCAAGCAGCTTATCAGTGCAGTTCAGCTGGCTGCGAAGCCGGTGATTGATAAATGGCTGAAGAAGGGCGTGCGCAACCGTCCCGTCCGCGTTATGATTGTAGGTATTCCGAACGTCGGCAAGTCTACCCTGATTAACCGCCTCGTAGGCAAGAACAAGGTAATGGCTGCCGATAAGCCGGGTGTAACACGCGGACAGCAGTGGGTAACGATTGCCAAGGGCTTAGAGCTTTTGGATACGCCGGGTGTACTCTGGCCTAAGTTTGATGACCCGTCGGTGGGCTTTGCGCTTGCCGTTACCGGTGCCATCAAGGAGGATGTATTCGACAGGGAGCAGGCCGTAGAGCTGCTGCTTGATCTGTTGATACGCAAATATCCTCAGGATTTGCAAAATAAATATGCAGTAAGCCTCGAGCAGGGTGATGATGTCAACGCCGTTATGGCGAAGATTGCCGTTGCCAGAGGTTGTCTGAAGTCTGGTGGACAGCTTGACATCGATAAGGTGGTTCAGCTTGTACTCAGAGATTTCCGAGCAGGACGTTTAGGGCGGTTTACAATCGACGAGCCTTGATTTGTCGTGCCATAAAAACCGCCGCAGGGCGGTTTTTCTTTATGCAAAAATAAATGTTAAGGGGGATACAGAAGATGAATATTACCGAAATCAAGGAGCTGCTGGCAGGAGCACCGACGGCGGAGCAGCTGGCGACATTGGCAGCAGACGAGCGCAAGGGAGTACAGAAGCTGCTGGCAGCATACAACAAGCGTCTGGAGAAGGCGGCGGCGGAGAAGGAGCGCTTCACGGCGATGCTGAAATTGGAACGCGAGCTGTATGACGAGGGCTGCGAGCTGATTGCCGGCGTAGATGAGGCAGGACGCGGACCTTTGGCAGGACCGCTGGTTATCGCTGCCGTTATTCTGCCCAAGAATGTGTTTATCAGCGGACTGAACGATTCCAAGCAGCTTTCCGCTGCTAAGCGCGATATGCTGTATAACGAGGTTATGGCCAAGGCGCTGGATATCGAGGTGAACATCGTCAGCGTCAGCAATATTGATGAGCTGAATATTTACTACGCTACACAGCAGGGCATGGCGCAGGTGCTGGAAAACCTGCACTGCCGTCCGCAGGCAGCGCTGATTGACGCTATGCCGGTGAAGGTTCCAGGTATGAAGATTGAATCCGTGGTGCACGGTGATGCGCTGAGCGCTTCTATTGCCGCTGCTTCGATTATTGCGAAGGTAACCCGTGACCGCATCATGGAGCGCCTTGATCTTGTTTATCCTGCCTACGGCTTTGCGCATAACAAGGGCTATGGCAGCGGCGCGCATATGCAGGCTGTGAGCGAGCTGGGAGCCACACGCTGGCACCGCCGCAGCTTTGAGCCTGTGAAGAGCATGCAGCTGCCGCTGGTGGCTGCTGAGGAAAATATCCTCTATGCTCCGCAGACGGATAACTATGAGTACCCCGTCGAGGAGTAGTCTTGGGAAATACGGCGAAGATTTTGCCTGCCGCTATCTGCAAAATATGGGTTATAAACTGTTAGCCCGCAACTTTCGCTGTCACCGTTATGGTGAGATTGATCTTATTGTTGAAAAAAGTGGCTGTATCAGCTTCATAGAGGTCAAGACACGTGCTTCTACCCGGTTCGGCAGACCGATAGAGGCCGTGACACCGGCAAAGCAAAGAAAAATTCATCGTTGCGCTGAATATTATCTCCAATGCAGAGGTCTGCTGGAGCAGCCGCCGGTGCTTTCCTTTGATGTAGTAGAAATTATCATTGAAAGCACTGCGGCTATCAGCATCAGGCATTGGCCGCACTGCTTTTAAAAGAAACGGAGTGTTGATAATGTTTGCACAGATTCTTGGCGAAACAACTTGTGGTATTGATGGTGTACAGATTTTGGTTGAGGTGGACGTGAGCAACGGCTTGCCCAGCTTTGATCTTGTGGGACTGCCGGCGATGGCTGTGCGTGAGTCCAAGGAGCGCGTGAAGGCGGCGCTGCGTAATTCCGATTATCCCTTCCCGATGACGCGCATTACGGTCAATCTGGCGCCCGCAGATTTGCGTAAGGAAGGCAGCGGCCTTGACTTGCCGATTGCCATAGGCCTGATGACCTGCGGCAGAATTCTGGAGCCGGAAAAGCTGGAAAGCAAGGTTTTCATCGGCGAGCTGTCGCTGGACGGCAGAATCCGCAAGGTTTCCGGCGTGCTTTCCATGATTATGGATGCCAAGAAGTGCGGGGCGCAGGAGGTGTATATTCCGCAGGCCAATGCTGCCGAGGGCAAGCTGATTCATGGTATTGATGTGTATACAGTGGCAACCTTAAAGGAGCTGGTGGAGCACCTGAAGGGGAAGAACACGCTGACGCCGCTGCCGAAGGAAAATATTCTGCAGAACAATAACAGGATTTATCATGTGGATTTTGCTGACGTCAAAGGCCAGCTTGTAGCACGCAGAGCGTTGGAGATTGCTGCCGCCGGCGGTCACAGTATCCTGATGGTGGGTTCTCCTGGCTGCGGGAAAACGATGCTGGCACGCCGTTTGGTGACGATTCTGCCGCCGATGACGGAGGCCGAGGCGCTGGAGGTTACTAAGATTTACAGCATCGTGGGACTTTTGCCGCAGGCCGACAGTGTCATGCTGGAGCGTCCGTTCCGCAGTCCACATCACAGCATCAGCGGCAGCGCCTTGCTTGGCGGCGGCAGTACACCACGCCCGGGAGAGGTGACGCTGGCGCACAACGGCGTACTCTTTTTGGACGAGCTGCCGGAGTTTGAACGTTCTACGCTGGAGATGCTGCGTCAGCCGCTGGAGGATGGCGAGGTGAGTATTTCGCGCGTCAGGGCGGCAATGACCTTCCCGAGCAAGTTTATTTTATGCGCTGCTCAAAATCCTTGCCCCTGTGGGTTCCTCGGTGATTCGGTGCACCGCTGTTCATGTAAACAATCGGAAATTGACAGCTATAAACGTAAGATTTCCGGTCCGCTGATGGACAGAATCGATATGCAGATAAATCTGAGCAGGGTGGAGTTCAGCGAGCTGAAAACGAAGGAAAAGGGCGAATCTTCGGCTGCCATCCGCGAACGCGTGGTGAAGGCGCGACTGCTGCAGCAGGAGCGCTTGGAAGCCTTGGGGATGCACTGCAATGCGCAGATGGGCCGGAGCGAGGTTGTTAAATATTGCCAGCTGGACGCGGCGGCGCAGAATGTTATGGAGCGTTACTTTAATATGCTCAACCTCAGCGCCCGCAGCCATGACCGTATCCTTAAGGTGGCACGCACGATTGCGGACCTTGCGGGCAGCGAGAACATTGAGGCGGTGCATCTGGCGGAGGCCATTCAGCTGCGCACCAGCGTGCGTCCGTAAGGAATATACTTCATAGCAAGTAAGCTTAACGCTCTGCGTATTACTGACGGTAGTACGCAGAGCGTTTTTTGTTGCTTTCTTTCCTAAAATGATGTAAAATAAAAGAAAACGAAAGGAACGAAAGCTAATGACAAAAGAAACACTTGCGTATGAGAATATCGACAGAGAGTTTAAAGAGCTGTATGTCAGTGACATCAAAAAAACAGTAGTTGCTTTTGCCAATACAGAGGGCGGAATTTTATATATCGGCATAAATGATGCAGGAGAGGTTGTCGGTCTGCCAAACGTAGACGATGTAATGCAGCAGACAGCCAATACGCTTAAGGACAGCATTGCACCGGATGTTATGCCGTTTGTCAAAATACGCGCAGTTACCAAAGAAGGTAAACAGATTATTAAGGTTGCGGTGCAAAACGGCACGAGCAGACCGTATTATATTCGTGAAAAAGGCTTAAAGCCCAGTGGTGTTTATATCAGGCAGGGCAGCAGCAACCAGCAGCTGAGCGATGAAGGCATTCGCCGTATGCTGATAGAGGTTAACGGTAAAAGCTATGAAAGCATGCGCAGTATGCAGCAGGAGCTGACCTTTACTGCTTTGCGCAAGCATTTTCGGCAGCGTGAGCTGAAATTGGATGAGGCGCAGCTGCGCACTCTTAAGCTCATCGGTGACGATGGCCTGTACACAAATCTGGCGCTGCTGCTGTCCGAGCAGTGCGAGCATTCGCTGAAGGTTGCGGTTTTTCAGGGCAGCACGAGAGCGGTTTTTCGCGACAGACGTGAGTTTACCGGCTCCTTGCTTCAGCAGCTTTACGATGCTTACGCATTTATAGATAATTATAATAAGACTAAGGCAACCTTTCACGGCTTGGAGCGTGTAGATACGCTGGATTATCCGCCTGAGGCTGTGCGTGAGGTGCTGCTGAATTGCCTTGTACACCGTGATTACAGTTTCAGCGGCAGCACGTTGGTTAATATTTACGATGACCGCATTGAGTTTATCTCTTTGGGTGGACTCGTTACTGGCTTAAAAATGGAAACAATTTTTATTGGCGTATCGCAGACGCGCAATCCTGCGTTGGCTGCTGTGTTCTACCGCTTGCGCTTAATTGAGAGCTTTGGTACGGGGATTGAAAAAATTCAGCAGAGCTATCTGGATACTGCGGCAAAGCCGGAATTTATTGCGGTTTATGGTGGCTTTAAGGTTGTTTTGCCCAATGTCAATGAGGTGCAGGCCAAGGAGTTTAGCATCAGCGAAACGCAGGAATACTATGGCTTTGTGGATGAAAAGGACAAAGTAATGCAGCTGGCTGCTGTGCAGGGCTATGTTACCCGCAAGCAGGTTGAGGATGCCTTGCAGGTGAAAACAACTAAGGCCTATATGCTTTTGCAGGAGCTGTGTGATGCAGGCAGGCTGACGCCTATCGGAGTAGGGAGAAGCAGAAAGTATATCAGCAGGTGAAGTCAACGCTCTGCGCATTACTGACGGTAGTACGCAGAGCGTTTTTTGTTACAAATCTGTAACCTGCTTTACAAAATCACGGATAAATAAAAAAATCTGCAAGTTTTTGTACAAAAGTGTTGACGAAAGATATACGCAGTGGTAAACTAGGCACAACTTCAAAAAAACCACAAACCGTTGAGACGGAGATCAAGTCAGCAGATGCGCTTACAGAGAGTTCGGGCAGGTGGGAGCCGGATAGAGATGCAGGCTGATAAATGGACCGTTGAGGGTGCTGTCAAATCGCTTCGGCGAGAGTATTCGGCAACGCAACACCGGCGTTAAAGGTGAGGAGTGTGATGGCACTCTGCGAGAGAGCGTCGCAATGGCGGCGAAACAAGGTGGTACCGCAGGTATAAGTATTTACAGCCTGTCCTTGGAATTGCTTAGAAAAGCTAAGCAGCTTCAGGACAGGCTTTTTTTGTATAACAAATCTGTGATAGGCCTTCTCGTAGAATGTTAAAGCTTTAAACTATGGGAGGAATTAAAAATGATTAAAGAAGCAATTGTAAAAATCGTCGGCAAAGAGGATTTAACCTATAACGAAGCATATGACGTAATCAACGAGATTATGAGCGGTGAAACAAGTGCAACGCAGAATGCAGCCTTTCTGGCAGCGCTTTCTACCAAGAGCACTACGGCGGAAACTACCGATGAAATCGCCGGCTGCGCCACTGCAATGCGTGACCACGCACTGAAATGCGAAACTGGCATGGACATCTTTGAAATCGTCGGCACCGGCGGTGACGGCTCCAACAGCTTCAACATCTCCACAACCTCCGCTCTGGTTGCTGCGGCAGGCGGCATGAAGGTTGCTAAGCACGGCAACCGCGCCGCTTCCTCCAAATGCGGCACTGCGGATTGCCTGGAGGCGCTGGGCGTGAACATTCAGCAGGACCCGGAAAAATGCGTGGAGCTGTTAAAGGAAGTCGGCATGTGCTTCTTCTTCGCACAGAAATACCACACCTCGATGAAATATGTAGGACCTATCCGCAAGGAGCTGGGCATCCGCACCGTATTCAACATCCTCGGACCTCTGACGAACCCCGGCAGCCCGAAGATGCAGCTCTTGGGTGTGTATGACGAGTATCTGGTTCAGCCGCTGGCGCAGGTACTGATGAACCTGGGAGTTAAACGTGGCATGGTGGTTTATGGTCAGGACAGACTGGATGAGATTTCGCTGAGCGCACCGACTACCGTTTGCGAGTTTAAGGACGGCTGGATGAAAAATTACGTTATCAAGCCTGAGGACTTCGGCATGGAGCGCTGCACCAAGGCTGATCTTGTAGGCGGTCTGCCGGAGGAAAACGCTAAGATTACGCGCGACATTCTGGCGGGAGCGCAGGGGCCGAAACGCAATGCAGTTTTGCTGAATGCCGGCGCCAGCCTGTATATCGGCGGCAAGGCCGAGAGCTTTGCGGATGGCGTGAAGCTGGCGGCAGAGCTGATTGACAGCGGCAAGGCGCTGCAGACGTTGGAAAAGCTGATTGAGCTGAGCAATAAATAAGCTGATTAAAGAGGTTAGATTATGATTTTAGATGAGATTGCGGAATATACCAAAGAGCGTGTGCGGGCGCTCAAAGCGCACAAAAGCCTTTACGCGGTGCGTGATGAGGCAGAGGGCAGACCGCAAGGCAAGGATTTCAGGGCAGCGCTTGCTGCCCCCGGCCTGAGTGTAATCGCCGAGCTGAAGAAGGCATCCCCCTCGAAGGGCGTTATTGCCCCCGATTTTACGGACATCTACCTGCGCAAGGCTGCGGAGTACGAGGCAGGCGGCGCAGCAGCCATCTCCTGCCTGACGGAGCCGCAGTTCTTCCAGGGCAGCGATGCTTACCTGCAGGCAGTACGCCAAAGAGTGGAGCTGCCGCTTCTGCGTAAGGATTTCACGCTGGATGAGTACCAGATTTACGAGGCCAAATGCATCGGTGCCGACGCGGTACTGCTCATCTGCAGCCTGCTGAGTGCAGCGCAGCTGGGTGAATACCTGGCGCAGGCGCAGGAGCTGGGGCTGAGCGCTTTGGTGGAGGCACACACCGCAGGCGAGGTGCAGCAGGCACTGGCGGCGGGCGCGGAAATCATCGGCGTGAACAACCGCAATCTCAAGGATTTCAGCGTGAACCCGGTAAATAGCCTGCGCCTGAGGGATGCGATTCCCGCAAGCAAGATTTTTGTAGCGGAAAGCGGTATCAAGTGCGCAGCCGATACGCAGGCGCTGAAGCAGGCAGGCGTGCAGGCGGTGCTGGTGGGCGAAGCGTTGATGCGCAGCGCGGATGCGGCGGCAATGCTGAAGGAGATGCGTGATGCGTAAGGTAAAGGTTAAAATCTGCGGCTTGAAGCGTGCGCAGGATATAGAGTGTGTCAACAAGCTGCTGCCCGATTATATAGGCTTCGTTTTTGCCAAGACCAAACGCGAGGTGACGGAGCAGCAGGCAGCACAGCTGAAGGCAATGCTTAACCCGCAGATTAAGGCAGTCGGCGTTTTCGTCAATGCCGAGATAGATTTGATTGTACGCCTGGCAGCAAGCAGGACGATAGACATCATCCAGCTGCACGGTGACGAGGATGCGGCCTACTGCGAAAGGCTGCGACTGCAGACGGAACTGCCGATTATCAAAGCAGTCCGCGTGAAGGACGCAGGCTCCTTTGAAAATCTGCAAGCCTATCCCTGCGATTACCTGCTCTTTGATACCTATACCAAGGGGCAGTACGGCGGCACCGGTAAGCGTTTTGATTTATCGCTGGTGGCAGATGAAAAAATCAATAAGCCGTATCTTATAGCAGGCGGTCTTGAGGCGGCGAATGTTGCAGATGTATTGAAAAACAGTAACGCCTTTGCCGTAGATGTAAGCGGTGGCGTAGAAACAGAAGGGTTGAAGGACCCGGAAAAAATTGCCGCATTTATAGCGGAGGTAAGGGGAGATAACGATGACAAAAGGTAGATATGGTATTCACGGCGGTCAATATATGCCGGAAACTTTGATGAACGCAGTGCTGGAATTAGAGGCTGCATATGAAAAATTTAAAAACGATCCCGAATTCAAGGCTGAGCTGGCGCGCTTGTACCGCGAATATGCCAACAGACCGTCCCTCCTGTATTACGCAGAGAAGATGACCAAGGATTTGGGTGGCTGCAAGATTTACCTGAAGCGTGAGGATCTGAACCACACCGGCGCCCACAAAATCAACAACGTTCTGGGACAGATTCTGCTGGCGCAGAAGATGGGCAAAAAGCGTGTTATCGCCGAAACCGGCGCAGGTCAGCACGGCGTTGCGACTGCTACCGCAGCGGCGCTGATGAACATGGAATGCGTTGTTTACATGGGCAAGGAGGACTGCGAGCGTCAGGCGCTCAACGTGTTCCGCATGGAGCTTCTGGGTGCGAAGGTTGTGCCCGTAAGCAGCGGCACCGGTACCCTGAAGGACGCAGTAAACGAAGCGCTGCGCGTATGGACCGAACGCGTTGAGGATACCTACTATGTTCTGGGCAGCGTTATGGGCCCGCACCCGTATCCGGAAATCGTGCGCGACTTCCAGAAGATTATCGGCGAGGAAATCAAAGCGCAGATGCTGGAAAAGGAAGGACGCCTGCCTGATGTGCTGGTGGCTTGCGTGGGCGGCGGCTCCAATGCTATGGGTATGTTCTATGACTTCATCGAGGACAAGGACGTGCGCTTAATTGGCGTAGAGGCTGCAGGCCTGGGCGTAGATAATCCCAAGAACGCCGCAACCATGGCAAACGGCAAGCTGGGCATCTTCCATGGCATGAAGAGCTACTTCCTGCAGGATGAATACGGCCAGATTGCTCCGGTTTATTCCATCTCTGCCGGTCTTGATTACCCCGGCATCGGCCCCGAGCATGCTTATCTGCACGACATCGGCCGTGCGGAATACGTTCCTGCTACCGATAAGGAAGCAGTTGACGCCTTCAACTATCTTTCCAAAACAGAAGGCATTATCCCCGCAATCGAAAGTGCGCATGCCGTAGCCTACGCTATGAAGCTGGCACCGACTCTGCCGAAGGACAAGATTATGGTTATAAATATTTCCGGCCGCGGTGATAAGGACGTTGCCGCAATCGCACGTTATATGGGAGTTGATTTACATGAATAGAATACAAAAGGCATTTGACGAAAAGAAAAAGGTATTTATCGGCTTTGTGACCGCTGGCGATCCCAATCTTGCTACAACCAAGGAGCTGGTGAGAGCCATGATTAAGGGGGGTGCAGGCTTAATTGAGTTCGGCATTCCCTTCTCCGACCCCGTGGCTGAGGGCGAGGTTATCCAAAAAGCGGATATGCGTGCGTTGGCTGCAGGCACTACTACCGATAAAATTTTTGATCTCGTAGCGGAGCTTCGCGAGGAAACACAGGTACCGCTGGTATTTTTGACCTACGCTAATCCGATTTATGCCTACGGTGCGGAAAAATTCTTTACCCGCTGCGAAGAAACAGGTGTAGACGGCGTTATCATACCGGATATACCGTACGAGGAGCGCAAGGAGATGCGTCCGTTCAGCGAACCGCATCACGTTGCTCTGGTGCCGCTGATTGCGCCAACCTCCAAGGACCGCATCCAGAAAATCGCCGCTGTTGCCCAAGGCTATGTATATGTAGTTTCTTCCTTAGGCGTTACCGGCGTGCGCAGCAACATCACTACCGATATCGACGGCATTGTGGCAGAGGTGCGCAAGGCTACCGATATACCGGTGGCTGTAGGCTTCGGTATCGCTGCTCCCGAGCAGGCTTATAAAATGGCTAAGGCCAGCGACGGCGCTATTGTAGGCAGTGCGATTGAAAAAATCGTGGCACAATACGGCGAGGCTTCTCCCGAGCATGTTTACGAATACGTCAAGAGTATGTCCGAAGCGGTTGCCAAGGCAGCTGCAGAGGCTTAATCACAAAAGTTTGGACACAAAAAAACTCCGTTCCTTACTGCACAGGCAGCAGGGAGCGGAGTTTTTCGGTTTAAATTATTGCAGCGGCATTGGCTCAGTGCCACCGTTTACTGCGTCCGGCTGTTCAAAAATGAAGGCAGGGGACGGATAGTAGAATTTGCAGTGCTGGAAGTTGATAACTTCGGTGGAGAAGCGTTTCAGCAGAGCATAGGAAGCACGCTCTTCGAAATCAATCAGGTTGTCCTTGTTGATATCAGCGTCTTTTACGATTACCAGCAGATAAGCCGGTACTTCCGGTGCATCCTCGGGAACCTGGCTGCGGTCGAGAGGGATGTTCGGAATAATTTCCAGATCACCGATAGGCTGTTGGTTTTCATTGTACAGCATAGCATGATAAACATTTTCGTACAGGGTACGAGCGAGTCTTAAAGAATAAGCTCCGGAACTCATATTATTCACTCCTTAAAAAGATGTTTTTGATGACTCTCGCTTTATCAAAAAAAGCAATAAACATAACGCTATTATTGTAACATAGATTACGGAAATAAGCAAAATGAATCTATAATGAAATGATTCCACAGCAATTTATGCAGAAAAGCTGTATTAATAATCAAAAAATAGCAAGAATATTTCATGGAATCTGCATTTTTATGCTGAATGTATTCTGTATACATGACATTTCTGTCGATTTTTTAGCAGGAATTTACACAATGTTGACGAATAAGAAGAATAACAATATGTTGCTGCGTGAATTTTGTTATCTTAGCACATATGTATATTAAAGGAGGGGAACTCTTATGAAAAAACTCTTGGCTTTTTTACTTGGTATCATGGTTATGGCTACTATGATTGCCGGCTGCGGCGGTGGAGATAAGAAAGACGATAAAAAACCTGCTGCTCAAAAATTCATTAACATTGCTACCGGCGGTACCTCCGGTACCTACTTCCCGTTAGGCGGTGCTCTTGCTGATATCCTGAATAAAAATATTCCGGGTACCAATGCTTCTGCACAATCTACCGGCGCTTCCGTAGCAAACGTAAACCTGCTCAGCCAAGGCAAGGTTGAAATTGCTTTTATTCAAAATGATATTGCTTACTATGCTGCCAACGGCACTGAAATGTTCAAAGGCAAACAGGTTGCCGGCCTGCAAGGTCTTGCAACTCTGTATCCGGAAACCGTACAGATTGTAACCCTGAAAAAATCCGGTATCAAATCTGTTGCTGATTTCAAAGGCAAACGCATCGCTGTAGGTGCTGCAGGCTCCGGTACCGAAGCTAACGCTCGCCAGATTATGGAAGCATATGGCATTAAATATGATGATATTAAGGTTCAATACCTGTCCTTCGGTGAAGCTGCAAGTGCTCTGAAGGACGGCAACGTTGATGCTGCCTTCGTAACCGCAGGCCATCCGACCGCTGCTATTCAGGATATCGCAACTCAGAACGACGTTGTACTGGTTCCGGTTGATGCTGACAAGGCTGACTCTCTGATCAAAAAATATCCGTTCTACACCAAGCTGGTTATCAAAGCCGGTACTTATCCGAAGCAGGATGCTGACGTTTCCGCAGTAGCAGTAAAATGCATGCTGGCAGTAACCGACAAAATGGATGCAGACACCGCTTATGCAATCGCTAAAGCTCTGTACGGCAACCTTGACCGTATGAAATCCGCTCACTCCGCAGCAAATGCTATCAGCAAAGATACTGCTAAAGACGGCATGTCCATTAAGCTGAACCCGGGTGCTGAAAAATTCTTTAACGAAAAATAAGGATTTTAAATGATGCCGAACTTCAAAGACCGGAAACCGGCGTTTGCCGGTGGCCGGTCTTTTTTCCCAGTAAAGAATTTAGTAATTATTATAAGCGTTGTTTTAATGCTTTTGGGGTGGTATAGTACGCGCCTGGTGGTGGCTATTATACCTGAGGGAGCTTCGGGAGCTGTTACTTTTGCCACAGCGGCAGGTGATGAATGGTACATCAGCCTGACGCATTCGGTGGAAAAAACTGCCTGGAATGATTATTTCAGGGTTAACGGCGCAAATAACATGACCATGACGCACACCCGCTTTTCCTCGCTGGGCTGGGGTTATCCTTATTCCGCTGCCGACGGCAAGCTGACGCAGACTGCCGACGGCAAGTTTGATATGGAGATGAACCGCCCCTATAAGGAGGTTGCCCTGCGTATATCCGAGCAGGCAATGCCGCACATTGTCCACGGCGGCGACAGCTACGATCTGATTGCTCTGTACGGGCAGGGGACTGCGGTAACGGTGAAGGCCATGTATCGATATCAGTACTGGCTGGAACGGTACTTTTAGGTTTTATTATATTAAATGAGAGGAGCTGATACCCATGTCTGAAAAAGAAAAGAAAGTAAGAGAGCTTTCAGCAGAAGAGGTATTGCAAAAATTTGACAAGGAATCAGACAAGCGTGAGCTTACAGGTGTGTGGGGTAAAATTATTTCCGCAATCTGTATTCTGTTTGCACTTTTCCAATTATATACAGCCACCTTCGGTGTGCTGGATGCGCATCTGCAGCGTGCTATTCACTTAGCCTTCGGCTTTTTATTGATTTTCCTGCTGTATCCCAGCAGACATTCCTGGTCCCGCAGCAAGATGCATCCCTTTGATGCCTTCCTGGCACTGCTCAGCGCAGGCACTGCCATGTATCTGGTTGTCAACTATCAGGAGCTGGTGCTGCGTGCCGGCATGAACACGGAAACCGACTTCATCGTCGGCCTTATCGGTACGATTATGGTATTTGAAGCAGCGCGCCGCGTAGTAGGCTGGCCGATGATTATCGTTGCCTTCTGCTTCATGCTGTATGCCTTCTTAGGCCCTTACGTTCCCGGTATTCTGGCGCATCGCGGCGTTGGCGTGCAGGAAATGTTTGACCATCTGTTTTTCACTACCGAGGGTATTTTCGGTACGCCTATGGGTGTATCTTCTACCTTTATTTATCTGTTCATCCTCTTTGGTGCATATCTGGAAACCACCGGCCTGGGCAAATTCTTCATTGATATTGCCAACGCAATCGCAGGCTGGGCAGCAGGCGGACCGGCGAAGGTTGCCGTACTGTCCTCCGGCCTCATGGGTACTGTTTCCGGCAGCTCCGTTGGTAACGTTGCCGGCACCGGTGCTTTCACCATCCCGATGATGAAAAAGCTTGGCTATCGTCCGGCTTTTGCGGGCGCTGTTGAGGCTGCTGCTTCTACCGGCGGTCAGCTGATGCCTCCTGTAATGGGCGCTGCAGCCTTCCTGATGGCAGAGTTTGTAGGCGTACCGTACTTTGATGTTGTTAAGGCTGCCGTTATCCCGGCAATGCTGTACTACATCGGCGTATGGCTGGGCGTTCACTACGAAGCTAAAAAGTTCGGCCTGAAGGGCACTCCGCGTGACCAGCTGCCGAAGTTCAAGACTTTGTTCCTCGAAAAAGGCCATCTGGCTATTCCGTTAATCGTTATCGTTTACCTGCTCGTAAGCGGTTATACTCCTATGCGTGCTGCTTTGGCAGCTATCGTGCTGACCATCGTTTGCGCCTGCCTGCGTAAATCCACCCGCATCGGCTTCAAGCAAATCGTCCAAGGCCTCGTTGACGGCTCCAAGGGCGTGCTTGGCGTACTGATTGCCTGTGCAACCGCAGGTATCATCATCGGCGTTGTTACCAAAACCGGCGTAGGCCTGAAGATTGCCACTGCTCTGCTAGATTTGGCAGGCGGTAATCTGCTGCCGGCAATGTTCTTCACCATGATCACTTCGCTGATTCTTGGCATGGGCGTGCCGACAACTGCTAACTATGTAATTACATCTACCATTGCAGCACCTGCTCTGGTGCAGATGAATGTACCGGTGCTGGCAGCGCATATGTTCGCGTTCTACTTCGGTATCGTTGCTGACGTTACACCGCCTGTTGCCTTGGCTGCTTATGCCGGCGCAGGTATTGCCGGTGCTAACCCGATGCGTACCGGCGTTATCGCTGCTAAGCTGGCGATTGCAGCGTTCATCGTTCCGTACATCTTCGTGCTGGCACCTGAGCTGCTGATGATCAACGCAACTCCGTTCACCATCTGCTACAGCGCCTTCACCGCGATTGTCGGTATGTGGGGTGCTTCCATGGCGATGATCGGCTTCTGCAACAATCTGCTGAACATTCCGCAGCGTATTCTGTTCCTCGTTGGCGGTATCTGCATGATTATCCCAGGCGTATTTACCGACGGTATCGGTGTTGCGCTTATTGCCGTTGCCTATGTATGGCAGCGCATGAACAAGGTTAAGGGTGCGATTCAGCAAGATGGGGAAGACCTGTAAACCGAAAATTTCATAGCAAGTTTCATAGTCCTGCGTGCATTTAAGATGCTGCGCAGGACTTTTTTTGCTTATTATTATACTAATGGCCTTTTAGTTTTGCTTTAGGATAGGCAGCTTGCCGGTCTGCTTCCGCTCCTGCGGGGGATGCTTGCCATAAATCATTCTATATAATGAAGAAAACCCTCAGACTTTTATGTCCGGGGGCTTTTGTTTTCTATAAAGATGGGCTGCCGTACCTTGTGTACGACAGCCCCTGTGCCATATGATTAGTTCTTAGTATATTTTTGCTTGTATATACTATTTACTGCT
>OBLI01000012.1_pt1 | contig 165400 bp, 121 predicted proteins | sample 1519701 | NCBI WGS metagenome assembly OBLI01 (sample SAMEA3663005, study PRJEB22513) | pig gut metagenome | biome: pig gut; feature: pig-associated habitat; material: faeces | place: France | collected 2012
GTGGGCGCAAATATGCGCCCAAAGGGAACGGGAAGGACGAAAAGGAGAAAAAAGATGGGAAGGGGGAACATCAAAAAGGAGAAAAAAGCATGCAAAAGAAGAAAGAAAAAGAAGAAAAAAGAGAAAAAAAAGGAATGGGAACGGCACAAAAATGAGAAAAGAGGGGCGAATGACCCGCCCCTCAGTATTTCAGAATGTAAATTCGTTGGTTGTCCACTCGTCATCCGAGCTAAGGTCAACGTTAAAATCGCCCTTACTATCGGCGTTTTTGCTGAACAGTCGCCCTTTGTAAACAGTAATCACGTTGCGCTGGATGGGCGCGTTAGCTATTTCTTTCTCGAATATTCTATTGCTATTCTTATCATGCGTGGTTACCGTCACATTCAATCCCTTGTTATCGGCTTTTGGAAAAGAGTAAACCTCAAAGTTACGGACTGTTCCAACCATGTCATCGGTTATGTTGAAGTTTTCCCACTGCTTGGAGTTGACACACCCCACCCCATTGATGGCATCGAATGTGGAGCTACCGCCCGTATAATATAGGCGGACCATTTTAACATCAGCGGTTACCGCATCCGTGGCCTGCAATCGGAACATGGCCACCGCGCGCTTCAACTTCAACTGATAAGTGCAATCTTGTTCGACATTGATGCTATCACTATACCAAAACGTATCGGTCACCTTATTATTGGGGAAAGTGATCTTCGCCGGATCGGTCATCGTTGCAATGCCATCACAGCTATGCGCAAGCACCACCACCAAATAACGTCCCTCTTTCAACGACAGGTTGACAGCGCCGAAATCAGCATCCGATGCCTTTTGATTGATTTGCTTTACCCTCGTTCCATTTTGGTAAATGGCAAAGTTGATCTGTGTGCATGCTTTCCCCACATCCGTTGCACGACTCGTGCTGGTGCTTCCAAATGGTATTTGTTCAAACTGTGTGACTTGAAAACGGATCGCCACACCATCAACAGCGCCGCCTCCTCCATCGTCTTCGTCGAATACGGCTTTTTGACACGAGGAGAAGGCGGCGCTCATTATAAAGAACGCCATGAGGCGAACAAATAGTTTCATATGCGGTCAAGTGTTAGTTTTATTTGCAAAGATACAAGATAAAACAACACATAAACGCAAGAAATCGGAAAAAATTACAAAAAATCTAATGTCTTATAAGATTCTTCCCACCAACTGAAATTTAAGGACAGGATAGAACTTCCAGTTTTCGATAAACTTAGAGATCTTGTCACTTTCTTCACCAGCTCCAAGGGTACCGTCAAGTATCTCATGGATATCGAGTTCCTCGTCATTCTGATAGACCTTCAATGATCCCATAAACTGGCATCCGAGTTCCACGCGGAATCCCAGACGATTTTTCGGCACCAAACGTCCAAATCCCAATCCCAGGTAAGGGCGGAACGAGTTGCAACGAATATCGCCATCTACATTGCAGTTCTCATCCAGCTTCACCTGATAATCGGCGAGTGCCACACCCACCTGATCCAAGATCTCCTGCTTGTAGCCAGGATATCGATTGATGAAGTTCTCCAGTTCATCGCTATGACCACTCAGCTTCGCGATTTTGTTACCACCGACTGAGAAACCCGCAGCCACAAACAACTTACTATTGCCACCAAAAGGATACACGTTCGCTTTGACATTGAATGTCGTGCGAGCGAAATCGCCCTTCAACTCCATTGTAGAAACAGGAATGGGCACGTCAACACCCCCCATGTTCAAAGAACCGTTGGTTTCCAGATCAACATCAGCGTTCACCTTAAATCCCGGCATGACATTGACACCGGCCTCTAATTCCAAGAAATTGGTGACAGGAGTTGCTACGCCCAAGCTGATACCCTCGGTACCTGCACCCACGTTCAGACCAACATGATTGAAGGCCGTTCTCTTAAACTGCGCATAGCCACTGGTTACAAACACAAGGCTCAAAGCAGCCATCATTACGATTTTTTTCATCACAGAATCTATATAAACAGTTAATATTTTATCATTCAAACTTACTTCTTCTTATTAGCCTTCCACTCGAAGAGATAATCGATGCCACTGATCTTCACCTTGACAAACAGATCATTGGTCTTACGGTCGGAAGTATAGAGGTAACCCGACACCACCTCACCCGGATGGATGGTGGTTCGCTCCAGGTATCCCAGGTCCTCCGGCATCTTCTCCGAATACTTCATACGATTACCGGCCTCCAATTGGCGCATCTTGCAAATGCGCATTTGGAAATTCTTCAGGGTGTTAGACGAGCCAGCGTCGAACACCTGCGCTCCCAAGTTAGCGTTCACATTGTTCTCACGTTCGGTCTGCACCACCACCTTGTTCTTCACCTTACGCTTGGCTACCTTTTTCTTAAACTTCAAAATCTTATTGTCGTATTCGTCAGCGCCAACCAGTTCGAAGTCCTTACGCTTTCCACCCTTCATGTCGTAGATCTCGATTTGCGAGGGGTCAATGTCCACGTTGATCATGCTCTTGTTGACTATAAACAGTCCAATTTCCCTATAATCGCCAATATTCTCGCCCACCATAGAGTTGCTCACGCCCACGATAAGTCCGTTCTTGTTATAATATGGCCATGCCACACCATTCTTATATTCGGTCTCAATTTCCTCAATCGACGGTGTTTCCAGGATAGGCTGATTGTCGGTTGATGAATACTTAGAGTAGTTACCGTCTGCATCCACCACGACATAAAAGCCCTCAGACGCATCGTTCTTGTACGGTGTCAGCGTGCACACCCTGCCATCCTCTGTGAAAACGGCGCCTACCCCCAGCTTCTTACCCTCTTTCATGAAGAAGTGCTCCTTAACGTTGCCATTCTCATAATAAGAAGTGTACTCATTGGTGAGTTTTCCGTTCTCGAAAGTCTTCTGCTCCTTCAACTTACCATTCTTAAAGTAGTTGGTTACCAAGCCTTTGAACTCGCTCTTCGTATCATCAGCCTTGTCGAGCTCCACGAAGACGCCTTCGCCTTGCAACTCGCCCGTCATATAATAGGTGCGAAACTCCTTGGCAGCCGTCGAGTCGGCCGGATACAGTGCCAACCGATAATAATTGGCAAACGCCTTGTTCTTCGTCACCTTCCAGTTCCTATTATAATAGATGGTGTCGAGACGGTCTTGCGGCTCTGGGGGCGCCACAGGCACAACCGTATCCACCACCACCGTATCCACTGGGGCGACAGGCACTTCCTCTACAACCTTCGCCACCTCAACTTTCGGGGCTTTCGATTTTTTGGCACGTTTCGCCTTCTGAGCGAACGCATCATGTCCCCAACAGAGGGCAATCATCATAACCACGACGATTGAAAACTTTTGCTTCATCTTTCCTTTATTACATTAAATACTTAAAAACCTATCGATCAGTCTCTTTCTAAACAACCGTCCCACCTTCACATAGTCGATCTCATCGAATGGAGGATAGAAATGGCACACATTGTCGACCACCTCAATCAGGTAGTTCACGTTAACAATATACTTCTGGTTGACTTGCAGGAAGTGGTTGTCGAGCGCCAGCAGGTCGGTGCTTTTCACATTGCGTTTCAGTTTGATGGCCTTTTTGGTCTCAGCCACCACCACCTCCCAGCAGCGCATATCGTGGTCGTATTGGAATAGGCACACGTCATCCTTGTCGACCACCTTGAAGTCGACCGAATTGGTATAGAACAGCAATTTGCCGTTCAGCGTGGCCGGCATTTCCCGGTCTCCTCTCTCCACGATCCGTTCATGCTCCTTCTCCAAGCGTTTCACCACCGTGTCGAGTTCCTTCGTATCGATGGGCTTCAGCAACACATCGAACGCCTGCTTTCTGAAGGCCGTCACCACAAACTCATCGTATGCCGTGTACATCACCACCTGACAGCGCCCATGGGTAAACTCCGACAACTTGTCGATAAAATCCAATCCATTGACATCCGGCAACTGAACATCCAGAAACAGCACGTCTGGCTGGTGCTTGTTCAACAGGGCCAATCCGTCCAAAGCGCACAGGGCATGCCCCAGCACCTCCATGTCGTATCGGGTTTCCAACAAGTCGGCCAAAGCCAATCCTGCGTTCTTGTCATCGTCGATGATTACAACTTTCATACTGTTTGCGTTAATCGTTTCAAATTTACATTACGAAGCCATCGGGAATGCACACCTGCGCCTTACATCCCAACACCCTTCCATCATCCGCCATAACATTCTGCAAGGCGAATGTCATCTTGTTGCGGTTATGCTCGTTTACAACCGCCAATGTCTGGGTAATGATTCCCAATCCGGTGCGTTTCTTGCCTTTCTTGCGAATATCAAATCCCTTTCCATTGTCCACAACGGCAACCACCGTGCTTGCCTGCTCACGTAGCACATCAATCCGCAGCGTCTTCTTGCCATCCCAACCTCTCAAGCCATGCACCAAGGCGTTCTCCACCAAGATCTGCACAAACATCGAAGGAATGCTGGTGTTCTCCAAGTCCACCTCGGGGTCCACCTCAATGGCATAGTCGAAATCGTCGCCCATCAACGGACTCTCCAACGTTAGATATTGCCTGACGAAATCCAACTCAGTTCCCAGCGCCACCTTCATCTGGCACGACAGGTCGAGGTTGCTGCGTATCAATCGCGCCAACGTCATCAGCTCGTTCGCCTCGGCCGTATTGGCATGCAATATCTTGTTGTTAAGCACGTTAAACACAAAGTGGGGCGATATGCGGTTTCGCGCCCCCTCGAGTTTCAACTGCAATACGCGTCGCTTGCTCTCCTCCAATCGTTTGCCCGATCGCATGCTCTTCATGACAAAGAACATACACACCACCAGCACAACCATCAGCGCCGCCAAGGCCATCTGTCGCGTCTTGTTGAGTTCCACCGACTTATGTTCGAGCGCCAACTCATGGTGCAACTTCAGCGTGTCTTGCGCAAAACGGTCCATAATTTCCGAAGCGCGCATATTGGTCAGGTTGTGTTCCAACGAGTCGTTTTTCTGCATGTCCTCACGCAAGTTCTCGTAGGCCATCCTATAATTGCCTGTGGCCAAATAATATTTGCGCAAATACTTGTTGCGTATCTGTCGCAAGCCGAAGGCTACCTGGCTCTCGGCATCCGCCCCAAGCAGGTGCCTCTCGTCGCTCAACGTGCGCGCAACAGCCGCCATATTGCCTTTCTTCACATCCTGTCCGATATGAATGGTGTTGCAATAATACACCGCCGTCACATCATGGTTGGCCACCAGGAAAGGCTCACACTCTGCCAGATACTTCTCCGACAAGGCAATGCTGTCGAGGTTGAGGTACACATCGGCCATGTTGAGCTTACAGAGATACATGTCGAAGCAATTCTCCTTACCGTTCTTTACAAGCAGCCTTTCCAACTGCAGGAACTTGCGAAGCGACTGCGGATAGTCTTTCTTGTAATAGTAGAAACTGCCATAGTTGTTCAAGTAATAAGCCTGCATCGACAGCGACAACACCGAGAGATAGGCTTCTGTTTGTTGGTAACACTTGAGTGAGCTCTCAAAGTCGTTCAGCTTCAGGTAGATGTCGGCCAATCCCACATAAAGCGTCACGTTCTCCTCCTTAGGCAACTGCAGGGAATCGACGAGAAACAAAGCCCTACGATAGCAACAGGCCGCCTCCCTCAACTGGTTCTTGTAAACAAACGCGTCGCCCAGATTGGCGCAGATGCTGGGAGCCTGATGCTGCATATCGCTCCGCATAGAATATTCATAGGCCAACCGGTAGAGCCTCACCACCTCATCCGCCTTACGATGGAAGTTGTGGTAGTTGATAGCCTGGCAGTTGTAAGTATATGCCAAGAGTCCGTTGCGTCGCGGTGTGTCGGGCTGACTGAGCGCAAACCGTATCGTGCGGTCCATGTAGTTGACCGTAGAGTCGGGCGTATCCGATTGGCAGAACCACCTACCCTTTCTAACGTAACACTCATAGTACGCCATGCTGTCCTTCGCTTCGCGCATGCCTTTCTCAATCTCCTTCAAGGCGTCGGGCGACTGTGCTCCGAGCAATTCGTCCAACTGGTGCAACCGGCCGACACGCTGCGCATCGGCCTTCTCATCTACTGTGTGTCCACACGAAGCCATCAATCCCATCAGGAGCAGCAACACGAGCCCTATATTTTTCTTGCAATTCCTTTTCATTTTCTTCCTTTATCAATCAAACAGTAGTTATTCACACTGCATAATTAATAAAAACGCAGCAAACCAGCAAGCCTTTGACGCTATTTTATCTACTTTTTAAACGTTTATCTACTCATTTCCTTACTACCAACCCACACGTGTCCACAAACCGGAAGGCGTGATCTCCGTCCTACGCGATCCATCTGAAACGCGAAAATAGGTTGCCGCATGTGTATCGTGCGGCAGCCTATCTCGCTATTGTCATTGGTTTGTTTCATTCGGGCAACACCTATGTTATTTTCTTCCTACCCTGTTCATCTTACCCAAATAACGAAGCTTGTTGGCAACGGTCTTACTGTTGGCGCGGCTTCTTGTGTCGTCGTCTCCAAACATCAGCTCCAACCAGTCTTCGCTGATGCCATCGAGAACCGTTACCATGATTGGCGCATCCGCATCTTCCCATGTGGCGTCCTCATCTATAGGAGAGCTGCCAGCGTCGTATTCTATCATCACCAATGTTTGTTTCTTGGCCGAGTAGTAAATAACTTCCATGTAACCGGCCTCGTTGTCCTCGCCCAATTTGTCGAGGCCCAACTTAGCGGCAGCCGCCCTCAAGGTCTTATAGTCGGCCTCATCACCATTATAATATATCATTCCGCCCTTACCCAGGTGTGGGCTCTCAGTAATGTTCATGGCCAACGGCGCCTTTACATCCAACTGTGGCGTGAACGACGGGAAGCCTGCATCGCGAGGCATAACGTTGCGTAAGGTCTTACCTGTAAACAGATGGTTGAACTTCATGTTTTTCGCCACAATCTTTGCGTTCTCATCGCTCATCCCTTGTTGTTTACTATAGAACGTTCCATAACCACTCAAGGCGATCACGAAAGCGTCGTCGGCCTTATCCACCGTACACTCCATGTTTTTGCCATCTTCAGAATGGAAGGATCCTCCCGTAACCATGTTTTCCACCATCACACCAACACCCTGATCGTATTTCGTCTGGTCCTTGTTGTAGTTGGATACCTGCATGCCCATGTTTACATGTTGCTCATCGCCAGGAACCAACAGCAAGGTCCCATCCACCACGCACACCACATTCTGCGCACCGTTCGTAGTTGGCACTGGCCAATCCACATCGCCCAGCGCATCCGAATAGATATGTATCTTGTTTTCACCGGCTCCGCCGTTCCCCTTCATTTTCAACAGCACACAAACATCTTCCTTTCTAATGGTAATCTGCTCCGAGGCTTCCTGTCCGCTTTGCGAGCGGGCTTTCACCACGGCGTCGCCCTTCATTCCCTCAGGAACATATATGCTGAATTGTCCATCTTTATTGGTCTGTACGCTTTCCGTACAGGTCTTACTGGTCTCCACCCATACCGAAGCTCGCATACCTTGGCTTTCGCCATCAATAACCTTACCATACACGCGCACCAATCGTGGCAACACAATATCTACCTGGCGCTGCTCTCCAGGAGTAAGGGCGGGCACATCCACCTTCACCACCTTATTATATCCACCGTAATTCTTGGGCTTCACAGTGATGCTGAAATCGGTGTTGGCCGGCACAACCTGACTGTAATAGCCGTTATCGTCGGTTACACTCGAAACCACCTGTCCCACATTCACACGCACACCAGGCAACCTATTGCCGTCCGTATCCTTCACGTAACCCATCACAAGGCCCTGGTTCTCAGGCCAGTCGAGGTTAACCCATGAGAAGTGGGACACTTCTCCCACATAGACATCGCCTTGCAAGGTGGCGCTACCCTCTTCTTCCCAAAGGCCCGTCTTTTCGTTGAAGCTCCACAGGGGGATGCTGGCGGGTCGGTTGCTTTCCATTCCCGCAGGGATGGGGAACGTGAGCTGAGCCTTCACGCCCTCTCTCAGTTGCAACTTTTCGCCATTGTCGTCATACATGTTCAGGTCGGCCATGCCATACGACAACAGTGTGACGCTCGAGTTGTCTGAGCGCACAGCAGCCAGATCGCCGCCGGGCATCATCTCGGCAAAACTGTCGTGGTTGGGATCAAGATACACCATCTCCGTCTTCACCTTCCCCGAGTAGGTCTCGTCGTCGCCGTCTATCCGGTAAGCGTTCTTCGGCAGGTCAATGGTCATGCCTCCTGCCGTCAGGGTTTGCGCCGTCGATGCGTTGAAGGTCTTGATGGAGGTATAGTCGTTGTTCGCCTTCTTGCACATCACCACATTCCAAGTATCGTCATAGGCAATGGGAGCGGAGCGCACCACGTCAAAATAACCATCCTTGCTGAAGCGCACAAGCGATCTTCTTTCCACCATCGCCTGCTCCGAGAGATCAAACAATCCCTCAGTATTGGTTGTTGAACTGGCTGTACCCGAGGTTACGAGCACACCCGCAAGCGGTGTTCCATTCACATCCTTCACTATACCCGAGAGCGAATACGACACCATATTCACCTCAATGGGATCATCACCCGGCTCATCCGGGTCTTCATCAGGGTTCATCAAACTGTTCAGTTCGCTACACGAGGCCAACGACAACAATAAGGCCATCAGGAAAAACGAGAAACGATAAAACTTATGATTCATATCCCTAAAAGTTAGTTAGTGGTCTAATTATCCAATTGCAAAATTATATAAAAATTTGCAAAATCTCATTTCATAGCAAGCCCACGCGGTGCCTATACGTCAATATTGTGGTATAAACGTCGCTAATTCTCGCTTATTCGGTTTCAAATAATCCGTGGCGATGAGTCGCGCTGCATAAGGCCTCACGCTCCCATCGCAAAAGAGCAATGAGCAAACCCCGTTTAGAAAATAGCCTTCATCTATCTCGTGTATTTTCTGCAAAACGGATCATAATACTCACTCAAAGCAACAAATTTCAAGACCATTTAGGGATTGTATATCATTTTCCGTTCTTATAAAGTTCTACTACACCAACAACGTTTAGCGGGCCCAATGAAAATTTCCCGCGAAGAAGCTTTGTTATAAAATATGGTCAAAAAATTGTGTCGGGATTTTGCGTGAACAAGAGAGCGGAAAGGCCGTTTTTGCGGGACGGACGTGGCGGAAATAAGATCAGCGGTTGGCGTTGGGCATGGATCGAGTTGCGAAAGATGGCTAACCGTGCCTCGATTGGGAAGGTTTCGCAGCGGGGTTAGGCATGTTTCGAGGGGCGAAAGATGCCTAACGGCAATACAAAATGTTGAATGTGGAGCTGTCGAATACGAAGGAAGAATACAATACGCTGATTGTTAGGCGATTACAAAAACACGCCGAAAATGGCGTATTTGCAGCAAATGTTTGCGTCGTGGAAAAGAAACGTGTAGATTTGGCTATAGATTGTTACCGTTTTTCGGAACGCATGGAGGCGAAAGGCAACATGGAGATGCGGTGGGAACAGCCGTGATGGGGGTGGTGCCCTATGGGCGAGGGTCGTTGTCGTTGACCACCAGGTGGCGAGGAAGGGTGATGACCTTGAGGCGTTCATACCACACACGCGACGACCCCGACACATGGCGGAGCGTGTGACTGCCAATGATGTAATAGGAGGCAGAATACTCGTCCATCAACGAGGTGAAGGCGCGTTTGATGCGTGAGCATTTCTCATTGATGGCATTGTCGAAGGGATCCACCAGTCGGTCGACGGCCATAGCCACCTTATCGACATCCGTCCAACGCGACGTTTCCTTGTAGAGGCGGAGCAACTCGGCGCGGTAGGTCCCCAGACGCTTAAACTCGATACCCTCGGGATGGTTTAGGAACAGCAGGTAAACGGCCTTGTGAACGGGCGACAGCTCCACCTCCCGGTTGTTGTATGCCGTGAGGAAGAAGCGATAGTCGGTATCGATGTGGAGCTGACTGAGGTTGCCCCGCGCCGCCTCGATGCGCAACTGCTCGAGCAGGGGCACACCAATGGCTTGGAGCAAAAGGTCGTTTCGCCCCATGCGTTGCAGGCAAGCCACTCGCTGCCGTAGCTCGGCGGCGAGTTGCTCGGGAGTCTGTTGCTCCAACCTATCGTTGGTGTCGTCGGTCATACGCTCAAGTTTATCGGAGCCTACAAGAAGCGAGGTCCCTATATGACAAGCGGTCTCGACAAGATAGGGACCATAGGCGCCCCATCCCGTCGAGACTCACACGATGCCGGTTTGGGTTAATCGAAGTTGAGCTCGGGTGCCTTCTCCGCTCCGGTGGCAGCCTCAAACTTCTCCATTTTCTCAAAGCCAAACATACCCGCGAAGATAACGTTCGGGAATGTTCTTACATCCTTGTTGTAGGTCTGCACGGCATCGTTGTATTTCTGGCGGGCTTCATTGATGCGGTTCTCCGTTCCCTCCAACTGCACTTGCAAGCTACGGAAATTTTCGCTGGCCTTCAGGTCGGGGTACTTCTCCACCACCACCATGAGCTTGCCCAAGGCCTGCGACAGCTGGCCCTGTGCCTCCTGGAACGCCTTCATCTTCTCGGGCGTGAGGTTGTCGGCGTCGAGCTTCACCTGGCTGGCGGCGGCACGAGCCTTCACCACCTCCTCCATGGTTTCGCGCTCGTGCTTGGCATAGGCCTGAACCGTCTTGGCGAGGTTCGGAATGAGGTCGGCACGGCGCTGATAGGTGGCCTCCACATTGGCCAAGGCTGTGGTGGCCGCCTCCTGATTGCCCACCATGCCATTATACGCGTTGCAACCGCCCATGCATACCAGCACGACGAGAACTACGATCACCAAAAGAATCTTGTTGCTTTTCTTCATATTTTCAATTTACTTAATGATTACTTATCTGTTACCAACCGCCACTTGCTCCGCCGCCGCCAAAGCTGCCACCACCAAAGCTGCCACCGATGGGACCGCTACCGCCGCCAAAGCCACCACCGCCTCCGAAGATGAAAGGCGGCATCCAGTCGTCGTTGTCGCGACGACGACGCCTACGGGGCTTCTCCTTGGGTTTCTTCATCAGGCCCAAGGCGATGAGTAGCAACTTGAGCAGTTCCCACGTGGGCCATCCGAGGAAAAGACAGAGAAAGAGCAGCGCAGTAAGCCAATCGGACGTGGTCATCTCCTCTGTCTCGTCAACCGACGGCACGCCGGTCTTACCCGTCGAGAACTTGCGGTAGAGCGCCTGCGCCGTCTCCACCACCATGCGGTCGGTTTGGTTCACCTTCATGTTCTTCACGATGCAGGCCCGTGCAATGTCGTCGCACTCTACATCGGTGAGGTCGGCCTCCAGTCCCATGCCTGGGGCGATGGTGTAACGGCGGTCGTCGATGGCCACCACAACCACCAGTCCACGGCGGTCTTTCTTCGTTCCCACTCCATACTTATTGCCCAGGTCCTGGGCCATGCGGAACGTGTTTTCGTCCTTGACGTGGCGAACCACGACAAACACCGTCTGTATGCCACATTCCACTTGGAGCCGACGTAGGTAATGGTCGGCCGTGTCGCGCAAGGCTTGCGACATCACCCCATCGGGGTCGCACACGTAACGCTCGCGGTCTTGCAGATGAACCATCTGTAGGTTATCGGCCGACCAAACGGTGGCTTGCGCCCACAGAGGGACACAAGCGAGCACCACAACGAGCATCCAGCCGAGCATGCGATGGGCGATGGGTGAGGGGTTTACCTTTTTATGAATTGTACGCAATGTATTGATCTTATAGGGTTACGATAAAGCTGTGGGGCTGTGGCCGAGTGCAGCCTATCTTTTGCAAAGATAAGCAAAAAGAACTTTCGACCGCCGCAAGGCTTGCAAAAATCGCTTGCGCTTTCATATTTTTTATAATTTTGCAACAAAACAACAGAGATGGAACACATGGAAATAGGCAATCTGCAGAACGGGCTCATCGACTTTGTGGCCCCCGTAGAGGACAAGTCGAAAAACATCATCAAGGTGATAGGTGTGGGCGGCGGTGGACAAAACGCCGTGGGCAACATGTATGAGGAAGGCATAGCCAACGTAACGTTTGCGGTATGCAACACCGACACGCAGGCCTTGTCGAAATCGCCCGTGCCCGTGAAGATAGCCATTGGCACCCTGGGGGCGGGCGGCGACCCCAAGAGGGGGCAGCAGGCGGCCATCGACCACGCCGAACAGATAGAGCACCTGCTCGACGATGGCACGCAGATGGTGTTTGTTACGGCCGGAATGGGCGGTGGAACAGGCACAGGAGCAGCCCCCGTGGTGGCGGGCATCGCCAAGAAAAAGGGCATCCTCACCATTGGCATCGTGACCATCCCGTTCTTCTTTGAGAAGAAAAACAAGATTGTCAAGGCGCTGAAAGGCGTGGCCGAGATGCGGAAGAACGTCGACGCCCTGCTCATCATCAACAACGAGCGCATCTGCGACGTGTATGCCGATTCGGACATCTCCATCAAGGAGAGTTTTAAGCGCGCCGACCAGATTCTGAGCAACGCCACCAAATCGATATCGGAGCTCATCACCGTGGAGGGCGACATCAACCTCGACTTCTGCGACGTGGAGACCACGTTGAGAGGGGGCGGGGGCGCCATCATGGCCATGGGACGCGGCCGCGGCGAGCACCGTGTGGCGAAGGCCGTGATCGACGCCTTAGAGTCGCCATTGCTCTATGGAAGCGACATCGACAAGGCCTCACGCATACTCTTCAACATCTACACCGACGAGCGCCACCCACTGTTTGTGAGCGAGATGGAGGAGATCGACTCGTTTATGGACATGCTTGATCCCAACATCGATGTGATATGGGGTGTCAGCGACGACAACACGCTCGACGAAGACGCCAAGGTGACCATCTTGGCCACGGGATTCGAGGACACGCTCCACTTGGAGGAATTGGGCAACGACCAACTCATGTCGAAGGAATATGTGGAGAACTTGATCGGCCAACTCTATACGCCTTACAAAAAGAAGAATTGGGACTTGACCACCATGAAGCCCATCAACCCCGTGCAACAAACGCCCGACGAGGTGAGCATCAACATCCAACTGCCTACCGACAACGACACCGACGACACCACAGAGGCACCCAAGGAGGCAGCCCAGGAGGCCGAAGCTCCCATAACGGCGACAGGGCAAGAACCGCAAATGGAACCGCAAATGGAGCCGCAAGAGACCGTGGCCCTTGAGGAACCACTGCCACGCACCACGCATCACCCCAAGCACACCATGCGCATGTCGTTCCTGCAAAGGGCCAAGTCGTTTATGGACAAGATTACCGAACTGACCCAGGACGAGGAGGGGCAATAAGGCAGGGCTAACGCACACGATTGGGGCGTCATGACCCTACAAAGACAACTCCCTATCGGTATAATGACCCTTTGGGGACAAAGCGAAAGCGCAGGCATCGAATGACGACGCCTGCGCTTTCGCTGTTTTCATCCCTGATCATTTGATGACCGTGGCCTTCAGTATCTTCACGTCCCACACAGGTCGATCGTTGTCGTCGGTTTCCACGTAGTCGATGTCGCGCACCACATTCAGACCTTTCACCACCTCGCCAAACACCGTGTACTGGCCGTCGAGGTGAGGCGTGCCACCATATTTCTGGTATGCGTCGTACACCTCGGGGGTAAACTTCACCTTGCCACCGGTGGTTTCGTCGAGACGAGCCTGCATCTTATCGAGCGCCGACTTGCTGTAATTGTAGCCCCAAGTGATGTAGAACTGGGCTGCCGACGACTTGCGCTCGGGGTTCTCAGCATCGCCCTCGCGGGCCGCAGCCAGCACACCACGCTTGTGGAAATACTTAGGATAAACGATCTCGGCGGGCAAACGGTAGTCGAGATCATACTCGCCCACCGTCACGCCGGGCTTGGCATGGCGTGTGGTGGAGTCGCCCGTCTGAATCATGAAGTCGGCAATGACGCGATGCCACAGGATGCCATCGTAATAGCCTGAGCGCACCAAGCGCAAGAAATTGTCGCGGTGGAGCGGTGTCTCATTGTAGAGTTCCAACACAATGTCGCCCTTCGAGGTTTGCAACAACACCTGATGGCGAACGGCCGACGAGTCGGTCTTCACCACCAACGAGTCCGCTTGTGCCAACAAAGGCAACTGGGCGAACACTAACATCCATAAGAGAAAAAACTTCTTCATTGCTATGCTTTTGTATTTAGTCGGTCGAAAGGCATGACTATCACGCCTACGGCAAGACGGGTTAACGTGGGTAAAATTACAAAATAAGAATTAAAAATAGTCTAATTATCCTCAAAATTATTAATTTTTCAGAGAATCATTCATTGAACCGACCGTTTTCTTTGCCGATTCGTCGAAAAGAATTAAATTTGCATATAATAAGTATTAAAAAGAAAAACAAGTATTTGTAAACAATTCAAGCAAACAAAAATACACAACCATGAATAAGAAAATACTCATCCCTCTGGTGATCGTCATCCTGTTGCTGGCCGGAGGTGCCGCTTGGCTTTACATCAGCCTGAACAAGCAGAAGGAAGAGAACAAAGCCATGCTGGAGTTGGCTGCGCTCGACAAGAAGGAAATGGAAAACGAGTATCAGCAGTTTGCCAACCAATACAGTGAGATGAAGACGCAGATCAACAACGACTCCATCGTGGCCCAACTGACACAAGAGCAGGAGCGCACGCAGCGCCTGCTGAAGGAGCTGAAGGAGACCAAGAGCTCCGACGCCAAGGAGATTGCCCGTTTGAAGAAGGAGCTCGCCACGGTGAGAGCCGTGCTTCGCAGCTACGTGTTCCAGATCGACTCGCTCAACAGGCTCAACCAGAACCTCACGGCAGAGAACACACGCATCAAGGGGCAGTATGAGCAGGCCAACAGGCAGATTGAGGGCTTGAGCTCGGAGAAGCAGAGCCTCTCGCAGCAGGTGGCCATCGCCGCCCAGCTGGATGCCATCAACATCAACCTCACCCAGCTCGACAAGCATCAGAAAGCCACCAAGAAGCTGAAGAAAGCCAAGGCGCTCCAGGTGAGCTTCGCACTGGCCAAGAACGTTACGGCAGCCAGCGGCAACAAGACGGTGTATGTGAGGGTGAACACGCCGACGGGCGCATTGCTGGGCGGCGGCGGGTCGTTCAACTATGAGAACCGTTCGCTGCAGTGCACCATGAAGAGAACTGTGGAATATGGCGGTAAGGAAACGCCTATGACCTTATATTATAACATCAATCAAGCCCTGCAGGGCGGCACCTACCGCGTGAGCATCTTCGCCGATGGAAACATGATCGGCAGCAAGAGTTTCACGCTTGATTAAAAAGAAGTAATATGAGAAAGTTCGCTTTCATCATTTGTTTGATAGGCTGCTCCATCACGGTTCAGGGCCAACGGGTCTTGAACCTTGACAGTTGCCGCGCGTTGGCCTTGCGCAACAACAAGCAGGTCAACGTGTCGCGATTGAGCAAGGAGGTGGCCGTCAACACACGCAAAGCCACACGCACCAAGGCACTGCCCAAGGTCGACGTGGTGGCCGGCTACCAGTTCAGCAGCCGCGACATCAACCTGCTGAGCAAATCGCAGAAAACAGCCTTGAGCAACATCGGCACAAGCACCGTGAACAAGATAACGGGCGACCTGTCGGGGAGCATATCGGGAAGCATCACCGACCTGGTGACGCAGGGTGTCATCACGCCCGATCAGGCCCAGCAGTTGGGTGCCCTGTTGCAGCAAATGGGCAATGGTCCCATCAGCCAATATGCCAGCGCCTTTGGCAACGCGCTCGGCAAGGAGGTGGTCGACGCGCTGCAAACGAAGACCCAACATGTGTTTGGTGGCGCCATCATGCTGCGCCAACCGGTTTATCTGGGTGGTGCCATCACCGCTGCCAACCGCATGGCCGACATCACAGAGAGCATGGCCGACAACGACCTCGACCTGAAAAGGCAGGCCACGCTCTACACCATCGACCAGACGTATTGGACGGTGGTGTCGCTGAAGCAGAAGCAAAAGTTGGCTGTCAGCTACCGCGACTTGGTGAAGAAGCTCGACGACGATGTGCACCGAATGATCAAAGAAGGCGTGGCCACACGCGCCGACGGACTGAAAGTGGATGTGAAGGTGAACGAGGCCGACATGCAGATCACACAAGTGGAGGATGGCCTCTCATTGGCGCGCATGTTGCTCTGCCAGCTTTGCGGACTGCCCATGGACGAGGAGGTGCTATTGGCCGATGAGGACAAGGAGCAACTCAGCGTAGCCACCTGCGATCTCTCGCAACCCACCGACTCCACCCTGTCGACCCGCCCGGAGGTCCGACTGCTGCAAAACGCAGTGGAGATGAGCCAGCAAGCCACCAAGCTGGTGCGTTCGGCCTATCTGCCACACATAGCCCTCACAGCGGGATACATGCTCTCGAACCCCAACCTCTATAACGGATTCCAACGCAACTTCTCCGGAGCGTTCAACATTGGCGTGATGGTTCAGGTGCCCGTATGGAACTGGTTTGAGGGCAAATACAAAGTGAATGCGTCGAAGGCTGCCACCGCCATGGCACAGATGGACCTGTCTGACACGCAGGAGAAGATACACCTCCAAGTGGCGCAAAGCCGATACAAGGTGAAAGAAGCCTATAAGCGACTGTCGATGGCTGAGAAAAACATCAAGAGCGCTGAAGAGAACCTGCGATGCGCACAGGTGGGATTCAGAGAGGGTGTCATGGAATCGACAGCTGTGCTGGCCGCACAAACAGCGTGGCAACAGGCACAAAGCCAAAAGATCGACGCCGAAGTGGACATGAAACTAAGTCAGGTGAACCTGCAAAAGGCATTGGGCTTATTGGAATAACATACGATCACTCACACAAACCGAATAAGAACAAACCAAACATTTATGTCAGCAAAAACACAACATAACAATATTCTTCTTGCCATTCTCGGCTTTACCACAGCGGTAGTTGTGGTAGGTTTGATTGGCTTCTTCACGTTAGGAAAGACCGAAGAAATCATACAGGGCGAAGTGGAAGTTTCCGAGTTCCGCGTCAGTTGCAAACTGCCCGGGCGCGTTGTGGAGCTTCGTGTCAAGGAGGGCGACTACGTCCATGTGGGCGACACGCTGGCCATCCTCGACGTGCCGGAGGCCAACGCGCAGCAAAAGGTGATGGAGGCCACCGAGGGCGCCACGCAAGCCTTGAGCAGCCTGACCGATGCCGGAGCGCGCAAGGAGCAGGTGCAGGGCGCCTACCAACTGTTGCAACAAGCCAAGGCGGCTGCGGAAATCACTCACAAAACCTATGTGCGCATGCAAAACCTCTTCAACGAGGGTGTGATCAGCGCACAGAAACGCGATGAGGCGTTTGCCGCCTACAAAGCAACGGAGGCACAGGTGAAGGTGGCACAAAGCCAATACGACATGGCATGCAACGGAGCGCGCACCCAGGAAAAGGAAGCCGCCAAGAAGAACGTGGAAGCGGCCAAGAACGCAGTCGACGTGGTTAAGTCGGTGTTGCGCGAGACCGTACAGGTATCGAACGTTGAAGGTGAGGTCAGCACCATCTATCCCAAGGTGGGAGAACTGGTGGGGATGGGTTCGCCCATCATGAGCATATCTATCATGAGCGATATGTGGGGAACATTCAACGTGCGCGAGGATCTGCTCAACGGCCTGAAGGTGGGCGACACGTTCACCGCTTTCTCTCCCGCCTTCAACAAGGATGTGAAGATGAAGGTATATTCCATCAAGGACGAGGGAGCCTATGCCGTGTGGAAAGCCACCAAGAGCATGGGTCAGTATGACCTGAAGACGTTTGAGGTGAAAGCCCATTTCGCCGACAAATTCGAGGGCTTGCGTCCTGGCATGTCGCTCATCGTGAAGAAAAAGGACTTAAAGTAATAGGGACAGAACATTGGCTGGCTACAAATCATACCACAGACATTCACGCAACGTTTCGATCAAGGAGACGATTGGATGCATCTTGCACATTGCCTATCGAGAGGTGGGCATTATGCGCAAGAATCCCATTTATGCTTTCTGCACCATCTTCTTCCCAATGGTTGTCATCTTGTTCTTCACCTCGCTCATGAACGAAGGACAGCCGGTGGAAATGCCCGTCGGCGTAGTGGATCAGGACAACACCGCCACGTCAAGACAGCTCATCCGTCAGCTCGACGCCTTTCAGACCACGCATGTGGTGGCACATTACCCAAACATGAACGAGGCGCGCGAAGCCATACAACGCAACCAGATCTACGCGTTCCTGCTCATCCCCAAAGGCACCACGACAGGATTGATGTCGGACAAGCAACCCAAGATTTCGTTTTACTACAGCAGCGTGTCGCTGGTGTCAGGTTCCTTGCTCTATCGTGACTTGAAAACAATCTCCACCTTAGGGTCAGCAGGAGTGGGCATGACAAAGCTATCGGCCATCGGAAAGACCGAAAACGAGATACGTACCTTCTTGCAACCCATCGCCGTTGACCTTCACATGATCAACAATCCATGGGTCAACTATAACGTTTACCTCAGCACCACCATGGTTCCAGGTGTGTTGATGATCTTCATTTTCTTGCTGACGCCCTACTCCATCGGCACCGAACTGAAGTTTCGTCGTTCGCGCCAATGGATCAAGATGGCAGGCGGCAACCCCTACATCGCACTCATCGGCAAACTTCTACCGCAGACCGTGCTATTCCTAACGATGATGTACGGGTTTGAGTTCTACGTTTTCTACCATCTCGGGTTCCCCCATCCGGGCGGCATAGTTCCCATCTTGCTGTTGGGTTTACTCTCGGTGTTGGCATGCCAGGGCTTCGGCGTGTTCGCCTTTGGCCTGATGCCCTCGCTCCGAATGTCGATGTCGACCTGTTCTCTCTGGTCGGTGGTCAGCTTGTCGGTATGCGGCGCCACCTATCCCTTGTTCGCCATGGACTCAGCCATACAGTCGATCGCACAGATGTTCCCCTTGCGCCATTACTACATGATTTACCAAATGAGCATCTTCAACGGGTTCCCACTCGTCGACTCATGGTTCAACATCATGGCCCTCTGCGTCTTTATCATCCTCCCGATATTTACGGTTTGGAACATAAAAAGGGCGATGCTTATTTACACTTACATACCTTAAGGCATGGAAAACAACAGTCTGCTTCATAGGATTAAGGAGGGCATCCTCGACACTTGCTATATCTGCGTGCGTGAGATGCGTGGCACCATCACCGACGAGGGTGTGCTCATCTTCTGCGTGTTGGTACCTTTGCTCTATCCGCTGCTTTATTCATGGATTTACAACAATGAGGTGGTGCGCGAGGTGCCCGTGGCCATTGTGGACCAATCGCACACGAATGCCTCACGCGAATACATAAGAAAGTTTGACGCTTCGCCCGACACGAAAGTGGCTTACTATTGCACATCATTGGAAGAGGCCAAGGATCTCACCGCGAAGCAACAGGTGCATGGCACGCTTTACTTCCCCGAGGACTTTGAGCGCCGTCTCTATCGCGGGGAGCAAACGAAGGTGGGCGTGTATTGCGACATGAGCCTGATGCTTACCTACAAGGCCATCTACCAAACGGCACAAGTCGTGGCGTCGGACATGAACGCACAAATACAAATTGCACAAAGCACCGATTACACAAAGCGCGATAACGAGATAACAACCAAGCCACTTGATTTCGACGAGGTTCCGATCTTCAACACCACAGGCGGCTACGGCAACGCCATCCTCCCTGGCGTGCTGATGCTTATCCTCCAACAAACCTTGCTGCTCGGCATAGGACTGGCAGCGGGCACCGCTCGCGAGAACAACCGCTTCAAAGACCTGGTGCCTATCTCCAAGCATTACAACGGAATATTCCGCATTGTGCTGGGCAAATCTTTGTGTTACTTCATGATTTACATGGTGATGGGCGCTTACTTGGCACTCGTCATACCCCATCTTTACCATTTCACCTCGTTGGTTTCAGCCCAGGCCATTATCGGCTTGATGGTGCCTTACATCCTTGCCTGCACGTTCTTCGGCATGATGCTCTCGTGCCTGGTGCGCTATCGCGAGAATGTGATGCTATTAGTGGTGTTCTCTTCTGTGCCCTTCCTGTTCATGACCGGACTGAGTTGGCCCCAATCGAACATACCTGGCTTTTGGCAAGGCGTGGCAACCATCATCCCCTCCACATTCGGTGTGCGTGGTTTCATGCGCATCTCCTCAATGGGCGCAACCCTTCAAGACATACAGACCGAATACCAAGCCTTATGGATTCAGGTGCTGGTTTACTTCTTTGCGACATGCGTGGTTTACCGATATCAGATCATCTCTACACGCCGTCGCGCCTTTAACCACATGCAGCGACTGAAGGAAATGGCCGAAACAGCGAAGCAACAAAAGGGAGCAGGGAGCGACATCGATACGCAGAAGGACTCATAAAACCCAATCGGTCATTAGACCGGCAATGGGCGGTTGGAATGACAAACGAAACAACGAGCGCCTATAGGCATCAAGAAAGATGCGGTAGGCTATTACAATTTAAGCCTTAGACTATCACCATGGATAGCCTAAGGCTTATTGCTTAATGCCACAGATTAGGCGAATGGCACCCTGAACGTGCAACCTTCCTTCCAGCGGGAGCAACCGTACGCTGTTTTGCCTTTGATGATATGTCCCTGATGGCATTCGGGACACTCAGCACCCTCTTGGGGAACAGCCTGCCGCTGCACTTCCACTTGTTCCTTCACCGACGCCTTCTTCGCGGTGCTCTTTCGCTTTTTGGGCGAAGCCGATTTCGACTTTTCGCCCGCAGCCGACGAAGGACCCTTGGGTTTCGGTGCGGAAGGAGTGTCTCCACTCTCAATGCTACGCCCCGAATTGTCGTGCAACACATCCGTCACGATTCGTGACACTTGCTCCTTCAACTCATTGATAAACGTTGCCGCATCGTACTTGTGGTGCTCGATGTCGCGCAACTTCTTCTCCCACATTCCCGTCAACTCAACGCTGGTCAACAGCTTTTCGTGTATGGTGTCGATGAGTTGGATGCCTGTTGGCGTCGCCACAAGATTCTTTCGCTCGCGACGTATGTAATGGCGCTTAAACAGCGTCTCGATGATACCAGCGCGCGACGATGGCCGCCCGATGCCGTTCTCCTTCATGGCAGCCGACAACTCCTCATCGTCGACCAATTTGCCTGCTGTTTCCATGGCACGCAAAAGAGACGCCTCGGTGTAATGCTTGGGCGGGATTGTCATCTTTTGGGTGAGCGTAGGCTGGTGCTCGCCCGATTCTCCCTTAACGAAAGTGGGCAACGTTTTCTCCTCGGCATCAGCCTTCGGACTCTCATAGACCGTCTGTTCCTCCTTCGAATAAACATCGCGCCAGCCGGGCTGAAGGATCTCCTTGCCCGACGCCTTGAACCCTACGTTATCGACCTCACCATTGACTGTGGTAGTGGAGAACAAGCAATCGGGATAGAACGCGGCCACAAAGCGCCTCGCTATCAGGTCGTAAACTTTCTGCTCCATATCGGTAAGGCCCGACGGAACGACACCCGTGGGGATGATGGCGTGGTGATCGGTTACCTTCGAAGTGTCGAACACACGCTTCGACTTGGGCAGTTTTTTACCCATGGCCGCCAAGTTTTGTATGATGGCAAGATACGGTTTCGTTCCCGCCACCATGTACTGGCTCACGCCATTGAGGATGCCCGGACACTTGGGATAGATGTCGTCGGACAAATATTGCGTGTCGACACGGGGATAGGTGGTGAGCTTCTTTTCGTAAAGACCTTGTATCAGGTTGAGCGACAACTGTGAGGAGAAACCATATTTCCTATTGAGGTCGACCTGCAACGAAGTGAGGTCGTACAACTGCTTGGGTGGCTCCTTGCCCTGTTTCTTCTTCACGTCGGTAATAACAAAGGGCTTGCCCTCGATGAGCGAGAAGGCGTTCTTACCCTCTTCCTCAGACAGGAACTTGCCCGACATGGCGGTAAAAAGCGTGTCGCGATAAATGGTGGACAACACCCAGTAGGGCTCGGGCTTGAAATTGTCGATCTCCTTCTGACGCTGCACGATGAGCGCCAACGTAGGCGTCTGCACCCTGCCAATAGACAACACCTGTCCGCGCTGTTGCCGATACATCAACGTGTAAAGCCGAGTGCAGTTCATGCCCAACAACCAGTCGCCCACAGCGCGGCTCAATCCTGCCAGATAGAGACTCTCATATTGTGCTTGGTCCTTGAGATTGGCAAATCCTTCCTTGATGGCCTCGTCGGTCATGGAGGAAATCCAAAGGCGTTTCACGGGACATTTCACCTTGGCCAGTTGCATCACCCATCGCTGTATCAGCTCACCCTCCTGGCCAGCATCACCACAGTTGATGATCTCATCGGCCTCGGCATAGAGCTTGGCAATGGTTTCAAACTGCTTTTCTATGCCCCTGTCGGGGATGAGCTTGATGCCAAAGCGTTGCGGAATCATTGGCAAGGCAGCCAACGTCCAGAAGCGCCAGTTGACCAAATAGTCGTTGGGCTCCTTCAACTCACACAGGTGACCAAACGTCCAGGTCACCTGATAGCCGTTGCCTTCCATATATCCATCGCGCTGAGCGGTGGCTCCAAGTATGCGCGCAATGTCACGAGCGACGCTCGGTTTCTCTGCGATACAAACGATCATCTGTTCTTATTTCTTTGTTTTATCATCCAGCCTCATGGCCTCTGCAACAACAAGCATGAAGTTCTGCGGCGGATAGTTATACTCGCAACGCTTACAAAATGCGGTTAAGCGTCGACCAAGCCTTCGTCATACCGTCGTTTCGGGCACAAAGGCGTTGACACAATTCACCACATATTCCACCTCCTCATCGGTCATGGATTGGTTGCATGGCAAGCTTAACTCCTGCTGATGGATTTCCTCCGTGAGGGGCAACGAGCGTTCGTTCCATTCGGCGTAACACTGTTGCTGATGCGGGGGAATGGGGTAATGGATCATCGTTCCCACCCCATTGCTCTTGAGATATTGCTGGAGCGCATCGCGATGGGGCGACAACACGGGGAAGATATGGAACACATTGGCCCACCGAACTTCCTCATGGGAGGTACCACCAAGCCACGTTTCCCTTCCTGGAAGTATGACATGGGGATTGGCAATATGCCTGTAATACACATCGGCTGTCGCCCTACGACGCTCGTTCTCTTGGTCGAGATACTTCAACTTGACCCGAAGCGCTGCGGCCTGCAATTCATCCATGCGCGAATTGCGTCCCTTGTAGGGGAACACATACTTACGCGACGACCCATAGTTGCCCAAGGCCCGAACCAGTTCGGCCAACGCATCATCGTCGGTAGTAACGGCGCCCGCATCGCCCAAGGCACCCAGGTTCTTGCCCGGATAGAAGCTGTGGGCGGCAGCATGGCCCAAGGATCCCGTGTGACGAGCCGGCCCGTCTTCCTCATAACGGCATCCATGGGCTTGCGCATTGTCCTCAACCAACTTCAAATGATGCTTCTCACACAACCGCTCAATCGTCGAGCTGTAAGCGCATCGACCGTACAAGTGGACCAAGAGGATGGCTCGTGTACGCGGCGTAATGGCCTGCTCTATGAGTGTGTCGTCGATTTGCAGCGTATCCATTCTTGGTTCCACCAACACGGGCGTCAGTTGATTCTCGGTGATCGAAAGGATGGATGCGATATACGTATTGGCTGGAACAATCACCTCATCGCCCTCTTTCATCGCTCCCATTTCCTTGTAGGCACGGAAGATGAGGGTCAGGGCATCAAGCCCATTGCCACAAGCCACGCAATGGCGCGTGCCAATATACTGGGCGTAGTCGGTCTCAAACAGGCGCGTAGCCTCACCTTTGAGAAACCAGCCACTCGCCATGACATCCGCCACCGCACGCTCCATCTCCTCGAGATGCGGTCGGTTGACTTGTTGAAGGGAAAGATAGGGTATGTTCACAGCTTTCTGTGTTATGATTGATAATTACTTATTAAAGGATTCCGCCAATGCCCGTACTATATTCCACTGGCATTCGGCAAGGCGCAGGTCAGAGCAGATAGCTATACCAGTCGTAACACACGCCACGACCACCGAAACCTTCCTTCTGGAAGATAAGCGCCTCATTGAGATCGTGCCCGTCACCATTGCTCGACTTGCCAAAGTCGAAAAACGGCGTTTGAAGATACACCTTATTCAGCAGTTCGTCGAAAAGCAGATCGAGCGCACCACATGCCTTGCCCTCGGGTGAGGCCGAAATATACTGCGTATGCACAACCTGGGGTGTTTCATAGATGAGTGTTCCGCCCAAGGCTTCACTCCCACGGTAGGCCATGAAGAGCCTGATCTGCGCAGGGAAACGCTTCTTCAACAGTTGCAATTCAGCCAACGAGTGAACAGGGCGTGCCCCATATTTATGCTCGAGATTGTTGTCGAGAATATTCCAAAAGGCCTCCAAATCATCGCTCTCGCGCACCAACACGCCCTGTCTGAGAGCTTTGCGTATGCCGCCGCGACGCGACTCGATGAACCGCAACCTATGGTTGGCGATGAGGGTCGACGAGATATGGCGCGCCATGAGTTGCGCGCCACAAACATTGGTCAGCGCATATAGGTCCTCCTCGGCAGGCAAACGATGGTAAATCCACGGCATGGCCTTGTAAACCACACGCATTATTCCTGCTTTCCGGAGGTAAGCGTTGATGGATCGAAAGGCGTCACACACATCCTCCACCGTGGCTTCAGGTCCTGTGAGCAATCCACCATAGGTCAACCCCTGATGGCTCCACAACACACCATCGGTTGCGTTTGCGGGCAACAAAGCAAACAGACGGGCCTTGCGATAAACCATCAACGAGTGGTCGGCAAAGCGGTCCTGGTGATAGTCCATGTAAGCTCGCTCAAAGAGGAATGTGCCTTGTCGGCTGCGGCCAACAAACTCATCCCACAATGCAGCCTTATCGGGCGTATACCTGCAGATAGTCATCATAGTCACGAATATAGTCGGCTTCCTCAAAGAGGTCCTCTGCCAGCACGAGGCATACAGCACCCGAGGAGAAATCTTCGAGCGTGCGCCAGACACCCGTTTCCACCAAAAGGCCCTGATAGGGATGGTTCAAGAGAAACGAGTTCCTGTCGTGCCCGTTGTCGAGCGTTACGGTGAACGATCCGCTCACGGCAACAATGAACTCACGACAATGGCGATGGGCGTGACCACCACGATGCTCTCCCGACGGCACATCATACGTCCAATAAACCCTTCTGATCTCGAAGGGAACCGACTTCATCTGCTCTGCCACGGTAAGATTGCCCCGTGGATCCACGATTTTGGGCAGGTCGATAACACGCCCCATTGTCTTTTCCATGTGAATGATTATTTTTTCATGTAAGGATCGGTGCCCAACACCGTCTTGGCCAAACGCTTGGCCTTATCGCGCAGGGCATTGATATCGCAACCCACCTCATCGTAGCAGATCACCACACCCATGCGGCGACCCACGTGGGCATCCTTCTTGCCAAAGATGCGAACGCGTGAACGGTCCTCGGAACACACGTCGAGCAGGTTGTAGTCCAATGGCTCGTGACTCTCAACAGGCGAGAGGATAACGGCCGACGCGCCACTGTGCTCCAAATGGATGGCGGGGATGGGCAAACCCATGACAGCGCGGAAATGAAGTTCAAACTCGCTGAGGTTGGTGCAGTGGCTCAAGGTCACCATACCGGTATCGTGGGGACGCGGACTCAACTCAGAGAAGATTACCTCGCCCTGCTTGGTGAGGAAGAACTCCACACCCCACAGGCCATAACCGGTCAGGGCGGCAGTTACCTCGGCTGCGATATGCTCGGCCTGGCGCAACGACTCCTCAGGAATGGCGTAAGGCATCCAACTCTCGCGGTAGTCGCCACCCTTCTGCACATGACCAATGGGCGGGCAGAAGAGCGTGGGACCGTTTTTCTGGGTTACGGTGAGCAGGGTGAACTCCGAATCGAAGTCGATAAATTCCTCGATGATAACTTCCTTCACATCGCCACGGCCATCTTCCATGGCCTCGCGGAAGGCTTCGCGCAACTCGTCGTCGTTATGGACATAGCTTTGTCCGTGACCCGACGACGACATCAGGGGCTTCACCACACAGGGGAATCCGATCTCGTCGGCAGCACGCTTAAACTCATCAAACGTCTTGGCATAGAAATACTTAGCCGTGCGCAGTCCCAACTGCTGGGCGGCAAGGTCGCGAATGGCGCGGCGGTTCATGGTGTAGTTCACGGCGCGGGCCGACGGAACCACTTGAATGCCTTCACGCTCAAAGTCGAAGAGACGTTCGGTACGGATGGCCTCAATCTCCGGCACAATGATGTCGGGATGGTGCTTCTCCACAACGGCAGTCAACGCATCACCGTCGAGCATGGAGAAAATCTCGCGCTCGTCGGCAACCTGCATGGCTGGCGCCTCATCGTAACGGTCGCAAGCAATGACATACTGGCCAGCCCGTTTGGCGGCAATCGTAAACTCCTTGCCCAGTTCGCCTGAGCCAAGCAACAATATCTTTTTCATCGATCCCTATATTTAGTTGTTTCAAACTCTTGTTAACCGTTGTCAGTAATGTCAGGGCTCCAGTCCCAACCGGCTCCTGACCAACGGACTGAAACGCCTGAGCAACATCTGCCACTCGGGCGTGATGGCCAACCGCCGCAAGTCTTTCTCTATGATATCAACGAGGTTCTCTGCGGCAAGTCGGTAACGGAGAGCTATGTCGTCGATAGGCATGCGCTCTTGGCCAAACAGACCATAACGCGCCTCGATGATCTGCTCATCGATAGGTCCGAGCATGGTGAGCAGCACCTTCATGTTGCGGCGGTCGCCCTCATCTACGAGAAGCGTCGACCGACTCATCAGCTCGAGGTAATCGTTCAGCTGTTTTGCGTATTTGTCCATTTATCTTCCTCCCAAGGTTATCACTTCACAATCGGTAAAGGTAGCGTGCTCTATGGTCAGCCTCACCAACGTTCGTTCTTTTTGCCAGCCCGCATGCCCAGCGGCTCCAGGGTTGACATGAAGCAGGCCCAACTGCTTGTCGGGCATGATCTTGAGGATGTGCGAGTGTCCGGAGACAAACAACCGAGGCGGCCTTGTGCGCATGATGCGCTCCACCGAGCGGTCGTAATGGCCGGGGTAACCGCCAATATGCTTCATCAGCACATCGACACCGCCTGCCTCAAAACGCAACTGCTCACCATAGCGCGACCGCATGTCGTAATCGTCGATGTTGCCATAAACGGCGCGGAAGCGAGGTCCCAAGGCCTCAAACCTATCGGCCACCTCCATACTGCCAATGTCGCCAGCATGCCACACCTCATCGCACTCGCCGAGGTAGGTGGCGTATTTGTCGTCCCAAAAGCCGTGGGTGTCCGATATGATGCCAATCTTCATGATATTTTTCCTCCTTTGTCCTCTTACAATCCGAAGCGCTTGCGGATAAACTCAGCTATAAACTGTTCCGTCTCCTCAATGCCAAGAAGCGATGAGTTGATGCAGAGATCGTAGCTCTCACTGTGGCCCCACTGCTTACCGGTGTAATAATTGTAATACGAGGCGCGCTCTTCCTCATGGTTGCGGATATACTTGCGGGCCGTGGCTCGGTCAAAACCGTGGCGCTTACACACACGCTGAATGCGCTGGTCGATATTGGCCGTGATGAACACCGACACCATATTGGGCTCATCTCGCAGCACATAGTCGGCAGTGCGACCCACAAACACACAACTGCCCTCACTGGCAGCCTTACGGATAGCGTCGCTCTGGAACTGGTAAAGGCTCTCTTGTGAGAAGTCGTTCTTATAGAAATCGCTGGTTCCCAAGAGAGGGACGTGCACATGGAAGAGGTTCTTGAGGAAGCCCTTCTGCTCGTCGTTCTGCTCAAAGAACTTCTCGCTAAAGCCACTCTCCTTGGCGGCAAGGTTGAGGAGCTCCTTGTCGTAGAACTTGCAGCCGAAGTCTTTGGCCAACTGCTGTGCCACGATGCGGCCTCCCGAGCCTATCTGGCGGCCAACGTTGATGATGATTTTCTTATCGTTCATATCACGAAATGTTTTCAATGGGTAAGTGTTGTTTGACGCTCCTTCACCTGGGCCTTGAGTTTTCCAATGTAATTGGCCATGACGAAAAAGGCTATGACCGAGGCCGCCGCATCGGAGGCGGGCATGGCATACCACACGCCATTGAGCTGGAAGAACAGGGGCAACAAGCCCAACAGGGGCACAAGGATGAGCAATTGCCGCGATAGACTGAGGAAGATGCTGATGCGAACCTTGCCTATGCACTGGAAGAAATTGGTTACCACCATTTGGAACCCAATGACAGGGAACACCAAAAGGACAAACCGAATGGCAGTGACGGCCATATCGATCAGTCGACTATCAGTGGTGAACAGGCGCGCTATGGTGTGAGGCAGGAACATGGCCACCGCCCAGCCCACCACCATGATGCAGGTGGCGCAGACAATGGCCAAATTGAGCACCCGCAGCACGCGGTGCATATTTTGCGCTCCGTAGTTATAACCGGCAATGGGCTGCATGCCTTGGTTCAAGCCCAAAACGAACATGACGAACACCGTGGCCACTGCGTTGGCGATGCCATAGCCGCCCACAGCCATGTCGCCACCCAAGCGCACCAACTGGTTGTTGACGAAGATAACCACCACGCAGGCACACACATTCATCAGGAAGGGCGACACGCCAATGGCTATAATGTTTTTCACCAAGGCGCTCTTCAGGCGATAGATACCAGGCTTAAGATGGAGCAACTCACGCTTGTTGGTAAACAAATGCATCTGGTAGCACAAAGCCATCGACTGACTAAGCACTGTGGCCAAGGCAGCTCCGCGAATGCCCCAGTGCCACCAAAGGATGAACACCACGTCGAGCAAGATGTTCATCACCACGGTAAAGATGGTGGCCATCATAGCCTGACGGGGCTTGCTGGCCGCACGAAGCACGGCGTTCATGCCGAAATACATATGCGACACCACGTTGCCCGCAAGAATAATCTCCATGAAATCGCGTGCGTAAGGCAAAGTGGCATCACTGGCTCCAAAGAAACGCAAGATGGGATTGAGGAACAACAGGCAAACCAAACTGAACGCAATACCAATGATGAGGTTGAGCGTAACGGTGTTGCCAAGCAAATTCTCTGCCGTCAGATAGTCGCGTTGTCCCAACTTCACCGAAATGGAAGTAGACGCTCCAACACCCACGGCGGCACCAAACGCGGCGCCCAGATTCATGAACGGGAAAGTAATGGCGAGGCCGGAAATAGCCTCGGCGCCCACCACCTGACCAATGAATACGCGGTCGATGATGTTATAAAGCGACGAGGCGGTCATCGCAATGATGGCCGGCAGCGCATATTGCAGCAGAAGGGAGCCTACGGGCTTGGTGCCCAACTCCAATGTAGCTTTCTTGTTATCGTTGTTCATTGTTACCGCAAAGTTACAAAAATATCCGAATAGATGTGCACTTTTGCAACAGATAGTGACGACAAATATGCCATAAAAATCAAAATAAAGCCACTTGGCGTACCTATTTATAAGGTAGCGGGTGACGCGTAGGCTATGAAAAAAGGTGCTGGGCAAATAACATAGGACGCAAATCCTGTTATTTACCCAGCACCCATAATGCTTTTGATCCTACCCACTTGGGACCAATTGGCCATGCGTAGGTATCGGCTATGCCACCCTGCGATGATTAGCCTTCGTTCTTAATCTGCACGATATGAGTCTTAGGCAGATTCTTGTTTCGCACATTGACAGTTGTCACCACGGCTTGGGCGAGATTGATAAACGCCAAACCAGTGGCAGTGTCGGTCTTCGTTGCAGCAGGCTGACCGTCGTCGCCATCCTCACAAATGCTCTGAACGATAGGAATCTGGGCCAGCAACGGACAACCCATTTCCTTGGCCAGGTTCTTACATCCCTCCTTGCCGAAGATGTAATACTTGTTATTGGGCAGTTCGGCGGGCGTAAACCATGCCATGTTCTCAACCAAACCAAGGATGGGAACGTTCACCTTGTCGTTCTTATACATGTCAATTCCCTTGCGCGCATCGGCCAACGCCACCTTCTGCGGGGTCGACACGATAACAGCGCCCGTGATGGCCAATGTCTGCAACAGGGTCAGATGGATATCGGATGTGCCAGGAGGGGTGTCGAGGATAAAATAGTCGAGATCGCCCCAATCGGCGTCGGCGATAAGTTGTTTCAGCGCCGACGTAGCCATTCCGCCACGCCAAAGGGTTGCCGTTTCGGGGTTTACGAAGAAACCGATCGACAGCAGTTTGATGCCGTATTTCTCAACGGGGACAATGAGTTGGCGGCCTTCTTTCTCCACAGCGTATGGACGCTCGCCCTCGACGCCTAACATCTTGGGTATCGACGGACCGAAGATGTCGGTGTCAAGCAATCCCACCTTGTAGCCCAACTTGGCCAAAGCGATGGCGAGATTCACTGACACGGTCGACTTACCTACGCCTCCCTTACCTGAACTTACGGCAATGATATTCTTCACCTGAGGCAGCAACTTATCGGGCTCAGGACGCTTAGCGCTGGTAAATTCGGTAGAGATGGTGACCTCAACGTCCTCGCCCAACTTGTACTTCAAGGTTGCTTCGGCAGCCTTGATGGTCGACTTGATGAATGGGTCGGTGTCGCGAGGGAATATGAGCGTAAAGCTCACCTTGTTGCCATTGATGCGGATGTCGTCCGCCACCATCTCGCTTTCCACCAGATTCTTCTTGGTTCCTGGGTAGGTCACGGTGGCCAATGCATCTGTAATCAGCTTGGGATAAATCGTCATTTGGGTCATATTATGTTTTTGTATTTCATCGGAGAAACGCCATTTGCAGCCCATCGGTGGGTTGGGCCAAACCGTTTCTCGGTTCTATTTCTACGCAAAATTACTACTTTTTTTATTGAGAATGATGGTTTTAAGGAAGAATCTTCCTCTGTTCTACCATTTTTCAGTAACTTTGCTACTGATCTTTCACCTTCGCGGTCAACCGGAACGCATTGCCTGTTGAGGGCGAGGATGACAAAAGGTTCTGCTGAACCCCATCATAACATATTCGTATTCATGAAAATCAGATACCTCCTTCTTCATGCCATCCTTGGTTTGTCGACCGCCGTGTCGGCCAAGGATGTGGTGTGGTACGCGGGTGGCCATGTCACCTACTCTACTCAAAAAAACTATGGAACCGTTGTCGCCAAGGCCTTGGACATGTTTTCCGCCGACATGAAAGCCGTCACTGGCAAATCGGCTCGCAAGGGTGAGGGCAAGATAGAAATATACCAGCTCGACATGCTGAACAACAAGGAGTTCAAGCGTCTGTCTGGTTATAAGATTCCCCTTGAGAAATTCATTGCCAAGCCCGATGCCTTCTGGATGGGCATCCGCAATGGCAAGGTCGTGATTGTAGGCAGCAATGGTCGCGGCACGGCATACGGCATTTTGGAGCTTTCGCGCAAGGCGGGTGTTTCGCCCTGGATAGATTGGGGTGACGTGACACCACAGCGCAAACATTACCTGGTGCTCAATGAGCAATTTGAGACCCTACAACATCCATCGGTGGAGTACCGAGGCGTGTTTATCAACGACGAAGACTGGTCCACACGCGTGTGGGACAAGCAGTTGGTCGACGCCCATTCAAAATCATGCATCATAGGCCCTCGCTACTATCACCGTCTCTTCGAACTGTTGCTTCGTCTGCGCGCCAACACACTGTGGCCTGCCATGCACGAGGGGACCGATGGATTCTTCCAGGTAAAAGGCAACAAGGAGGTGGCCGATTCGTTCGACATCGTGTTGGGATCATCGCATTGCGAGCCCATTCTAAGGAACAATGTGGCCGAGTGGAACAGTAAGCAGCGGGGACCGTACAACTGGATAACCAACCGCAAGCAGGTAGAAAACTATTGGCGTGAGCGCGCTCAGGAGACGGCCCACATGGACGGGCTCTACACGTTGGGCATGCGTGGCATTCACGATGGCTCGATGGAAGGCGTGGGCGGGAATGTCGATCGGGTAAAGGCCTTGCAGAGCGTCATCGACGAGCAACGTAACATTCTTCATCAAACCGTTAACCGCGACCTAAAGAAAGTGCCGCAGGTGTTCATTCCTTACAAGGAGGTGCTACAGATATACGAATCAGGCCTGAAGGTGCCCGATGACGTGATGCTCATGTGGTGTGATGACAACTATGGTTACATGACCCGCCTACCCGATGCCGCTGAACAAAAACGCGCAGGTGGCAGCGGTGTGTATTACCACCTTTCTTATTGGGGTCGCCCCCACGATTACCTGTGGCTGACCACCACGCAACCCGGTTTGGTTTATTCGGAGATGCGTGAGGCGTGGGACCATAACGCCCAACGCCTTTGGATTGCCAATGTGCACGATCCCAAGGTGGCAGCCTACGACCTGTCGCTGTTTATGGACATGGCGTGGAATATCAATTCGGTTACAGCCTCATCACTACAGCAACATCTACGCGACTGGCTCACGCAGCAGTTTGGCGAGGAAGCCGCCGCACCGCTTACTGAAGCCATGACAGAGTTCTATCATCTCTGCGGCATACGCCGTCCGGAGTTTATGGGATGGAACCAGGTGGAGCTTGATCGGAACCGCTATAAGAACGGATGGTCACCCGTGCAAGACACAGAGTTCTCTGCCGACGAGTTTGGCAATGAGTTAGAACGTTACCTGAACGATTATGAGGCCGTGAAGCACAAGATCGCCGCAGCCGAACAAATGATTCGTCCGGAGCTCAAAGATGCCTTCTTCGCAGCCATCAAGTATCCTGTTTATTGCGCGGCCGCTATGGCCACGAAGCAGTTGCAAGCCCAAGAGGCACGCCATATCGCTCGAAAGGAGAACTTCCATAGGGACGAAGAAGCCTTGGAGGCTGCCGTGAGAAGCGTAAAGGCCTATCAAGAGATACAGACTCTCACCGAATATTATAACAAGCAAATGGCCCACGGCAAATGGAACGGGCTGATGGACATGGCTCCCCGCGGTCTGTTAGTATTCCAAGCGCCCTCGCTTCCTGACAAGGTGACCGCCGAAGAGATGCGCAAGTATGTGCAGGAACCGCTCGAAGCAAAGATGGAACTGGATGGTTGCGTGGTGCGAAACGCCTGCGATTACCAATCGGCAACCGACGGAGCACAACCCATAGAGATGCTGGGCCACTCCATGAGAGCTGTCAAACTGCCCAAGGGCGAATCGTTGACCTATCGTTTTTACGCCAAGGATGGCGACGCTGTACTTTACACCGCGCTGATTCCCACGCAGTCGAACGACAATGGCGACATACGTTATTCCATCAGCATAGACGATGGCGACCCTGTGATTTATTCACTCAAGGAGCCTTATCGCTCAGAGCGTTGGAAAGTGAATGTGCTACGCGGACAGGCTTTGCGAACCACAGACATCAAACTGAAAGGTGGCTATCACACATTGGTTATCAAAGCCCTCGACAACCACATCGTCGTCGACCAATGGATGATCGATTACCATCCCGACCGCCATTTCTACGTATTCCCCACCCAACCGGCCTTATAACACACCGGCCTTTACACTACAGGCTGAGGGTTGCAACGCTTTCTTCAATAGCGTTTTACAATGCAACTCTCAGCCTGTATTTGTTTCCGTATTGTTGTTTCGTCTTGAAGCCTTCCGTACGCAAGGCATATTTCGCAGTCGACTTATCCCAAACCTGTCATTAGATTTCCATTCTTGTCAGTGCTTTTTTCAAGCAGGCTGCCATAGGCGCGGTGAAGCCATAACAGGCGATGACGAGACAAGAATGGAAGCGAGAAGCCGGAAAAACGCTAACCAGAATTGAGGATAGTTATAACAGCCTAACAATCTTCCCGTTTCGGTCTAATATCCAGATTGGGGTTTATTTGGCAGTCTTCAAACTACTGCGCTTTGTGCGGTGGTAACTACGATAGTCGTCGAGTTCTATTTCCTCTTCGGGTTCCTGCAGTTGTCCCTCATGTGGCAAATGGAAACGCATGTATCGGATGTTGAGCCCACGCGCCATCCACATCGACTCGTAATAGGTCTGGATGGAAAGAATGGGCGAATCGACGATGGCGGCAGGCGTATCGTGATACAAATCCTCCGTGCACACCTCGACAGGCAACTGGTTCTTTTCCACCATCAGACGGGTGTAGGTGAACAAGAAGTTAGAGTCGGTCTTCAGATGCATAATTCCCCCGTCGACCAAGAAGTGGCGATAACGCTCCAGGAAATAGGTCGACGACAGACGTTTGCGCGGGTTCTTCATCTGCGGATCGGAGAAAGTAAGCCATATCTCCTGCACTTCGTCCGGATCAAAGAAACGGTCGATAATCTCGATATTGGTGCGCAGGAACGCCACATTGTCCAACCCCTCCTCAAGCGCTTGCTTGGCTCCGGTCCACATACGCGCTCCCTTAATGTCAACGCCGATAAAGTTGACATTGGGAAACAGGCGCCCCAAGCCCACAGTGTATTCGCCCTTGCCGCATCCCAACTCCAAAACGATGGGATTATCGTTATTGAAATATTGCTCACGCCAATGTCCCTTCATGGTAAAGGGCACGTTGTCGACAACGGAGAATGGATACTCGAAGACGTTCTTCATGGCCTTCATCTCTGCAAATTTGGCTAATTTACCTTTTCCCATATTGATGTTTTTTGGCTGCAAAGTTACAAAAATATGCGGCAAAAGCGATTGTCTTGTGCCTCAAAAACGCCAAGAGCCATCATCCTTTCGGTTTTATGGCAACCGAAGAAGACGATGGCTCTTGTTATTTATGCTTCGTTGGAACGATGCCCAACGGGAGTGGTCGTGTCAGATTAGTCGATGACAACCCTTGTCCAACCGTGCTTATCCTCGACCGTTCCATACTGAATGCCACGCAGCGTCTCATAGAGCTTGGTCGACCATGGTCCGGGCTTGTCGCCGAACGCATACTTCTTTCCCGTATCGAGGTCGTCGAGCTCAGAGATGGGCGATATCACAGCGGCTGTACCGCAAGCGCCAGCCTCCTCAAAAGAGTCGAGCTCTTCCACGGGGACGGGGCGGCGCTCCACCTTCAATCCGAGGTCTTCGGCAATCTGCATCAGGCTCTTGTTGGTGATAGAAGGCAAGATCGATGTAGACTTCGGAGTGACATACGTGCCATCCTTGATGCCGAAGAAGTTGGCTGCACCGCACTCGTCGACATACTTCTTCTCCTTGGCGTCGAGATAAAACTCCGATCCGTAACCCTTCGAAGCAGCGAACATGTGGGCCTTGAGCGAAGCGGCGTAGTTGCCACCCACCTTATACACGCCTGTTCCGAGCGGAGCCGAGCGATCCCAGTCGCGCACGATGGCGTACTTATTGCATTGGAATCCCCCCTTGAAGTAGGGACCCACGGGTGTTACGAAGATCATGAAGAGGTAATCGTGAGCAGGATGCACACCCACCTGCGGTGTTATACCGACCAACAGCGGACGAATGTAAAGCGTTGCACCACTCTCGTATGTAGGGATGTACTCTTGGTTCAGCCTTACCACTTTCTCCACCATCTCGACAAACATCTCGGTCGACACCTGCGGCATGACGATACCGTCGCAAGTGCTTTGCAGGCGCTTGGCATTCTCTTCCACGCGGAAAATGCGCACCTTACCGTCAGGACAACGGTAAGCCTTGAGGCCTTCAAAAGCCTCCTGACCATAGTGCAAGCAGGTGGCTGCCATATGCATGTTGATGTACTCATCGCTGCATACTTCGATCTCGCCCCACTTACCATCATGGTAGTAGCAACGCACGTTGTAGTCGGTCTTCATATAACCGAACGTCAATTTACCCCAGTCTAAATCTTTCATAATATCTATTGTTAAGAGTTCTACATACAGTCACCTTGCAAAGGTATAAATAATAATCATCACTTGCAATTTTTAGGCGCTGTATTTCCTTGTGTTTGTTAGTTCTTTCCTTCGCCGAGGATTTTCTGAATCTCCTCGTCGGTCTTGGTGAGACGGTCTTTGCAGAGCTTGATAAGCTGCTGCGCCTTTTTCAGCTGGGCGGTCATCTCATCGATTCCCAACTGGTTGTTTTCCAGTCGTTCCACGATTTCCTCGAGTTGGCTAATCGCCATTTCGTATTTGGTTTCTTTGGCCATGGCTTTCTATAGGTTTATGAGGGTTGTTGGGTATGTGTTTCTTTAACTGTCGACAGGAACGAACCTTTCTCCACACGGGTTTCCACCACGTCGCCCACCTGCAGTGTGTCGGGGTCGCGAACAATGCGTCCATTGACCAGTGTGATGCTGTATCCGCGCGCCAGCAACACGTTGGGGTCAAGACTTTTGGCGCGCAACGCAAGTTGTTCGATGCGATGTTTCTCACCGTCCATCTTCTTTTGAACCAATGGCGCCATGCCCAAGGCGAGTCGGTCGAGGCGAAACTGCTCCTTGGCCAGCAGCTCACGCATGTGGCTTGCGATAGCTGTAGAGAGCCGGTCGAGACGGGATTCCTGTCGGGCTTTCACCAATGAGAAAAGTGTGGGAATGCGCGCTGTAGCGCGATCGAGACGTGCATGTTCCAACGAAAGGCGCTGCCCGATGCGTTGCACGATGGTTTCCTGGCATCGGTCAAGCAGCAGACTCACCGCCATCAGGTTGTCGATGATGTAAGCCGCTGCTGCTGTCGGGGTTTTCACCCGTTGGTAGGCCACCATGTCGAGCACGCTCTCGTCGCGCTCATGGCCTATGCCCGTAATGATGGGGATGGGGAAGTTGGCCACGTTCTCTGCCAACGCCAGCGTGTCGAAACCGCTCAGGTCGGCCGTTGCGCCGCCACCTCTTATAATAACCACCACGTCGAAGCGGTCGGCCTCGTCATAAATGCGGTTGAGCGCGTCGATGACAGAAGGTTCCACTTGGTCGCCCTGCATGACGGCCGGGAACAAGGTAGTTGAAAACCACAAGCCGTGGGAGTTGTTGTGGAGTTGGTTGCAGAAATCGCCATAGCCCGCAGCGTTCTCTGATGAGATAACAGCAACATGCTGGGCAAACATGGGAAACAACAGCTCCTTCTGCAACTCAAACACTCCCTCCGCTTTCAGCTGGCGGATGATCTCCATGCGCTTGCGCGCCATGTCGCCCAAGGTGTAGGTTGGATCGATGTCCTGCACAATCCATGCAAAGCCGTAAGCCTCGTGAAAACTGGCTGTCACCCAAAGCAAGACCTTCAGTCCGGCATGAAGCGGCTGACCTGTCACGCGTTCAAACTTGGGTCGTAACGCACCCCAACGGTTCTTCCAACACTTGGCTGAAGCACGTGCCACAGGAGTGGAGGAGAACGGTTCCTTCTGGATGAGTTCCATGTAACAATGCCCCCTCACCTCACGCGCCTCCGACAGCTCGGCCTCAACCCAGTAGCCTGCGTTGAGTGTCGACTCGATGACCCCGCGCACCAGCGAGTTCAGTTCGTAAAGTGTCAGTGGCTTGCCCTCCATGCGTTGTCGTTTAGCGTGTTATTTGTTCAGACCCATCTGATAGGCTTTCCAGAAATCGGGAATGCCATATCCAAAGATGTTGTCGGGGTAATCGGCACGATCTGCCGACTCCCTTACAAGCTGCATGATTTCCGATGCCGTTTTGTTGGGCAACGCCTGCCACAGGCAAGCCACCAAGCCGCAAGTGATGGGCGTGGAAAACGAAGTGCCGTTGGCATGTGCCACCAAGCCCTTTCCATTGATAACGGTGCAGTAACCACCCATTGCCATCACATCGGGTTTCACACGTCCGTCGTAAGTAGGACCCACGCTGCTGAACGTGGCGTTCGTGCTATCGGGAGCGAGAGCACCTACCGTGAGAACGTCGTGAGCGTCGCCCGGGAATCCAATGCGCTTCCATTCGGCGGCGCCTGTATTGCCTGCGCTATTGGTAAGAATCATACCCTTGCCCGAGATCATCGATGCTGTGCGCGAGATGAGAGCCGTGCGCCCGTCTTGCTCGCGATATTTGTGGCTGGCTGCCTTGTCGTCAAACTCAGTATAGCCCAACGAGGATGTCACGATGTCGGCACCCACCGAGTCGGCATACTCAACAGCCTGCGTCCAAAAGTCCTCCTCCACAAGATTCTCCAACGGTCCAAACTCGCTCCGTAACAACAAGAAGGATGCCCCCGGAGCCGTTCCTACAAAGACGCTGTCGCTATTGGCGGCAATGGTGGAGAGCACCTCGGTGCCATGGTCACGCTCATCATAGAGATTCGCCGTATAGGGATACACGAAATCGCGCGTACCCACAATATTCACGTTCTTCAAATAACCAATCTTATCAACGTTCATAAAGCCACCGTCGATCACCGCAACGAGGATGCCCTTGCCGTTGAACCCCGCCTCATGCAGTTTTTGTCCGTTGAGCATGCTTATCTGATGCTCGCCTTGTCCATAGCGGGTTTTCGCCTTGTATCGGGCGATAAGCGTGTCGGGCCTCACCGTGGAGGGAGGCGTGAGCTTCACGGAGTCGACTCCTCCAAAGACCTTCACCACCGATGTTACGAACGGCAACGCACAGAGGCGCTGGGGAGCCGATGCACAGGTGTCCTTCACCAGCACCGTATTGTTCCACTTACTGCCACCGATGATCGCAAAGCCTTGCTCAGCCATCTTTTTCAGATAAGTGCGCGAGAGGGGCAGGTCCGTTGAATCGACCAGCAGATGTTGCTTGGCGCGCCGGCGCAATGATTTCTCCGAAAGGAATTTCTCGGGATGTTTAAGCGACGCCTTACAACCCCGCTTGTCTTGCAGAGCCACTCGGTATATTTGATATTTTCCACCAGGGAAGGCTGTCATTTGGGAGCGCACTTGTGCTGTAGCCCCAATGCAGCAGAGCCATACGGCCAAAATAGTGATAATGTTTTTCATTTCCTTACATCAATTATTATAACAGGTGCAACTCTCGCACGAATGGAGGTGAAGCCGAGTGCAGCCTATCTTATGCAAAGATAGTGCCAGCGAGCGCAATGAAAGCTTGCTTTCTAATTGCCGAGTGCAGCCTATCTTATGCAAAGATAGTGAATTCCCCCGAGACAGGCACTATTTCTCAACGAAAAATGCAAGACGACCTGAAATCATAGTATGTTGTGTGCAGATTGAATTCTATCGAAAGCCAGCATCTATACACCATTGGCTTTTTTCACAACTCACCGTATCGGAGCCAAACCTAAGCGATAGCATGACAAGCCCGCTCTGAGCACTCGGGAAGCAAAATGCGTAGCATCCAAACGCCGTGAAATTAAAAATAATGGTCCTATTGCCCACCTTATCTATAATAACACCCGCCGTTCTGCGTTATATCTATATGACCAAGCCTCATTACATATCATCATTGTGCTTCCTCCTGATAGCACTCGCCGTATTGACCTCTTGCGGTGCAGAAAGGAACATGAAGAAGGGCGAGAAGTATCTTGCCCTGGGTGAATATTTCGATGCCGCCAATGAGTTTAAGCAGGCTTACCAGAAGATTCCACCTAAGCAGCGCGACAAGCGCGGGGTGGCTGCTGGTAAGATGGCGCTGTGTTACGACAAGAGCTTGCAAACGGCCAAGGGCATTGCCGCCTACCGCAACGTGATCCGATACAACCAAGCCAAGACGCAAGACCACCTGTCCTTGGCACAACTGCTCATGAAAAACGGCAGTTACAAGGAGGCCGCGGCCGAGTTCCAACTCGTGCTCGACTCCATGCCCGACAACGTATTGGCGCGCAAGGGATTGGAATCTTCCAAGGACGCGCCCACCATCAAGGAACAGGGCAGCCGATACACCGTGAAGAAGATGGACATCTTCAACTCACGACGCGCCGAATACTCGCCCATGTTGTTTGGCGACGAGTTCGACCAACTGTATTTCACGTCGACCCGCAACGAGGCGCAAGGCGATGAGTTGAGCGGCATAACGGGCACCAAACCAGCCGACGTGTTCTTCTCTGAGAAAGACGACAAGGGCAAATGGAGCAAGCCCGAACCTGTCAACGGAGGCCTCAACACCGCCTACGACGAAGGAGTGTGCTGCTTTTCGCCCGACGGACGCGAGATGTATCTCACCCAATGCGCCACCGACCCGTCGTATCCCCGCTATGCGCAGATCGTGAAGTCGAACCGGTCGGACGCAGCGTGGAGCAAGGCGTCGGAGGTGAAACTAAGCAACGACACCCTGTCGAGTTTTGCCCATCCGGCCATATCGCCCGACGGTGAGTGGCTCTACTTCGTGTCGGACATGCCAGGAGGCAAGGGCGGACTCGACATTTGGCGCGTACGCCTGACAGCGGGCGGCTTTGGCGGAGTGGAAAATTTGGGCGAGCCGGTCAACACACCCGGCGACGAGATGTTCCCAACATTCCGACCCAACGGCGACCTCTACTTCTCAAGCAATGGCCACAAGGGATTGGGAGGACTCGATATCTACATTGCCAAGATAGGCAAGGATCACAAATACCACCTCTCTCATCCGGGCTATCCGCTCAACTCGCAAGGCGACGACTTTGGCATGACCTTCGAGGGGCCGCACAACCAAGGTTTCTTCTCGTCAAACCGAGGCGACGGTCGTGGTTGGGACCACATCTATTCGTTCTACAACCCAGAGATTGTTCAAACGGTGAAAGGATGGGTTTACGAAATGGACGGCTACGAATTGCCAGCGGCTGAGGTGTACGTGGTGGGCGACGACGGCACCAACGAGAAACTGTCGGTACGATCCGACGGCTCGTTCACCAAGGTGCTCAACGAGGGCGTCACGTATCTTTTCTTAGCCACCTGCAAGGGATTCCTCAACCACAAGGAGGAGGTTCGCGCACTGACCAATCCCAAGGAGAGCCGCGACACGACCTTGCAGTTTGCCTTGGCCAACATCTCAGCCCCCACACTCATCGACAACATCTTCTACGATTTCGACAAGGCCACTCTGCGCGACAGTTCCAAGACGGCGCTCGACCAACTGGTTACGTTGCTCAACGAGAACCCCAATGTCACCATTGAGCTCAGCGCCCACACCGACTACAAGGGATCGGAGGCTTACAACGAGCGACTCTCGCAGCGAAGGGCCGAATCGGTGGTCAACTATCTCATTGAGCACGGCATTGCCGCCGATCGACTCACACCTGTGGGTTACGGCAAGCTGAAACCCAAGACCGTGAAGAAAAAGCTCACAGAGAAATACCCGTTCCTCAAAGAGGGCGATGTGCTGACCGAGGAATTCATCAAGGCTCTGAAAGACGAGAAGAAGCAGGAAATTTGCAACCAGCTGAACCGCCGTACCGAATTTATGGTGCTGAGAACCACATACGGTCTCTTTGACGAACAAGGTAAATTAAAAAAACAGCCCAAGAAGAAAACTGAAGGATCCAAGAAAGACCTTCAGGAGGATGGCTACAGTATTATATTCGACTAAACATCGTATGACAAAGGAGGAGGAACCATGCGTTCTTCCTCCCAATCATGAGGTACGATACACTAACACTTTGACTTATGTCCAACGACATTGCTCTTCCCAAAGCCTTCGAAGAAAGCACCAAACCCTTGTTTGGCGAGGCACGATATGCGCAGTTTTGCGAAGCCTTGCGACAGGCGCCGCAAACCACCATCAGGTTGAACCCATTTAAGATCACAGGCTGCGAACTGGCGGCAGACAAGAATTTCGCCCCCATTGCGTGGTGTGGCGAGGGCCGCGTGCTACCCCACCGCCCCGACTTCACGTTCGACCCCCTGCTCCATGCGGGTGTCTATTATGTGCAAGAGTCGTCGTCGATGTTTATCCATCATGTGGTGAGACATCTGGTCGACAGCCCTGTTGTGGCTCTCGACCTGTGTGCCGCACCGGGAGGCAAGAGCACCACCCTACGCGCCGCACTGCCCGAGGGGAGCGTCGTGGTGGCCAACGAGCCCATCAAGGTACGCGCCTCCATCCTCTCGGAGAACGTGCAGAAACAGGGACATCCCGACATGGCGGTAACCAACAATTATCCACGCGACTTCCGCAAGGCCGACCTGGCGTTCGACTTCATCCTGGCCGACGTGCCATGCTCAGGCGAGGGTATGTTCCGCAAAGACCCACAGGCCATCCAGGAATGGTGCCCACAGAACGTGGAGAAATGCGCCGAACTGCAACGTAGCATCATTGAGGACATCTGGCCAAGTCTCAAGCCGGGGGGCATATTGGTTTACTCCACCTGCACTTACAACGAGCACGAGGACGAGAAGAACATCCAATGGATCATCGACCAGTTGGGAGCCCAACTCATCAGCATACCGGTCGACCCGTCATGGCACGTCACCAGCGCCTTGGGCACCGGGCTCTCGGCAGCTCAGCATGGTGGAGAAGACGAGGGCCTGTTGCCTGTTTGCAGGTTCATACCGGGCTTCACGCCAGGCGAAGGCATCTTCATGGCGGTACTGAGAAAGCAGGACAACGACGAGGCACCACGCCGTAAGAAAGACCGCCAGAGCGCTGCGCACACCCAACAAAGTGCATACGCCAAAGTGGCCAAACTGTGGCTTCAGGAGAATGGGGCCTCAGGCAAGGGCGCTTGGACCGTGGTGGAAACGTCAACCATCGTTCGCGCCATTCCCACACGCTGGTTGCCATTATACGAAAAGGCCGCCAAATCACTGCACGTCATCCATGCGGGCGTTGGCCTGGGCGTTCCCAAGGGCAAGCAACTCGTTCCCGCCGCCTCACTGGCCCTGTCGACAGCGCTAAACCGCAGCGCCTTCACGCAAGTGGAAATCGGTTGGGAACAAGCTATCCATTACCTCCGAAAAGAAGCCATCAGCCTATCGCCCACCACCCCGCAGGGCATTGTGCTGCTCACCTATCGGGGACAGGCCATTGGCTTTTGCAAGAACATCGGCAATAGAGCCAACAACCTCTATCCCCAAGAATGGAAGATCAAGACCACGCATCTGCCCGAACAACCCATCAACGTGTTATGACCATCGCCATCATTGTAGCCATGGGGCGCAATCGTGCCATCGGCTACCGCAACCGCTTGCCATGGTCAATCCCAGAGGATATGGCCCACTTCAAACAGCTTACCATGGGGCACACCATTATCATGGGACGCCACACGTTCTACTCGTTGCCTCATGGCGCACTGCCGGGAAGGCGCAACATGGTTGTGAGCCGAACGGTCGAGAGTATTCCTGGATGCGAAGTGTTCCCATCGTTGGAGAGCGCCCTTGAGGCTTGCAACGCCCCAAGCGGCCATTCGGTGGGCGACGCGCAAGGCGCATCGGCAGACAACACCGTGTTTGTCATTGGCGGGGCAAGCGTCTACGAGCAGGCACTCCCGTGGGCATCGGTCATCTATCTCACAAGGGTCGACGACAGCCCGGCCAACGCCGACGCCTTCTTCCCCGAGATAGACATGAGCCAATGGACAGAAATAAAAAAGGAGAAGCACACTGGCTTCTCCTTCATTACGTATCGTTCTAACAGATAAAGGGGTTCCTACGATTTAACTCAAATCGGTCATCAGAATAGAAAAGGAAGCTATAATGTCCTAATTGTTTTCCTATTATTGGCCTAATGACCGATTGGAGGGCTTAATCTTCGCCATCGTCCTCGTCTTCCTCCTCATCCGTATTGTCAAAGATGGGAAGCTGACGGTCGATCACGGCATTGAAGCTAACGATGGTCTCACTGCGCGACAAGCCCAGAGGCTGCAACTTATCGTGAATGATATTGAGCAGATGATGATTGTTCCTTGAATAGATCTTGATAAACATGTCGTATCCGCCCGTAGTGTAATGACACTCCGTTACTTCAGGAATAGCCTTCAGTTTCTCAACTACTGCATCGAACTCACTGGGGTCTTTCAGATAAAGGCCCACATAGGCACACGTCTCATAGCCCACCTTCTCTGGATCGATGATAAACTGGGATCCTTTCAGAATGCCCAGCGAGGTAAGCTTCTGAATACGCTGGTGAATAGCAGCACCACTTACATTACAAGCGCGCGCAACCTCAAGGAAGGGAATGCGCGCATCAGCAGAGATTAATTTTAGTATCTTTCTGTCTAAAGCATCCAAACGATGATTTGCCATAATGTTATTTTTATTACTGCGCAAAGTTAGCAATAATAATTCTATTTGGCAACTTTTCAACACATATTTATTTCAGATTGACACAAATACTCACCCATAACACACAGTTTTTTCACACAGGTCAAAAAACAAGACATAAAAATGCAAGATTACATACAAAACTCATCATTAATTCGCATATAGCGACCATTGTTGTTAGGGGCCAAAGACGCTTTGCCACCCCATGAGATTTCACGAAAAAACAAGTAGCAGGTTATCGCCCAACAAACGGCACGCCTTCCTACCACAAGCGCAATAACAAGGCATAGTCAACGTCCTACCAGGGCGCGACATGAACGTCACGAGGCGCCTCTAACGCGCTATGCTTATTTTCTTTCCTTCGTTTCGGTAGCCGAATAGCTAATGCGCAACGCCTTGGCTTGCTGGAGCGAGCGCTTCACTTGGTTGACCAAGCCTATCGGGGTGTGTCGATCGGCCTTGATGGAAACCATCATTTGCTGTTGGTCGGAAGGCGACATGCGAGCCTTCTCTGCACTCACGTAATCGGCAACATCCTCGGGCGAAGCGAACTTATCGTTCAACTGGATGCGAATGTCTCCACCCACCTTACGTCTCAATCCATCGGAAGGATAACCTATATAGATGTAAGTAACAGCCGATTTCTTAGTCAGGCGTGTGAGCTCCGTTCCCTGCGGCACTTGATATTTTACCTTTACGGCCACCTTCTGCATGTGGGTGACAATCATGAAGAAGAACAACACGGTAAAGATCAAGTCGGGAAGCGATGCCGCGTTCAGTCCTGGCACCTCGTATTTACGTCGTTTGAACATGCTCATGGGCGTTCCTCCTTTCCTGTACCAGCGGCCTCCGTTTCGCCCACACCGTAAGCATTCGCCGCCGAAACGGCAGCCTGCCCATAATCCTCAGCGATGCGCTGAGGGCAGATGTCTTTCACATGGTTACGCTGTTCCTCTGTAAGCTTAGCGAAAGGCTTACCATAGGTCTTCATGGCCGCTTCGTTGCGCAGGCGTCCATAAGCCATCACCAATTGGTTTTGCAATTGGAAATAGATGTCGTAGTTGGCCTCGGGAGCCGCCTCAATCTTCACCAGATGCTTGCGCCCCACCCTTCTCACAAACGCTTCGGCCAGTCCACACACCTTGTTCACGGGTGTAGGCTTACCGTCAACGAGCAGCGCGTTGTCCTTGGTGATGGTCAGGGTCATCAGCGTTCCCTTCTCCACCTGCGACACTTGCTGCTCCTGCTTATCGGCCGGGGGCAACTGTCGCGTCAAGCCCTTGTCGACATCCATGTTTGTGGTCACCAAGAAAAAGATGAGCAACATGAACGAGATGTCGGCCGTCGACGTGGTGTTCAGTCCAGGAACCTGATGTCTACGCTTAGCGAACATGATCTCTCCTCATAAAATTTGTGGCACCATACGCCATGGCTCCGATAGCAACGACTATCAGAACCAGCGACGACACGATGAGCATATCGGCCGTTTTGAGCCAAAACTCATCCGTATACTCCACCCCATTGATGACCATAGGGTTGGCCGATCCCAAGAGAAAAGACAGCAAGAGCAGCGCAGCCGTGCCCCACGACACAACATACCCTATCTTCTTGATAGGCACATTGTTCTCATAAGCCTCACTCTTCCCTCTGACCTTCAGGCTTCTCGCCATCGACCACACGGCACAACCCATGGCCAAAACCACCAACAGTTCCATGAAGACGATGAGCACATCCGTGAAAAGAGGAGCCACAAAGTTAGGGTCCTCATCGTAAGGACGGTTGTAACCCACCAGTCCGAACAATGCGAACAGCAAGATAATAAGGGCTATGAGCAGGCCCAGCACTTTCGACGACAGCTTCTCCGCAGGCAGTTGCCGCCAACGATGGGGAAGCGTAATCATTGTCTTGTGAGTTTATATTTCATCATAGAGTCGAGCAAAGTGATGGCCGACTCCTCCATTTGTGAGGTCAAATGATCGATCTTTGAGAGGATGTAATTGTAGAACACCTGCAATATCAGGGCCACAATGATACCGAAGATGGTGGTGATGAGCGACACCTTCATGCCCGCGGCCACAATGGTCGGACTGATGTCGCCCGCCGTTTGGATTTGGTCGAACGCCATCACCATGCCTATCACCGTGCCGAGGAAACCGAGCGACGGTGCCATGGCGATGAACAAGGTAATCCATGAGCATCCCCTTTCGAGATTGGCGCTTTGCACCGAACCATAGCTAACGATGCTCCGCTCCACGTTATCCATCGACTCGCCAATGCGCTCCAAGCCTTGATAGCAGATGGATGCCACGGGGCCTCGGGTGTCGCGGCATTGCGCCTTGGCGCCTTCCACGTCGCCACTCATGATCTTCGCATCGAGGTCTTTCATGAATTTCTTGGCGTTGATCTCCGAAAGACTGAGATAAATGATGCGCTCAATGCAAAAGGCCAAGCCCAAAACCAATGCCAGGGCCACCAGCGACATGAACCCTGCGTTACCCTCGATAAACTTTGTCTTCAAGGCCTTGTGGAACCCCACTTCCTCGACCGGGGCCACAGAGGCGCTATCAACGGCCATGGTTTCGTCCATCAACGCCTCATTGTCGAGGCTGTCTTGCCCGGCCTCAGTCGCCGTACTATCCTTCGTTTCTTTCGAAGCGGACGCCGATGGAGCCGTTGCCGATGCCGCCTGGGCTGTAGCCGGCGCACCTTGAGCCTCAGCAGGCTGCACGCCCACCGTCAACGCAGAAAGAACAAACACAAGGGAAATGGCGAGATATGCAATTTTCTTTTTCATCTTTACATCGATTAAAGCCACAACTATCAAACGCATGGTGCGGAAAGAGGGGGATTCGAACCCCCGAACCGCTTTAGGCGGTTACACGCTTTCCAGGCGTGCCTCTTCAGCCACTCGAGCACCTTTCCTCATGTGTTTGAATCTGCAAATCTCTGTTGCGAGCACAAAGATACTCCTTTCCAAAAGAAAGCGAGCACAAAGCTGTAACTTTTAAGTTTCTTTAATGGTTTAACATTGGACGTCTGAAACCGCCTCGATACCGAACACCCGTTTCACGTTTTCGTTGGTTTGATGAGCCAATTCATCGGGGGTCACGCCATAGCTTTTCGCCAACGTGGAAAGCACATCCATGACATACGCACTTTCGTTACGCTGTCCGCGATGCGGCACGGGAGCCATATAGGGGCTATCGGTTTCGAGCACAATGCGGTCCATGGGAACCACGGCCGGCAAATCCTCGCGCAGATGGCTGGTCTTGAAGGTGGACACACCGCCTATGCCAAGCACAAACTTATCAAACGAGAGCAACTCCTCGGCCTCTTTCTGGTTTCCGGTGAAGCAATGGAACACGCCACCAGGCAAATTCGACTTGTACTTGCGCAGCACACGCACCATCTCGCTTTGCGCCTTGCGACAATGGATCATCAGGGGAAGGCCCGTAGAGACAGACCATTGCACCTGCATCTTAAAGGCCTCGAGCTGCTCTTGGGCAAACTCGCGGCTCCAATAGTAATCGAGCCCCACCTCGCCAATGGCGATGATGCGCCCGCGAGCGTCGCCCTTCTCCTTGGCCTCAGCCCTGTCGGCCCGAATAATATTGGCCAACTCTGTCAACTGTTCAAACCAGTCTTCCCGCACTTCCTCGGGGTGCAATCCCACCATGGGGTAGGCATAGCCTGGGTAAGCCTGGCTCAAAGCCATAATGAAGCGGGCCGTCTTGAGGTCGATGGCTGGCAAAAACACTTTGCACACACCTGCTGCGCGAGCACGCTCAAAGACCGCCGCGCGGTCCTCGTTAAACTCCACGGCATCGAGATGCGTATGGGTATCTATCACATTTATCATCTTTCCGAATAAAATAAGGACAAGAACGGAACCGCAATAGGCTCCGATCAATATTGTCGTTTCATCATACGCTGGGCATACTGGCGCAACTCCTCCTTGCGATCAGCCGACACACCAACAGCGTCGAGATATTTCTTACTCTGCTCAAAATAGTAGGCGATGCGCTCTTGGGCCATCTTATCGATGCCTATCTCGTTATACAGGCGTGTCACAGCCTCCACCTTCTCCTTGCGGTCGAACGTGGGCGCAGCCACCCAACGCTTCAACTCCTCGAGTTGCTCGGCGTTGGCGTGGTTGAAGGCGTTGATGAGCATGAAGGTTTTCTTGTTGGAAGTGATGTCGCCACCAATTTCTTTTCCAAACACCTTACTGTCGCCATACACATCGAGGTAATCGTCTTGCAACTGGAAAGCCAAACCAATTTGCTCACCAAACTTATAAAGGTTGTCGGCGTCGGCAGGCGAAGCGTCGGCCATGATGGCGCCAATCTTCAGGGCGCAAGCCAGGAGCACGCTCGTCTTGAGGCGTATCATCTCTATGTATTCGGCCTCGGCCACATCGTCGCGCGTCTCAAACTCCATGTCATACTGTTGGCCCTCGCCTATCTCCAAAGCCGTTTCGGTGAAGGTGTCGAGCACCGGTTTGAGCTTGTCGGTCAGGCCGCTGGCCATGCGTTGGTACGACAGCACCAACATGGAGTCGCCCGAAAGGATGGCCGTATTGGCATTCCAACGCTTGTGAACGGTCTCGTGGCCACGACGCAGGTCGGCGTTATCCATGAGGTCGTCGTGCAGCAGGGTGTAATTGTGGTAGGTCTCCAATCCCACGGCCTGCATCAAGATGCTCTCGGGGTCGTTCTTAAACAGGTTGTAGGCCATGAGCATCAAGACGGGTCTGATGCGCTTGCCACCCATGGAGAGGGTGTAGCTCACGGGTTCATAGAGACTCTTGGGCTCACGGTCGTAAGGCAGATTGTCTAAAAATACATTTACCTTGTTTAAAAGTTCATCGGCAGTAAACATCATGGTTCTATATTTTTCTTGATTGATTATCACAATTGGAAGTTGACGGGCACGGCCACCATCGTGCGGCACGGCTTCTCGTTCATGAGGCCGGGCTTCCACTTGGGCATCATGCGAATGACGCGTAGGGCCTCGCGGTCGAGTATGGGGTCGCACGATTTCTCTATCTTCGGACTGGCGATGCTGCCATCCTTATTGACAAGGAACGACACCACCACCTTGCCTTGGATCTTCTGTGCCTGCGCATAAGGTGGATATTTCAGGTTGCGTGTCAGCCATTTCATAAATTCGACCATGCCTCCGGGAAACTCGGGCAGTTGCTCCACCGTGCGGAGCACATCGCTATCCTGGCTCACGGTGATTTGCGGCAGGGCCTCGGTCACGTTGGCGTCCTTTTGCACGCCCTCACCATCGCCTATGACGAGCTTGCTGGTAACGGGCGCTATCTTTTCGGAATTGTCGGCCGCCTCAGCGCTTTCCTCCACCTTATTGGTTACAGCCTTCGCCGCCGGAGCCGACACAGCCGATATCATGTCGTGGGTGTCCATGGCAGGCATGAGGGCAATGTCCTGCGCCATATCGTCGAGCACACTTTCATCGTCGGCCCCATTGTCGGGCCAGGAGGTATACTCCATGGCCACGAAGAACACCGACAGCGACAGAATAAGCCCGAGCAGGAAGAATCCCGTCCTCCTCCGTTCCAAGTCTGCGCTGATGTTTTTTTTGATTTCCATGGACAAGCAATAATCTTTCCCTACATGCGTTATCTATACGATAAACGTTATGCAAATTTACAGTAAATATTGAAAAAAGCCGTATCTTTGCCCAATAATTAGAGAATTTAAATGAAAAAAGCGGTTTTTGCCCTTCTGTTAACGCTCTCGTCGCTGATGGCACATGCTCAGGACGAAAGCCAAACAGGATATAATTTCCTCCGACTGCCTGTCAGCGCCCACGCTGCCGCCTTGGGAGGCGACAACGTTTCGCTCATCGAAGACGACGAAACGATGATCTTCCATAACCCCGCCTTGCTCTCCTCGGTTACCGACAAGACGATCAACCTCAACTACATGAGCTACATGTCGGGGGTCAACACGGCCAGCGCCTCGTTCAACCGCGTGGTGAAGGAGCGGGCCTCGTGGGCCGTCAGCGGCCAGTATCTCGACTATGGCAAGATGAAGGAGATGAACGAAAACAATGTGCAGACGGGCGAGTTCTCGGCACGTGACATCTCCATGGCGGGCTATTTCTCGTATATGCTCACCAATCACATCGCAGGTGGAATCAGCGCCAAGCTCATCTCATCGTTCATAGGCGACTACTCATCGGTGGCGTTCGGCGTGGACCTGGGCCTCAACTATTTCGACGACAAGCACCAATGGTCGGTCTCCATGGTGGCCAAGAACCTGGGCGGACAGCTCAAGGCCTACGACGAGGAGTACGACAAGATGCCGCTCGACGTGCAAATTGGCGTATCGAAAGCGTTTGCCAACGTGCCCCTTCGCCTACATCTCACATGGGTCGACATCAACCACCCCAAGTATAAGTTTATCAACCACCTCGTGGTGGGCGCCGATTTCCAACTCTCCGACCAGATATGGATTGGCGGCGGATACAACTTCAGGAGGGCCAACGAGATGAAAATACAGTCGACCGATGGCAAGAGCAGCAACGGAGCGGGCCTGTCGCTGGGTGGCGGTCTCAACCTGAACCGATTCAAACTGAACATTGCCTACGCCAAGTACCACGTGTCGAGCAGTTCGTTGCTGTTCAATGTGAGCTACGTGTTGTAGAAACGAAAACATACAAATAACCACTATGAAGAAAATTGTGATAGCTATTGATGGCTTTTCCTCTTGCGGAAAAAGCACAATGGCCAAAGACTTGGCCCGACGCATAGGCTACGTCTATGTAGACACGGGCGCCATGTACCGTTCGGTGACGCTCTTCGCCCTGAACCACCACCTCTTCAACGAGGACGGATCGGTGAAGGCCGACCAACTGGAAAAACTCATGCCCGAGGTGAACATTTCGTTTAAGCTCAACACGGAGACGGGGCGCCCCGACACGTACCTCAACGGTGTGTGTGTGGAAAACGACATCCGCGGCATGGAGGTGAGCTCGCACGTCAGTCCGATTGCGGCCATCCCGTTTGTGCGTGAGGCGCTCGTGGCGCAGCAGCAGCGCATGGGCGGCGACAAGGGCATCGTGATGGACGGACGCGACATCGGCACAACGGTCTTCCCTGAGGCCGAACTGAAGATCTTCGTAACGGCATCGGCCGAGGTGCGTGCGCAACGTCGCTACGACGAGTTGAAGGCAAAGGGCGCCGAGGCCAACTACGACGACATCCTGAAGAACGTGCAGGAGCGCGACTATATCGACACGCATCGTGAGGTGTCGCCCTTGCGCAAGGCCGACGATGCCTTGGAGCTCGACAACTCGCACATGACCATCGAGGAGCAAAACGCATGGCTCATGCAGCGGTTTGAGCAGGCCACTAAGTAATCATCCCGTCATCGACCAATCCGCCTTCATGAGCGCGGGCCATAGCATACCGAATCCGCAATGCCTACAACGTGGGCGTTGCGGATTTGCTTTTAACCCAAAGCAGTCATTAGACCGATTTGGGTTAAAAATAACATCACCATTCGGTGAGATTGAATGGCTCATGGTAACGCAGCAAAGGTTGTTTGAAATTTTGGGTAAAAAGTTGTGTCAGGATTTTGCGTGAAATAGAGAATGAAACAGCCGTTTTTACGAGATGGAAGCCCCAAAAACGAGCCATGCGGTTGCGGTTGGGCATGTATCGAGTTGCGTAAAGGCATGTTTCGCACCTCGGTTGCGTATGTTTCGAGGCACGATCGGGCATGTTTCGCAATGCGGTTAGGCATGTTTCGCAAGACGGGAGGCTGGACAAGAAATAGCACAAGATTCGCTTTAATGATAAGCAGCTGAATATCTGATAGTTACAATACGCGTCAAGAATCGCGTGTTTGCAACCAATCTCACACTTGCTGACGAATAAGTGTTAAAAAAGGGAGATGCTTGTCGACATATTTCGCATACACACGAACACCACCGCACTTCTTTCGCGACCACGTGAGAACGGGGAGCTAAGCATCACGTTATAACAACAACAAATCCGCAACGTCCAGCATACGGGCGTTGCGGATTTGTTGTTGATATTTATAAATGTGGCATAAGCGACCGGCGCATGTCGCAACACGCATCGGCCGCCCATACCTACCAAGGTTACTTCTTCGTACGTGTAGCCTTCACGAAGTAGGCAATCAGCATGACATAAGCCAACAGGGAGACGGCCTCCGACATGGGGTTCTGCCACCAAGCGTCGGCAACCGAGCACTCGATGCCACCAAACTTCATCAGGGCCGACACCACGCCCATCAGCGCTCCACCAGCAATGAAACCGCTTGCTATAAGAGTGCCCTTGTCCACACGTGCCTTATTCTCCTCGGCACTCTTAGAGCGGCTACCCACAAACCAGTTGACGGCGCCACCGATAAGCAACGGCAGGTTGAGCTGGATGGGGATGAACATACCCAGGGCAAAGGCCAATGCCGACACCTTGCAACGATCGAGCACCAACGCAATCACGGCACCGATGCCATAGAGCAGCCAAGGCGCTCCCTGACCGCTCATCAACGGAGCGATAACGGCAGCCATGGCATGGGCCTGCGGAGCGGCCAGGGCGTCGCCCTTGAAGCCATAGGTCTCATTGAGCAGAATCATCACACCAGCCACAGTGGCAGCCGACACGATGGTTCCGAGGAATTTCCATCCTTCCTGTTTCTTGGGTGTGGTACCCAACCAGTAGCCAATCTTCAGGTCGGTGATAAACGAACCGGCCATCGACAGGGCAGTACACACCACACCACCCATGAGCAGAGCGGCCAGCATGCCGGCGCTACCCTTCAGACCTACGGCCACCATGACCACCGAGGCCAGGATGAGGGTCATGAGCGTCATGCCCGACACAGGATTGCTACCCACAATGGCAATGGCGTTGGCGGCCACCGTGGTAAAGAGGAAAGCGATGATGGCTACCACCAACACGGCAACCGTGGCGTGCAGAAGGTTGAGATTCATCACCCCAAAGAAGAAGAAGGCATAGATGATCAGCAGGGTCAGCACGCTGCCAATGGCGATAATCTTAAACGAGATGTCGCGCTGCGTGCGTTGCACCTCAGCCGAGTCGGGACTCTTGCCCTTCATCTCATGGGCGGCCAGCGATACGGCGCTGCGAATGATGCCCCAGCTCTTCACGATGCCGATGATGCCGGCCATGGCGATGGCGCCGATGCCCATGCTACGCGCATAACTGGTGAAGATGGCCTCAGGACTCATGTCGCCTACGGTGGTGGTAATGGTGGGATCCCACTGGTTGAGCACCGTGTTGGGGAAGATGACGGCCATGAGCGGCACGATAATCCACCACACAAACACCGAACCGGCGCAGATGATAGCGGCATAGCGCAGGCCAATGATGTAGCCCAAGCCCAGCACAGCGGCTCCGGTGTTCACCTTCAGCACCAACTTGGCCTTGTCGGCCAGGTCCTGACCGAGACCTATCATGCGTGAGGTAACATTCTCGTTCCACCAACCAAAGGTGGCAACGATGAAGTCGTAGGCACCACCCACCAAACCTGCTACGAGCAACGGCTTGGCCTGTGAGCCTCCCTCGCCACCCGACACGAGCACCTGGGTGGTGGCTGTGGCCTCTGGGAAGGGATATTTTCCATGCATATCCTTCACAAAATACTTACGGAAAGGAATGAGGAAGAGAATGCCCAGGATGCCACCCAATGCGGCGGCGATGAAAATCTTGATGAAGTCGGCCTGCAGGTCGAGCATGTAGATGGCGGGCATAACAAAGATGCCGCCAGCAACAACAGCGCCCGAGCAAGCTCCGATGCTCTGGATAATGACATTCTCGCCCAGCGCATTCTTGCGGTGTGTGGCCGTAGAGAGACCAATGGCGATGATGGCAATGGGAATGGCGGCCTCAAACACCTGTCCCACCTTCAGGCCAAGGTAAGCGGCGGCAGCCGAGAACAGTACCACCATGACCAAACCCCAGGTAACCGACCAGGGAGTGACCTCACGGTAAGTCTTGTTGGGACTCATAAGAGGTTCGTAGGTCTCGCCGTCCTTCAACTCGCGAAACGCGTTTTCGGGCAACACTACTGCCCCTTTTTCTTTTTCTTTGTCCATTTCTGATAGATTTATTGCTGTGAATTGATTTCCGTACAAAACGAATGCAAGTGGGCGCCATGAAAATTCGCCCTCGAATGGCCGAGTGCAGCCTATCTTATGCAAAGATAGTGCAAGCGAGAGCCATGAGAACTTGTTCTCGGATGGCCGAGTGCAGCCTATCTTATGCAAAGTTAGTGAAAAACCAACGAATGGCATGGAAGTTTCGCCTTTTTGTTACGAATTGCAACAAAAAAAGAACGCCCGACATGCGTTATGCACATCGGGCGTCGATAATTATTACATGACGGGAGTGTTACCTCCCACCCTAACAGAATTAGTTGCTAAAGGTGAGTTGCCCATTGGCTGCATCGACCGTGATAGGTTTCTCACGAACCACTTGCTCGGCCAGGATTCGCTTACTCAACTCGTTGAGCACGTTGTCCTGGATGGCACGCTTCACGGGACGAGCGCCAAACTCGGGATCGTAGCCCACGTTGGCCAGCCAACTGATGGCAGCGGGAGTCCACCTGAGGTCGAAGCCCTGCGGTACGAGCATAGCCTTCACGCGGTTCATCTGCAACGTCACCACACTGGCTATCTGCTCCTTGGTGAGCGGCAGGAACATGATGATGTCGTCGATACGGTTGAGAAACTCCGGACGGATGGTCTTCTTCAACATCTCCATCACATGCTGACGCGTCTCATTGACCACCTGGTCGTGGTTGCTGTCGTTGAGGGCGGCAAAACGCTCCTGAATGTATTGGCTGCCAAGGTTCGAGGTCATGATGATGATGGTGTTCTTAAAGTTCACCGTGCGACCCTTGTTGTCGGTAAGGCGACCATCGTCGAGCACCTGCAAGAGGATGTTGAACACATCGGGATGAGCCTTCTCGATCTCATCGAAAAGCACCACGCTGTAAGGCTTGCGCCGCACAGCCTCGGTGAGCTGGCCACCCTCGTCGTAACCAACGTATCCTGGAGGCGCACCGATGAGCCTTGACACACTGAACTTCTCTTGGTACTCGCTCATGTCGATACGGGTCATCATGTTCTCGTCGTTGAACAGATACTCGGCCAAAGCCTTGGCCAACTCGGTCTTACCAGTACCCGTCGTACCGAGGAAGATGAACGAGGCGATAGGCTTCTTCGGGTCTTGCAGACCAGCACGACTGCGGCGAACGGCGTCGCTGACAGCCTGTATGGCCTCATCCTGACCAATGACTCGCTTGTGGAGCTCGGCCTCCAGATGGAGCAGCTTCTCACGCTCGCTCTGCATCATCCGCGTTACGGGGATGCCCGTCCAACGGCTCACCACCTCAGCTATATCGTCGGCGGTGACCTCCTCGCGCACCATCGTCTCAGCACCCTGGGCGGCTTTCAACTGCTGTTGGATGTTGTCGATGTCGTTTTGGAGCTGCTTGAGCTTTCCATAGCGTATCTCTGCCACACGGCCATAGTCGCCTTCGCGCTCGGCCTTGTCGGCTTCAAACTTCAGGTTCTCCATCTGCTGCTTGTCCTGCTGAATCTTGTTGACCAAGCCTTTCTCTGCCTCCCATTTGGCGCGGAACTGGTGTTCCTTGTCCTTCAGGTCGGCAATCTCCTTATCGAGCTGCTTGATCTTGTCCTCGTCGTTCTCGCGCTTGATGGCCTCACGCTCAATCTCGAGCTGCTTGAGGTGACGGGTGATCTCGTCGAGCTCCTCGGGCACAGAGTCGCGCTCCATGCGAAGCTTGGCGGCAGCCTCATCCATCAGGTCAATGGCCTTGTCGGGCAAGAAACGGTCGGAGATGTAACGCTCAGAGAGTTTCACGGCGGCGATACAGGCATCGTCCTGAATACGCACCTTGTGGTGGTTCTCGTAGCGCTCCTTCAGACCACGGAGGATGGAAATGGCGTCGACCTCATCGGGCTCGTTCACCATCACCGTCTGGAACCTACGCTCCAGGGCCTTGTCCTTCTCGAAGTATTTCTGATACTCGTTGAGGGTCGTGGCACCAATGGCACGCAACTCACCACGAGCAAGGGCTGGCTTCAAGATGTTGGCGGCATCCATGGCTCCTTCGCCTCCACCGGCTCCCACAAGGGTGTGGATCTCATCGATGAAGAGAATGATGTTGCCGTTGGCATGGGTCACCTCTTTAATGACGCTCTTCAAACGCTCCTCAAACTCGCCCTTATACTTGGCTCCTGCAACAAGGGCGCCCATGTCGAGAGAGTAGAGTTGTTTGTTCTTCAGGTTCTCGGGCACGTCGCCTCGCACAATGCGCTCAGCCAAACCTTCCACAATGGCGGTCTTACCCGTACCCGGCTCACCAATGAGAATTGGGTTGTTCTTGGTACGACGAGAGAGGATTTGCAGCACACGGCGAATCTCATCGTCGCGGCCAATTACCGGGTCGAGCTTGCCTTGGCGGGCTGCACCAATAAGGTCGGTGGCATATTTGCTGAGGGCTTGGTAGTTCTCGTCGCCACTGGCGCTCTGCACGTTCTGCCCTTGGCGAAGTTCCTTGATGGCGGCCAGCATGTCGGGCTCGTTGCAACCAGCGTCCTTAAGGATGCGACTGGCGGTGGACTCGACCTGCACGAGGGCCACAAGAATGGGCTCTACGGAAACAAACTCATCGCCCAACTTGCGCGCGTCGTCCTCGGCACGCTGCAACACCTTATTGGTATCGTTGGAGAAATAAGGCTGTCCGCCTTCCACATGGGGCAAATGTTGGAGTTCCTGTTGCACCAGTTTTTCAACCTGCATGGCATTGACGCCCAACTTCTGAAAGATGAAATTGGAAACGTCGCGACCTTTTTGCAACACTCCTTGCAACAAGTGGGTGGGCTCAACAGCTTGCTGTCGGCCTTGCTGGGCGGTGTTGACGGCCTCTTGCACCACTTCTTGCGCTTTGATTGTAAACTTGTCGAATGTCATATTATTACCTTCCTTTCTTTCTTGTTTTTATTCCTTTCAATGTTCTGCACCTACTCCCTCAAAAGCCATTCCAAACCCAGCAAGATGACAAATCGTCACAATGAATGCCAAATTGGCACAAAATAACAAAACAAACAAATATAAATCAAATAACAGTTTTTAAGAACAATTATTTGCATATATCATGTATTTTATATATCTTTGTCACGAAAACAACTAAAAACCTTTCATTATGAGCAACTACTCATTATTAATTCTCCTTGCAGTAGCCATTTGCGCAGCTGTCGTTATCTTCGAGTACGTACACAACAAGCACCGTCGTTTCCACATCGAACACCTGGGAGCAGCCGTGCAGGAAATACTTAGCGGCAAACAGGACGGACAGATGCTACGCAAAGACTTTCTGAAAGCATTGCGTGTGCACTTCCACTGCTCGCCCAAGGAGTCACTCTTCCTGTCGGGTCTGGCTCGCAAGAAAGGTCTGGTACATCAAGACGGACAGATGGTGTCGTTAGTAGGAAAATGATAATGGCTATCCTACTGCACAACGATAAGATAGCCATTAGCAATCAATAGGGGCCACATCCCAAAACCGTCGTTATTTCAGACGGTCGAGGATGTGGTCTCTGCATTCTTCCATCAGCCACTTGGGGGTGCTCGTGGCACCACAAACGCCAATGGTCTTTACGCCTCGCACCCACTCCATGTCGATCTCCTCGGCACGCTCTATCTGGTGACTATTGGCATTAACACTCTTGCATTCGTTGAAAAGCACCTTTCCGTTGCTGCTCTTTCGGCCACTGACAAACAGAATGAGGTCGTGGCGAGAGGCAAAATCGGCTATGTTGGGCATGCGGTTGGCCACCTGTCGGCAGATGGTGTCGAAGCTTCGGAAGGTAGCCGAAGGCGAGATATGCTGCTGTATATAGTCGATGATGCGATGAAACTCGTCGAGGCTCTTGGTGGTCTGCGAGTAAAGATAGATGTCGCGTTCAAAATCGAGGCGCTTCACATCATCCACACATTCCACCACGATAGCTTCCGAATGGGTCTGCCCCACCAAGCCTAACACCTCGGCATGACCGTTCTTTCCAAAGATCACAATCTGCGCATGGGGGTTGCTGTCAAACTGTTGTTTGATGCGTCGTTGCAGGGCCAGCACCACGGGACATGTGGCGTCGATGATCTCTATGTGGTTCTTTCGGGCGGTTTCGTAGGTCTCTGGCGGTTCGCCATGGGCTCGCAGCAGCACCTTTACGCCTTGCAACTGGGCCAGTTGGCCATGGTCGATGGTGACAAGGCCATGGGCATGAAGGCGCGCCACCTCCATGCTATTGTGCACAATATCGCCTAAGCAATAGAGGGTCTTGCCCATCGCCAGCTCCTCCTCGGCCTTGCGTATGGCTGTCGTCACGCCAAAGCAAAAGCCGCTGCCATTGTCTATTTCTATCACAGGGCACTCGACCGCACCATGTTCGTTGCGGCCTGCCGTGCCTTCTACGTGGTTTGTATCCATCGTCATGCGCTTTCCGTTTGGGGGTTACTTAGTAACGTTGACATTGATGATGACCTTCGTGTTCTCAGGATCGTTGGTGATCAGCAGCACGCGGGGCTTGCCCTTCACCTTATCCAGTATGCTGGCAATGGCCGTCACCTTCAGGTCGACCTTCTGACCCGGAGCGATCGTCTTATTGCCCAACGACACCTGCAAGCCAGCGGTGAACATCTGCAAGGAGCGAATCTCAAGGGGCGTCTTGCCTTCGTTGATGAGGGTCACCTTGCCCTTTTTCGATTTTTTACCCGAAAAGCCACCCAACTCAACACTACCCGACGACAAGCGCAACTTAGGAGCACGCGCCTTCTGCAACGAGGTCATGTTGTCGAAGTCGGGAAGGAGCACGGCCGACACGGTGATTTCCTTGTCGGGTGCCACCTTGTCACCCATGAACATACCGAGATACACGGACGTTTGCGTCAAGCCCAGGTCGCGCAAGACACGCGAATCCAACTGCACCAACGCCTTGCCCGTACGGCCTGGAGCTATCTTCGAGGGACGAACCTCAGCCCTGAGGTAATTGGGCAAATGCATGAGCACGGGCTCAACCACCTGGTCGGTGGTGTTCTTGATGTTGATAACCAGTACAGGTTCGTCTCCGCGGTTCACATCATCAAACTCAAGATCGGTCCTATCCACATGAAGGTCGCCCAACAAATATGGATAATTCAAGTCGGGTTGATCTTTCTCCTCTACCACTACACCCTTGATGGAGAGCATCAACGGACCACTGGAAGCGTTGCTATAAATACCAATACGCTTGTTGAAATGGCCCATGGTCTTGGCATCGTAGACCGCACTGACGGTAAATGATTGTCCGGGAGCTATCGCCTCCTTGGGATAGCTCACCGTGGTGCAACCACAACTGGTGCGCACATCACTGATGGTAAGCGGCGACGCGCCATTGTTCTTCATAACGTATTCGGCGGTCACGGGATGCTTAAAGACCACCTGTCCACAATCAATGTTCTTGTTTTCGATGGCGATATCCTGAGCGTTTGCGCCCATGGCGGTAAGCAAGAGGATAGCCGAGATGATTTGTTTTTTGTTCATTCTGACTGGAATCAGCGAATTATGGTGAAACATTTAGCGCCCTCACGGCCTGCAAACTCAGGACTATAAGCACACTGTACGGTGCAAATGCCCGAGGCGTAGCTGCCCTGTCGATCAACGTAATAGTCGGTCTCAACAACATGTTCGCCCTTGGCCATGAGGTCAAAGTAATAATTATTCACATTATCTTGGGGCGCACAGTAATAGCCCCAACGGTAACCGCTCAGTTGAACGGCAGGCTCGAGGCATGCGGCGCGCTTGTCTTGCACTTGCACAAAGTCGTAATCGCGGTCGGCCACGATGGTGATGCGCACCTTTACCTTGTCACCAACACGCAAATTCAGCGACTTATCGTTAGTCACTTGGCCATTCACGATAACCTCGCGCTTGACCTTCAAGCCCGACGACTGCGCCTCCACCTCGCTCGCCTTCTGCCAATACTGGGCATAAAGGGCGCCCCATGAGGTGCCAGCAGACGTCTTCTCAATGGCGAAGGTCGTTGGCGACGTGGCGTCGACCATGGTCTTCACATAGCCCAAACCAGCTGTAGCACGCGGCAGTTCCACCGTTTTGCCATCAACCCTCATCGTGGCCAACTGCTGGGTGGCAAGCTTATCCATATCGGCCTTCCCCCCTTGGGTAGCGAGGAACGCATAAACGGCATCAACGGCATTGGCCGGCGTGTCCCACGATTGGGTGCGTTTCTCCTGCAGAAGCCAGCGTTGCATGGCCTCGATAGTCTTCGTATCCTGAGGCGTGAGGCGCTTCATGGCCTCAATGGCCGCCACCTGAGTAGGGATGCGATAGTCTCTCCACGAATAGTAAGCGCGGTGTGTGTCGTAATAGCGCCCCATCTCTTCCTTGTAAACGGCATACTCATTGAGGCTCTGAAGGTATTCCTTGGCTCGTGTGGAAAAGCCATATTGTGCAAGGATAACGGCCGAACGAGCCTTGCCATAGATCGTCAACTTGGTTGTTTTCTTCTCCAGGAGGTTCAACAAATAGCGCATATCGGCCGACGGTTTGCGGCCCGCCAACGCACTGGCATACAAATAATTGCATGCGAACTCTGAGGGATCGAGCACCTGCGGATGCTTTTTCTGAGTCTCTTTCTTCATCGTTTTCACCTCGTCGGCTATCCGCCTATCCAAGTATTTAAAGGCTTCGGAAAGCAATCGGCTGTTCTCTTGCTGACCCGTCAGCGTATTGAGACGCGCCAAAATGGTAGTAACCTCCATCGTCATATACTTGTTTCCGGGCATGTTAGGCCACCAACTGAAACTGCCGTCGGGGTTCTGCAACTGGGATAACTTATCGGCGAAAGTCTTCAAGCGGTAGTCTATGGCCGACTCATCCAAGTAATTGATGAGCTGTTGCTTCTGTTCCGTCTCACGGTTGGCATCTGACACCCATGGCGTCTCACTGAGAAGCATGGTCTTCAGCTCACTGTTCCTTTGCAGATTGCTGACCAACGACGTCTCGGTTCCTTGCTCCTTCTGCCATAGCTTGACCGTTTGGCCGATGGAAGGATTAGCAACCATCAGTTGGCGGGCCAGCGAATTGGCATAGATCGCTGCCGCAAGCGACACGGCATTGCGCTCTGTGGGGTTGGCCACCGTGGGCAATGCTTGAATCATCAGCCATGCGGGATTGTTGGTATACTCCACGGTCAAGCGGTTGCGCTTGTCGTTTGACGGGAACATCTTACTGATATCGAGCGTCTTAACACCAGCTCCCACTTGTGTGAACGGCAGCGTTGTGGTCACAAACTCTTGGTTGGGCAGCAACGGAAGGTACCGCTGCTCACCATCGCTAAATCCTTGTCCCTCGGCCAAAGTGCGGACAACGAAGAGCGTTGCGCCACGTCCCAACTCGGCCAAGCGGTCGCCATCGACCGTAAACTCAGCCGTAGTGGTTTGTCCGGCCTTCACCTCGAAGGGCGCCGACCACTCCTCCAGCATCTTGTTGGTTTCTGGATCAACGATTTGCAAACGAGCTTTTCCCCTCACATCCTTCTCCGAAGTATTAGCGATTCGGCAAACCACGACCGACTCGTCGCCCTGCCGAACGAAGCGAGGCATATTGGGCTGCACCATCACCACCTTCTTGGCGACGGCTTCTGCGGTAATCTGGCCATAATTGAAAGCCTCATCATGGGCCAGGGCCATGAACTTCCAAGTGGTTACACTCTCAGGCAACGTAAAGGCGATGTTCACATTTCCATTGCCGTCGGTGGTCAGGGCGGGATAGAAGAAGGCCGTCTCATTGAAGTTCTCACGCACCTTTGTCACCGGGGAAGCAGATTCATCGCTACCCTCTTCGTCCTTCGAGAGACCAAGTCCCGCTATCGGTTCCGAGAGCTCCGAATCGGTTACTTGCATATTGGCATTGACCTTCTTTTTCGAAACAGGGACCTCTCTCAGCATCGTCCCTTTCGCCATCCGGTCGGCCGAGGCACTTTCCTGGCGCGCCATCAGCACCATGGACTGCTTATAGCTAAAGGTATAAGGATTGGCAAAGTTGAACATCTCACCATCGAAATGGGAAAAATCGAGACTGCGCACATTGAGCGCATTGTATCTTTCGAAGCCATAGAGACCATCGACAAACTGCGATCCGCCGCGCCAAGGCGCATGGGGAAGCGATGCACCGTAATCAATGGTAAACCTCCAATGGAGCTTTGAAACGTCGTCGAGGCTCTTGTCGTACATCGTGGCCAACAGTTGCGCCATGGCAGGCTTGCCCTCAGGCGAGTCGATATGCAACGTCCACTGTTCCCTTTGGCCAGGCGTCAACTTGTCGCGGAAGGTCTTCCACGTCAGCTTCAACTTGTTATCGGGCGTAGGCCGGCAGATGTTCACCTCATGCTTATACATCTTTCCATTCTTCACCCATGCCATGGTGATGACCACTCCGTCGCCATACTCCTCCTTATAATAAAGCTTACGCGTAACGACCTCATCGCTCAACTTGCTCACTCCCTTGGCCAGCGTCTTGTTTCCGGCGAAGACTGAGTAATAGACATGCGTGTTCTTGTCGGACGTTCCCACTTGCAGATAGACAGGCGAACCGTCGTTAGGGAACTGCATTTCCGACAGATAGAACCAGTCGTGCGTCTGAACAACAGGCTTCTTATCGCTATACGTAAAGACCACAACACTCTTCCTCACGGTGTCCTGACCGCAAATCACCTCCAACTGATGTCTTCCCGAAGCCAGCTTTTCGTCCAAGTCAATGGGCTTGTTGGCCTCAGCCGTCTTCCAAGCGCGCCCATCGAAGCAATACCTAACGTCGCCCTCGATGGATTCCTGGGCAAGGTTGGTACGACTGACGGTAAACGTCTTGAGGCTATCGCGCAACGTTTTGCTGGGCAAATCCACCTTCAGCACAGCTGAACGATTGCTCAACGCCAACGTGGCTTGCTCCTCATGGGTCTCGCCCGCATTATCGGTCACCTTGGCATAGGCCACAACATGATAGTAAACAGCATGATTGAGGTCTACATCCTCAGGGTAAACCATCGGCATTTTCAACACAAACGAGCCATCGTCGGCCGTCACCACGGTATCGACCCGCAACTCCTCGGATGGACAATCGGAACGCCTAAACCACCACAAGGCAGGCTCGCGGCACACCTTATAGCTTACCTTCGCGCCCTGCACCGGCACTCCCGAATAGGTCTTGGCCCATCCACGCATTTGCACCGTGTCGCCAGGTTGGTAGGCTTCCTTGTAGGAATCGAACGTCACCTCATACGTGGGAAGCTTATATTCCTCCACATTAAACCTCACGTATCCCATTCCTCTGTTCCTAACAGAGAACGCACCCGTGAGTCCCGCCTGCGGAAGGGTGAAATCGGCCGACGCCGTTCCATAGCTGTCGGTTGTCACCGTTTTCTTAGAAACCTCCTTGCCATTGGCGTCGAAGAGCGACAGTTCAAGTTGCTTGTCGGCCAATGGTGTCGTCTTCACGGCCTTGCCGTCGGTGAGATACGCAATGGCCGCCACACGCACCATCTGTCCGGGACGGTAGACAGCACGATCGGTGTATAGGCGAACGCTCTCCTCACGACTGTCGTTGTCGTAGAAACTGTAGTTGGTATGGACATCGATTTCCACGCCGGCCTTGTCGTTGTCGGTATAAGCGTATATCTTGTTTGGAGCACGTTTTTTGAACTTATGATACGCCTCGCCATTCTTATCGGTGGTGAGATGAACCGTTTGCTCCTTCTCGTTGTCATAATAGGTTTGCGTCTTCAGTCGCAGATGAGCCCCCGCGATGGCCTCACCGGTGGTGGCGTTGACCACCACAAACCGCTGCTGATTATCGGGAAGCCCCTGGCACATGACATAGACGTCGCTCACATGCAACAGGGCACGCTGCGCCTTCACGTTGCCATTGTCGGTGGTAGCCTCCATGACATACATGCCAACGGGCAGTCCCCCGATGATGAGCGAATCGGTGTTCTCCTTCCAGGCAGGCTGCCCCACATAGCGTTTCACCAGCGTCTGCACGGCTCCGGGAACGAGTTTCTTCTGCAACACCGCCCAGTCGGCCGGTTCGTTGGGATTGAGCGAGCAGTCGCCCTCAACGTTCACACGATAGATATTTACCGTGAGCGTATTGATGTTACGAATGAAATTGATGCGAACAAGGCGCTCCTGTTGGGGCAAGAAACTAACATCGCCAATATTGATGTTGAAAGAGGGCTGGCGCAATTCGCTCATGGCGTTGCGCAAGATGTTCATCCTGGGCCAATCGCCCCACTTGCTCAGGGCGTAGTTGATGTAGTTTACCTGGTCGTCGACCGTTACGTCCGAAGCGTTGGCGACAAACTGATAATGCTCGATGGCCAACTCGCCCGCCTCGCGCAAGTCGCCATAAACATGAAGAAGCGAGTCGACCGCCTGCAGGTTTTTCGACTTACGCACCTGCCACGTGTCGATAACCCCGTTTTGCTTGAGATCGAGAGTGGCGCAGATGCAAGCCGCCGCACGGTTGCCTTTGGCAGCATAATAATCGTGAAGCGTCTTGAAGGCGCGGGCCTCCATGCCCACCACATGCAGCAGGTCGTCGTAGAAGATCTTGCTGTCGACGCCCGACACCACCGCCGGCGCATACTCAGCACACTTGTGCTGGGCCAACATCTCCGGCTGCGCCATGGCCACCGCAAACCACTGTTTGCTCTTGGCTTGGCTCTCGTCCTTGCCATTGGCTCGCTGCTCATAGAGCTTTCCGAGCACGGTGGCATACACCGCCTTCATGGCAGGGTCCTTGGCCGCATCGACATTCTCCTCGATCCGCTCAATCTCCACCTCAGCCGAGTCGGGGGCAATCTGTGTCTGCGCAGCGGCTTTCCACAGTTGGGCCTTGAGCATCTGTCCGTAGTCGGCGCCCGCTTGGGCCTTGTCGATGATTTTGTCGAGCCATTCCATCTGGGTGCGGGGCAAGTCTTTCGAACGCGCCTCCATCACTTTCTTCCACAATACAGGGTATGTCTCCGCCATGACCATGACCGGCATGAGCATGACTATGATGATGCCAATTACCTTTTTCATATCTTCCCTATAATAGTACATTTGCAAAGATAACGAATTTAGCGTACTTTGTCAAATTGCTTGTTGATTATTATGAAAATTTTACGGCTCCTTACAACTTATTCTTTCTATTTAATGAATATTTGACATTCAATCCATGGTGGCACCCCCAGCCGTTTCATGCGTTGTCGAAGAATGCTCTCACGCCGTCCATAAAGCGCGACAACCGTTGTTCGGGACCGCTATAAGCCTGCGGACGCATGCGGCTCCACCACACCACCAATCGCTTTTTGGCTCTCGACATGGCCACGTAGAGCTTGCGGGCGTCCTCGGCCATGAGGTCGGGCTTGCCCTGATTGTAAAAGTTGGGAATGCGTCCGTCGACCACATCGAACACCACCACATTATTGAACTCCAACCCCTTGGCCTTGTGGATGGTCGACACGAAGACGCGGTCGTCGATGGCCGTCGAACTGCAAAGGTCGGCTTCCTTGAACGTGCTGAGCTCCATGACGTGATGGTCCAACTGTTCCTTGAGCGAAGGTTCACTCGCAGGGTCGATGATGTCGCCCGCCAAGAATCGGTACACATAGTCGATCTTGGGAACGTCCTTCCACCATCCTTTCTCCTTGAGCAAATCCGCCATGCGCTTCATCTCACCCACAAGGGCTGGCTCATCACCTTCGGGCAGGCGCTCGTAGAGCCTTTGGCGAGCCTCATCGTAGAACGATTGGTAGGCGCGGCGCAAGCGATCGACGCGCTGGCGAACGCTCGGCGAAGCCAGATAGGCGCGCTGGCCATCGAGCCATTCGCTGCCATGCGCATAACAATAGCCCACGAGCGACACGGTGGCGTTCACGTCGTCGTCGGCCAGATGCGAGTTCTCGCCCTCCAAATGGAGCTCTGCCAACAGATGTTTCAACTTATAAGCCTTGAGGTCGGGGCGCAACAGGCGCATGAGTTTCAGCGTGTCGAAGCACCGCGGGCATCGGCGCTGCCAATCGACCTCGGGCAGATAACGGCGCAAGTTGTAGTCCATGATGCGGTAATCGTACTCGGCGTTGTGGCCCATCAGGGCCACCTGCCCGTCGCCCACGAAGTCGAGAAACATGCGGAGGGCGTCGGCATGGGAATGGATCTGATGGTGTCGGCGCTCCTCGATGATGGGATTGGCAATGTCGCCCAGCATGGCGGGAATGGTGCGATCGGTCTCAATATACACGGAGAACTTGGCCACGCTCCTGCCCTGCCGTATCTTTTCGGCGGCAATCTGCACGATGTCGTCCTCAAAGACGTTGAGTCCGGTGGTCTCGGTGTCGAACACCACGATGTCGTCTCGCTCATAAAGGCTGAGGAATTCCTGCAGGTAGGTGTCATCGTTGGGGCGAAGAAAATCGGCTGGGCTGATGGCGAGATCCCTCATTTTGCGAAGCCAGCCTCGCGCTGAGGCCTCGCTCTCGCAGACACGCAGGCCAGTTAGGAGTTGCGACCAGGCGATGTGGTTGAGCTCGTTCGACAAAACGCTCAGGTGGGCCAACAACCATTTCACCTGCGGCAAGGCGAAGATGTCGGTTCCCGACACCTTGAAATGGCTCACGTCCAAGGCGGTGAGCGTCTCGCTCAACTGGTCGGCGTCCTTGTTGGAGTTGACCACAACAGCTGTGGTCTCACGGTCGGGCGCCTGCTGCGCCAGCGTTTTCACATAGCGGGCCACATCCTGCAGCTCGTCGTCGATGTCGCGACTGTCGCGTATCTGCATGTCGCCCGGCTGGGCCTTATCATCGTTGTCGGGTCGGGGCAATAGGTCGGGGTCGGCAGCCAACTGATCGGCTGCAAACCGATTGAGCATGTCGACGAGATACTTGGGTGAGCGATGGTTGACATGGAGATGATGAACCGATCCCTTACATTGCCGCTTGATGGCCTCAAGTGTGGCCAACTTAGCTCCCATGAACGAGAAGATGGCTTGTTGCTCATCGCCCAGGAACATGAGGGTATGGGCCTGCGAGGGGGCGGTATCGGCACCATTTCCCGCCCACAACGCGTCGATGATGGCGAGCTGCAGGCGGTTGAGGTCTTGCACCTCGTCGACCTGGATCCAAGGATAGCGCTTGCAGGGGGTGCCGCCGCGAAGTGTGGCGTAGGTCTTGATGAGCAAATCCTCGAAGTCGAGCAAGTTGTATTGTTGCTTGTAAGCCGTGTAGGCGTGGGCGTATTTCATCTTGAACAAGGTGCGGTCGGCCACCTGCCGAAGGCCGGCATCGAAGGCCGCCGAGCGCGCCACGTCGACATAATAATCGTTGTGTTCGTAGATGTCCACCATTTGGTCGGCCGTAAACTCCTTGCCCACGGCCCGACAAAGGGCGCGCATCACCTGCACATCGGTGGGTGTGGCGCAGTCGGGGTGTTGCCGCAACTCGCGTGGCAGGCCCATCTTTATCTCCTCCATGAGATGGGAGAAGAACATAATCTCGCTATAGGCGCGCCTTCGGTTGAAATTGGCCTGCACCTTACCCTCGTCCTCCTGCAAGTAATTGGCGAGGATGCTCACCACGGTGTCCTCGTCGATGATGGCGCTCTCTGCCGGCACCACACGGTTCTCGAAGAGGAAATGGGAGCAGAAGCGGTGCACGTTGCCCACAAAGATCTGCTCGATTCCTGCGTCGTCGATGTTCAGCTGTATGCGTTCGCGCATGCCGCGGGCGGCTCGGTTGGTGAAGGTGAGGCAGAGCATGGCGTCGTAGTCCATGCCCTGGGCATGGGCGTGGCGCACGCGCTCGGCCAGTATCTGGGTCTTGCCACATCCCGGAGGGGCCAAAACGAGATGCCGTCCTCCCACCATTTCGATGACCTTCTGTTGGCTCTCGTCGGGTTGCCAGGTGTGTTGCGTAGTGTGGTTCATGTGCTTGGGGTTTACTGAATGGGGCCCATCATCGCATGGGCTGTTTATAAAAAGAAGGCAGGCGGACAATCATGGCAACACCATGGCTGTCCGCCTGCTCGTATGAAGACGGCTGCTTACTTCTGCTTCAGGATGATTCCACCCTTGGCTTGCAGCGTTACCTTGGCCTTTCCGTCCTTGCCCACCTTAAGTGTGCGCAACTCGGGGTCGGGCCAACGCTGGCCTTTCTTCAGTTTGGCGTCCACATAGTAGTCGACCGTCTGGCCTGCCAGCATGGGCAGGTTGAGGGTCAGCGTCATCGGATTGTCGGTTCCGTTGATGCCGCCCACCAGCCATTTGTCGGCATGGCGGCGTGCCACAACGGCGTACTTCGTGGGATAACCGTCGACAAAACGTGTCTCCTCCCATGTGGTGGGAAGCTCCTTGAGGAACGCCTTCTCCAACTCGGGCAACTCGTCGACCACGTTGGGGGTAACCTCCACGCAGTTGACCGAGCACTGGTTGGTGATGGCGGTGGCCATCTCGAAGATGTCGGACGTGAAGCGTTGGTGGCGACTCTTGTTGTCCTTGCTGAGCATGCGGTTCATGATAACGCCACCCCAGTCGAAGCTGCCCACGGCATTGCGTCCGAAGGGATGCATGGCCATGTCGTAGCCCTCGCGACGAGCGGCCTCCTCGGTGAAGAACACATTCTCGGAAGCCAGAGCGGCCTCAGAGCCCACGTAGTTGGGATAGAGTCGCTCCCAGCCGCGCGGCAATGTGCAACCGTGGAAGATTACCTGCAGGCCGTAGTCGTTGGCGTCGCTGAGGATGTCCTCATAGAGCTGCATGGTGTGCTGCTTGTCGCCAGCGAAGAAATCGACCTTGATGCCCTTCACACCAATCTTCTGCATCCACGCCATGGCTTTCTTGCGGGCGATAGGACGGTTCATGATGTTGAGCGGGCCCTGCGGGGCGTTGTTCTCAAAGCCGTTGGAGTTGAACCACAGCATGAGGCTCACTCCCTTGCCTTGGGCGTAACGACTGAGCTTCTCCATGCGCTCGTAGCCGATGTTGGTGTCCCACCAGTTGTCGACAAGCACATATTCGTACCCCATCTTGGCCGCCAGGTCGATAAACTGCACCTGATCGTCGTAGTTGATGCTGCCATCTTGCCAGATGAGCCAGCTCCAGGTGTAGCGACCGGCCTTGTAGTCGGTGGTGGGCTCATAGAGCGGATCAACCACGTCGTAGGGGATGGTGGTCTCAACGATGGGCTTCAACGTCTGTCCGACGGTGATGGTGCGCCATGGCGTTGAGCCGGGCAGGCTGATGCCAGGGTAGGCTGCGCCCCATCCGTTGTTCTCACCCTCCTGCGGATAGGCGATGGTATAGCCCTCGCCAGCCTTGTACTCGGAGAGGCGCGAGCCACAATAGTCGCCTGTCACACCGGTCTCCGACACCAACGCCCATGCCTCGCCTTCGGCCAACGCCTGCTTTTTGGCGGCGCCACCAATGTGGAAGAGGCAGGGGAACGTGTAACCCACGCCATACTGCGACGGTTGGGTCATGGGTGCGTCGGACGTAAACACCTCCTCGTAACTGGGTTTGGTGGTTTCCCAACCCGTCATGGGCTGTATCTGCGGGGAGATGAACGTGGTGGTCGACTCAGGGAAATTGAACGATGACACTTCCTCGTAGACCATGGCTTGCTTGGGGTTGTTGCTCTTTGGGCGCGGCAGGGTGTAGCGATAAGCCACATCGTTGTCCGACACGTTGAGCGTAACCACCATCTGCAACTTCTTTTCGTTGGCGAACGTCAGCACGGCTTGGTTGGCCACATAATGGGCCTCCGATGCCTTGGTGCGCGTCATGGTGTAACGTTTGTCCACCTGAGCTTGCTTGGCGTCGGTCAGCGTCAGACCCTTCGTGAAATCGCCCATGTTGGTGCGCAGGCCGAGGCGCGAGGTGCGCAGGATGGTCTGGCCAGCATAGGTCACGGTGTAGTTGGCGCGACCGCCGTCGTCGTTGACGGTCACAACGAGCTTGCCATCAGGCGAGCTAACCTTGCTCTCTTTGGCTGCCATAGGCAACGCGGCGAGCAGGGCCAACGTTGAAAGCATCAAGGTTCTTTTCATTATAAATATGTGATGTGTTGGTTAAAAAGCAAACAAGTGCTTACAGGTTGTCCTTCTCGATATCCTTGAAGTAGCGGTAGGTGCCCACCTTCAGCTCCTCGGTAGCGGCCTCGTCGGCCACGATAACGCTATGGGCGTGCTGCTGCAGGGCCGAGATGGTCCAAGCCTGTGTGACGGGGCCCTCGACAGCTGCCTGCAGGGCGCGCGACTTATGGTGTCCATTGCACAGGATCATCACCTCTTGGGCCGCCATAACGGTTCCCACACCAACGGTCAGGGCGTGCTTAGGCACCTTGTTGACATCGTTGTCGAAGAAACGAGAGTTGGCGATGATGGTGTCGGTGGTCAGCGTCTTCACGCGGGTGCGGCTGGTGAGGCTTGAGAAAGGCTCATTGAAGGCGATGTGACCGTCGGGGCCGATGCCACCGATGAAGAGGTGGATGCCGCCCACTGCCTTGATCTTCTCCTCATAGCGAGCGCACTCGGCCTCCAAATCCTCGGCGTTGCCGTTGAGGATGTTCACGTTCTCACGGGGAATGTCGATATGGTCGAAGAGGTTGCGAGCCATGAAGCTATGGTAGCTCTCGGGGTGGCTCTCGGGCAGACCTACATACTCATCCATGTTGAAGGTGATGACGTTGCGGAAGCTAACGCGACCCTCCTTATTGGCTTTCACCAAAGCGGCGTACATGCCCTCGGGCGAGCTGCCTGTGGGCAAACCGAGCACGAAAGGACGCTCGGCTGTGGGTTGAAACTGGTTGATACGCTCCACTACATGGTTGGCTGCCCACTGTGAGAGGCGGGCGTAATCCTGTTCAATAATTAGTCTCATAATCTGATTGGTTTAAATTAAGATTGATTGCAATATGCAAAAGTAGTAATTTTCTTTGGAAAAGCCTCACTATTCGGAAGAAAAATGCCACCCTTCTTCTTGCAGCCACCTCATGAGGCAAGTCTCCTTCTTTTACCAATAATCACAACAAATGCGCTCACGAGAAGGCCGTTAAAATCAGCGAGCGGATGTTTGGCCGCAAATACGCGATTCTCAGACGTTTTTCGTAACAACCTAACATCCAACGAGTTATCCACGCAAGTCTTTTCCAATCTCTCCACATCCCACTTTCCGCACCACAAAACATGCCTAAACGAGGCGCGAAACATGCCTAAACGCAGCTCAATACATGCCTAAACGAGGCACGAAACATGCCAAAAGGCAGTTCGGTTAGGCATCTTTCGCAACAGCTGCTCTCACACTAGCCGTCGGCAAAGGGCAGAAACGCCAATTCCAAAGCGCTTTTTCGCGTTTTCCGCTTCTATTTCACCCACCTGCCAAGTATATAGATTGGATAAATAATGATTGACATTTACAGCTCCATAAGCACCGTTATGCAGCCATTTTTGCATGCGCACATTACTTAATAAATGATAAAACGCGGCGTGCTAAATAGGTTTTCTCCTGCAAAATGCTTATTTTTGCAAAATATTGTGCTTAGATATGAAGAAACGTAGGCTTATCTCCTTTTTCCTGTTTCTGCTGTTGGCCCTGACGCTTCAGGCGGCCAACAAGCGGTTCACACTCGTCATCGACGCTGGCCATGGCGGCAAAGACCATGGAGCTCCTGGCGCCATCTCGGAGGAGAAGAACCTTACGCTGAAGTATGCGCTGGCCTTTGGACGACTCGTGGAAGCCAAATGCCCCGACGTGGAGGTCATCTACACCCGCACCACCGACACATACCTCACCCTGCACGAGAGGGCCGAGATAGCTAATCGCAACAACGCCGACCTCTTTATATCTATCCACATCAACGCCCTTGACGGCATACACACGGCACGTGGATTCCAAAGCTACACGCTCGGACGTGGCGAGACAACGGGCGACAAGGGCCTGAAAATGAACGCCGACGTAGCCAAGCGCGAGAACTCGGTGATCTTCCTGGAGAGCAATTACAAGACGGTGTATGCCAACCTCAACGGCAACGCACCCGAGCTCGACATCATGGGCGAGATCATCGCCGACCAAAACCGTGAGCGAAGCGTGTATCTCTCACGACTCATGCAGCAGGAGGTGTGCAAGGCCACGGGGCGACAGAACGGCGGTTCGCACCAAAACAACCTGGCGGTGCTCCGACTGACAAAGATGCCGGCCATCCTGTTGGAACTGGGGTTCATATCGACACCCGACGAGGAGAACTACATGAACACGGAGGATGGACACACCAAGTATCCCATGGGATTCTATAACGCATTCATCCGATACAAGGAGAAATACGACAACTCGATCGATGTGCCCTATCGCGTAGGGGCCGAGGGCCGTCGAACACCACCCGCTGAGCCCATCAGGGCGCCCGAGCCCGAGGCAAAGCCCGCAGAGAAGAAGGAGCAGGCGGCACCTCGACAGAAGGCGGCAACCACACGCAAGGAAGCGCCTGCAGCTCCCCCCAAGGCGGCAAACGAGGATCGGCCGGTGTTCAAGATTCAGATTCTCGTGAGCAACGGGGTGCTCAAGGCCGGCGACCGTCAGTTCAAGGGCCTTACGGGTTGCGACTTCTACGAGGAAGGCAACTACAAGAAGTACACCTACGGAGCAAGCAACGACTACAACGAGATCTACCGTCTGCGAAAGCAGATACTGGATAAGTTCCCCGAAGCGTTCATCATCGCCTTTAAGAACGGCAAGAAAATGAATGTGAACGAGGGCATTCGCGAATTTAAGAAAAACAGACAGGCAGGCAGATAACCTGCCCCCATTGAAACCCAACACGCACGATTATGAAGTCATTCACCAAGGAAATCAAGATTGCCCTCGTGGCAGTCACTGGCATCATCCTATTGTTCTTCGGACTCAACTTCCTGAAAGGCATGTCCATCTTCTCGAATGATGACACCTATTATATAAAGTTTAAGGATATCAGCGGGCTCTCCGCATCCAACCCCATCTACGCCGACGGCTATCAGGTGGGAGTGGTAAAGGACATCAGCTACGACTACGATGGCAACAATGGCGTGGTGGTGCGCTTCAGCGTGAACAACAGCCTGCGCATCCCCAAGGGCTCATCGGCCGAAATCATCAGCGACCTCATGGGCAATGTGAAGATGAACCTGCTGCTCGCCAACAACCCCAGGGAGCGCGTCATGCCAGGCGATACGCTGACCGGCGCCATCAACAATGGAATGATGGGTAAGGTGGCCGCCCTCGTGCCCACCATCGAGAAGATGCTGCCAAAGATGGATAGCATCCTCACCAGCGTCAACGCGCTCATGGCCGACCCGGCTTTGGCGCAGTCGCTCCACAATGTGCGCGACATCACGCAGAACCTCACAACCACCACACGCGACCTCAACACGCTCATGGCAACGGTCAACGGCCGCATGCCGGGCATCATGAACAAGGCCGACGCTGCACTCGCCAAGGCGGGCACCACGCTCGACAACACCTCGACGCTGACCGCAAACCTCGCGGCTGTGGATGTGGCGGGTACCATGCAGCAGGTGAACAACACGCTGGCCAACGTGCAGCAAATCACCGAAAAGCTCAACAGCAAGCAGGGAACACTCGGACTGCTCATGAACGACCCGGCGCTCTACAACAACCTCAACGCTACCATGATAAGCGCCGACTCGTTGCTCACCAACCTCAAGGCGCACCCCAAGCGCTACGTACACTTCTCGCTGTTTGGCAAAAAGGACAAATAGGAGAAAACAACGCAAGGACATCCGTGGGACAAACAAAATCGAAAAAAAATATGAAGAGGATGTTTCACGGATGCCCATGCGCGTCATAACTCGGTCATAAAGGGATGATTAGGAAACGAAAATAATTGTTTCACGAAAACCCGAAGAATAGCCAAACAATCTCATATTGAACTAATAATCAGTAAGTTAAACCACAAAGCGCACCCCACTCCACCACTTTTCGGACAAAAACGCTTAACTATCGGATAAATAGGGAGTTACGCAACGAATAACCAAAAATCAAAAAACAAGACATTTGGAAATTCGGAAAATCTTTATTAAATTTGCATTCCCTTAAAAGAGCGGAAACGTCTACTGAGGTAACAATTCACAATAATCTGTCCACATGAAGCCAAGTTCTGATGCTCGTTGGGACCAATCGCTTGCGCTCATACGCAAGAACGTCACCGAGCAAATATACAATACATGGTTCAAGCCTATCGTCTTCGAGCAGTTTGATGAAGCTCAGAAGATGATACTCGTACAGGTACCCAGCCCCTTTGTGTACGAGTACCTGGAGGAGAACTTTGTCGACTTGCTGAGCAAGGTGCTGCACCGATGCTTCGGACAGGGCATCGGACTGAAGTATCGTGTGGTGACCGACAAGGAGCACAACCTCTCACAAGACATTGAGGCTGACCCGACCGACGTCGAACAGCAGCAGAAGCCACGGACAAAAGGTAACCAAAGCCCATCGATACTCGATGCGGCACAGCCTCAGCAGATCGATTCGCAACTGAATCCGCACCTTACTTTCAACAATTATATTGAGGGAGACAGCAACAAACTGCCGCGCTCCGTAGGCATGTCCATTGCCGAACACCCCAACACCATGCAGTTCAACCCTATGTTCATCTATGGACCGTCGGGTTGCGGAAAGACGCATCTCATCAACGCCATTGGCGTAAAGACCACACAAATCTATCCGCAGAAGCGCGTGCTATACGTTAGCGCGCGTCTCTTCCAGGTGCAATACACCAACGCGGTGCTGCAAAACGCGGTAAACGACTTCATCGCTTTCTACCAAACCATCGACATGCTCATCGTAGATGACATACAGGAATGGGTGAGCGCAACAAAGACCCAGGAGACGTTCTTCCACATTTTCAACCACCTTTTCAGAAACGGAAAGCGTATCATCCTCGCAAGCGACCGACCTCCTGTGGACCTCAAGGGCATGCCCGACCGTTTGCTCACGCGCTTCTCGTGTGGTCTCATCGCCGAATTGGAGAAACCTAACACGCAGCTTTGCATCGATATCCTGGAAAATAAGATACGACGCGACGGACTGCGCATACCGCGCGACGTCATCCAGCTCATCTCTGAGACAGCCAATGGCAGCGTGCGCGACCTGCAAGGGGTCATCAACTCGCTCATGGCCTACTCCATTGTTTACAACAGCGAGATCGACATGCGACTGGCCGAACGCGTCATCAAGAGAGCGGTTAAGATCGACGACCATCCGCTTACCATCGACGACATACTCGATAAGGTGTGCAGCCATTACAACGTAACGCCCGAACAGGTCAACTCCAAGAGCCGAAAGCGCGACTATGTGCTGGCTCGTCAGGTGTCGATGTACCTGGCTCAGAAATACACGAAGATGCCTGCCAGCCGCATCGGAAAGCTCGTTGGCAACCGCGACCACTCCACCGTGATACACAGTTGCACACAAGTGGAGAAACGCCTGGTAACCGACAAGATGTTCTCGGCTGAGGTGTCGAGCATCGAAAACTCCTTCAAACTGAAAGGATAAGGCTTTCAACAAACAATTGCAAGCCGGCAATTCCAAGGGAAGAAGACTAACGCCGAACCAACGCAAAAGCGTTATCCGCATAAAAACACGCACGTTCCAGCACACAAGTGCAAAGAGAACAATCATGCAAAAGCAAAGAATCCAGCGTTCCACCATCGTGAAACACTGGATTCTTCGTATGCAACAATTTAACCCTAACGGTCATTAGATTATGTTTTTTGTTCGTGTTTGTTTCGAGATGGATGCGTTAGGGGCTTTGGGGGCATAGCGAACCAAGGCAAAACACAAACGGAACTAAAATGCAGAAAGAAACGCTTACAAGCGTTGAAAAGATGCCATAACACCCTTGAAGCATTCCTATTTCGGTCTAACGACAGATTTATGGGGCAAGGATGGGTAAAGCCACAAGGGGAGGTCATCGAGTCCTCATCCATCAACAACGGAACGATGCGGCTCCAATAAGCAAGTTGTTGTCCTGAAAAAAATCACAAATGAAGGATGAATAGGCTATTCATCATCCTCCAATAGCAAAGGAACGGCTTATTTTTGTTAATCTTTGTAATTAACGTGAAAATATGAATTATAAAGTGTACTTTTGCCAACGACAACTAAATAACTGTTTAGAAACAACTCTATCTATCAAAAATCGAAGACATGAAAGTAAGAACTATTGCTCTGTCCACGCTGCTTCTGAGCAGCCTGGGCGCATCAGCGCAGGTAACGGTCGACGTGGATGCCGCGCAGAAAGGCAAGGCGGTCTCTCCCATGCTGTATGGTATCTTCTATGAAGACATCAACCATGCCGCCGACGGAGGTCTCTACGCCGAGCTCGTTCGCAACCGCAGCTTTGAAGACAACGACAAGGCCCCCGAGCATTGGAAGGCCAAAGGAAACGCCTCTTTGCAGCTTATCAGCAAAGGATTGCTTAACAAGGTGCAAGGAAAAGCGCTCGAAGTGACATTCAACGGCGACGGTGACGGTTTCAACAACGAAGGCTATTGGGGCATTCCTGCTGTGCAAGGACGCACCTATAAGTTGTCGTTCTGGGCCAAGGGAAAGCTCAAAGGCAAACTGAAGGCTTACCTGAGCTGCGGTTGTGGAACCAAGGTGTTCGCCTCAACCGAGTTTGAAGGCAAGCAATTTAGCAACAAATGGACCAAATACGAGGCCACTCTGACCAGCAAAACCAACCATCCTAAGGCTTTGTTGTGGTTTGCTGCCACTGGCAAAGGCAAGCTCGCGTTCGACGTGGTGAGCCTTATGCCACCTACATTCAATAACCGCGAGAACGGCATGCGCCCCGAATTGGCGTCGATGCTGTACGACCTCCGCCCCAAATTCTTCCGCTTCCCTGGTGGTTGCTTTGTGGAAGGACAGCAAAGTCCCGACAACGCCTTCCGTTGGGAGCGCACCATAGGTCCCATCGAAGAGCGCCCAGGCCACTGGAACGTGAACTGGGGCTATCGCACAACCGATGGCATCGGTTTCCACGAATACCTGCAACTGGCCGAGGACCTCGGATCTAAGCCGCTCTATGTGGTGAACGTAGGCATCTGGCATGGTGGCTTCACACCCGTCGATTCCATCCAGCCTTGGATCGACGAGACGCTCAACGCATTGGAGTATGCCAACGGTCCTGTGACCTCAAAGTATGGTGCGCTGCGCGCAAAGAACGGACATCCCGCTCCGTTCAACATCGAATATCTGGAGATTGGCAACGAGAACAACCAGCCTAACCCCCGCGAGCAAAGCGACAACTATTACAAGCGCTTCCAGCTCTTCCGCGACGCCGTGCTGGCCAAATACCCCAACATGCACATCATAGGCAACGTGGCCTCATGGGGAACCGACGAGCCCACATGGGATTCTGACGAGAAGGTGGAGCTCCTCGACGAGCACTATTACCGCACCCCGAACTGGTTTGCCGACAATTTCCGCAAATACGACACCTACAACCGTCAGGGGCCAGACATCTATGTGGGTGAGTACGCCGTGACACAAGGCTTCGGAAACGTTGGAAACCTCAACGCCGCCTTGGGCGAAGCCGTATATATGATGGGTATGGAGAACAACTCCGACATCGTGAAGATGGCAAGTTACGCACCTATCTTCGCCAACGTCAATGAGACGAGATGGCGTCCCGACATGATTCAGTTCAACGCAACGCACGCATTGGGCACACCTTCCTACTACGTGCAGCGCATGATGGCCAACAACGTGGGAACACGTATCATGGCCGTTACGCAGAACAACCCCTATAAGGTGAACCCCGACGACATCAAGGTAAAACCAGCAACCTGCGCCGTAGGTGTAGGCACATGGGGAACCAACGCCAGCTTCGAGGAGAAGGCACTCACCCTGGAGGAAGGCGCCACAAGCCAACCGGTGGCCAAGGCCGAGGTGAAAGGCACATGGAAGAAGGAAGGCAACGTCGTGAAACAGACCTCTTGGGAGGAAGGAACGGTGCTGCTCAACAACAAACTGTTCACCTCCGACGAGTACACATACAAGGTTCGTGCCCGCAAGGACAAGGGCCACGAAGGCTTCCTCATTGTATTCAACTATGTGGATGAGGACAACTATTGCTGGTTGAACCTTGGCGGATGGGGCAACGGACAACACGCCATCGAGCAGGTCATCGACGGCAGCAAGGCACAGATTGCCATGACTCCCGGCCGTGTGGAGGAAGGTCGCTGGTATGACGTGGAGCTCCACGTCAAAGGCGATAGCGTCTACACAAGCATCGACGGCAAGCAGATCTTCGCCGCCAAGTTGAAGCCCAGCACCTTTGCCAACTTCTTCTCAAGCGCCACATACGACGAAGCCTCAGGCGAGTATATCGTGAAACTGGTGAACACCAGCACCGAAGCCACCACCGCACGCATCAACCTGAAGAACCACAAGAGCTCGAAGGGTCGCGTGATACGCCTCACTGGCGAGAAGGGCACATCCGAGAACACCATCGAGCAGCTCACCAACGTCGTTCCGACCGAGGAGCAAGTGAGTCCCGACGCTGACGGTGTGACACTCAACATCCCCGCCAACTCGCTCAACATTGTTCGCATCAAATAAGCATCATGGTTAAATAACCGCAAAGGGGCGTGCCACGAATTGTGACACGCCCCTTACTATTTTCATTCCTTTTGTGGCGTCGGTCCATTGTCGTTAGGCGGAAACCGCTTTCATGCTACGCTTCCATTTGAGGTAGCCAAATACCGCAATGATAACGTATAGGCCATAAAGCGAAGCCTTGAAAGGAATATCCTTGTAGAAATAAAGCACGCAAGTAACCACATCCACCACAATCCAAATGAGCCATTGCTCGAGGTATTTGCGCGCCAAAGCCCACACACCCACAAAGCTGAGGGCTGTGGTGAAGGCATCGGCCACGGGAACTGTGGAGCCCACCAACGTGAGCCAATACCACAAGATGGCCCAAATGGCCAACGTGGCCACCGCCCACGGCAACATCAAACTCTTCTTGAAGTGGGTAACCGGAAGCGCTTCCTTAGGCGCTTGGTTGCGTTTCTTGCCAAACTTCCACACCCACACACCATAAACGGTCATGGCAATGTAATAGAACTCCATGCCACAATCGGCATAGAGTCCCTTTTGGTAATAGAGCACAATGTCCATAACCTGCATCACAAAGCCTACGAGCCAAAGCCACAGGCTGGCCTTATACTCCAAAAGAATGTAGGCCAGTCCGAGGATGGTGGTGGTGATGTCGAGCCAATGGGCAACGAAATAGTCTTGCATTAGAATCGCAACGTAACGTTACCCATCATGGTAAAGCCTGCCATAGGCACAAAACCGATCTGGTAATAACGGGGATCGTCGTCCTTGTCGGTGGCCTTCTGATATGCAGAATATACCCAACCGCTTGCGGCATAATGGCGATCGAAGAGATTGTTCATGCTGAGGCCGAACACCACCTCCTTCATCACCTTCTTCATAGGCAAGGTATAGCTCAGGTTGAGGTCGCTCTGCGAGAAGCAGGGAAGCGAGCGCTGCTTGTTCTCACTGTTGTCAAGATACTGGCGGCTTACGAAATTGGTGTGCCAAACAGCCTCGAACCCACGATAGTGGAAATTGGCGAAGCCATTGAGGATCACCGACGGTGAGAAGGCCAGGGTCGACTTGTCGTAATGGATGGTGCGATAGTGCGAAGCTGCACCCCAATCATCCACATACTCGGTGAAGTCCTTGATACGGTTCTGCGAAACGGCTGCATTACCGGCCACGGTCAACCAAGAAAGCGGGCTCCAGTCGGCCGTAATCTCGGCACCCATGCGATAGCTCTTGTCGATATTGGTGGTGAGGTTCTCGCCAATATCGCTCTGCTGACCGGTCTGCACCAGCTGGTCCTTGTAATCCATGTAGTAGAGGTTCACGCCGGCATGCCAGTTGCCACCATTGTACTCATAGCCCAGCTCGGTATCGGTGAGGTGCTCGGACTTGGGAGCGGGATAGGAGCCGTTGTCGGTGAAGTTGTTGCGCTCGGGCTCACGACCGGCATAGGCCACAGAGATATAGGCGCGATGACCACCCAAGTGGAAAACGAATCCGGCCTTGGGGTTGAAGAAGTTGTAGTCCTCGTGAATGTCGAGGGCGTGGTTATAGTAAGTGCCATCGGCATTCTTGTAGAACTTGTCGTTAACACCCGTTGTCTTATAGTGCACATGGCGATACTGCAAGTCGAGGAACGCATCCCACCAAGAGGTGAGGTGCTCGGTGGCCTTCACGAAAGCCGAGTAGTCGAACTTATGAGCGTCGGAATCGTAGTATTGGTTGGAGGCATAGGGCTTCAGGATGTTGGCGATTGCCACTCCTGTAGGCACAACATCCACGTAGCCAAAGTGGTTGCCGCGGAACTGTTGCAGGTTCACGCCTCCCACAATGTCCCAAAGCTCGTCCTTGTAGTTGACGTTGTACACCACACCATAGGTGTGCTGCGTGAGGCCTTTGCGACGGATGAAGTCGTGGCGCTCCACAAAGTTGCCATTGGCGTCGTTGGCGTACATGCCAAACTTGGCGAACTTGTTGTTGTAACGGAACTCCTTGTAATAGCCATAGCCGTAGGTGTAATGCAGAGCGGCGTTGTGGGTCCAATGGGTCGAAGGCTGCCACGTGAAGCTCAGGATGTTATGGTCCTGGGTAAAGTTATCGGTGGTCTTGTTCCAATAGGAACCGTCGGCCAACTTATAGCGGAAGGTCTGGAAGTTGCCGGCTTCGTCCTGTGGGAACATCCAATTGTCCTCATCGAACACCATTCCCTCATACAACGAGTTGAAACGGCCCAAGCCATGCTCGTACATATCCTTATAAGTGCCAATGCCTTGGTCCATGAGCGAGGCATCGTCGTTGCCAGCTGTTACGCCGCTCCACGCCTGACCCGTGTGCTCGTAGTTGCCAATGTTCTTATAACGAATCTGGAAATTGTCGCCCAACCATGTCAAGCCACCGTAGAACGAACCGCTGTTGCCATCCGTGCCATGCACGAATCCGTCGGTTCCAGTGTGATGGAAGGCACCATCGAAGATGAGGTGGTTGAAGAGCAGGCCTGTAGAGAAGTTGAGACCTGTGTTATAAGTGTTGTAGGTTCCATACGAACCTGTCAACTCCAACGTCGGCTTGAGACTTGGAGCGGCCGTAGCCAATGAGATGGTTCCGCCAAAGGCACCGTCGCCATTGGTAGATGTTCCAATACCGCGCTGTATCTGAGCCGAGCCAAGAAGCGAACCGTAAGAGTTCATGTTGGCCCAGAATACCGTTTGATCCTCAGGCGAATTGAGCGCCACACCATCGAGCGTTACGTTAATGCGGCTACCCGCAGCGCCACGAACGCGCATGTAGACTGTACCCGTTCCAAGGCCATTCTCGCCCCACGCCAGCACACCAGGGGTGTTGGCAAAGAGGAATGGCAACTCGCGACCTGTCTTGCTAAATGTGTTAAGTTCCTTTTTTCCAATGTTTGCCACTGCAAACGGTGCATCGTGCTGTGCACGCACTCCTTTGACAACCACCTCTTGCAGGGTGGCTTGCTTCAGCGAGTCGCTAACCGACTGTGCTTGAGCCTGTGCGGGAATCGCTCTTACCAAGGCCAAAACCAGCGGTGTTCCACTAATCAAATGTTTCATTGATACAATGAATTTTAAAATAATAATAATATGAAAGGGAAATCCTTTTACCTACGCCGGCATTATCCGGATCAGGTTCATGGGTATGTTCTCAGCACCAGCCAATCGACTGGGCACCCCTTTAGATGGCTGTCTGCCATCCGCATGCAAAATTACGATGATTTCGGCAGACAACCAAACGAAAACAAAGGTTTAACGCTACCAACACCCAACTGGACCAAAACGACGACAAAACAAAACATCCGCAAGTGGCTGACGGGAGATAGCGATAGATCTTGCGACTCAACAGAAGAAACTTCCATCATCAAACGACAAGCATATCAGGGAAAGAAAAACCGCAACTACCTATACACCCATCTACACTATTTTTCCCAAGCACACTTGCCCTTGGTCGCATATACGCGATTCTCAGCATTTTATGCAATCCATTGAAGATCAACACTTTATCACCAAAACTATAAAATCAACCATCCACTCTCCACATCAAATGCCACAAAACATGCCTAATCGAGGTGCGGAACATGCCCAATCGTACTGCGAAAGACCCCCGATCGACTCTCGAAACATGGTCGATCGCAACTCGATACATGCCTAACCGCAACCACATGGCTCGTTTTTGGCCTTTCGATTCCACAAAAACGCATATTTCGTTCTCTATTTCAAGCAAAATCCCGACACAACTTTCTAACCAAAAAACCTGACAATAATCATGGGCAAACACCCCACCCTACTCGTGGCCCAACGGTCCTTCCACAAACCCATCGCATGCCACCACCATCAGGGAACAACCGTCCGCAAACAACAAGCATAGGCCATTGTTGCCGCAATAAACTGAAACGAAGCGGCCGCGCCACCCTTGTCGGACGACAAGCGAGGCGCGGCCTATCATTAGTTTCCTGCTAACGCAAGAAACTTACCAATCAATCTGTTAGCAAGACTTGCAGGGAGCCCACGGCTTCAACTCCTTGAAGAAGTCGTGACCCTTGTCGTCCACCAGGATGAAAGCGGGGAAGTTCTTCACCGTAATCTTCCAAATGGCCTCCATGCCGAGCTCAGGATACTCCACGCAATCGATGCTTGTGATGCACTCCTGCGAAAGAACGGCAGCAATGCCACCAATGGTTCCAAGGTAGAAACCGCCGTGCTTCTGGCAAGCGTCGGTAACCACCTGGGTGCGGTTACCCTTGGCAATCATCACCAACGAGCCACCATGATCCTGGAACTCATCCACATAGGGATCCATACGGTTGGCCGTTGTTGGGCCCATAGAACCGCAAGGATAGCCCTCCGGAGTCTTTGCCGGACCAGCGTAGAGGATGGGATGATCCTTGAAATACTGAGGCAGATCCTCGCCAGCGTCGAGACGAGCCTTCAGCTTGGCGTGTGCAATGTCGCGGGCCACAATGATGGTGCCATTGAGGCTCACGCGAGTAGAAACGGGATACTTAGTCAGCTCAGCGCGCACAGCGTCGATGCCCTTGTCGAGGTCGATAACGATGCCCTCGCTACCTTCGCCTGCCTTGCGATACTCCTCAGGGATAAGTTCGCTGGGGTTGGCATCCATCTTCTCCAACCAAACACCATCCTTGTTGATGATACCCTTGATGTTACGATCGGCCGAGCAACTCACGCCGAGGCCGATGGGGCAGCTTGCGCCGTGGCGAGGCAAGCGGATGACGCGGATGTCGTGGGCCAGATACTTGCCGCCAAACTGTGCGCCGAGGCCAATCTTGTGAGCCTCCTCAAGCAGTTTTGCCTCAAGGTCGATGTCGCGGAAGGCGCGACCCGTCTCGTCGCCCGTGGTGGGCAGGTTGTCGTAATACTTGATGGAACCCAACTTCACGGTGAGCAGGTTCTTCTCGGCCGATGTGCCACCAATGACGAAGCAGATGTGATAAGGAGGACAAGCTGCCGTTCCCAGGCTCTTGATCTTCTCCACCAGGAAGGGAAGCAGCGTGCCCTCGTTCTGGATGGTGGCCTTGGTCATGGGGTAGAAATAGGTCTTGTTGGCAGAACCGCCACCCTTGGCCACCATGATGAAGCGATACTCATCGCCCTCCTCGGCCTCAATGTCGATCTGTGCGGGCAGGTTGCACTTGGTGTTCACCTCTTCATACATGGTGAGCGGTGCGTTCTGCGAATAGCGCAAGTTGTCCTGCGTATAGGTGTTGTACACTCCGAGCGAGAGAGCCTCTGCGTCGTCGAAGCCCGTCCAGATCTGCTGGCCCTTCTCACCATGGATGATGGCTGTGCCGGTGTCCTGGCAGAAAGGCAACACGCCCTTGGCTGCCGAGTCGGCGTTGCGAAGGAACTGCAGAGCCACATACTTGTCGTTCTCAGAAGCCTCAGGGTCGGTGAGAATCTTAGCCACCTGCTCATTGTGCTTGCGGCGAAGCATAAACTCGCAGTCGTGGAATGCCTGTTGGGCCAGCAAAGTCAAGGCCTCGCGAGATACCTTGACAATGGTCTTGCCCTCAAACTCAGCTGTGCTGACACCCTCTTTGGTCAGCAAACGATACTCAGTGTCGTCCTTGCCCTTCTGGAACATAGGAGCATACTTAAAATCTACTGGTTTAGCCATAGTCGATTTAAATAGTTATTGTGTGTAATGTTTTGTTTGCGTGGGGTTCACAAACCGTTCCCAACCACCCAAACGGGCCGGATGCGTCTGCGAAACCCACGCGGATTAGTTATTCTCCAAAAATCTCATTGGTGGTGAAACGCTTCACAGTGGCAATCTTCTCGAGCGCCTTCATGTCGAGGTTCTTCTCATCACCAAGAATGAGGTAACGGTAATTCTTATTGGCAATGTTCTCCTTCGCGAAGTTCATCACGTCCTTCAGCTGCAGCTTGGGCAACGTCTCGTAGATCTTTTGGTTCAGATCGTAGTCGAGACCCATCTTTTGGGCACGAAGATAACTGGCGAGAACGCCAAACTTCGTGGTGCGCGCTGTAGCCAAGCTCTTAATCAATGCCTGCTGGGCGAGTTTGAAATTGGCCTCACGCTCAGGTGTGTTGTTGAGCAGGTTGAGGAACTCGTTCACGCAGTCCATCATCTTATCGTTCTGGGTAATGATGTAAGTGAAGAACATCTCGTCGTCCTGTGGACGTGCGGGACGGCTGTAGCTGGCCGAAGCCGAGTAAGCCAAGCCGCGAGCCTCGCGCAGCTCCTGAAAGACGATAGCGTTCATACCGCCACCAAAATACTCGTTGAAGAGAGCCTCGATGGCAGCCTTGTCGGCATTCCATTTGGCGCCTTCGTTATGGAGCATCATGAGGTAAATGTTCTTGGCGTCATAGGGAGCAATCCACACTTCGTTGTCGGTTGTGCGAAGCGCTGTGTACTCCTTGACTGCGGGAGCAGGCGCAAGGGTCTTCGGTGTGAGGTGAACCTTGCTCACCAGAGCGTCGAGGTCGGCCTCCTTGGTGGGACCATAATATAATAAGGTGTGCTTCTTCGTCTTCAGGTCGCGCAGCAAATTGAGCAGCGTCTGTGGGTTGGCGGCACGCAATTCCTTCTCGCTCATCTGGTTGGTGTAGGCATTGTACTTTCCATACATGCCATAATAACGCAGCGCTGAGAAGTTGGCGCCCTGGTTGCTCTTGGCATCGGCACGCGACTTCAGGAGCAGTTCCACAAACTGGTTCCATGTGGCCTTGTTGGCCTTGGCCTCATTGAGCACAGTCTCCAACAGTCGCAGAGCCTTGGGCATAGAGCTATTGAGACCCGTGAGGACAATATCGATGGCATCGCCGCCGACATTTACCTTGTAACTGCAAGCCAGATCGTAGAACAGCTGGTTGAGTTTCTGGTTTGACAACTTAGCGGTGCCCACATAATCGAGGTAGCCAGCGGCAATCTCATAGCGGTTGTCGCTCTTCGTTCCGAACGGATAGTGGAACGCCAAGGTGAAGAGCTCGTCCTCGGTGTTTTGCTTATAAAGCACCTCTACGCCCTTCTTCGTAACGGCTTTCGTGAGGTCTTTCTTGTAGTCTACGAAACTCGGCTGAATGGGATCGGCCTTGAGGTTGACCACCTCCTGAAGGAACTGGCTGCGCTTGTCGTTGTTGGTGGGAATCGGCGTGATGCTCGGCTTCTCAATCTTGTGGATGGTAGTGTCGTTGCCCTGACGCTTAAACACCGTCACGTAGTTGTCGAGGAAGAAGCGATTGGCAAAGTCGACGATCTGCTGGCGTGTCATCTTGGAAATGCGGTCGAGGCGGTTCACCTCATCGCTCCACTTCTTTCCGTTGATGAAAGCATCCACAAACTTGTCGGCGCGCGAACTATTGTCTTGCAGAGAACGGTAATAATCGAGCTTCATGTTGTTGACCACAGCGGGCAACAGGTTATCGGCAAACTGACCCTTCTTGAGCTTGTCGATTTCGGCAAGCATCAACTTACGGACCTCCTCCAGGCTTTGGCCCTGCTTAGGCATGCCTATGAGGATGAACTGTCCATAGTCGGCCATGCCCATGTAGCCAGCCTGGGCAGCCTGAACCTTCATCGGAGCGTTGAGGTTGAGGTCGAAAATACCGGCCTTGCCGTTAGAGAGCATGTTGGTAATGACGTCGAGCGTGTCGGCCTGGTAGCTGGCTGCTCCCTGCGCTTTCCAACCCATCATGAGGTTTTCGGCCTCCAATCCCACAACGGTGGTGTCGACAGGAGCTGTCAGATCACGCACCGGCGCATACTCGGGACGGCTAAGTTGGTCGTTCTTCTTCCAATCGCCAAAGTACTTGTCGATAATGGCCACTACCTTATCGGGGTCGAAATCACCCGCCATACAGATGGCCACGTTGTTGGGAACATAGTAACGGTTGTAGTAATTCTTGATGTTCAGGATAGAAGGATTCTTGAGATGCTCCTGCGTACCGATAGTGGTCTGTGTGCCGTATGGGTGGCCTGGGAAGAGCTTTGCTGCCAAAGCGTTCCACTCCTTGTTGTTATCCTTAGCCAGACCTATGTTGAATTCCTCATACACAGCTTCCAGCTCGGTGTGGAATCCACGGATAACCATGTTCTTGAAACGGTCGCTTTCGATCTTCGCCCAGGTGTCGATCTCGTTGGAAGGAATGTCCTCCACGTAGCAAGTAACATCGTTTGAAGTGTAGGCGTTGGTACCTTCCGCGCCAATGGAAGCCATGAGCTTATCATACTCATTGGGGATGTTGTACTTGGCTGCGAGCTGTGAGATGGAGTCGATCTCGTGGTAAGCCTTCTTGCGAGCAGCCTTGTCGGTGAGACGACGATAAGCCTCGAATCGGTTTTGGATGGAGTCGAGCAATGGCGCCTCGGCCACCACGTCGCTGCTTCCGAAGTGGGTGGAGCCCTTAAACATCAGGTGCTCCAGGTAGTGGGCCAAGCCCGTGGTCTCCGCTGGATCGTTGCGCGAACCGGTTCGCACGGCGATGTAAGTTTGCAAACGGGGTTTCTCCTTGTTCACAGAGAGATACACCTTGAGCCCATTGTCGAGCGTATAGATGCGGGTTTGCATCGGATCGCCCGGCACTGTGGCGTACTTGTACTGCTGGGCCACGGCTGACGTGGTGAACAGTAATGCCACTGCGGCAAGAAAACTTCTTAGTTTCATATAATCAATATTGTTTAAATAATCGACGAATAGTTTGAGATGCGTGAACGTCTCGCGATGTTCCTAATTCTCAAAGTCCACCTCATGGTCGAGGTTGTTGATGAAATTGTCGAGCACTTCCTTCTCCACGTCGCCCATGCGATACTCCTTCTCGGCATCCTTTCGTATCTCGGCGATCCACGCTCTGCGCGCGGTGATGTAGTCTTGCTTGATGCGCGCCGCATCGTCGAGCGTGAGCGCATCCAACTGATAGTAGTCGAGGATCAACCGATAGGTCCACGCCCACTGGTAGCGGCGGTAGTTGTCGTTGATCTCCTCAAATCGAGCGGTCACTTGGTCGATGGTGTCGAGCGTTCCGTTCTTGATGTCGTCAATGAGACGTTGCTCCTCCGACACGGGAAGCAGCAGGCCGGAAAGATCCGTCCAATCGCCCTGCCCGATGGTGGTTGTGGGAGGGTTGAGCTCCGGATCGACCTTCAACACGCGCTTGAGCACGGCTCCCATGTAGATGCGTAGGGCAATATCGTAGTATTTGATGCCCTTATGGAGCGACGAGCCATTGATGACATAGTCGTGGAAGTTGTAGCTCGACACATCGTAACCCGACGACTCACGCAGGTTCTCGAGGATCTTCTTACCCTTGACAATCTCACCCACGCTGAAGGGCGAAAGCCAATCGAAGTTGACGATACTCTTTTGCGACCCCTTCGGTCTCATGTCGCGCTTGGGCCACTTGCGTATGTCGCGATAGAGGCCCACGGTGGTGATGTTGCGTCCTGGCGACAGGTACATGATGTCGCCATAGGCGATGAGATACGAGAAAGGCAGGTTGCGCGTGTCGGGATGGTGCATCAGCTTGCCGAAGCAAACGCTGAACGTGCCGATCGTGGCAGGCATCAGGAGGTACGCGCCACTCGCCGTCTTCGTTCCGCGCTCAAGCACTCCCCAGTGCATGGGGCCCATCTTGTAAGCGTGGTTGGAGAAGTTGGTGGCTGAGCCAGCGTTGTAAAAGCTGAACATTCCACCGATGAGCAGCGAGCTCTTGTGGTGACTGGCCGAGAACGGGCCGCAGAACGCCGCGCAGGCCTCACCGTTGCTCATGTAACTATTGGCAAAGAACACACTGGCCGAAGCGGTGAACCCGTTGCTGATTTTGCAGGCCTCGCCCACAAAGCAGTCTTGCATCTTCACCGAATTGATGATGCTCGATCCATGGCTGATGATGGAATTCTCGCAGATCACACCCGTTCCGATATACACATTGGCCTCGGGCGAGCTCAGGATGGTGCAGTCGCTGAGGCGCGCCGCACCGTTCACCTCACAATCGTCGCAGATGTTCGTGTTGGTTATTTCCTTCGTATTGACGATCTTCACGCCCGTTCCGAGGGTGCCACAGTCGGTGCTTGTGGCTTCGATTTCCTCGCGGATGAGCCGGCGAATGCAGTCTTTCAGCTCCTTGTCTTGGAAATGTTTCACCATGAAAGCGGCAAACTGACTGTTGAGATGCTTAAAGAGGATGAGGTTTCCATCGCCCACCTCATTCAACACAGATATCAGATTTCCCTCACCATAGGTTGCCCCCTCCGTCGTTTCGATGGTCGACACGTTGGAGATGTAGCAGTCGTCGCCAATGTTGTAATTGTTGATGTAGTTGCCCACGTTCTCAATGAGGCAGTTGTCGCCTACTGTGACATTGCGCAACGTAGCGTTGCTGATGCCCGAGTGTTTGCAAAATCCCTTGGAGACCTCCACGTTCTTTTCGAACACTCCGATGCACACGTCGCCATAAAGCATCACGCGATGCATGTAGTTTGGCCTGAAGTCGTCGGCCACACTAACCCTGCTCCAGTCTTCTGCCCAGCAGTTGTGATCTTCGAGCACATTGATCTCCTCGTCGGTGAGTTTTCTGTAGTCCATGTTGTTGATGATTTGTTAGTTATCCAATCGTCAGTCCTCCACAGGGTAGAGGAAGTCGTTGTAGGGGTATTTCTGCACGTGGAGCTCACGCACCTTTCGGTAAAGGGTGTCGCGAAACTCGTCCACGTTCTCCTTCTCGCGTGCCGATATGAAGATGCAGTTGTCGTTGAGGCGCGCCATCCACGTGCGTTTCAGCTCATCGAGGGTGATGTTCTCGCGTGTGGGAGGCGTCAAGTCATCGGGGTCCTTGTCGGTCCAATGGTAATTGTCGATCTTGTTGAACACGATCATCGTGGGCGTTTCGGCGCATCCAAGGTCCTTGAGCGTTTGGTTGACCACCTCCACCTGTTCCTCAAAATCGGGATGTGAGATGTCGACCACATGAAGCAACAGGTCGGCCTCACGCACCTCATCGAGGGTCGACTTGAACGAATCGACCAGGTCGGTGGGCAGTTTGCGGATGAATCCCACGGTGTCGGCCAATAGGAAAGGCAGGTTTTCGACCACCACCTTGCGCACGGTGGTGTCGAGCGTTGCGAACAATTTGTTCTCGGCAAACACCTCGCTCTTGGCCAGCAGGTTCATGATGGTGGATTTTCCCACGTTGGTGTATCCCACGAGAGCCACACGAATGAGGCGGCCTCGATTCTTGCGTTGCGTCACTTTCTGCTTGTCGATTTCCTCCAGTCGCTTCTTCAGCAGGCTCATGCGATTGAGGATGATGCGTCGGTCCATCTCGAGCTGCGTCTCACCCGGTCCGCGCAGTCCCACCGATCCCTTACCGCCGCCCGATCCTGAGCCACCGCCCTGGCGCTCCAAGTGGGTCCAAAGGCGTTGCAGCCGGGGCAACATATAGCGATATTGGGCCAGTTCCACCTGCGTCTTGGCGTTGGCCGTCTGGGCGCGCATAGCGAAGATGTCGAGGATAAGCGACGTGCGGTCGAGAATTTTCACCTGCAAGGCCTGCTCGATATTGCGCATCTGCTTGGCCGTGAGCTCATCGTCGAAGATGACCATACCGATCTCTCGGTCTTCCTCTTCCTCTGCCTTGATATAGGCTCTTATTTCCTCGAGCTTGCCTTTTCCCACATACGTGATGCTGCTGGGACCGCCCACCCGCTGGGTGTAGCGCTTCACGGTGACAGCTCCTGCCGTGTCGGCCAGAAACTCCAGCTCGTCGAGGTATTCCTTGGTCTTGGCTTCGTCTTGCTGGGGAGTTATCAGTCCCACAAGAATGGCGGTCTCAGCCTTGACTTCAGATATTACGAATTCTTTCATGCTTGATACATTATTTATAAGTGCAAAGATACTGAAAAAGATTGGTAATGACTATTTTGGCCGTCGCTTTTTTGTGTTTGGCAAGCTAAAAAGCCATTTGTCCTCCCCACCATCAGGGACCCATTTGGGGCTTCGCAAGAAACCACGATCCCGCCCACACGAAATCACTCCGTAAACGTTTGCGTAGATTTTTACGTGAATTTTAGACACTTATTATTGCCGTGAAATATATATTCGCTATCTTTGTAACCGTAAAAATTGTTTTTAGGGAGCCGATTTCAAAAATAACAACTACACACAACTAACTATTTAGGCAATTGAAAATACGTAACGCTCAGACGGGAGTCTGGGCGTTTCGTGTTATTACAGGGTTTCATACAAGACGAGGGGCGGTTGGGAAAATCATCAACAACTGTTTTCCACAAGAGCCCATTCGATACGCCATGATTGTTCTTGGGGCATGACCATCCAATCTCCTCAAGTTTGGCTAACACTAATAGCCAAACCGCCGATAGCATTGCTCGCCACAAAAGGGAACGGAATTTAACCAACAAACTACACCCAAATCTACACATTTATTTGAAACTGACGCATCGTTGGCCGCAAATACGCAATTCTCAGCACATTTACACAATCACTTGATATTCAATCCGTTACATTCATATTTCAACTTTCCGTCTTTCAAATTCCACATTACGTCTTGCGGTTAGGCATCTTTCGCACCTCGAAACATTCCTAACCTTGCTTCGAAAGATGGTCTTTCGAGGCACGAAACATGGTCTTTCGCAACCCGAAAGATGCCTAACGGCGAGCGCTGCTCTTAGATCAGGCGCCGCAATCTCTCGCAAACGGCGTTTGCTGCTCTTAGAGCACGCAAAATCTTGACACAACTTTTTAACCAAATTTCCTAACAACTAAAGCAACGCCTGCTTCCTAACAACATGACGCCTGAGCTATATTCCCACAAAAAAGTGTTGGGCAAATGGGGCTGTTGCCAAACCCGTCATTTACCCAACACGCATCAATCCACCTAAAGGCAAGGCGCTAAGCCTCCCCCTTATGCGTCGTTCCCCACCCCACTTGGCTGATTGACAAGAGACGCCACGGGGAGTTTCGCTGCTTCGTTTATCGCGTCACACACAACTCCACGCCGGCGCCCTCGCAATCGGCGCCCATGGGTGGGTTGCGCTTGGTGAGGCAAACATTCACCTCATCGACCTGCGACCACTTGCCGAGGATGGCCTGCGCAATACGCGCCGCTACATGCTCCACCAAGTGGCGAGGCTCGCCCATCACTTGTTTCGCAAGTTGATATACCTCTGCGTAGTTGACCGTGTCGGCCACATCGTCGCTCAACATGGCACGCTCCACGTTCACACGCAAGCGCAGGTCTACCTCATAATCGTTGCCCACCATGCGCTCTTGCGCCATAACACCATGAAAGGCATGGAAACGCAGGCCACGCAGATGGATATAACTGTTCTTTAAGTTCATACGTCAACACATTTGTTCATAAGCCCGTCGCCTCTTCCAACCCATTCGCAACAGCGTCAAGGGGCGCTGAGACGACGAGCGCCCCATGGGCGATTATCCACAACGACTGGCGCCGCAGTTGGTGCAGATGAGGCAACCCTCCTGGTAAACCAGCGTCTCCTGGCCACAAACGGGGCACTTCTTTCCCGCTGCCTTGGTGCCGTCGGTGATGTATTTTTTCAAGGCGCGCTCCACACCATTCTTCCATGTGTTGATGCTCTCGTCGTTGAGCTGCAACGATCCCACCAGTTTAATGACGTGGTCGATGGGCATGCGATAGCGCAACACGCCTGAGATGAGCTTGGCATAATTCCAATACTCAGGGTTGAACTTCTCGCTCAAGCCCTCAACGGTGGTCTTGTAACCGCGCTTGTTCTCAAACTGGAAGTCGTAACGGTGTGAGCCGTCGTCGTTGGTCTGCTTGATAATTTTGCCCTTGGTGACTGTCTTGGGCAACACAATGCCCTCCTCATCGTCTTGCAAGCCCGTGAAAATCTCATAGGGATAACCATTGAGCAATCCTACAAAGGCCACCCATTTCTCACGATTGTTTTGGAAACGAACCACATCGCAATCGAGTTCCTTGGGCCTTACCTCCTGCACCAACGGCCTCTGCAAGGCGGTGGCTGTAACGGGTGCTGGCGGTTCCTGGCACTTCTTCTTATCCTTCTTCGTAACGGCGACCATCACGCCCGACCTACTTCCGTCGCGGTAGATGGTGCAACCCTTGCAGCCTGAGCGCCAAGCCTCCACGTAAAGGCGGTTCACCAACTCCTCGTCCACATTGTTGGGCAGGTTTACGGTAACCGAGATGCTATGGTCCACCCACTTCTGGATGGCACCTTGCATGCGCACCTTCATCAACCAGTCCACATCATTGGCCGTAGCCTTATAATAAGGTGAACGGGCCACGAGGGCGTCGATCTCCTCCTGCGAGTATTTCTTCTCGGTGTCGACGCCGTTGATCTTCATCCATTCCAGGAATTTCTTGTGGTAAACAATGTACTCCTCGAACGAGTCGCCCACCTCGTCCACATAGTCCACATGCACCTCCTTGTCGTTGGGGTTCACCTTGCGGCGACGCTTATAGACGGGCATAAACACCGGTTCGATGCCGCTGGTGGTCTGTGTCATGAGCGATGTGGTGCCTGTGGGAGCAATCGTCAGACAGGCGATATTGCGACGACCATGCTTCACCATGTCGTCGTAGAGTTGTGGGTCGGCCTCGCGCAAACGGTTCACAAACGGGTTGTTGGCCTCACGCTCAGCATCATAGATGGCAAAGGCACCACGTTCCTCAGCCATGGTAACCGACGAGCGATAGGCGTTGAGCGCCAAGGTCTTTTGAACGCTAACGGCAAAATCGGTGGCCTCCTGGGTGCCATAACGCAACCCCATGGCGGCTATCATGTCGCCCTCTGCGGTAATGCCCACTCCCGTGCGACGTCCCAGTCCGCTCTTATGCTTGATTTTCTCCCACAGATGGTACTCGGTGTGCTTCACGTCGTCGCTCTGCGGATCATTCTTGATCTTCTCCATGATCAGGTCGATCTTCTCCATCTCGAGATCCACGATGTCGTCCATGATGCGTTGGGCCATGCGAACGTGAGCGCTAAACTTGTCGTAATCGAAGCGCGCTGCGGGCGTGAAGGGGTTCTCCACATAGCTATAGAGATTGAGGCAGAGCAGTCGACAACTGTCGTAGGGGCAGAGTGGAATCTCGCCACAGGGATTGGTCGAAACCGTGCGGAACCCCAGATCGACATAGCAATCGGGGATGCTCTCACGCAAGATGGTGTCCCAAAAGAGCACGCCGGGCTCGGCACTCTTCCAAGCGTTGTGCACAATCTTATGCCAAAGGTCGCGTGCCGATATTTCCTTGCGCACCATCGGCTGGTCGGCATCTACCGGGAACCGTTGCACATAGGGCTTGTCGGCTACGGCGGCTTGCATGAAAGCGTCGTCGATCTTCACGCTTACATTGGCTCCCGTCACCTTGCCCTCGGTCATCTTGGCGTCGATGAAGCTCTCGGCGTCGGGGTGCTTCACGCTCACCGAGAGCATCAGCGCTCCGCGGCGTCCGTCTTGCGCCACCTCACGTGTGGAGTTGCTGTAGCGCTCCATAAACGGAACCAGGCCTGTACTGGTCAGAGCCGAGTTGTTGACAGGGCTTCCCTTGGGCCTCAGCTGGTCGAGGTCGTGCCCCACACCACCGCGTCGCTTCATGAGTTGCACTTGCTCCTCATCGATCTTCATGATGGCGCCGTAGGAATCGGCGTCGCCCTCCAAGCCGATGACAAAGCAGTTGCTTAGCGACGCCACCTGATGGGTGTTGCCTATGCCCGTCATGGGACTGCCTGCGGGAACGATGTAACGGAAATGGTCGAGCAGGTCGAACACCTGCTGGGCACTGAGCGCATGGGGGTATTTCGACTCTATGCGCGCTATCTCATTGGCTATGCGCCAATGCATATCCTCAGGACTTCTTTCATAAATATGTCCGAAACTGTCTTTCATGGCATATTTGTTCACCCACACCCTTGCAGCGAGCTCATCGCCGTTGAAATAGTTCAAGGAAGCGGAATAAGCCTCCTCGTAGGAATAGGTTGGTTGGTTTTCCATGCTCCGAAATGTTTTCAAATGGTTACTACTATGTTTTGCAAAACTACAAAAGATTTGCGAGAAAGTGAAGACTTGACACATGATTTTAAGCGAAAACTTTTCCCCCTCGGATAATTTTCTTTATCTTTGCAACAAACAAGTAAACCAAAATGAGAAACTTAACTACACGCCGAAGCATCCGAAAATATGCCGACAAGGCTGTTTCCGAGGAGTTGCTCAATCGCCTGTTGGCCGAAGCAGAGCGCACGCCAACCATGGGCAACCTGCAATTGTATAGCGTCATCGTGACACGAAGCGAGGAGATGAAGACCAAACTCGCACCCGCACACTTCAACCAGCCCATGGTTTGTGGAGCGCCTGTGATACTGACGTTCTGCGCCGACTTCCGACGCACCACCCTGTGGGCCGAAAACCGACAGGCAAAACCGGGCTACGACAATTTCCTGAGCTTCATCAACGCCTCAACAGACGCGCTGCTCTATTGCCAAACCTTCTGCAACCTGGCCGAAGAGGAGGGACTGGGCACATGCTTCCTGGGCACCACGGTTTACATGCCCCAAATGATTATCGACACGCTCCAGTTGCCCCAACTGGTGTTTCCCGTGGCCACCATCACACTGGGATGGCCCGACGAGCAACCCGAGTTGAGCGACCGCCTGCCGCAGAGAGCCATCATCCACGAAGAAACTTACCACGACTACACACCCCAAGCCATCGACGACTGCTATGCTGAGAAGGAGGCGTTGCCTGCCAACCAGCACTTTGTGGAGATCAACCACAAAGAAACGTTGGCCCAAGTGTTCACCGACCTGCGCTACACCCGACGCGACAACGAAGCCATGTCGGAGGGAATGATCGACGCATTGCGCCGGCAAGGATTTCTGCCAACGGCCACACAAGACTGACAAAGCGGACTATCCATGAGTGTGAACATCAAGCAGGTGAAAACGAAGAAGGAGCTAAAGGCCTTCGTACAGTTTTTCTACGACCTCTATCGCGACTGCGACCATGCGGTGCCTTTTCTCTTCAACGACGAGTTGGGCACACTTAGTCGCACGTCGAACCCCGCTTTTGAATATTGCAACGCAGCCTATTTCCTGGCCTATAAGGAAGGAAAGGTTGTGGGCCGAATTGCCGGCATCATCAACACAAGGGCAAACACACGTTGGCAAACGCCCATGGTGAGATTCGGATGGTTCGATTTTATCGACGACCGAGAGGTGTCGGCTGCGCTCATCAGCGCCGTGGAGCAATGGGGAGCCGGGCAGGGAATGACCGAGATTGGTGGACCGTTTGGCTTCGATGACATGGATCGGGAGGGAATGCTCGTGGAGGGTTTCGATCGCCTTTCCACCATGTACATCAACTACAACCACCCTTATTACCCGCAACACATGGAGGCTATGGGGGGCTTTCGAAAGGACAACGACTACTTGGAGTACCGAATCCGCGTGCCCGAGGTGACGCCTCCCAAGTTCGCCAAACTGGCCGAGATGGTTGAGAAGCGCTACAACTTGCACGTACACAAGTTCACACGCAAGGAGCTGCTGACCGAAGGAAAGGGTAAGCAACTGTTCGACATTCTGAATACCACCTACAACAACCTCTACGGATTTGCCCAATTAAGCGACAAGCAGATCGACAAGTTGGTGAACGATTACCTTCGCATGGCCGACTTAAACCTGGTCACGGCGGTGCTCGACGGCAACGAGAACAACAAGATGATAGGGTTCGGTGTTTCGTTCCCATCGTTCTCAAAGGCCCTGCAACACACACGCGATGGCCGATTGCTGCCCTTCGGATGGTGGCACATGCTACGTGTGGTGAAATGGCACAAGACCGACACGGTGGATTTGCTGCTCATCGGTGTGCTCCCAGAGTATCGCACGAAGGGCGCCAACGCACTTATCTTCAACGATCTTATCAGCTATTATCGCCAATATGGCTTCAAATGGGCAGAGGCAATGCCCCAAATGGAAACCAACAAAGGGGTGCTCAGCCAATGGCAATACCTGGAAGCGGAGAACCATAGGCGCCACCGCATCTACGTAAGGAGCATTCATTCAGCAAAGGAGTAAGCCTCATCCAACAAACAGAGCTTCTCCTTCCACACCCAATACGCCTCCATCAATCACGCCTTATATACATAAAGGTAGGTGCGCATCACATAAACGGCGGAGGCGCATCACATAAACGAAGCGAACGCTTCGCACATACGAAACCATCACAAGAGCAACAAAGGCCCACTTTCGCCAAACGCACACACCATTGCGTATGAGGCGAGAGTGGGCCTTTCGCAGCCTAAAAGCCAATAGGCATTGGGGAACCGCATTAGCATTTCTTCACCTTTGCCCCACCTTAGAGTCTTGATTGTCAGAAACACATGCATCAAACATAGAATTATTTGCGATTTTAAGCAAAAAAATATCGATTAAAAAGTACTACCTATTGGAATATTTCATATTTTTGCAAAGGAAAAACGATTTCGGCCTTAAACCTCCGGAAGCATCACCTTAAACATCAAATACTTATCTTATGAACAACATTCCATCTGTTTTCTGGCTTATCCCCATCGCCAGCGTAGTGGCTCTGGGAATGGCATGGTATTTCTTCTGCTCCATGATGAAGGAGGAAGAGGGAACCGAACGCATGATTGAGATTGCAGCGCACGTGAGAAAAGGTGCCATGGCATACCTCAAACAGCAGTACAAGGTTGTAGGCATCGTGTTTGCGGTGCTCGCCATCGTGTTTGCATTCATGGCGTATGGCCTCAAGGTCCAAAACCCATGGGTGCCCTTCGCATTCCTCACCGGTGGATTGTTCTCCGGTCTTGCCGGTTTCTTCGGCATGAAAACGGCCACCTACGCCTCAGCTCGCACGGCCAATGGCGCACGCAGCGGACTCGACAAGGGTCTGAGGATCGCCTTCCGCAGCGGTGCTGTGATGGGACTGGTCGTGGTAGGTCTGGGCCTCCTCGACATTGCCATCTGGTTCATTGTCCTCAATGAGGTGTATGCAGGCGAGAAGACCGCCCTCATCACCATCACCACAACGATGCTGACCTTCGGTATGGGTGCGTCAACACAAGCGCTCTTCGCTCGTGTGGGCGGTGGCATATACACCAAGGCTGCCGACGTGGGCGCCGACCTCGTGGGTAAAGTGGAAGCCAACATTCCTGAGGACGACCCCCGCAACCCCGCAACGATCGCCGATAACGTGGGCGACAACGTGGGCGACGTTGCCGGCATGGGCGCCGACCTCTACGAAAGTTATTGCGGATCAATCCTTTCTACTGCCGCCCTCGGCGCCACGGCTTTCGCCATGAACGGCGACATGCAGCTGAAGGCCGTCATAGCTCCGATGATCATCGCAGCCATCGGAATATTCCTCTCTCTTATCGGAATCTTCTTGGTTCGCACCAAGGAGGGAGCAACCATGAAGGATTTGCTTCGCTCTCTCGGTCTGGGAACCAACGTAAGCGCCGTGCTCATCGCCATCGCCACATTTGCCATCCTTTACTTGCTGGGCATCGAGAACTGGCTCGGATTGTCGTTCTCCGTCATCAGCGGACTGGTCGCCGGCGTCATCATTGGTCAGGCAACTGAGTACTATACCTCACAAAGCTACAAGCCAACGCAGAAAATTGCCGAGGCTTCTCAGACAGGTCCAGCCACCGTTATTATCAAAGGTATCGGCACGGGCATGATTTCCACGATGGTTCCCGTGGTCACCATCTCATTCGCCATTATGCTGAGCTACCTCTGCGCCAATGGTTTCGACATGTCACTTTCGGCCAAGAGCCTCAGCACAGGTCTCTATGGCATCGGTATTGCGGCAGTGGGTATGCTGTCGACCTTGGGCATTACGCTTGCCACCGACGCCTACGGCCCCATCGCCGACAACGCTGGCGGCAACGCAGAGATGAGCGGACTGGGTGAGGCTGTGCGTGAACGCACAGACGCGCTCGACGCCTTGGGCAACACCACAGCCGCCACAGGAAAGGGCTTCGCCATTGGTTCAGCCGCTCTTACGGCACTTGCCCTGCTCGCCTCATACATCGAAGAAATCAAGATTGCTATGGTACGCGCCTTCGAGGAAGGCAAGCAATATATCGACGCTGCGGGCAATGCCTTCGACCCCACACAGGCTTCCACCATCGATTTCATCAACTTCTTCGAGGTGAACCTCATCAATCCGAAGGTACTCGTTGGCGCATTCCTCGGCGCAATGGCCGCTTTCCTCTTCTGCGGACTTACGATGGGCGCCGTGGGTCGTGCCGCCGAGTCGATGGTTCAGGAGGTACGCCGCCAGTTCCGCGAGATCAAGGGCATCCTCGAAGGTAAGGCTACGCCCGACTACGGACGCTGTGTAGAGATTAGCACACGTAGTGCCCAGCGCGAGATGATTATCCCATCGTTCCTCGCTATCGTCATTCCTATCGTTGTGGGATTGGTACTTGGCGTAGCTGGTGTGCTCGGTTTGCTTACCGGTGGATTGGCAGCAGGCTTCACACTCGCCGTGTTTATGTCCAACTCAGGTGGTGCATGGGACAACGCCAAGAAGATGGTCGAAGAAGGAAACTTCGGCGGCAAAGGCAGCGAGAACCACAAAGCCACCGTTGTGGGCGACACCGTCGGCGACCCGTTCAAGGACACATCTGGCCCGTCGCTCAATATTCTCATTAAGTTGATGTCGATGGTCAGCATCGTCATGGCAGGGCTTACAATTGCCTTCCTATAAGAATCTACAAACTATCCAGCCCGGATCGCCCACACGAGCGATTCGGGTTTTTGATATAAGCTCACTTTGGCCAATGGGCAGCAAAGCACGTTTGGCGAAAAAGAGCCTTGCTTGTTTACCCAACCTTCCTATGGGTTTGCCCAAATGAAAGAGGCCCCTATTCAGGCGCCTCTTTCAAACCAACTTATCATGTACTACAAAACAGAAGGTCTTGATGGAAAAACGAATCGCTTTCTGCATTAAAACCATCTTTTTATTTGCCAAGAATCCTTATACCTCAATGGGCTTATACTTGGGCACCAAGGTCTTCATGATGATCCAACCAGCCATGTAAGCCACAGCACAAAAGCAGAACACGATCATGTAACCGGCAGGTTTCCCCTCAAAACCGAGGAAAGTAAAGCCAGCGCCCATTTGCTCAGCGTAATTAAACAGATAGCCCGACCCAGTGTTAATGGCCCATGAGGAGATACCGCCCGCCATGGTGCCCACACCCGTGATGGTGGCCACCGCCGAACGCGGAAACATGTCGCCAATGGTAGAATAGAGATTGGCCGACCATGCCTGGTGGCCTGCTCCCGCCAATCCGATAATGATGGCGGGCCACCATGCGGGGTCTATCGGGCTACCCTTCCATGACGCAAGCGGCTGAGCCACAAGGGCAAGCAGCGGCAGAAGGGCAAAGATGAACATGGCTTTCATACGACCCGAATAGGGTTCCATGCCACGATGCTCCACAAAGTACTTAGGGATGTAACCGCCCACGATGCTCAACGCCGTGACGATGAGATAGAGAACGAAGATAAGCCATTGGCCCATGGTGGTGCTCGATGCGTAGCCAAACTGGTCGGAGAAATAGGCGGGGGCCCAGAACAGATAGAACCACCACACCCCATCGGTCATAAACTTACCCATGATAAACGACCAAGTCTGTCGATAAGTGAAGCAACGCATGAAGGGCAACGTGGGGCCATCGGCTTTGGCAGCGGCCTTAGCGGCATCGCTATCGGCAGCGTCGTCTTGCAAGATGTAGGCCAACTCCGCCTCATTGACATGCTTACACTGGCTCGGTTTGTCGTAGATGAACACCCAAAAGCCCATCCACACAAAACCTATTCCACCAATGATTACAAACGCGCTCTCCCACCCCAAGTAATTGGCAAGCACCGGAATGGTAAGCGGCGCTATGAGAGCGCCTATCGAAGCGCCCGAGTTGAAGATGGCCGTGGCAAAGGCGCGGTCTTTCTTCGGGAAGAACTCGGCCACAACCTTGATGGCCGACGGGAAGTTGCCCGACTCGCCCATTGCCAACACGATGCGGCAGAACATGAAGAGATAGACGCTCACCGTGGAAATCATCAGCGCCACCTGCGATCCCGCCTTCACGGCGCGCAAGGCATCCACACTATCGAGCCCAGCATACTGCATGGTGACCCAACCGCATATAGCGTGCAAACAGGCGCCCAACGACCATACGAAAATAGCTATTAGATAACCGCGCTTGGTGCCCAATCGGTCGATAAACTTTCCAACGAAGAGGCTGAACAAAGCGTAGAAAAACGAGAATGCGCCGGTGATGTTGCCATAATCGGCATCGGTCCAATGAAATTCCGGGGCGATAAAGTCTTTCCAAGTCAACGAAAGCACCTGACGATCCATGTAGTTGATGGTCGTGGCAAAAAAGAGCATGGAGCAAATCACCCACCTGTATTGGGATATTTTGTTCTTAGTGGTTAGCATCTCAAATAAGTAGTTTTTAGGTTATCGGATTGCCATCTTTGCCCGATGGCGAGGGCTAAAAAGCAAGAGGATGTGTTCGTTCCATCCATAGTCGTCGATGCATGTCGATCAACGGTTAGCGGTAATGGAACACACACATCCTCCGAAAGTTTATTCAAGCGTAGGGATTGGTGCCAACTGCATGTCGGTATATACGAGGTTCTCGCCAGCCATACCCCAGATAAAGGTGTAGTTGCTTGTGCCGGCAGCGCAATGCACACTCCATTGCGGCGAAATCACAGCCTGCTCATTGTTCATCCAGATGGGGCGAGTCTCCTGCGGTTCTCCCATGACATGAAGAATCTTCTGTCCCTCGGGCACCTTGTAATAGAAGTAAGCCTCCATGCGACGCATGTGGATATGTGCGGGCATGGTGTTCCAAACGCTACCCGGCTTCAGCTCGGTGATACCCATCTGCAACTGGCAGGTACGCACCCCGGCTACACCATTGATAATCATCTGGTGGATAACGCGGTCGTTCGACTCCTCCATCTTACCAGCCTTGATGTTGTTGGCCTCCTTCAAAGTCACCTTCTTGGTGGGGAAAGAAGCATGTGCGCAAGCCGAGTTGAGATAGAACTTGGCAGGCTCTGCGGCATTCTTACTGGCCACAACGATATCCTTGGCACCACGGCCCACGTAGAGAGCCTCTTGGAATCCCAAAGAGTAGGACTTTCCATCGACGGTCACCGTGCCTTCGCCACCCACGTTGATGATGCCCAGTTCACGGTTGTCGAGCAGGTTGCGTCCGTCGTTACCCTTGCTCTCATCCACATAGAGAGGCGCGATAGACGTGAGTTTCAGCGGTGTCGAGGTAGGCTCAGCACCACCAATGAGGAATCGATCGAACATTGTGTAGGTCCAGTTCACCTCTCCTGGAGCAAACACTTTCTCTATGAGATATTCCTTGCGCAGGCGGTCGGTGGTGTAATGCTTAGCATCTTCAGGTCCCGTTGCCCAACGCACATTGTAATGGGTGTAAGCGTTTTCAGCCTTCACCTCATAGCCTTTAGAGCAGCAGCCCTGAGCGAAACCAGCCAGGGCAAAGCAGCAAAGGGCTGCGGTAAGAATGGTTTTCTTCATGATGATATTACAAATTAAGTGTTTTCAAAAATCTAATGGATGGCGAGACATTACTCCCTCTCCTTCCCTTTGGCAATTAAGTCTTCTGTGGCTCTTTCCTCCCGTACGATCAACCAACGGTTCCAGGCCATCAAGCCCAAGGCCAACACCGCAAGCAATCCTGCGCCAACGAATTTAGCATATTTGCAAGCGGCGTAGATAACGTAGCCGTAGAGCGAGCTTGAGAAGTCCATGCTACCCGCCATGAATCCCTCGGGAACCTTTGCAGTCAGTTCGCCCGTGCTTGCATACACCGTAGCGGCAGCGCTCGTGAAGTCGGCCGCCATGTCGGTAACAAACCACAACCCGGCTGTCAGCGCCACCAGTCCAACAATGAATGTACGCACCACATTACCCTTGGTGTAAGGCAACATCAACGGGAAGAGGTAGAACAATCCTGCCAATGAGGCCAACGGCAAGAACTGGTTACCGGGAAGGAACACAGCAATAAGCAGATAAACAGGTATCAACAGCAAGGTGCAAACCAATGCTGTGGGATGACCAATGACCAGCGCCGGACTCATTCCGATAAACACCTGCTTGCCATGGAACCGACGGTTCACCAATTCCTTGGTTTTCTCCGAGATGGGCATCAAGCCTTCGATGAACAACTTTGTGATACGCGGGATGAGCTCCATGACGGCTCCCATCGTCACGCCCAAGACGAGGATCTTCTTCACATCGAGGCGAGCGACAAGTCCAATGAGCATACCCACAATGACGCCGAGCACCAACGGTTCGCCGAGCACTCCAAACTTCTTCTTCAATCCCTCCGCGTCGATATCGAGCTTGCTGAATCCAGGTATTTTCTCCAAGAGCCAATCAATGCAAATGACGAAAGGCAGGAAGCTCTGGCAGAACGGTTGTGGCACCGAGATTCCATCGAGATCCTTGTAATAACCTTGGAACTTCGAGGCCGTGCGGTCGGCAATAACCAGCGTGATGACATAGCAAACGATCGACGCGAAGTAGCCCCAATAGAGGTTCTCGTCGAAAACGAAGTAGACCACAGCGCCGATAAAGGCGAAATGCCAATAGTTCCAGAGGTCGATGTTCACCGTGCGTGTAGTTTTTGTAAGCAGCATCAGCAGGTTTACACCCAGGCAAATGGGGATAATGAGCACACCCACGGCCGTGTTGTAAGCCACGGCTGCTGCGGCTGGCCATCCCATATCAAACACCTTGAGGTCGAGGTCATAGATGCTTGAGATGAGATCCAACGGATCCTTGAAATTGGTTGTGAGCAGCGATGTCACAATACCCAAGCCCACGAAGCCCACTCCCACATAGAGGCCAGACCTCAAGGCTTTACCAAACTTCATGCCTATACACAGTCCAATGACCGTGAAGATGATAGGCATCATCACGCTTGCTCCCAAGCCGATGATATACATAAATACATTTCCCATACTTTGTTTTAGATAGACATCGAATCTCTAAGGTAGATTCTCATTAAATGATATGGCGCAAATTTACAAAAAATAATTGTAAATCTGCGCCTTATTCTATAATTAATTAGGTTTTATCGCCTAAAATAAAAAATCTTGCAACTATCTGTCTCCAAAAGGATTAATCCTGGAAATAGATACGCTTCACGCGGTTGCTGATGCCCGTGAGCACCTCATACGGGATGGTATCGAGCACGTCGCTCAGCACGGTGACAGGCAGGTTGTCGCCAAAGATCTCCACGCTGTCGCCTTCCTTGCAGTCGATTCCTGTCACATCGATCATCGCCACGTCCATGCAGATGTTTCCCACATACTGCGCACGCTGCCCGTTCACCAAGCAATAGCAACGGCGGTTGCCCAGATGACGGTTCAATCCATCGGCATAGCCAATGGGAATGGCTGCGATAACGCTATCGTGCTCAATGGTTCCCTTTCGGCTGTAGCCCACCGTGTCGCCCGCCTTCACATGTCGAAGTTGGAGAATGGTGGTCTTCAGGGTCGACACATTGTTGATCACGCCATTGTTTCGCGGATTGATTCCGTAGAGTCCCAATCCCAGTCGGCACATGTCGAGCTGACGCTCCGGGAAGTGCTCAATGCCTGCCGAGTTGTCGATATGGCGCAGAATCTTATGGTCGAAGGCAGCCTGCAACTGTCGGCTGGCCTTGTCGAACAGTTCAAACTGATGGGCAGAGAACTCGTCGAAGTTATCGCTGTCGGACCCCACGAAGTGGGAGAATACCGACCGTGGAATGACGGCGTTCTGGTGTTTGAGACGACTGATGAGTTCCTCCATGTCGTGCTCGGGATCGAATCCCAGGCGATGCATGCCGGTATCGAGCTTGATATGCACGGGATAATCGGTAATGCCCTCCATCTCAGCGGCTTTCACCAAGGCGTCGAGCAAGCGGAATGAGTACACCTCAGGCTCGAGATCGTTGTCGAACATGGTCTTGAAGGCCGACATCTCGGGGTTCATGATCATGATGTTGCTGGTTATACCATTGCCCCTGAGCATGGCGCCCTCGTCGGCCACGGCCACGGCCAGATAGTCCACCCGATGCTCCTGCAGGGTCTTGGCTATCTCCACGCTTCCTGCGCCGTACGCATCGGCCTTGATCATACACACGAGCTTGGTCTCGGGCTTCATGAATGAGCGATAATAGTTGAGGTTGTCGACCATAGCGTTGAGGTTCACCTCGAGCACCGTTTCGTGCACCTTCTGCACCAAGAGCTCCGTAATGCGGTCGAATCCAAACTGTCGGGCGCCCTTGATGAGAATCACCTCGTCGTGCAAGTTATCGAACACCGGACTATGGATAAACTCCTTCACCGTCGTGAAGAACGACTTGTCGGCCACCTGAATATTGTCGCGCTGCGAGAACATCACCGGGCCTATGCCAATAAATTTCTCCACTCCACGCTTGCAAACCAGGTCGCTCACCTCGCGATAGAGTTTCTCGGGCTGCTCTCCACTCTGCACAATGTCGCTCAGGATGAGCGTGCGCGTACGTCCCTTATGGTCGGGACGGCGGTTCATGAAGTCGAGCGCTATATCGAGCGACTTGAAGTCGGAGTTGTACGAATCGTTGATGAGCGTGCATCCATGACGTCCTTCCTTCACCTCCATGCGCATGGCCACCGGCTCAAGCAGCTGCATCCGCTCATCGAGCTGGTCGGGCGTAATGCCCAGTTGCAACGCCACAATGGCACACGTCACCGAGTTGGTGATGCTGGCCTTGTCGATAAACGGAATGCTATACCTGTTTTCCTCACCTCCCTTATAAATATAGGTGATGGTGGTTGCCGTGTCTTTTTTCTCCACGGCCTTGATATACAGGGGGGCCGTTTTGTCCTTAAGCGACCAGTAGAGTTTCTCGCCTTTGTAATCGAACGTGGCCAAGACCTTTGTCACCAACGCATCGTCGCCATCGTAAACCATCTTCTCCGCATCATGGAAGAATATGAGTTTCTCGTGGCATTTCTCCTCCATCGAACTGAAATTCTCCTGGTGGGCCGTACCGATATTGGTGAGCACGGCGATCGAAGGCTGCACAATGTCGCGTAGGGCCAGCATCTCACCGGGCTTGCTGATACCCGCCTCGAACACGCCCACCTGGGTCTGCTCGTTCATGAGCCACACCGAGAGGGGCACGCCAATCTGCGAGTTGTAGCTTCGCGGACTGCGCGTGACGTGCATGTTGGGCGAGAGGATCTGATAGAGCCACTCCTTCACCATGGTCTTACCATTGGATCCTGCGATGCCCACCACAGGGATGTTGAACTCGTCGCGATGGCGCTCGGCAAGGCGCTGCAACGCCTCCAGCGAGTTGATCACCTTCAGGAAGTTGGCCTTGGGATAAACCTGCTCCATGTTTTCGGGCACATCCTCCACAACGAAGTTTCGCACCCCACGGCGATAAAGCTCTGGGATATAATGATGCCCATCGTTACGCCCCGATTTCAAGGCAAAGAACAATGTCTCTTCGGGGAAACAGAGCGAACGGCTGTCGGTCAACAAAAAGCCGATGTTGGCATTCTCTTCGCCAAAACGGCGCGCACCGATGAGGGTGGTAATTTTTTCAATTGTATAAATCATGGATAACAACTTATATTGGTGGCAAAGATAATAAAAATGTTGCAAACGAAATCAATTACCTCCAAAAACTTTCGGCCAATAACCGAGTAACTTGCAAGTAGGTGGCCAATGCCCATCGGGCGCGATCCACGGGCGAGACAGGAATGGCCTCAAAAACCATTCGAAAAGCCTCAACAATCTATACGCAAAACTACATTGATTTTTGGAACGAGCGTGATGTTTGCCGCAAATACGCGATTCTCAGCGCATTTACACAATCGCCTGACAATCAATCTGTTGCGTTCACAATTCATCTTTTCGCCTTCCAAATTCCACATTACGCCTTGCGGTTAGGCATCTTTCGCACCTCGAAACATGCCTAACCTTGCTTCGAAAGATGGTCTTTCGAGGCACGAAACATGGTCTTTCGCAACTCGAAAGATGCCTAACGGCGAGCGCTGCTCTTAGATCGGGCGTCGCAATCTCTCACAAACGGCGATTTCTGCTCTTAGAGCACGCAAAATCTCGACACAACTTTTTAACCAAATAACCCTACAACTCCTCATCCATTTCCTTGGCGGCCCTCCTATTGTCGGCCGCTCCCTTTGACACGAACGAGAAACGAAGCCCCCGAGGTTCCGTCCTTTTCAGAGAAACGAAAACAGGCTTGTGCGTTCCTTCGCGACGCGTTGGAACCCACAAGCCTATCATAATCATTTCGCAATCGGCAGGCACCTCTCTGTCGGGCCATGCCCACTCAGCGCCGTTTACATACCCGCCTTCGACACAAGCACTTGTGCCTTGCTGTTGTTGTAGATGGCGGGAATGGTGAAGCTAACGCCATCGTAAGCGGCGGTTGCACCCGCCTTGATGTTCTGGGCCTTGTAAACCTTGTACTTCTGCGTGCCGCCTGTGGGCTCACACTTCTTGCCGCCGATGCCCATCAGCGTACCACCGTTCACCAAGAACGCAAAGTCGGTGCTCAACGCACGTCCGACCGAGGAGGCCGCCACAAACAAGGTTCCGCCATTGATGGTGATGGTTCCGTCGGTATTCACGGCGTGTGGCTTGGTGTCGAGGGCGTTATACACATAGAGGTCGCCCGTCGTCACCACCGACAGTTGGCCATTGTCGATCACGATATCCCCATCGGCATTGATGCCCTTGGCGCCCGGTCCCGTTGAGGTGAGGCTCAGCGAGCCACCCTTCATGAGGAACTTGCCTCCGGCCTTCAACGAAGAAACACCACCAATATCGTTCACCGTCGCATCGAAATAAGCCGATCCTGTGGTCTTGCCCGTCACCGTTCCACCCGTCATGGTGATGGTGCTGTCGGCTTTCAGGGCCTTGGCACCCTCGCCTGTGGCCGTTACGGCCACCACACCCCCATTGAGGATGAGCTGGCCATTGTTGTCGCCGCCCTTCTTCTTGGCGCCCACATCAATGCCGTCGCCTTCCGAATTGACGGTCAGCGTGCCGCCGCACATCTCAAAATATTGCTTGACATGAACACCGTCGGCCTTGGCGCTTTCCACCGTCAGCGTGCCGCTCACCATGCGCGTGTACTCGTCGGAGGAGTAAGCGTGGCGACAATTGCCCTTGATGGCAAGTGTGCCTTCGCCCAACAGGTCGACGTGTCCGTTTATGTAGAGGCAAGCGCTCTGCAAGCCCGTGGCAGCATCGGCCAACACGTTGGTTCCCACAAGTTTAACGTCGATCTTCTTACCATCGTCGATGGTGATGGCCCCGCCCTTGGCGCTTGTCAGCGAAAGGTTGTCGAGGGTGATCGAAGCCTTGGCATCGCCGTCCATGTAGAACGAGCCGTCGGCACTCGAGCCGGTCAACGTGTAGGCGATGGCACCCATGTAAGTGGAGTCGGCCACGACGCGCACATCGGCGCCCACCGCACTCACCGTGACGTGCTGGGCCAAGTTGCCAGCCACCGTCACCTGGGCCTTAGCGCCCTGATAGTTCACGGCGATGGTGTTGTCGGCCACACGGCTGTTGTTCACCGTGACCGAAGTCACCTCAGCCAGTTGGTAGGTCTTTCCCTGCACGGTCAGCGTGGATCCGTTGTCAAAGAGCATGTCGCCGGTCTGCTCGGCCATGTGGGCATAGGTCACCTCGCCCACCTTGACGTTCAACGTCTGGGCGGAGACAAACGCCGATACGGGCGCGAAGAGCATCAGCAAGGCCAAAGCCTTCCTACGAACCATCGTTCCGAGGGTCATATTTGTGAAGAATGTGTTCATCTTGCTTCGTATTTATAGGTTTTTCCTGCGGTTTTCACTACATACAATCCCTTCTTCAGGCTTCTTTCCATCGTGGCTTTGTCCTTGAAGGTTCCCACGCGCTGGCCAGAAAGGGTCACCACGGTGAGCGGTCCGTTGGCCTCGGCCACCACCTCTTCCACGCCGGCGGGCTCTGCCGTGAAGCGCATCTTCTGCAGGTCGGCCAGCGCCAGGGTGGTCTTGTTGCCGTTCTGGGCCACCACAGCCTGCCCATTCTCGAAGGTGATGGTCAGGTCGGCGGCGCTGAACGATTGCTCAGCCAGGTTGTTATGGGTAAAGGTCAGATAGCTGTATGCGCCATCCGCATGGGCCGCAAGCGCCATGAGGCAACCGGCGGCGAGTAACATTTTCTTTTTCATGGGTTTGTTAGATTACAGTTGCAAAAATAACGATTTACGCCTTTCGCTGAACGAAATAACCGTTAAAAAACCATTAAACGACGCAAAAAGTTGCGACAAACGTTGCTTACTGAGGATAAACGAGGTTCTCCTCGCTCATGTTCATCAGCACCTCGTCGAGAAACTTGCGGGCCTCCCAACGGGCCATGGGCAGGTCGTGGAGCAACCAGTTGCCGCAATCGCGAGGGGCGGCACCAGGTATTTCGCCTTCAAAATCGGCGACAAACTGGAACGTGCGCTTCATCAGTTCCACAATATCGCGCGACTCCCAATCGCCACGCAGCAACAGGTAGTTGCCGGTGAGGCATCCCATCGGGCCCCAATACACCACGCGGTCTTTCCACTCGGGGTCGTTGCGCAGATAGGTTGCCGCCAGATGCTCAATGGTATGGATGGCGCCATTGTGGAGCACGGGCTCACGATTGGGCTCCTTCATACGGATATCGAAGGTGGTAACCACTTCGTTTCCTACTACGTCCTTGCGACTGACATAAATGCCACGCAACAATTTCTCATGATTGATGGTAAAGGATGGTATCTTATTCATAATGAATCGGTTATGCTAAAAGGTTAGGCCAACAGGGCCTTGAGGTAATGACGGGTAATCTCGAAACTGCCTTCGGCCATGCGGTTCCAGAAATCGAAATACTGGGCTCCCTTGTGGTCCTTCAGCGGCACGTCGCTAATGATGCGGAAAGAGATGAACGGGGTTTGGTAGATATGGCAGGTCTGCGCGATCGAGCAGCTCTCCATGTCGACGGCCACCGCGTCGGGGAAGTCGGCCAATATCTGGCGCATCTTCTCACGCGAGTCGACAAACCATTCGCCGCTGACGGTCAGGCCGCTGCGAATCTTTATGCCGTCGACCACGCCGCTGAGCGCCAGGGCCTTGTCGACCAACGCCTTTGGCGACACGAAACGGGCGGGTTGGCCCATGATTTGGCCACGCGCCACCTCCTCGCCACAATAGGCGTCGTGGTAGGTACATTCAGCAGCCACCACCACATCGAGCGGGCTAAGCGTCACGTCGGCTCCGCCTGCCACGCCCGTCGACATAACGAGGTCGGGCTGGTAACAATCGATCATCTCCACGGCGCCAATGGCCGAGTTTACCTTTCCGATGCCACACTGTTGAAGAATAATCTCAGCGCCATCGAGGGTGCCTATGACGAAGTCCTTGAAGTGATGTCGCTCCGTACGACAATCGTCGAGCAACGTCTTGAGTTGCGCGAACTCCTTGTCCATCGCAACGATAATACCAATCTTTTTCAATACAATAAATGATTATTTGACGCAAAGTTACAAAAAAATCGATGGCTCGCTTTCCTTTTTACTATGAAATTCAAACCATTCAGCGAAATTTTACTTACCTTTGCGCATAGAATAATAAACGTTTACACCTATTTTTATGAAAACTTTAAAGAAATGCCTACCCGACATTCTTGTTGTCGTGCTTTTCGCAATCATTTCTTTCGCCTACTTTGCGCCAGCCGACCTCGACGGGCGCATCCTCTACCAAGACGACCACTCGGCCGGACGTGGAGCCGGACAGGAGGCCAGTGAGTATTACCAACGCACAGGCGAGCGCACCCGCTGGACCAACGCCACCTTCTGTGGCATGCCCACCTACCAGACGTCGCCCTCTTACCACAGCACCGACCTGCTCGACAAGGTCATGGACTTCTACCACCTGTGGTTGCCCGACAACGTGTGGTACCTCTTCGCCTATCTCCTGGGCTTCTACATCATGCTGAGGGCCTTCAATTTCAAGCAGCATCTGGCCGCCCTGGGATCCATCGTGTGGGCATTCTCGAGCTATTTCCTCATCATCATTGCCGCCGGACACATCTGGAAGGTGATGGCATTGGCCTACCTGCCGCCTATGATCGGCGGTCTGGCGCTGGCCTATCGTGGCAAATACCTGTGGGGCTTCATCGTCACCGCCCTCTTCACGGCGTTTGAGGTGAAGGCCAACCACGTGCAGATGACCTACTATTACTTGTTCGCCATTCTCTTCATGGTCATCGCTTGGCTGGTCGACGCCATCCGCAACCACCAGATGGCACGCTTCTGGAAGGCGTCGGGCGTGGCCGTGGCCGCTGCCGCCATCGGTATCAGCATCAACCTCTCGAACCTTTACCACACCTGGCAATACTCCAAGGAGAGCATGCGTGGCAAGAGCGAGCTGGTGAAGAAAAACTCGGCCAACCAAACCGATAGCGGTCTCGACCGCGACTATATCACGCAATGGAGCTATGGCCTGAGCGAGACATGGACGTTGCTCGTGCCCAACACCAAGGGCGGAGCCAGTGTGCCCATGGCCGCCAACGGAAAGGCCATGGAGAAAGCCGACCCCAACTACATGCAGGCTTACCAGAGCATCGGCCAGTATTGGGGCAACCAGCCCATGACCAGCGGACCGGTTTACGTGGGCGCCTTTGTGCTTATGCTCTTCGTGCTCGGCCTGTTCATCGTGAAGGGTCCCATGAAATGGGCGTTGCTGGCTGCCACCATCCTGTCTATCCTCTTGTCGTGGGGACGCAACTTCATGGGCTTCACCAACTTCTTCATCGACTATGTGCCGATGTACGCCAAGTTCCGCACGGTGGCTTCCATCCTCGTCATCGCCGAATTTACCATTCCTTTGCTGGCCATGATGGCCCTGAAGCGCATCGTAGACGAGCCCGACCTGTTGGCCAAGAAGGCACGTTGGCTCTACGCCAGCTTTGCCTTGACCGGCGGTCTCGCCCTGCTCTTCTGGTTGGCTCCGGGCTTGTTCTTCTCGCAGTTTGTCTCCAACAACGAGATGATGCAGTTCAACCAGATCGCCCAGCAGGGTCCCGACGCGGCACAATTCATCAATGGCTTCAAGGGCAACCTCGTGGAGGTGCGCAAGTATATCTTCTCTGCCGACGCCCTCCGCTCGTTCTTCATCGTGCTCATCGGCTTGGCGCTGCTGATGCTCTACCGTTTCAAGAAGCTCAACTCGAGAATCCTCGTGGCGTGCATCGCCGTGCTCTGCCTCATCGATATGTGGCAGGTCGACAAGCGTTACCTCAACGACAACATGTTTGTTGAGAAGAGCGTGCGCGACACACCGCAGCAGATGTCGGCAACCGACGAGCAAATCCTCAGAGACAAAGCCCTCGATTATCGTGTGCTGAACCTCGCAACCAACACGTTCAACGAAAACACCACATCCTATTACCACAAGAGCATCGGTGGCTATCATCCCGCCAAGTTGCGCCGTTACCAAGAGTTGGTCGACGCATACATCGGCAAGGAGATGGGCAAGACCGCCTCGGCCGTGGCTGGTGCGGCTGGCGACATGACCAAGGTGAATGGCGACAGCATCTTCCCGGTTATCAACATGCTCAACACGAAGTACTTCATCATGGGCCTTCAGAACAACCAGACGGTGCCCATCCAGAACCCATACGCCTACGGCAACGCATGGTTCGTCGACAAGGTGAACTATGTGGACAATGCCAACCAGGAGCTCGACGGCCTCGCCGCCATCGACCTGCGACATGAGGCCGTGGCCGACAAGAAGTTTGAGAAGCAACTGGGTACTGCCGTCAAGCAGGAGTCGACCTCCATGGCTACCCTGAAGAGCTACGAGCCCAACAACCTGAAGTATGAGGTGAACTCTGAGAAGGGCGGCGTGCTCGTCTTCTCAGAGATCTATTATCCTGGTTGGACGGCCACCGTCGACGGACAACCCGTGGAGCTGGGACGTGTCAACTACGTGTTGCGCGCCATGAACATCAAGCCTGGCAAGCACGAGGTGGTGCTCGATTTCCATCCCGCTTCGATCAACAACACGGAGGCTGTGGCCTACACGGCCTATGCCATCCTCATGGTGATGGCGGCCTTCGGCGTGTTCATGGAGTGGTACAAGCGCCATCGCAAGGCCAAGGCTCTTAAGAAAGCTAAAGCGGCATAAACCATCATGCCCCAATACCCAAGGGGCGAGTGCAACGCTCGCCCCTTGTTTTTTACAATCTCCTTATCTACAAATCATGAAAACTATCAAACCCTTCTTACTCCTGGCGGCCATGGGCCTTGCCTCAACGGTTATGGCTCAGCAGCCCCGACTCTCATCGAGCATTTATCTCTTACCACAGGCCAAGACGGATGTGGTGGTGCCCTTCCGCCCCACAGACAGCGGCATCCAACTGCCCATACGCTGGGGATTGGACGTGGCGTGGAATAGCGAACAGAACATGCGCAAGGGCATCAACTTCATTGGCAAGGAGAACCTGAGCATCGCACGCAGCAGTTTCCAGATGAACCAAGAACTGATTGGCGACACGGCGCTCACCCATTCGCAAATCCAGGCGCTACGCAGCCGCACCAACACCATCAACCTCATGGGCGCCGATGTCGACATGGTGCTCAACGCCGACCAGGGAAACGGCTCCACCGAATTTATCATTCCCTATTACACCCAGAACAATGTGGCCAACACCAACCATTGGGCAAGGCTCATCGACGCCTCGGTGGCATGGATGCAAAAGAATTACCCGCGCCATAAGATCGTGGCTGTTTCGCCTTTCAACGAGCCCGACTACACGCCGTGGAACGAGGGAACGAAGGCCAACTTCAAGGAGATAGCGCGCCAACTCAAGGAGGATTATCCACGTTTCAAGGATATTGCCATCACGGCGGGCAACACGCTCAACAACGACTATGCCGCCGAGTGGTACAATGCCGTGAAACCCTATGCCACATGGGGCAACACCCATCAACTGGCGGGCGAGTTCAACACGTTCACCAACTTCTGGAAGCAAGTGGTCGACGAGGGCAACGTGGCCTACGCCGACGAGCTCCACAACGTTGGCGAGGCAATGATTGCCGCCAACTATGGCATATCGATAGGTATCTGGTGGGGCTTCGACAGCCGCGCACGCGGCGAGTTCTGCCAAATAAGCAACCATGGGTCGCGCTTGGCCTACGGAGAGGATCGCAGCCATTGGACCGCTGCGTCGGTCTATCGCGACGACGCCACCAAGGAGTTGAAGGCTTTTGTGGGAGGCAGCGAGCGACAAGCCGCCAACTCCTCCTATCTCTTCGTGTCGCCCGACGAGGATGTCTATTTCGACGGTCAGGGCCCCACACGCGCCTTCCGCATGGAGTATCCAGGCGGAACAGGCTACCAAAAGGGACAAACCAACGCGGAGCGGGTCTACAACATCTACCGCGGCGAAGACGTACCACCAATGGAGATCGCGGCAGGGCGTTACAAGCTCATCAACTACGCCGCACGCACGTTGGTGGTGGGCAACGCCTCTTCGGGCAACGACCTGAACATGAAACTCTTTTCACAACTGTCTACCATCCCGCTGCTGGCGCAATGGGATGTGGCTCCTGCCGACGCACGCATCGGTGGCGATTACAGTTTCCACACGTTCACCAACGCACAAAACCAAATGCACATGAACGTGGTGAACAATTCCACATCGGCTTTCGCACACGTCATTTCCTACAATGCCAACAACGCCAGCAACGAGCAATGGTCGCTCCACTATGCGGGCAAGGGCTACTATTATATCCGCAATCGCGAGTCAGGGCTTTATCTGTCCATGCCCAACGAGTCGTCGACCTATGCGGTGCAGAAGCAGTTGGCCTCATCGGCCATCGACCGACGACTGCAGATGTGGCGCTTCATTCCTGAGGATGGAGCGGTGGAGAGCAGCGCGCCAAACGCGCCCACAAACCTCATAGCCAACGCCCAATCGGCCAGCGTGGCCCTTAGCTGGACCGCTCCTGCCGACGACGACGTGCATAGCTACAACGTGGTTCGTGGGGAGGCCGACGGCAGCCAATGGAGCACCATCGCCCGGGGCATCACCGCCACCTCCTTCACCGACAACACTTGCCGCCAAGGACACACCTATATATATAAGGTGAAAGCCATCGACCGATCGGCCAACGTGTCGGCCATGAGCGAGCCCGCCACGGCTTCGCCCACTACCCAAAAGACCTTAGTGGCCAGTTGGCAGATGGAAGGCGACCTTCACGACGCAACGGTCAACATGATGGACGCCACCTGTTCCACCGCTCCTCGCTTCATGAGCGAACATCGGGTGGGCGACTCGGCGCTGCGCCTATCCAACAATTACCTCCGCCTGCCTTACGAAGTGGGCGACATGGACGAGTTCACCATTGCCATGTGGGTGAAATGGACCAACGCCAGCAACAACTGGACACGCTTCTTCGACTTTGGCAACGGCACCTCCAACTACATGTTCCTCACACCGAGCAACGGATCCAACATGCGCTTCGCCATCAAGAACGGAGGCGAGGAGCAAACGGTCGACGCCAACGGCAAGTTGCAAGGCAACAAGTGGCACCACGTGGCCGTCACCATGGGCGAGGGCAACGTAACCCTGTGGGTCGATGGCGAGGCCGTCGGTTCGTCATCGTCGGTCACCATCAAGCCCAGCGACATCCGCCCGGTGCTCAACTATATCGGACGCAGCCAGTTTGACGCCGATCCGTTGTTCAGCGGCCTCATCGACGACATTCGCCTTTACAACTATCCGCTCACAGCCCAAGAGCTGCAAAGCGTCATCGGGAACCCCACAGGGGTCGACCGCATAGAGGGAGATGACAACGCCAACGCCGCTCCCACTTACAACCTCAGCGGCCAACGCGTAGGAAGCAACCACCACGGCGTAACGGTGAGCAAGGGAAAGAAATGGATGAGAAAATAACGACAAACTATCTACAAACAAAACTCTCTGCTAAATGAAAAAATAATCATTATTGCTCTTAGGATGCTGCTTGGCACTATGCCAAGCCGTGGCCCAAGACGCCGACACGGCCACCTTCCGCAAGTGGGCGCTAACTCCACCTATGGGTTGGAACTCATGGGATTGCTACTACTCGTCGGACGTGGTGGCCTACACCACCGACGGACATGCCGTCGACGTGGACATCAACTGGCCGGAGGGAAGCAAGACATTGGTGCTCGGGACGATGGAGGCGACAACTTCAACTACGATCACGGCGATTGGATCAATCCCACGCTGGTGTTACGCGATGGCAGAGAGGTGCCGCTGAAGGGCATAATGGCAACAAATCCAGCACGCCTAACAGAGCGGTGTCTTATTGTCCCAAATCGGACATTAGCAACCCGCTGTTGTGCATTTTTGCGAAATCTTTCTATCAGTCTTTCACGAAAAAGCGCAAATTAATGTAATTTTGCAACACACAAACTCAATTAAAAAGTAATGGATAATAAGACAAAGGCCATCGATACGCCATTTGAAAAGCACGACGCCTACGGATCATTGAGCATGCCCATCTACCACACAGCGGCATACGAGTTTAACACAGCGGTCGACATGGCCGACGCCTTCACGGGCAGAGTCATCGCACCCGACTATTCGAGAGTGATGAACCCCACGGTGATGTACCTCGAGGACAAGGTGAAAGCGCTCACCAACGCCAGCAACGTGGTGGCGTTCTCATCAGGCATGGCCGCCATCAGCAACACAATGCTGGCCCTCTCCGCCACCGGAAAGAACATCGTTACCTCACGCCACATGTTTGGCAACACCTTCTCGCTCATCACCCAGTCGCTCAAGCGCTTCGGCGTGGAGGCGCGACCTTGCGACCTGCTCAACCTCGATGAGGTGAAAAGCAAGATGGACGATAACACCTGTTGCATATTCCTCGAAATCATCACCAACCCACAGATGGAGGTGGCCAACCTGGCAGAACTGGCAGCCATTGCCCACGAACACCACGTGCCACTGGTGGCCGACACCACCGTCATCCCCTTCACGCAGTTCTCGGCGAAGAACCTGGGGGTCGACATCGAGGTGGTGTCGAGCACCAAGTATCTCTCAGGCGGCGCCACATCGCTGGGCGGACTGGCCATCGACTATGGCACCACACAGGGATTTGGCCACAGGATGAAGAACGAGATGCTATTCAATTTCGGTGCTTACATGACACCCCACGTGGCCTACATGCAATCGCTCGGCCTTGAGACGCTCGACGCCCGCTACCGCGTGCAGAGCCAAAACACCCTTTACTTGGCCGAGAAGTTGCGCACACTGCCCGAGGTAAAGCGCGTCAACTACGTGGGATTGCCCGACAATCCTTACCACACCATCGCCAAGAAGCAATACGGTCCCACGGCCGGCGCTATGATGACCATCGACCTGGAGAGCAAGGAGGCGTGCTTCAGCATGATCGACAACCTGAAACTGGTGAGACGGGCCACCAACCTCTTCGACAACAAGACGCTGGCCATACACCCCGCAAGCACCATCTTCGGCACATTCACCTGTGAGGAGCGGGCTGCCATGGATGTGCTCGACACCACGGTGCGAATCTCCGTCGGATTGGAAGACATGGACGATGTGTTCAGCGACATCAAGCAGGCCTTGAAAGCATAACAAACCTAACACGGATACCACATGTACGACTTTAACAAAATCATCGACCGCACAGGCAGCGGCGACCTCAAGCACGAGGTGCTCCTGGAGCGCTACGGACGGGCCGACCTGCTACCGCTATGGGTGGCCGACATGGATTTCGAAACACCGACGTTTATCACCGAAGCGCTTCGCCATCGCCTCGACCACTCGCTCTTCGGCTACACCGTCGAGCCTAAGAACTATTGGCCCACCGTGCAGCAATGGCTCCACGACCACCACCGATGGAACGTCGAGCTTGAGTGGCTCAGCTTCATCCCCGGCATCGTGAAAGGCATTGGCATGGTGGTCAACATCTTCACGCAGCCCGGCGACAAGGTCATCATTCAGCCACCCGTGTACCACCCCTTCCGCCTCACGCCACAAGGCAACGGCCGCGAGGTGGTGTACAACCCCCTCAAGGAGAACGCCGACGGATCCTACTCAATGGATTTCGACAACCTCGCACAAGTGGCCGACGACAAGTGCAAGGTGCTCATTCTCTCCAACCCCCACAACCCAGCCGGCATCGTGTGGGACAAGGCCACATTGGCGCGCCTGGCCGACTTCTGCTACGACCATCACATCCTCGTCGTCTCCGATGAGATCCATTGCGATATGGCGCTCTGGGGTAACAAGCACCTGCCGTTTGCCATGGCCTCCGAGAAGGCCGCACAATGCAGCATCACCTTCGGAGCACCTTCCAAGACATTCAACATTGCGGGCATTGTAAGCTCCTACGCCATCGTGCCCAACGACACCCTGCGACAGAAATTCTACTCATGGCTCACTGCCAACGAGTTCAACGAGCCCACACTCTTCGCGCCCATCGCCACCATAGCCGCCTTTCAGCAGGGCGAAGCGTGGCGAAAGGCCATGCTCCATTACGTGGAGCAGAACATCCTGTTTGTGGAGGACTACTGCCGACAGCACATGCCGCAGATAAAACCCTTGCGGCCACAAGCCTCATTCCTCGTGTGGCTCAACTGCCGACAACTGGGACTCACCCACGATCAGCTCGTCGACCTCTTTGTAAACCACGCCCACCTCGCCCTCAACGATGGCGAAATGTTCGGACAAGGCGGCGAGGGATTCATGCGCATGAACGTGGCCACGCCACGCGCCATCTTGCAGCAAGCTCTCCACCAACTGTGGAAAGCCTTGCAATAGGCACAGGCAAGAACGACGACGTAACCGCCACGTGCACACGCCTCAAAACAGCGTTCATTACTCATTGTATATCAATAAGCATCTTGCCGCGCAAAATAACAATTATTATTTTGCACGGCAAGATTCCCATCAAAGTGGGACTGACCTATATAAAACGGGAACTGCCATGAAAAGAAATCTTATCATAATCCTTTTCTTGCTGTTGAACTTGGCAAATGTCTGTGCCCAAAGCACCTTCACAGCTCGCGTGGTGGACGCTACCACAGGCGACCCGCTGCCCATGGCAAGCGTATACGTCAGCTCCTCCCACTCCACCATCACCAACCAGGAGGGCGACTTCTCCATCCAGGCGCAACCCGAAGACGTGCTCCGCATCACCTACGTCGGTTACAATGCCAAAAACATCAAAGCAAGTGACCTGGGGAGCAAGGTGGCACTGAGGCCCTATACCAAAATGCTACAAGAAGTAACCGTTACACCCATCGATGTCGTGGGCTTGCTCAAGAAACTGGTGAAGAAACTCAAAATGGAGTATGCACTGTTTCGCTTCGAGCAATCCAATTACTTCTACCGCCAGGTTTCATCTAACGACACCACCTACAACGAACTCATCGAGGCTTTCTTCCGCACCCAGTCCAACATCGCCCTGCGCAACTTCATGCTCACCACGGGACGCTATGGCAACATCGAAAGTGGCGACACGCTGAAGCCCTTTTATAAGTTTCGCAACTATTACACCACTTCTTGCATCGCCCCGATGCTTCCCGATCCCGGTATATGGAGAGACCTTTACACACCGCTGCCCTATAAGTGGACCAAGCACTACTATGACGACCTATACAACCTGTCATACGCCATCTTGCAAGGCGATGATGACTCAAAAATCATCGTGGTGCAGTTTGGCGAAACGGCGCAGGGCACCACTCACGCCATGACGGGAAGACTGATGTTTGACATGGACAAGTTACGCCTGCTATCCTTTCGCGGGAAGGTGCACAACGAACTCGTAAGAATCCGCTATCGCTCGTCGGGCCCCACATCCATGTTTCGCTATTGTCCGCGCGACATCGAAATCCAGATGACCTACAAGCACGACCGCGGATTCGACGAGGTGGCGTCCATTGGCACGCGCATGGTAGTCAACCGAGGCAAGAACGACTACGGTGGTGTCTACTGGAGCACCCTGTTCAACATTGGCAATTATGATATCGGTGAAGGAACGTCCACACGCAAGGAGGACATCTACAACGCCCTGAGCCAACGGGGCAACGACGAAGCCTTCCGTGAGCATTACAAGATCGTGAAAACCACTTCCACCGAAGAGGCCATCATCAGAAAGTTTGAACGCGGGGGCTGCTTCGGAACATTCACAAAGTGACATAAGTTTTGCATCATGCGGCCTCGTCATTTGTGTGGGGCAAAGGCCCCAAAGTGCTTAGTACATGGTAGGCTGCGTTGAGAAACATAGATAGGTAAGCGAAACCAAGGAATAAAAACAAAATAAATCGCGAGAACGCTTGCGTTTTCCATGTTTTTTTTTAGCTTTGCTATTGTAAGTAAAAGTCATCATGAAGGCTGGGACCCATCTGACAAATACCCTCTAAAACAAAACAACCATGAAACAACACAAGACCTACAGGCTCAGAAGCCTGACCACCATACTTTTTTTCATGGTATCGCTCTTTCCCATTCACGCCGCGGAGAACGACAGCATCAGTTACTTCACGAAGATTGTGGGGAAGTTCAACCATGTGTTTCCGCAAGAAAAGCTATACCTTCATCTCGACAACACAGGCTATTTTATCGGCGAGACCCTTTGGTTCAAGGTCTATCAGGTTTGCAGCAACAACGACTCGCTGGGTGGGCGCAGCAACATAGCCTACGTGGAGCTCTACAACACGACAGGCGAAATGGAAAAACAAGTGAAGGTGAAGCTGAATCATGGTGTGGGCATGGGGCAAATCAAACTCGATGACATCCTCCGCGGTGGTTTCTTTGAGATCCGCGCCTACACACGCTACATGCTCAACTGGGGCAAGGACGCCATATTCTCCCGAACCATACCCGTCTTTGAAAAACCCGCGAAAGAAGGAGATTACAGCAATCCCAGGCTCTGGACACCCAGGGCGACCGACGTGCCCAGCAATCGCGACAAGTCAGAAGGCCTGAAGCACAACATCAACGCCAAGTTTTATCCCGAGGGCGGCCACTTGATCAAAGGCTTCAAAACCCGGGTGGCCTTCGAGTTGCTGGACCAACAAGGGCAACGGCTGAAAGCTGCCTGCACGCTGAAACAGGGCACGCAGACGCTGATGCGCACACAGACCAACAACGATGGGCGCGGCATGGTGTTTATGACGCCAAACAACTCGCCCTGCACGCTGTACGTAGTATGCGACAACGGGCGCAGCGCCAACATCCCTCTCCCTGCCGCCGAGACATCAGGCGTGGCGCTCAGCGTCGACATGATGCAAAAGAGCCAAATACCCATCCAACTATCAGCCACAGCCGACTGGCAAGGGCAGACTGTTGGCGTGACGCTGATGAACAACGGAAAGGTGTACTTTTGCGAGGAACACACGTTGGGCGACAAGCCCCTCACCTTCTCGGTGCCACGTAGGCAGATGAAAGAAGGTGTGTCGCAACTAACCGTCATCGACGAGCACGGGCAGATACTCGCCTCGCGCATGCTCTTCAGCTATCCCCATACCAAGGTGGCCCCCATCCACATCGCCATGGACAGCGTGACAGGGCGCGCCATCAAGATGTCGGCCACCACATTGCCCAACACCACCTTCTCGCTCGCCGTGAGAGACGCAGGCAGCCAGATAAGCGAATGGAACCAAAACGCCGCCTCATGGCTGTTGCTGAGCAGCGACCTGAAAGGCTACATCAACCATGCAGCCTACTATCTCGAGAGCGACGACAATGAGCATCGTCAAGCAGCCGACTTGCTGATGCTGGTGCAGGGATGGCGCCGCTACGACTTCCAGATGATGGAGGGCAAGAAAAACTTCGCCTTCGACTATCCCATTGAGAGACAGATGATTCTCAACGGACAGATTTACCGCACCAAGAAGAAACAGCCCGTGGAAGGCATCGACCTCACACTGGTGCTCAACAATGCTGATGGCGATGCCCTTAAGGGATACACCAAGACCGATAGCCGAGGGCGTTACCGCTTCACCGTGCCCGACTGTTGGGGCAATGGCTGGACCATGTACGTGAAGACCAGCAAGGAAGACAAGCTGCAAGGCTACTACGTTGGCGTAAGCCGCAACTTCTCGCCCAAACCACGCGCCCTCGACCCTCAAGAGAGGCAACCCATACAACTCCCCGTGCCGCCCATCAACCTGCAAGACGCCATTGACCGTGGCGACCTTACGCTGAGCACCGACAGCATACATGTGCTGCGCCAACTGTTGGTAACGGCCAAGCGCTGGCAGAAAAAGAACTATTGGGAGAGTTATCAGGGCAAGATGAATACGGCCGACCTGATATTCCGTCCAGGCGATGAGGTCGACCAACTGCTCGACAAAGGCATGTCCATGCCCACGCTGATAGAATACCTGAAGGGCAAACTGCCTCAGCTCAAAGGAAGCGACAACGTGTCGGGCTACATGCCTTACATCAAAGACCAATACAACTATTACGACACAGGCCTGACCTATGGGCGTCGCCCCATCATGTGGTTTGTAAACAATCGCTTTGCTTGCGCCACGGGCGTATCAAGAAGAATAAGGAAGCCCGACAACCCCAACAACATAGAAAGCGAGAGAGATGGCGCCGTGGTTCCCTACGCTTTTCCTTTCTATATGGATGAGGTGAGCAAGGTGCTCGTTACAACAGCCAACGCCGACATCAACGATTGGCGCGCCCAGCAGGTTGGCCCCAACGCCATAAAGATCTTTGTGTACCAAAACCCTCAAGGCCGCTATTATCGCAAAAAGCCCAATGGACTGCGCACCACATGGTTCCACGGCCTTACCTACCCCGAGACCTACGAAGACAGAGAGCTAATGGGCATCATACCCAACGAAGATTTCCGCCGAACGCTCCTCTGGGAGCCCAACTTGACAACAGACGCCAACGGCAAGGTGTCGTTCGAGGTCTTGGCCAACAGCACTTGCCACGACTTGTACTATTCGGCAGAAGGAATCACCGAGAATGGACATGTGGTGGTTTCACAATAACCGCCAACAAGATACAAACGCATATCGGCTCCATTATGAACAAATGTATCTTCAGATTACTCATGGGCTTGTTGTGTATGCCCCTATGCATGCAAGCGCAAGACAACAGCCTCAAAGGACGCTTGGAGAAGGCGCCCATACAGGAGAAGGTGTATCTGCACCTCGACAACACAAGCTATTTCATGGGCGACACGCTCTGGTATAAGGCATACGTGGTGAAAGCCAACGACCTCACGCCCACCGATATGAGCCGCATCGTCTACGTGGAACTGGTGTCGCCCGACGGCTTTGTGGTGGAGCGCCAGCAGCTCATCGTGTCGGCCGATGGCTATGGGGCGGGCAACTTTGCGCTCACCGACTCACTCTACTCGGGCTACTACGAGCTCCGAGCCTATACACGATGGATGCTCAACTTCAACGTAACGGAAAAGTCGTACAACCGCATTTACCGCGAAGAATTCTACAACCGGAAGATGGCCGCCGACTTCTTTCGCGAATACGGAAGTCTGTATTCGCGCGTCGTGCCCATCTACGAAAGACCACTTCAGGCAGGCGATTACTCCTTGAAGAGCATTGTTCCCCGGCCCCGCCAGCGAGCTCGAAAGGTGCCGAAACCGCAGTTGAACGTGGCATTCTTCCCCGAAGGCGGCAACCGCATTGCGGGCACCTCGCAGCGCATAGCCTTCGAAGCGACCAACGAACTGGGCGAAGGAGTGAACCTCATGGGCAGCCTGGGACAGCAATCCATCGTGGCCAACCACTTGGGACGCGGCGTATTCTCGCTCAACAGCAACCAAGACGCATCGGAGAAAGTGGTGTTCAACTATAAGGGAAAGTCGTATTCGTTCGACTTGCCAGTGGCCCAACCGCAAGGAATAGCCATCCATCTCAACCAAGACCAGCTGCAACTGCAAGCCGTGGGACTCAATGCGCCGGCACTAACCATAGCCATTCTATGCCGTGGCGAACTAAGAGACTACCAAGACATCAACCTCGACGCAACAGGCGCAGCGTCGCTTCGCCTCAACACCAGCAAGTTGCCAACGGGCGTCAACGATCTTGTGGTGATGACCCAAGAGGGCCAAGTGTTGGCCGACAGGTTGTTCTTCGTTGATCATCATGACCTCAACAAACAACAGATAACGGTCGAAGGTCTTAAAAAAGAATACGGTCCTTACGAGAAAATCGGCTTGAAGCTACAGGCTCCCGCCAACATCAAGACCATGAGCCTGGCCGTCAGAGACAACAGCTACGACACACCCACCTACGACACGGGCAACATTCTGACCGACCTGCTTCTGTCGAGCGACCTGAAAGGCTTCGTAGCCAACCCCGACTACTATTTCGAAGCAGACGACAGCACCCATCGGGCACGCCTTGACTTGCTGCTCATGGTGCAGGGATGGAGGCGTTATGACGTCAAGGATATCCTTGCCGACAAGCCCCTGCGCTATCAACCCGAGACAGCCATGACCGTGGAAGGTCACGTCTACTCCACCCCATCGAGCCATCCCATCGAGCCCGAAGAAATGCCCTGGTGGCGCATGGGCATATTCGGCTGGACGCTCGACGCCATTAACGCCAGCGGCGAAGCGGGCGAGTTTGGCAAATACTCGGAAAGGTTTAGCAATGGCGAAGGCATGACTTATCTCGCCGAACAGGAGAAGTATGGCGAACCAACGGATAACAATAAGACCCAAAGAGCCGAAGTGGTATCGAACACCGCAACCGACGAACGTGGCGACCAAGAGACCGAAGCCACCAACCAGACCGATGCGGAGCACGGGGTGGACCATGGCTCGCTGAAGAAAGAAGTGGTCGTAAAAGGTGAGGTGGTGATGGGAACCGACATTTGGCAGGTGGAGCAACGCACCGACAAGGGAGGCCATTACGCCTTTAGCCTGGAGCCGTTCTATGGCGACGCCATCCTGATGATGGGCGCATACGGCGACAACATCTCCAAGAAGAAAAAGAAGAAACTGGACGATTACGACGTGTTCAACGAAGACGCATGGCCCGAATACTACGTCAAACGCGACCTCTTCTATCCCGTTTTTGCATCGAAATACTCATTTTACCAAACCCATCAACCCGCAAGCCAATGGGAAGAGACCTATGAAGAGACCGACTCTGTGGAATATGCGGGAACCGAACTGAACGAGTTGAACGTGAAGGCACGCCGCAGGAAGAGCAAACACGCCATTGTTTGGAGCAAGCCCGCCTGCCAATACGACGCCGTGGAACTGTATAACCTGCTGACCGATTATGGCCTGTCGTATGGAAAGGTAAACTTCCGACGCCTGCCCTTGCAGATGAGCATCATGCTGATGGGCAATTACAACGCGAAGCAAATGTTCTTAGTCGACGCGCGTCTCGACCGTTATCTCTTCTATCGCACTTACGTTCCCAACAAGGAACAATCGGATGCCTCACCCGTTACACGCAGCAACTGGGCCGTGTTCAAGGACCTCAAGTTGAAGCGCCTGCAAACAGCGAAGTTCTACACCGACTTCAGTCTACGCGAGGACGACCATCCGGAGATGAACAGCAAGAGTGCCGACGTGGTGGTCGATTACGACATGATGCCCCAGGATGCCACACGTTACACCATGCGCGACAGGCGTATCGTGCTCCATGGGTTCACCATGCCCGACGAGTTTTACCATCCCGACTATAGCCAAACACCATTGCCGAGCACGAAAGACTACCGCCGCACACTCTATTGGAACCCCAACCTGAAACTCGACGGAACTGAAACGCATGTGGATTTCTACAACGGTAGCCGTAGCGCCACGCTCTCCATCAGCGGCGCTGCCATAGGCGCCAACGGTCCTTCCACGCTCTCTCCTCGGTAACCACGGCGCAGGCTACGCTTTGGGTTGGCGGTGGCGGCGCATCAGTCCGTAACGCGCCACCACGGCGAAGCACACAAGGGGAACGGCAAACGAGTAATGGACGCTTGTCAGTCCCATGATAACGGTGTGGCTATCCATCATGGCGGCTTGCAGCAGGGGCACGACGCTGCCTCCCAGAATGCTCATCACCAAGCCTGCCCCGGCAAACTCCAGATGGTGGCGAACGCCCGTAAGGGCCATGCCATAGATGGTGGGGAACATCAGGCTCATGCATCCCGACACGGCCACGAGGCACCATAGGCCCACCCTGCCCTCGATGAGGATTACGCCCACCAGGCAACCGATGGCGGCCAGGGCCAGCACGGCCAACAGGCGTCCCGCCTCGACGCGCGTCAGGAGCCAGGTGCAGACGAAACGTCCCACGGCAAACAGGGCCAAGGCGGCTAAGTAATAGTGGGTGGTGAGCTTTTGGGCCTCGGCCTCGCCAAGCCCCTCAAGGTCGTAGAACACGTGGTGGCCATAATGCATGAGATAGGTCCAACACACGGTTTGCGCTCCCACATAGAAGAACTGTGCCACAACACCCTCACGATAGTTCTTCGTGCGGAGCAGTTGAACAAACACCGACACCACGCCCTTACGATCGCAGGTGCCGTCGGTGCTGGGCATGCGGGTGAGCACTACGGCGGTCAACACCGCTAAGATGACCAGGCCTGTATAGAGATAAGGCTGCACCAGGATGTCGAGGTCGTGGGCCTTGATGGCATCGAACCGCAAGGGATCGGCCATAAGAAGCTGGCGCCGCGTGGCGCCATCGGAGGGGTCCAAGCTGCCCGAAACGTAGGTAAGGGCCACCATGGCGCCCATGAGCGCGCCAACGGGATTGAACGCTTGCGCGAAATTGAGGCGGCGCGTGCCCGTCGACTCGGAACCCATGGCATAGACATAGGGGTTGCAACTGGTTTCGAGGAACGACAAGCCGCACGTCATGACGAAATAGGCGGGGAGAAAGGCCATGAACGTTCCCGTGGACCGGGCGGGCACAAAGGCCAACACGCCCAACGCATAGAGCGCAAGCCCCATCACCACGCCCGCCTTGAACGAGAAACGCCGGATGAACAGGGCGGCGGGAAGGGCCATGCAGAAATAGCCCAGGTAGAAGGCCACCTGCACAAAACTGCTCTCAAACGTGCTCATCTGGAAGATTAGGCCAAACGACTTCACCATCGGGCTGGTAACATCGTTGGCAAAGCCCCACATGGCAAAGCAGAGGGTTATCATGGCGAAAGGCACGAGAATGCCTACGCCTTCTTTTTTGAACAATCCGTCTTGGTTGCTACTCATGGATAAAATTTATTTAGCGCAAAAGTAACACAAAATGCCATGATAACCAAATAAATATGTACTTTTGCAAATGGAACAACGTAACCCCATCCCTAAAAAAACACACTGAACATGCAGAAACTCTTGTCGCTCCCTCCCAACCTGGTGGGATGCTTCCACGATATTACGGGCTACCCAAAAGACGAATGGTTTTGCACCCACGACCCCATCGGCCACAAATTGGGCTCGGGCGGTGGATCGGTACACTTGCTCATGGAGTATTGGAAGGCTCACGGCAAAAAAGCCGACGAGCGCCTGTTGCTGCTCCATGCGGGCGGCCAGAGCCGACGGTTACCGGCCTACGCTCCCTCGGGCAAGATTCTGACGCCCATCCCCGTGTTTCGTTGGGAGCGCGGACAACGGCTCTCACAGAACCTCCTGCAACTGCAACTGCCGCTCTACGAGCGCATCATGGACAGTGCGCCCAAGAGTCTTCGCACGATGATTGTGAGCGGTGACGTGTATATTCGCGCCACCCAACCCCTGCAACCCATCCCCGAGGCCGACGTGGTGTGCTATGGCTTGTGGCTTGGACCGGAGATTGCCAAGGATCATGGCGTGTTTGTGAGCACCCGCAAAGACCCCACGGCGCTCGAGTGTATGTTGCAAAAGCCATCGGTCGACACGCTCAACCGATTGCAGAAAGACCATTTCTACCTCACCGACATCGGCGTATGGCTCTTGTCGGACAAGGCCATTGAGGTGCTCACCCACCACTCCACCCACAACGGCAAGGTAACGGAATATGACCTCTACGGCACCTTCGGATGCGGCCTGGGCACCCACCCCAGCCAGCACGACGATGAGGTGGCGCAGCTGAAGGTGGCCATCCTGCCCCTGCCCGGTGGCGAATTCTACCACTTCGGCACCTCCCACGAGTTGCTCTCGTCGACCGTGGCCATCCAGAACCTGGTGAACGACCAGCGCCACATACTCCACCACTCCATGAAGCCCTGCCCCAGCATCTTCGTGCAAAACACCATTACGCTGAGGCCCTTCACTGACAGCAACAAGAACGTGTGGGTGGAGAACAGCCATGTGGGTGCGCGATGGGAGCTGAGCCACAACAACATTGTGACGGGTGCGCCCGAAAACGATTGGGCGGTAAGCCTGAAACCCAATGAGTGTATCGACTTTGTGCCCATCGGCGAGGAGGCTTGGTGTGTGCGCCGCTACGGCTTCTACGATAAGTTTGCCGGCGATGAACAAACCACCCCACGCTTCCCCCTGCTGCCCAACGCAGCGGCGCTCAACGCCTATATGAACGGTGACAACACGGTGGTTGGCGGGTGGCTATCGGCCGAACAAATATCCACGCAAGCCAACCTGCACCGACTCTGCCTGCAACGGCAGCAATTCCGCGCCAAGAACTGGCAGACGCTTGCCAAAAACCACGAACACAGCGTGTTCTACCAACTCGACCTCGACGACGCGGCACGCGAGTTTCGCCAATACCACATACCCGCTCCCACGCCCATCGGCAACAATGAGCCATTGATGCGGCGCATCAGCGATGCCATGTTCCAATCGGCGATCGCCACCAACGACGCCCTGAAGGCCACGATGGAGCGCAAGGCGTTTGCGCTGCTTCGCGAGGGCCTGACCGACACATTGGCCAACAGCCGGGTGGCACCACACAAGGTGGCCTACGACGACCAGATAGTTTGGGGGCGCTCGCCTGTGCGCATCGACATTGCCGGCGGATGGACCGACACGCCGCCCTACTGCCTCATGGAGGGAGGAAACGTGATCAACCTGGCCATTGAGCTCAATGGCCAACAACCCATACAGACCTACGTGAAGCCTTGCAAGGAGCCTCGCATCGTGCTGCGCAGCATCGACCTGGGTGCGTCGGAGGTGGTGACAACCTACGAACAGTTGGGGGCCTTCAACCAAGTGGGAAGCCCCTTCTCCATCCCCAAGGCGGCATTGGCGCTCTGCGGCTTCCTGCCCGAGTTTTGTGCCGAGCCCTATCAGTCCTTAGCCGACCAGTTGCACGCCTTCGGGTGTGGCATCGAGGTGACGTTGCTCTCGGCCATCCCAGCCGGTTCGGGACTGGGCACCAGCAGCGTGCTGGCCGCCACCGTTCTGGGAGCGCTCAACGAGTTTTGCGGACTGGGATGGGACAAGGCGGAGATTGGGCACCGCACGCTGACACTCGAACAACTGCTCACCACTGGCGGAGGATGGCAAGACCAGTTTGGCGGATTGCTGCACGGCGTGAAACTGCTGCAAACGCAGGCGGGATTCCATCAGGACCCCATCGTCAGGTGGTTGCCTACGGGCATCTTCACCCAACCCGAATACCAGGCTTGCCACCTATTATACTACACGGGCATCAGACGAACAGCCAAGACCATCTTGGCGGAGATCGTGAGACGCATGTTCCTCAACCAGCACGAGGAGTTGTCGATCCTGCGCGACATGAAGGCGCATGCCATGACCATGTACGAGGCCATTCAGCGCGAGGACTTTGAGACCATGGGACGATTGGTGCGCAAGACGTGGCAACAAAACCAAGCGCTCGACAGTGGCACCAACCCCGACGAGTGCCAACGCATCACCGAGCTCGTCGACGACCTGTGTCTGGGCTATAAGTTGCCGGGGGCAGGCGGAGGCGGTTACCTCTACATGGTGGCCAAGGATCCTGAGGCGGCGGCGCGCATCAAGACCCTCCTCAACAACCATCCCACCAACGCCAACGCTCGCTTTGTGGACATGACGCTGAGCCACAAGGGCATGCAGGTTTCAAGAAGCTAAAGAGAACCATGGATTTCAGAACACCCATCGACATTCCCCAATCGCCGTGGACCATCGCGCCATGCGAACGCATGTTGTTTGTGGGCTCATGCTTCGCCGACAATATGGGGCAACGCTTCAGCCGTGAACGCTTCCGAACGGTGGTGAATCCCTACGGGGTGATGTATAACCCGGTGAGCATTCGCCACACCGTGGAACGCCTGTTGCACGAGGGGCGGATGCCTTTCACAGAGGGAGAGACGGGCACCTGCGTCTTCACCCTGGGCACCAACCATGTGTATGTGCTTAAAGCCACAGGCGAGATTGTGGACAATTGCCAAAAGCGGCCGCAACGCCTGTTCGACGAGCAGGTGCTCACGGTGGAACAATGTGCCACCCACCTCACACAAACCATGAAGCTCATCCATAGCCGTTACCCACGAGTGCGCTTCATTTTCACGGTGTCGCCCATCCGCTATCGCAAATATGGCTACCACGGCTCGCAACTCTCGAAGGCCACCTTGCTGCTCGCCATCGAAAAAATGCAGCAAGAACAATCGGCGTTGGCCCCTGCCTATTTCCCGTCGTACGAGATCGTGCTCGACGAGCTACGCGACTATCGTTTCTACGGTGAGGACATGCTCCACCCCACTCCACAGGCCATCGACTACATCTTCGAACGGTTTGGAGAGGCTTATTTCTCCCCCCAAGCCCAAACATTCCTGCGCGAATGGCGCCCCATCCGTGAGGCCCTGGCGCATCGGCCCTTCCATCCCGAATCGGAGGAACATGCCCGCTTCATCAGCAAAACATTGGAAAAGGCGCGGGCCTTGCAAGTGCGCTTCCCCGAGATGGGAAGTGTGGAGAGGCTTATTCCTCCCGTTGGCGCACAGCCTCAAAAAGGAGAATAGCTGCGCTGACCGACACATTGAGCGAGTCGAGTTGCCCTTTCATAGGGATGAGTATGTGGGCGTCGGCGGCCTGACGCCAAGGCTCGGTCAGACCGGTGGCCTCGGTGCCCATGACCAAAGCGGTGCCTCGGCGCATGTCGGTATCATAATAGAGATGCGAGTCTTGCAGCTGGGCGGTGAGGATACGTATGCCACGCTCCTTCAAGAAGGCGATGCAATCGACCGATGAGCACGCCACGGTGGGCACGGTGAAAATGGCGCCAATGCTCGAACGAATGAGGTTGGGGTTATAAAGGTCGGTAAGCGGATCGCAAACAATCACGGCATCGGCGGCCGCCGCATCGGCCGAGCGAAGCACAGCACCCAGATTGCCGGGTTTCTCCACACGCTCGAGCACCATCAGCAAGGGGTTGTCGGGCAACTGCAGGTCGGCCAACGCCATTGTTTTCACCTTCATCTGGGCCACCACGCCCTCGGTAGAACCACGATAGGCGATGCGCTCATACACCTCGGCAGACACCTCCAACGAAGGGTTGGCGGCGATCACACGCCTCAATTCACCATCCTCGCCCGCCACGAAAAGCAACTGTGGACAATAAAACAAGGTGTCGATCTCGTAGCCCGAGTGGAGACAATGCAACAGCTCGCGCCGCCCTTCCACCACAAACAGACCAGCCTTGCGTCGCTCGGCCGACTTCTGTTGCAACAAGATAAGTTTCTTCACACGTGTGTTTTGTGTGCTTGTAATAATTGTATCTGAACTTTTCATGCGGTTTGTGATCTCATTATTATAAAAAGGTTACTCTTTGTGGATAAAAAGGCTACCACTGAGTAATGACAAATATCGTCCACTTTCTGCAAAAGTAACAAGATTATTTTAATTGCGCAACTATTTGTTTCGCTAAACAACCATCATACCATTCAAATTGTAACAGCATTTTACATAGGTGGGACACAACTGACAAGACCTACGAAATAGGACCTGCTTGGTACATAGATCAACAAGGCTAATTGCCGCTTCTTTTTTTCAAAGCGATTCGCATGTGAAACTCGTGTGAACACAACTGTCATTTGCATGTTGTCCAAAGGAAATGAGAGGCGAATCGAAACGCAAATCACCACGATAGTTGGATGGGCCTCATGGTGTGGGAGCCAAATGCGAATTATGGCAACAATCTATAGTGAAATCTACATCATTGGTAGCAACGACGGAAGGATTGGACGGAAATACGCGATTCTCATCGCAATTACACAATCGACTGATTTACAAAGGGTTATCGAAGAAAGGAAAGAATCGCAACTTCTTGCTTAACCTTTTGTGTTGCAAAACATGCCTAACCGAGAGTCGATACATGGTCTTTCGAGCCTCGAAACATGGCCTTTCGAGGTGGGGTTAGGTAGGTATCGCAAAACGGAAGATGCCTAACGGTGGGCGCACGGCGAAAAATGGGGACGACAAGCGCAAAAAAACGACCATTTCTGTGGCTGGTTCAACGAAAAACGCCACACAACTTTTGCACCAAAACATCAGACAGAATGCACCGCTCTATGGACGGGATGGCAGGACGAACATTCTCAATCAACACAGATTATTGAGGCGTAAAGCGTCGAAATGATGGCTATGCGCAACTTTCATCCGTTAAACAATGCCCATGCCGAGCATACAAAATGCGGGCAATGACCCAAAAGCCATTGCCCGCACCATCATTCGCTTATAGCGGAATGAATCATTACTCCTTGTTGGAACGCTTGCGCTCGAGGTGGTCGAGGATGATCTTACGCATGCGGATGCTCTTCGGAGTGACCTCCACATACTCGTCGGCCTTGATATACTCGAGACATTCCTCCAGGCTCATGACGGTCTTCGGCACGATGTGGGCCTTGTCATCAGAACCAGAGGCACGCACGTTGGTGAGCTGCTTGGCCTTGCACACATTGATGACCAAGTCGTTGTCGTGGACGTGCTCGCCCACTACCTCTCCTGGGTAAACCTCCTCACCCGGATCGATAAAGAACTTACCGCGATCCTGCAACTTATCGATGGCGTAAGCGTAGGCCGTTCCACCGTCCATGGAAATCATGGAACCGTTGGTACGACGCACAATGTCGCCCTTATAGGGCTGATACTCCTTATAGCGGTGAGCCATGATGGCCTCGCCTTGCGAAGCGGTGAGCACATTGGTACGCAGACCAATGATACCACGCGAAGGAATGTCGAACGTGATGTTGACACGGTCGCCCTCGGTATCCATACCCGTGAGGTCACCCTTACGGCGTGTAACCATGTCGACCATCTTTGACGAATAGTCTTGCGGCACATTGATATCGAGCTCCTCAACAGGTTCGCACTTCTGACCGTCGATCTCCTTATAGATAACTTGCGGCTGGCCTACCTGCAACTCGTAACCCTCACGACGCATGGTCTCGATGAGCACAGAGAGGTGGAGCACGCCACGGCCCTTCACAATCCACTTATCGGTAGAATCCTCAAAAGGCTCCACGCGAAGGGCGATGTTCTTCTCAAGCTCGCGCTGCAAACGGTCGTTAATCTGGCGCGATGTGCAGAACTTACCCTCACGTCCGAAGAAAGGCGAGTCGTTGATGGTGAACAGCATGCTCATCGTGGGCTCGTCGACGGCGATGGGAGGCAGCGGCTCAGGGTTCTCAAAGTCGGCGATGGTATCGCCAATCTCGAAGCGCTCCAAGCCGACAACGGCACAGATATCGCCACTCTCCACGCTATCGACACGCTTGTGGCCGATGCCCTCAAAGGTATGGAGCTCCTTGATCTTGGTGCGCTCCTGGGTGCCGTCGCGGTGGCAAATAACGATGTTCATGCCATCGGTGAGCTTGCCACGATGCACGCGGCCCACGGCGATACGGCCGGTATAGTTGCTATAATCGAGCGAGGTGATAAGCATCTGAGGAGTGCCTTCGAGCTGCTTAGGAGCCGGAATAACCTCCACAATCTTATCGAGCAGATAGTCGATGTTGTCGGTGGGCTTATTGAAATCGGGACCCATCCATCCGTTCTTGGCCGAACCATAGACCACGGTGAAATCGAGCTGGTCCTCGGTGGCGTTGAGGTCGCACATCAGGTCGAACACCATCTCGTACACGGCCTCCGGGCGGCAGTTGGGCTTGTCGACCTTGTTGACCACCACGATGGGCTTCAAACCAATCTGCAAGGCTTTCTGCAACACGAAACGCGTCTGCGGCATCGGACCCTCGAAGGCGTCGACAAGCAGCAAACAACCATCGGCCATGTTCAACACGCGCTCCACCTCACCACCGAAATCGGAGTGGCCCGGAGTGTCGAGAATATTGATTTTGACGCCCTTCCAGTTGATGGAGACGTTCTTCGACAAAATGGTTATCCCTCGTTCGCGCTCCAAATCATTGGAATCGAGCACTTCGCCGCTGTTGTCCTGGCCGTCACGGAACAGTTTTCCAGCGAGCATCATCTTGTCGACCAAGGTAGTCTTACCATGGTCAACGTGCGCAATAACTGCGATGTTACGAATGTCTTGCATTGATTTACCTTAAAAAATAGCTATATTTATTTGCGTGCAAAATTACTAAAAATAATCGAAAGGCTTGTGTGAATGAATGAAAAGTTGTACCTTTGCACCGCATTTTCGGAAATACCGGAGCATTTGCGGTTGCCAACGGTTTTGATTAAGGCCATAGAGCGACCAACAGATGTTAATGATGCAACCATTATTAATCAACAAACAACATGTATCTTAACTCAGAGAAGAAGGAAGAGATCTTCGGCCAGTATGGCAAGTCAACAACAGACACAGGTTCTGCAGAGAGCCAGATCGCTCTGTTCACCTATCGCATCAAGCACCTGACTGAGCACGTCAAGGCTAACCACAAGGACTATGTGACTACTCGTTCACTGACTCAGCTCGTCGGTAAGCGTCGTCGTCTGCTCACCTACCTGAAGGAGCGCGACATCAACCGCTACCGTGCCATCGTGAAGGCCCTCGGTCTGCGTAAGTAAGCAGCACAGGCGCAAAGCCTGCAGCTCAATAGAAAGAAATTGAAAGAGCCGCATTACCATCAAGGTGATGCGGCTCTTTTTATGCCAAATCGGACATTAGATTCCAATTCTTGTTAGTGCTTAAATCCTAACAATCCACTTGTTTCGGCCTAATGTCCAACTTACGATTATGTTTGTTAGACGTTGTCGAGAATCTCGCGCAACGGCACCATGACAAACTCACGCTCCCGCATGCGAGGATGGGGAATGACCAAGTCGGGCTCGTCAACACTGAGGTCGTCGTACAACAAGATGTCGATATCGATGACGCGATCGTGATACTGCCCATCGGTAGTCTTCATCGTGCGTCCCATCTCGCGCTCAATGTTCTGTGTGATGGCCAGCAATTGGCGCGGCGTCTGGGTTGTCAGGCAACACACGCAGGCGTTAATAAACTTATTGGGCGACGTGAAGCCCCACGGCTCCGTCTCCAACAACGACGACTGCCGCTCCACCTCGCCCACTCGCTCGTTGAGCAAGGCGATGGCCTCACGAACCAGGCGTTTGCGGTTGCCGATGTTGGAGCCGATGCTGAAATAAACGTGATGCAACATAGCCAGAAGCTTAAGGTTCATCGAAAAAGGCGTGCGCCTTAGTCGATAATGAGCAGACTGTCGCCGAAGCAGCCAAACATGTAGCCATTCTTAAGTGCCTTGTCGTAGCACTCCATTACGGCATCATAACCTCCAAAGGCAGCCGTCGACATCATGAGGGTCGACTCAGGATGGAAGAAATTGGCCACCATGCAGTTGGCCAAGCCAAAGTCGTAGGGTGGGAAGATAAACTTGCTGGTCCAGCCATCATACTCCTTGAGCAAGCCGTCGGTACCCACAGCAGTCTCGGTGGCCTTGGCCACGCTCGTTCCGATGGCGCACACACGGTGTCCCGAAAGCTTGGTCTGGTTCACAAGGTCGCACGCCTCCTTGGTGATCTGCATCTGCTCAGAGTCCATCTTGTGCTTGGTCAGGTCTTCCACCTCAATCTGCGAGAAGTTGCCCAAACCGCAATGCAAGGTGATATAGGCAGCGTTCACACCCTTGATCTCCATGCGCTTCATCAGCTCACGACTGAAATGCAAGCCAGTGGCAGGTGCGGTGACGGCTCCCTCGTGCTTGGCAAACACACACTGGAAGTCGGTGACATCGTCTTCCGTGGCATGTGAGTGGACATGCATGTTGCTCATGGTGGGATCGGCAGGACGACCGTTGAGCACGTAGTCGGGCAACGGCATCTCGCCCAACGAGAACAATTCCTCCTTGAACTGTTCGTGCGAGCAGTCGTAAAGGAAGCGCAGCGAACGGCCACGGCTCGTGGTGTTGTCGTAAACCTCAGCCACCATGGTGCCTACCTCGTCGAAGAACAACTTGTTGCCAATGCGAATCTTACGCGCCGGCTCCACGAGCACGTCCCACAGGTGGGTCTCTTCGTTGAGTTCACGAAGGATGAACACCTCGATCTTGGCGTCGGTCTTCTCCTTGGTTCCATAGAGACGAGCGGGGAAAACCTTCGTGTCGTTCATGACGAACGTGTCGCCCTCGTCAAAATAATCCAAGATATCGCGGAACTCTATGTATTTGCCCTCAATGGGGTTGCCCTTCTCATCCTTCTTGAACATCTCGATCTCGCCCGTGGTGCGATGCAGCACCATCAGACGAGCCTCGTCGCGACGCGTTACGCGGAACGACTCCTTGGAGCCGTCGTCGTTGGTAAACTCACGAACAAGACTATGCGGATACATAGCAATCTGCTCTTGGGGCAACTTAAACCTGAATTGTGACAGTTTCATTTTTTCTTTGAAGTTTGAACTTAAAAACATAAACATCGCACCCCATTGGGCTACAAGTGGGCACGACGAACGTTATTATTTGATAGGTGTAGGGATGTTAGCCAATGGGCTTTTTGCCTTCCACCCGATTGTGTTTTTTCTCCTCTTGCTTCGGCATCACCACGTCTTGCTCTGCCAACCACTCACAGAAGTGGTCGAAGCTGATGCAGTTGTCGACCGTGAAATCACCCACTCGCGTGCGCCTCAGGTCGGTGAGGTACGCGCCACTTCCCATGGCTCTACCCAGATCACGGGCCAAAGCACGGATGTAGGTACCCTTGCCGCAGACCACGCGGATGGATATGCGATGTTGCTCGGCGTCGAAATCGGTGAGCTCTATCTCATCGATGCGGACGCGCTTGGGCTGCAACTCCACCTGCTCGCCATTGCGACGAAGCTGGTACGCACGCGCACCATCCACCTTGCAAGCGCTATATGTGGGTGGCACCTGATCAATGTCGCCCACAAATTGCGGAAGGGTCTCGAGCACCAACTCCTTGGTAATGTGGCGCCAGGGATAGGTGTGGTTCACGGTGTGCTCGCAGTCGTAGCTATCGGTGGTGGCACCCAACTGAAGGGTGGCGGTGTATTCCTTGGTGTGGCTCTGCAATTCCTCAATACGCTTGGTGCATCGCCCCGTGCATAGAACGAGCACACCAGTGGCCAAAGGGTCGAGCGTTCCTGCGTGACCCACCTTCACCTTCTTGCCCAAATACTTGGAAAGCAGGTAGCGTATGTGGGCCAACGCTCCGAAACTCGACATGCGATAGGGCTTGTCGATGGCGATGATCTCGCCTTGTATGAAGTCCATTTGCATTCGTTGACTCGCTGGAGGATTAGAGGATGCTAAATATAATAACGCCGAGACCTACCACTGCGCAATACACAGCGAAGTAGATGAGCTTGCCGCGCTTCACGATGTCGACCATCCAACGGCAGGCCAGGCATCCGAAGATAAACGCAGCGATGAATCCAACGATGAGCGACGACAAAGGGATGTCGCCCATAACGGTGGCCACACCGCCCTTCATCATCTTAATCACGTCGAGCAAAGCCTCGCCCAAAATGGGAGGAATGACCATGAGGAAAGAGAACTGTGCCAGCTTCTCCTTCTTGTCGCCGAGCAACAAGCCTGTGGCGATGGTGCTTCCTGAACGCGACAGGCCGGGCATCACGGCGCAAGCCTGGGCCAAGCCAATGATGAAAGCGTCCTTGAAACTAATCTTTTCCTTCTGACGGGGTTTGGCGAAATAAGAGAAGGAGAGCAGGGCTGCGGTCAACAGAAGCATGATGCCCACGATGAGCAAGCCTGATCCGAAAATCTCCTCCACCGCATCTTTGAAGAACACACCAACGATACCCACGGGAATCATCGACAGGGCAATGAGCGCTGCGTAGCGTGTGCCCTCGTTCCAAGAGAACTTAAAGAGGTCGCGGAAGATCCACACGATCTGCTTCCAGAAGATAACCAACGTGCTCAACACCGTAGCCACATGGACGGCAACGGTAAACGCCAGGTTGTCGGCTCCTTCCACATCCATGAACGACGACACAATGGTCAGGTGACCACTGCTACTGACGGGCAAATACTCCGTAAGACCCTGGATGATACCTAAGAGAATAGCTTGAAGTTCGTTCATACCTTATTAATCCTCCTTCTTTTGTTCGTCGAGTTGCTTGTCGGCACCATTGTCCTTGGGCTTGCGCACAATGGCATAGATCATAGAGACGAATCCCACGAAGCACACCACGGGAGCCACCTTAATGCGACGTGCGCTAAAGATGTCGGGATTGAACGCTTCCTCGGTCGACGACGGACCGCTCATCAGGATAAAACCGATGACTACGATAGCGAAACCGATGGCCAACAAAATGAAGTTGGTACGGTCGAATGCTAAATTTCTTCTATCCATAGTTAGAATTTCAACTTTACGAAAGGCGGCCGAGCCACACGGGATTCCACCAATGCTCAACTGGCGAAACCGCTTAGGGCCGCTCCCCTCTCGCGATTTATTTGAATGATAAATTAAATTTTATAGAGTTCGCCAGCCTTCATCTTCAGGAACTTGTTGACGGAAATGCAGGCACACATGGCGGTTATAATGATTCCAAAGAGGAACACGGCAATGGCGGTGATGGCCATCTCCTCCCATGAGATGACGGTCAGCACGTCGGGCTCGTAGCAATAGAGCAGATACATGCCGCCACCCAGCACTGCACACGCCAAGATAGCTGCCAACATGCCTGTGGCGATGGCGCGACGAAGGAATGGCCAACGGATGAAGCCCCACGACGCTCCCACCAGTTTCATGGTGTGAATGGAGAAGCGACGCGCATAGATTCCCAAGCGCACGGTGTTGTTGATCAGCGAGAACGACACGAAGGTGAGCAGCACCGCCAGGACGAGCAGCACCAAGCCGATCTTCGTGAGGTTGCGGTTCACAGCCTCAACGAGGTCGCGCTGATAGTTGATCTCCGACACTTTCGGATATTGCTTAAGCTCCTTGGCTATCCACTTCAACGAGTCGTTGTTGGCATAATCGCTCTTCAACGTGAGGTCGACCGACGACGGAAGCGGATTGACACCATCGGTAAACTCCGACGGGTCGGTACCCATCTCCTTGGTAGCCTCTTTCAAAGCCTGTGTCTTACTGATGAAATGGATGCTCTTGATGTAAGGGCGCTTGGCCAAGCCGCGGCACATGGTCTGCGCCTCGGTGTCGGTCATGTCCTGTTCGAGCATCATGGTGACCACCAAATTCTCCTTGACGTATGACGACAAGTTGCGCCCCAGCAATGTGGAGAAAACAACCAGTCCCAAGAGGATAAGCACCAGAGCGGTGCTAATACAAAGCGTGACCGATTGCAGGCGTATAGAGCGCCTACTGGCCTTTTTTCGTTTATGTCCCATTTTCAAATGGCTATAATAACCCAAATTTGCATGCAAAGTAACAAAAAAAATGTCACAAACAAGAGAGTTTAACGTGTGTTAACTTCAACCCTCAGATAATTATCTGTATCTTTGCAGGTCGAAGGATGGGCCACGCCCTCCGGGAAGGTCATCCGAAACCCATTATAAGCCAAACAAAATCATGAGCACTATCATTTTTCCAAGTCCCATCTATGGACCCGTTCACAGCCGCCGCTTGGGACTGAGCTTAGGCATCAACCTGATGCCGGCCGACGGTAAGATTTGCACTTTCGACTGCATTTATTGCGAATGCGGTTTCAACAAGGATCATCACACCCATACCCACCACCCCTCACGCGAGGAGGTGGCCGAGGCTTTGGCTCGCCAACTGGAAAAGATGCACAACGATGGTGAGCACCCCGATGTGCTGACGTTTGCCGGAAACGGTGAGCCCACCAGCAATCCCCATTTCCCCGAAATCATCGACGACACCATCCGTTTGCGCGACAAGTGGTGCCCCGACGCGAAGATCAGCGTGCTGAGCAATTCCACGTTTATAGGTCACGAACGGACACGGCAGGCCTTGATGAAGGTGGACAATAACATTCTGAAACTCGACACGGTCGACGCCGACTACATCCAGTTGACCGACCGCCCCGCCCAACCGAGCTACGACGTGATGAAGGTGATTGAGAACATGAAGCTTTTCAATGGCCACGTCATCATACAGACCATGTTTATGAAGGGAACAACCGTCGACCGCAAAGGCCAGACGGTGTCGGTCGACAACACAAGCGACCGATATGTGGAGCCGTGGTTGGAAGCCGTGAAGGCCATCAAGCCCCAAGGTGTGATGGTTTACACCATCGACCGCGAGACCCCCGACCACAACTTATGCAAGGCTACCCACGAGGAGCTCGACAGCATACGCGACCGAGTGGTGGCCGCAGGCTTCCCCTGCACCGCGTCTTACTAAAGTGCGCAAGTCCCAACCATCTCCCAAACCACTACGATTAGTGGCGAACAACAACATAGGCAAACCGCCCCATTCACTTCAACCATGAAATACCATATAGAACCCGCAACGCCCGACCAGGCGCCCAGCATTGCCCCGCTCATCATGATGGCCATGGACGAGGATTGTTGCCAACACTTTGCCGGGCCCCACCACACGCTGGACGAGTTCCGACAGATGATGACGGGCTTAGTGGCTCGTGACGACAGCCAGTACAGTTACCGCAACGCACTGGTTGCCAAGACGCCGAAGGGCGACATCGCCGGCGTCATCATCGGCTACGATGGCGCCCACTTGCATTCGTTGCGACGGGCTTTCCTCGAAACGATCAAGGAGCAGATGGACCGCGACTTCTCGGGCATACTCGATGAAACGCAGGCGGGCGAATACTACGTCGACACGCTGGCCGTGAACCCCGAGTACCGCAAGCAAGGCATCGCATCGGCCTTGATGCTCGAACTGATACGGCGTCATGGTCGACGCCAACCCGTAGGACTGTTGGTCGACCTGACGCATCCGTGGGCCGAGCGATTGTACGTGGCCTTGGGATTCCGCTTCGTCAACATGACCACATGGGGCGGCCACGACATGAAGCACATGCAGTACCCTCCCCGCTGCTTGTGGGCTGTAGGCAACGCCCTGCTTGAGAAATACCATGATGAGGAATGGGGCGTGCCGCTTCACGACGAGCACCGCCTCTTCGAGATGCTTGTTATGGAGAGCATGTCGTGTGGCTTGTCATGGCTCATGATGCTCGAGCGCCGCGAGGTATTCCGCCAATGCTTCGCAGGTTTCGACCCAGAGCATGTGTCACGGTTCACCGAGGAGGACATCAACCGCATCCTCAACACCAAGGGCATGATTCGTTCGCCGCGCAAGGTACAGGCCATGGTCTACAACGCCAAGGCTTTCTTGCAGGTGGCTCAGGAGTTTGGTAGCTTCGACCTGTACATCTGGCATTTCACGAACCGACAGACGTGGCGCTACCCCAGTCACCAAAACAAGGAATGCACCCGCAACGCCCTCTCCGACCTTGTGGCCAAGGACATGAAGAAACGTGGATTCAAATATGTGGGATCCATCATTATCTACTCGTTCTTGCAAGCCATCGGCATCATCAACGACCACACCGACGCATGCCTATCATACGCCCAACAGGCTGAAGGAAACATCATCAAGGAAGAATGAAACACCTTACCCTCGACAACCTCGACATCGCAGTAGACCTTTACGTGCACGACAATCCCGTGGCGTTGCTCATCCAACCGCTTGAGCGGAAGGAGGTGGCCACCATCGGCCACGAGGTGGCGCTGATAGCCCCACACACACCGCACCCCTTCGTCATGGCTGCCTTCAAGATCGACGACTGGCATTTGCAGATGTCGCCTTGGCACGACGACGCCATCTCGCGGCGCGAGGAGGTGGGCCATCACGCCGAAGAAACGCTACGGTTTATTACCCACCGCCTGTTGCCCGTGTTGCAACAGCGGTTTGGCGACCTACCCGTCGTCCTGGGCGGCTATTCCCTGGCTGCCCTCTTCTCTCTGTGGGCTGCCACACAAACCGACGTGTTCACCGGCATAGCGGCCGCCTCTCCCTCGGTGTGGATCGATGGTTGGCAAACGTTTGCCAGTTCTCACCCCACCCTTTCTAAGGTGGCCTACCTGAGCATTGGCCGCAAGGAGGAGCATGTGCGCAACCTCTCGATGGCACGCGTTGGTGCCAACATCCGCTTCGAACAGCAACTGTTGGAGCAACAGCTCGGCCCTAACAACACCACGCTCCAATGGAACGAAGGCGGCCACTTCGACCACATGGACGCTCGCACCGCCCAAGCCTACGCCTGGACCCTCAACCGACTCCAAGAGCAAGCATAGTCCAGGTCCGCCCCACCAGGGGCTTTCGCACACATCATACCCACCATTGTAAAAGGGGCTGGAATGGTTTCACAACCATCCAACCCCTGTTACATAATAATTATAGGTATGAATTATAATTTTCCTATGATTCCGAGTTTCGTGCTCTGAATAAAGTTCACCACATTTCTCACGGCTGATCCGTCGGGCACCTGCTCCTTGATCTGGATGGCGGCGTCGAAGACCGACGTCTGCCCATGGAACACGAGGCGGTAGGCGTTGGCCAGATGGTTGAGCACCTTGTCGCTGATGCCATGACTACGCAGCATCTCTTGGTTCAGCCCTGCATAGCGCACGGGGTTGTCGGTGGCCACGATGAAAGGCGGCACATCCTTGCTCACACGGCATCCGCTGGTCACCATGGCAGCTGTTCCCACACGAACCTGTGCGTTGACGATCACGCCTGATGAGAAGATGATGCCACTGTGTATCTCGCAGTCGCCAGCGATCTTGGTACCATAACCAAACACACAATAGTCGTGCACGTCGGTGTCGTGACTGATATGCACACCCTCCATGAGGAAGTTGCGGTTTCCGATGTGTGTCTTGCCTGTGGCATAGGTGGCACGGTTGATCACCACGTTCTCGCGAATGATGTTTTCATCGCCAATCTCAAGGGTGGTAATCTCACCCTTGTAGTTGAAGTCTTGTGGCTCAGCGCCGAGCACCGTGTTCTGGTACACCTTGTTTCCACGTCCCAGACGAGTGCCGTTCATGATGCTCACATAGGGATAGATGACGCAATCGTCGCCTATCTCCACGTCGCCCTCGATGTAAGCGAAGGGATAGATGGTAACGTTGTTGCCGATCTTCGCCTTAGGGTCGACGTATGCTTGTGGACTTATGTTGTTCATAATCTGAATGCTTTAATGTAAAGAATGAAACGTTAATCGCGTCCTCCACCAAGTGCGTAGTAGAGGTTCACCACGGCTTGCATCTTATAGAAGTCGTCGGCCACCTTCGCAAGCTCTGCGTTGAGCAGGCTCTGCTGGGCTGTGATCACCTCGAGATAGGTGCTGCTTCCGTCGTTGAAGAGGAGCTTGGTGTACTCCACGTTCTTCTTCAGGCTCTCCACTTGCTTGGCCTCCAACTGGCTCTTCTCCTCCGATGAGTTGTAGAGCACGAGGGCGTTGCTCACCTCACTGCCTGCAGAGAGCACCGCGTTCTGCCATGTGTTGAACGCCTGCTCCTGCTGTGCCTTGGCCACCTTCAGTCCGGCGATGAGTACGCCATGCTGGAAGATGGGCTGCACCAGGCTACCCACGGCGTTGAAAAGCATCTTACCCGGGTTCACGATGCCCATGCCACCGCTGTTGGTGAAGGCACCCGTGCCGCTGATGGTGATGTTGGGATAGAAGCGCGAACGGGCGGTGTTCACATCATAGAAGCATTGTGCGAGAGCCATCTCGGCATAGTGCACGTCGGGACGGTTGTTGAGCAACTGAATGCCCACACCCGTTGAGAACGTTGAAGGCAGCGACTGTGCGTCGAGCTTGCCACGTGCGATGTGCTGCGCCGACTGTCCGAGGAGCAGCGAGAGCGAGTTCTCGGTCTCGCGAATCTGTCGCTTCAGGTCGGTGGCCTGCGCGAGCACAGAGTAGTAGTTGCTCTCGGCGCTCTGCACGCTGGTTTCCTTGGTGCGTCCCAACTCCTTCTGAATCTTCATGATGTTCCACGTTTCCTTCACCAGCGACGCCATGTTGTCCACCACCTCAAGCTGCTTGTCGAGCATGAGGAGGGTGTAGTACATGTTGGCGATGTTGGAGATGAGCTTGGTCTTCACCACGAGCTGATATTCCTTGGTGGCCAGAAGGCTCATCTGTGCGCTACGTTTCTGGTTGAGCAGGTTTCCGAAGAGGTCCACGCTCCAACTGGCCGTGATGGGCAGCGAGTAGGTCTTGGTGGCCTTGTTTCCATCCCACGAAGCGATGGTGCCTTGGGGCGAGAAGGTGAACGAGGGCACGAAAGCGAGCTTGGCCACCTTCAACTGTGCCTCCACCATCTGTACGTTAAGGGCTGCGTTGAGCATGTTGACGTTGCTCTCCAGTCCCTTCTCGATAAGCGCCTGCAGCTGCGGGTCGGTAAACACGCTCCTCCAAGGCAGGTTGCCAAAGCTCGTGGTGTCGGCCACGGCGAGCGTATCGGCCACCGAGGCCGAGTCGCGCACCAGTCCGACGGTGTTCACGTCGGGGCGCTCATATTTGGTGTAGATTCCGCAACTGCTCATCAGAGCAGCTGCGAATGCTATCGGAATGATATTCTTAATTTTCATCTTAATGCTGTTATATTGACATGTTGACGCTGAATATTACATGTTAGGATTGGCTTTGTCGCCTGCAAGCTTCTCCTCGCCTGTGCGGAAGTTGGCAGCCAGCGGGTTGGTATACTGCTTGAGCTCCGTAGCCACGTCGGCATTGTCGTCCTCAAACTCGATGGGCTTCACCTTCTCCTGCAATGTCTGGAAGATGTAGAAGAGGGCCGGCACAATCATAATCTGGCAGAGCATACCGATGAGCATACCTCCGATGGCGGCGGCACCCAGGGTCATGTTACCGTGGTAGCCCACACCCCAAGGCATCAACATAGGAAGCAGACCGATGATCATGGCCAACGAGGTCATCAGGATAGGACGCAGACGGGCTGCGGCTCCGAGCACGGCCGACCATGAGATGGCCATACCGGTCTGTCGACGCTCCAAGGCAAACTGCACGATCAAGATGGCGTTCTTGGCCAACAGACCCATCAACATGATGAGGGCGATCTGCATGTAGATATCGTTGTTGTTACCAAACATGTTGGTGAACAGGAATGCTCCAGCCAATCCGAAGGGGATGGAGAGGATTACCGACAACGGCAACAGGTACGATTCGTACTGGGCTGCGAGGATGAGGTACACGAAGGTCAGACAGAGGATGAAGATCATCGCCGTAGAGTTGCTCGACTCCTGCTCGTTACGTGTCAGACCCGAGAACTCATAGCTATAGCCCGCGGGCAGCGAGGTCTTGGCCACCTCAGCCATGGCGTTCAGGGCGTCGCCGGTCGAATAGCCTTCGGCGGCCGATGCGTTCACGTTGATAGAGGTGAAGAGGTTGAATCGGTCGATCTCCTGCGGTCCATACACACGGGTCAACGACACATACTCCTTGATGGGTGCCATCTCGCCTGCCGATGTGCGCACGTAGATGTTGTCGAGGCTCTTCAGGTCGGCGCGATCCTTGGGATCCGACTGGATATACACACGATAGAGCTTACCGTAAGAGTTGAAGTTGGAGGCGTACATACCTCCGTAGTAGCCCTGCATGGTGGTGAGCACCGTTGATGGATCGATACCGCTCTGCTTACACTTGGCCACATCCACGTCGATCTTATACTGCGGATACTTGGTGTTGTAGGAGGTCATGGCGTTCGAGATCTCCGGACGCTTGTTGAGCTCTGCGATGAAGTTCTGCGTCACGTCGAAGAACTTGTTCACATCGCCACCGGTGCGGTCCTGCATAGAGAAGGTCAGACCGTTGGTGGCCGAGAATCCCTGCACCATAGGCGGCTGGAAGGCGAGGATCTGTGCGCCCTTGATGGCGGCTGTCTGCTTGTAGATCATACCGAGCACCATGGTCGAACCGAGGTTGTGCACACCCACATACTTCAGCGGGCCCTCCATCTTCTGGCGCTCCTCAAACGACTTCAGCTTGACGATGAACGTTCCCTGGTTGGAACCCTGACCGGCAATGAAGTTGTAACCGGTGATGCGCATACGGCTCTCGATGGCGGGGTTGGTGGCGAGCATGCGGTCCACCTGGTCCATCACCTCCTGGGTCTTCTTCATAGAGGTTCCCGGAGGCGTCGACACGGTACAGAACACGGTACCCGTATCCTCATCAGGCACCAGGCCGGTCTTTGTGGTTGCCATGAGCACGCCCATGGCAACGATACCCACGATAACCGATGCGATGGCGATGATGGGGCGCTCCACGATGCGGCGCACACCATTGCGGTAACGGTCTTGCACCTTGCCGTAGGCGGCGTTGAACGAAGCGTGGAAGCGGTCGACCATCGACATCTTGCGTTCGCTGCCGTCCTCGTTCTTCGGCTTCAGCAGGATGGCGCAGAGAGCTGGCGAGAGGGTCAAGGCGTTAAGGGCCGAGATCACGATGGAGATGGCCATCGTAATACCAAACTCACGGTAGAACGTACCAGTTGTACCACCCATGAACGACACGGGGATAAACACGGCGGCCATCACAAGGGTGATGGAGATGATGGCTCCCGAAATCTCGTTCATGGCGTCGATAGAGGCCAGGCGTGCCGACTTGTATCCCAAGTCGAGCTTGGCGTGCACGGCCTCAACCACCACAATGGCATCGTCCACCACAATGGCAATGGCGAGCACAAGGGCGGCGAGCGTCAAGAGGTTGAGCGAGAAGCCGAACACATAGAGGAAGAAGAACGTACCGATCAACGACACCGGCACGGCGATGAGTGGGATGAGCGTTGAGCGGGTGTCTTGCAAGAAGATATACACCACGATGAACACGAGCACGAAGGCCTCAAAGAGGGTCTTCACCAAGTCCTCGATCGAGGCGAAGAGGAACTCGGTAACGTCCTGCATCACGTCGAAATGGAGTCCAGGGGGCAGGGTCTTCTCCTGCTCAGCGAGCAGCTGCTTGATGTCGCTGGCAATCTCAGTGGCGTTCGAACCGGCGGTCTGTGTCACCATCATGGTCACAGACGACTTGCCGTTGAGCTCAGATGACACAGAGTAAGAGAGGGCGCCCATCTCCACACGGGCCACATCCTTCACGCGGATGGTCTGTCCGTCCTTGGTCGACTTGATGATCATGTCGCCAAACTCCTCAGGTGTCTTCAGACGGCCCTTGTAACGGAAGGTGTATTCGTATTGCTTGTCGGTGTTCTCACCCACCGATCCCGGGGCGGCCTCTATGTTCTGCTGCGCGAGCACACCGGTGAGGTCGGTCGGTATCAGTCCATAGCTCTTCATCTTCACGGGGTCGATCCAGAGGCGCATGGTGTAGTCTTTCTGTGAGAAGCACTGGCACTCACCCACACCATTCACACGCTTGATGGCTGGCACCACGTTGATGTTGGCGTAGTTGGCGAGGAACTCATCGTCGTAACGGTCGTCGTCGGCCGTAAGACCGAAGAGGATCACCGTCGACGACTGGCGCTTCATGACCTGCACACCGGCCTTGGTTACCTCGGCGGGCAGCAGGGCCGACGCCTGCGACACACGGTTCTGCACGTTCACCTGACACATGTCGGCGTCCATGCCTTGCTTAAAGAACACGGTGATAGAGGCCGAACCACTGTTGGTGGCCGATGAGGTCATGTAGGTCATGCCCTCCACACCGTTGATCTGCTCCTCCAGCGGGGCAAGCACGGAGTTGAGCACCGTCTCAGCGTTAGCACCCGTGTACGAGGCACGCACCATGATGGTAGGCGGGGCGATGTTCGGGTACTGCTCAATCGGCAGCGATATGAGTCCGATGAATCCGAGGATCACCATCACGATGGAGATCACCGTAGAGAGCACCGGACGCTTGATAAATTTATCTAACTTCATGGATTTATCTCTTTTGTTTCTATCCTAAGAAATATGTGTGTTTACTTACCGAAGGCCTTCTTGAGCTCCTTCAGGTCGCCCTGTGCTGCGCCCAGCTTCTCGGTCTTCTTCAGCTTCTCCTGGTACTGTGCCTCGGTGATGGGCTTGATCTCGGCACCGTCGGTAAGCGATGAGATGCCGTTGACCACGATGCGGTCGCCCACCTTCAGGCCACTGGTGATGATGAAGTTCTTGCCATCGTCCTGGGGATCGACGGTCACGGCTGAGTATTTCACCTTGTTATCCTTGCCTACGATATACACGAAGTGCTTGTCCTGCACTTGCGCCACAGCGTACTGGGGGATGACAATGGCCGAGCTCGACACGTGGGGCACCACGATAGAGCCCGAACCGCCACTCTTCAGCAGGTGCTGGGGGTTGGGGAAATCGGCGCGCATCGACACGCTACCCGTGGTGGCGTCGATCACACCGCTCACGGTGGCCACGCGTCCCGGATGGTCGTAGATGGTTCCGTCGGCCAACTGGAGCTTCACGGCAGGATAGTCCTTAATGGCTGTGTGCAGGCCACCGGCGGTCTTGGTCATGTCGAGCAGCTCCTTCTCGGTCATGGAGAAGTAGACCTGCATGGTGCTGATGTTCGACACGGTGGTCAATGGCTGCTGACTGCTGGCGCTCACAAGGGCACCCACGCGGTAAGGCAGGTCGCCGATCACACCGCTGGCCGGACTGGTCACGTAGCAGTAGCTAAGGTTTTCCTTGGCCGACACGTAGCTGGCCTCGGCCTGTGCGAGGGCTGCGGCAGCGGCCTGCATGTTGTTCTTGGCCGACTGGAGCTCGTAAGAACCGATCACGTTGTTCTTGAAGAGCTTCTCGTTGTTGTTATAGGTCAAGCGGGCGGTGTTGAGCTGAGCCTTGGCTGAGTTGACGGCGGCCTTGGCCTGGCGCACGGCGGCGGCGTAGGTCACGTTGTCGATCACGAAGAGGAGCTGGCCTGCCTTGACGGCCTGACCTTCCTTCACACACAGCTTTGTGATGAAGCCCGACACTTTCGGACGGATCTCCACATCCTGCATACCCCGGATGGTAGCGGGGTACGTGGTCTGGAGTTCTGCGCTCTGAGCACCGATGGTTCTCACAGCATACTCGTTGTCACCAAAGTTGGGCTTACCTGATGACTTCTTGCCTCCACACGAGACAAGCATTGCAGCCAAGGCTGCAAACAATAAAATTTTGCTCTTTGTCATACCTATTAAAAATGTATTTTTTGTCTATTGAATGTTGTATCCTACAAATAAAATCTCCGTCCACTCCACTAAAGTGGGACGGGTGGATGAAAGATCGCTTGGAAAACTCAAAGCCTCCTTTTAGTTTTCACGGAGCAAAGTTATATAATAAATATGTAACTCGCTCTCAGTGGGTTACACATTTAACACTATTTATTCCTAAAAAGGCTATCTTTTACCATCTTTTTACGTTTCGATGAGTCCCATCTGCTTGGCCTTCTCCATGAGGAGCTGCATGAGCGGCTCTCGCTCGTTGGGCACCTTCATGTCGAGCACGGCGTCTTTTAGGGTCTGCTTGAGCACGCCCACCTCGCGGCAGGGCTGGAGGTGGAACATCTCCATAATCTCGTTTCCGTCGATGCAGGGTTGCAGCAGTCGCTTGAAGTCGCGCTCCTTGAGGTCCACGATCTTCTCTCGCACCAGTTGGAAGTTTTGGAGGAACCGTTGCTTCTTCACTTGGTTTTTGCTGGTGATGTCGGCCTCGCAGAGCATCATCAGGTCGTCGATGTCGTCGCCGGCGTCGTTCACCATTCGTCTCACGGCCGAGTCGGTCACCTCCTCATCGGCGATGACCTGTGGTCGCATGTGGAGGTCCACGAGCTTCTGCACATATTTCATCTTGGCGTCGAGGGGCAACTTGAGCCTACGGAAGATGCCGGGCACCATCTTGGCGCCGAGGTAGTTGTGGTTGTGGAACGTCCATCCCTGCGCGGGTTCCCAGCGCTTGCTCTTGGGTTTGCCGATGTCGTGGAGCAGGGCTGCCCAGCGCAGCCAGAGGGTGTGGTCGAAGGTGGGCTCACCTTCCTTCGCCGCTGCCTTGTCGTCCAGTCCGTTGAGGCGCATGTCGTTGGCCTTGGCCTTCTGCGCGCGCACCACGTTTTCGAGCACCTCAAGGGTGTGGTAGAAGTTGTTTTTGTGTGCCCTTCCGTTGCGCGTCTCCACTTGGTCGAGCGCCACCAGTTCGGGCAGTATGAGTTGCAGCAGTCCCGACTCGCGCAGGTAGAAGAATCCTGTGCTGGGATGGGGTGCCAGAATAATCTTGTTGAGCTCCTCCTGTATGCGCTCGCCGCTGATGATCTTCAGTCGGTCGGCGTTGCGCGCGAGGGCCTCGCGTGTTTCCTCCTCAATCTCAAAGTTGAGCTGGGTGGCGAAGCGCACACAGCGCATCATGCGCAAGGGGTCGTCGCTGAAGGTAATGTCGGGATCGAGGGGGGTGGCGATGATGCCATCCTCCAGGTCGGCCACACCGTCGAAGGGGTCGACGAGCTCGCCGAAGCGGTCGCCATTGAGGCACACGGCCATGGCGTTGATGGTGAAGTCGCGACGGTTCTGGTCGTCTTCGAGGGTTCCGTCTTCCACGTGGGGCTTCCTACTGTCATGGCTATAGCTCTCCTTGCGGGCGCCCACAAACTCCACCTCCAGTCCGCCGCATTTCACTTGCGCCGTGCCGAAGTTGCGGAACACCGACAGGTGGGCTCTTCGACCCAGCATGTTCTTTAGGCGTGAGGCCACCTCAATGCCACTGCCCACCACCACCACATCGATATCGTTCGATGGGCGCTCCAGGAAGAGGTCGCGCACATATCCGCCCACCACGTAGCACTCCAGGTGCAGGGAGTCGGCAGCCTCCGATATCTTATGGAAAATGTCTTTGTCGAGCAGTTGAGCCAGTTGGTCGTCGCTAAGTATCCGCATAGTTTGTTGTCCTATATTAAAAAAGTGGTGCAAAGGTACGCATTATTATTGAGATAACAAAATAAGCCGCGTCCATCCCATCGCCAAAGGCTATGATTTGCACCCACGAACCCATGGTTTTTACGCCCAGGCGCGGCCGCTCGTCTTTATCTCTTTCGTAGCGCCAGCAGAGAAAGAACAACGAGATTTGTCGTAGCCCCACTAACCGTAGGGAAGTGATTACACGAACTAACTAATTGCGACAGCAAATTCGTTCAAATTGGTAATCGTTGACGATTACACAAATTCGTAAATTCGGGAAATTCGTTGTTACGCCGTCTGAGGTCAAAGATTCAATAATTCGACGAACCTCGTTGGTCTCTCCGGCAAAAGCGGCCGAAGGGCAAGCCTCATCCGAAGCCTACCAAATGTATCATTTCGTCAAGTTAATTGGTCAAAAACTGCGTCATGGCGGAGGGATGAAATAGAAACGAAATGGCGAGAATTATCCTTCGAAAATTCGGTTTTTCAGCGCCCGTCTTGCGAAAGACCATCTATCGAGGCACCATTTGGCATGTTTCGAGGCACGAAAGGCCACGTTTCGAAGCGCCATCTCTAAGCTCACGCAACTCGATTAGGCATGTTTCGCAAGCCAAAACGGCGCATAATATTTAACAAAACACTATCATTTGTCGCAAGGCTTTGAGTATCAGACGATTGCAAAAATCGCTGAGAATCGCGCATTTCCAAAAAGTTGGAGCGTGGTTCGGAGCGAGGCTCTTCTCACGAAGTTCTTTGTTCGTTTGTTTCATTCGCAATACCGATATAAAAAAACTTAATTGCGCACCAATCAACGCCCATGCCAATATTTTTTCATACCTTTGCGGTTTAGATGGGAGCCAGCCAAGGCGCCCCACCCCCTTCAAACGCACATCACATCATGCTAAACCATAACGTCATGAGAAAACTCTTACTGCTTGCAGCGCTCGCCTGCCTCACCGCCTGCCAACCCTCGGCCGACGAACTGGCGGAGCCCTTGATGCAACGCATCGACTCGCTCTACCAGCACAACGACTACCAGGGAACGCTCAACGCCATACGCGAGTTGCGCGCCGAGCACCCCAAGGCCACCGAGTGCCGCAAGCGCGCCCTGAAAATATGGCAAGAGGCGTCGGTCAAGATGGCGCAAGCCGACATAGCGCGCACCGACTCGGCCCTGCAGGCCACCCTCATGCAGATCGACCAGGAGCACAACCTCTACCGGCAGAACATGCTGCGCGCCAAGCGCGACTCGCTGCAGATTCGCTACGACGCCCTCTGCGGCACCGTGCGCATCATCCACCAGCGCCAACAGGAGTGACGACTACATCATTTCTCGCCCATTTTTTACGTAGTATCATAAATAATGTGTAACTTTGCATACGTTATGACAAAACAACAAGATACGGACAGGCAGTTTCAAGACACCCTGAGCGAGTGTCGCAACGTGTTCGCCGCCAAGCTCCACGACTACGGAGCCTCATGGCGCATCATGCGCCCCTCATCGCTGACCGACCAGCTGTTCATCAAGGCCATGCGCATACGCACCCTCGAAATAACGGGCAAGTCGCTGGTGGGCGACGGCATACGTCCGGAATTCTTGGCGCTTATCAACTACGGCATCGCCGGGCTCATACAGCTCGAGCAGGGATTCGCCGACAGGGTCGACATGGCGCCCGACAAGGCGCTGGAGCTCTACGACCAACACGCAAAGGAGGTGTTTGAGCTTATGAAGCGCAAAAACCACGACTATGGAGAGGCGTGGCGCACCATGAGGGTGAGCAGCTACACCGACCTCATCCTCACCAAGATTGAACGGGTGAAGGAGCTGGAGGACATCCACGGACAGGCCATCGCCTCGGAGGGTGTCGACGCCAACTATATGGACATCATCAACTATGCCGTGTTTGGGGCCATACGCCTCAAGGAGAACGGCACCGATCACATCCAAGCATGAGCGAAACGCCCAACACGACAAGCCTGAAAGACGCACCCACCAGCCCGGAGGCCACGGCCGACAGCCGCACCACCTCCTACAGATGGACAACGCGCTTGGCGGTGAACGCCTGCCGGTTGCTCATCGGAGCGGCCTTCGTGTTCTCGGGCTTCGTCAAAGCCATCGACCCGCTGGGCACGCAGTATAAGATCCACGATTACCTGGAGGCGCTCGGACTGGCCAACGCCATCCCCGACTGGCTCACGCTCATGGCCGCCGTGGCGCTGGCCGCTATGGAGTTTGCCCTCGGCACATTCGCCATGCTTGCCATCAGGCGCAGGGTGGTGGCAAGGTTGCTGTTGGCGGTGATGGCCGTCATGACGCTCATCACCGTATGGATAGCCATCGCCAACCCCGTGAAAGACTGTGGATGCTTTGGCGACGCCATACACCTCACCAACACGCAGACGCTGCTCAAGAACGTGGCGTTGCTGGCTTGCGCGGCCCTCACGGCACGATTCCCACACGCCATGTACCGATTCGTGTCGAAGCCCAACCAATGGATAGCCATCAACTTCACCATACTGTTCATCGTGATGACCAGCGTCTACTGCCTGTGGTACCTGCCACTGTTCGACTTCAGGCCCTACCACATCGGCGCCAACATTCCCAAGGGAATGGAGATTCCCGAAGGGGCGGAGCAACCGGTCTTTGAGACGACGTTCGTCATGGAGAAGGACGGAAAGCGCAAGACGTTCAACGTCGACAACTATCCCGACTCCACATGGCAGTTTATCGACTCGAAGACGGTCGTGGTGAAAGAGGGATACGTGCCGCCCATCCACGACTTCGCCATCCAACTGGCCGACGGCGACGACATCACCGAGGAGGTGCTCGGCCACAAGGGCTACACCTTCCTGCTCATATCGCCTCATCTCGAGGTGGCCGACGACTCCAACTTCGGAAGCATCGACCAGATCTACGAGTACGCGCAGGAGCAACACATACCCTTCTACTGCCTGACGGCCTCCACCGAGGGGGCCATACAGCACTGGGAGGACATCACGGGAGCCGAATACCCGTTCTGCCTCACCGACGAGACAACGCTGAAGACCATCATCCGAAGCAACCCGGGGCTGCTGCTCATCAAGGACGGAACAATCATCCGCAAGTGGAGCCACAACGACCTGCCCACAGCCGACGCGCTGCAAGGACCGCTCAACAAGCTCGAGATAGGACACCTGCCCGAGGAGAGCGCGGCAAAAACCATCACGCAGGTGGCGCTATGGTTCTTCATCCCCCTGCTGCTACTCATCATCGCCGACCGCACGTGGGCGTGGAGCCTCTACATCAGGCGGAAGATACGAAAGGGCGAGGCGTTGCTCAAGAAGGAGGAGCAGAAAATCATGCACAACCGATAAGTTTACAACACATCATATCAACCATTAAAACGTAAAACAAATGAGAAAGAAAATCGTTGCAGGCAACTGGAAGATGAATGAGAACCTCCAGGAGGGCGTAGCCCTGGCCAAGGAGATCAACGAGGCACTCGTTGCCGACAAACCCAACTGCGGTGTGATCATCTGCACACCGTTCATCCACCTCGCAAGCGTGGCTCAGGTCATCGACCAGAACGTGGTGGCCCTGGGTGCTGAGAACTGCGCCGACAAGGAGAAGGGTGCTTACACCGGTGAGGTGAGCGCCGCCATGGTGAAGTCTACGGGTGCCCAGTATGTCATCCTCGGCCACTCTGAGCGTCGCCAGTACTACGGCGAGACCGCTGAGATCCTCAAGGAGAAGGTGCAGCTGGCGCTGGCCAACGGCCTGAAGGTTATCTTCTGCTGCGGTGAGACGCTCGAGGAGCGCGAGGCCAACAAGCAGAACGAGGTGGTGAAGGCTGAGCTCGACGGTAGCGTATTCAACCTCACCGCTGAGGAGTGGAAGAACATCGTGCTGGCTTACGAGCCGATCTGGGCTATCGGTACCGGCAAGACCGCCACTTCCGACCAGGCTGAGGAGATGCTGGCTTACATCCGTTCGATCGTTGCCAACAAGTATGGCAAGGAGGTCGCTGACGACACAACCATCCTCTACGGTGGCTCTTGCAAGGCAAGCAACGCTCCTGAGCTGTTCGCCAAGCCCAACATCGACGGTGGTCTGATCGGTGGAGCCTCGCTGAAGGCTGCCGACTTCAAGGGCATCATCGACGCTTGGAAGAAGTAATTCATACCAACGAAAACCATTACCAATGAGGCTTCCCCTACGAAAGGGGGAAGCTCTCATTGGCTTTTGATTATCTAACAACATTCACCAAACAACCAACATGCGCAATACCATCCTATCACTGCTGTTCATGATGTGCGCCACCACGAGCGCCAACGCGCAGACCTTCCTCGACCAACTGAAGAAATCGAAGCCGGGAGAGGGTAAGGTCACCGTGACGCAGAGCAAGGATATCGACAACCTGGTAAACGGTGTGAAAGGCATCACAACGACAACCACCACACCGAAGACCACCGTGGGTAAGACCGTCGGCGAGAAGACGAAGGTTGCACCGAAACCTAACCACAACAAAGACAACGCGGCAAAGGACAAAGCGCAAGCGCTCTACAAGGAACGAGAGAGAGAGCACGAAAGAGAAAACGCCTCGGAGAGAAAAGCGGAGGGTCATAAGACCGAACGAACCACCGAGGAGACGGGCGAAATGAGCATACCTACCGTCGATATGTCGAAGAAGGTCATGCGAAACAGCCATAAGATCAGCGGATACCGGGTGCAGGCTTTCGCCGGAGGAAACACGCGCGACGACAAGCAGCGAGCACAGCAAATCGGCAATGCCATCAAGATGAAGCATCCCGACCAGCCGGTCTACGTGCATTTTTATTCGCCACGATGGATTTGCCGAGTGGGCAACTATCGCACCTATGGGGAGGCGCAGAAAATGCTCCACAGCTTACGGGCCATGGGATACAAGGGCGCCACAATCGTCAAGGGAACCATCACCGTACAGTATTAAAGAAGAACAGCCTTACTGACATTTCCAACAAAAACGTCAATCAACCAATATGAATCCAGAAACAGAATTTAGAGAAGGGCTCGACGAGCTCGCAAGCCATTATAAAGAGGTGCTCACCCTCCTGGGAGAGGACCCTACACGCGAAGGTCTGCAAAAAACGCCTATGCGCGTGGCAAAAGCCATGCAGATCCTCACACGTGGTTACACGCAAGACCCACACAAGGTGCTCACCGACGCCCTCTTTGCCGAGGATTACGACCAGATGGTCATCGTCAAGGACATCGATTTCTTTTCCATGTGCGAACACCACATGTTGCCCTTCTACGGAAAGGCGCACGTGGCATACATCCCCAACGGCCACATCACCGGCCTAAGCAAGATCGCTCGCGTGGTGGACATCTTCAGTCACCGTCTGCAAGTGCAGGAGCGCCTCACACACCAGATCATGGAGTGTATCAACGACACGTTGAAGCCGCAAGGAGTGATGGTGGTCATCGAGGCCAAGCACATGTGCATGCAGATGAGAGGGGTGGAGAAGCAAAACTCCATCACCACCACATCGGCCTACAGCGGTGTGTTCGAGGCCATGAAGGTGCGCGAGGAGTTTATGAGCCTGCTCAGAGGCGAGTCGAAACGCATCTAACCACATAGCGCCCGCAAGGGGCGCATCGACCAACAACAAAGTCAACAACATAACCAACAAATAAACTGGATAGCAATATGAAATGGAACAAATGGGTGGTAGTGTTCATGGCGCTCTGCACCATGCTGACCGTCACATCGTGCCTGGGCGACGATGATAAGTACGAACTCTCGCAGGACGAGATGAAGCAGGCCATGAAGGCCATGAAGGGCACCTACACGGGTAAGCTCAAATGGCAGGCCACAAGCGGAGTGAAATACGACAGTCTGAACAACGTGAGCTACACGGTCAACGATACGGCGATCATCATCCACAACTTCCCCGTCAGCTCGCTGGCCGCGGGTGTGCTCGAGGGAAGCGCCAATGACTCGCTGCGCAACGCCATCAAGGCGGCCCCCGCACAAGACTTGGTGTGCGCAATCGCGTTCTACTACAACGAGAACTTTCTCAATCCCCACTGCCTGCTGAACATCATGCCCTACAGCATCTTCATCAAGAATGCGGAGATCAACACTCGAAAGTATGAGCTGCAGGTGAACTTCCTCAACAACAACCCCAACTCCATGGGCTACTTCAACAATGAGCGCAAGACCCTGGAGATCAACATGCGCACCTATAACCTGATGGTGAACAGGCAGGAGCAGGTGGGCATCTACAAGACGGTCTACTTCCAGTTGTCACCCAACGACAAATAACCATGACGAAGTTCATCTCTTGGAATGTCAATGGCCTGAGGGCGTGCATGAAGCCCGACGCCGAGAAGAACAAGCCCGGATTCGAGGCGGTGTTCCGCGAGCTCAATGCCGATTTCTTCTGCCTCAACGAAACGAAATTGCAGGCTGGACAGCTCGACCTGCAGTTTGAGGGCTATGAGAGCTACTGGAACTACGCCGACAGAAAAGGGTATAGTGGCACGGCCATCTTCACGCGACAGCATCCCTTGGCCGTGACTTACGGCATGGGGATCGATGAGCACGACCATGAGGGACGGGTCATTACCCTGGAAATGCCGGCGTTCTACATCGTCAGCGTGTACACGCCCAACGCGCAGAACGCCAACGAGGGCGAGCTGAAGCCGCGTCGACTGCCCTACCGCATGAAGTGGGAGGACGACTTTCGTGCCTATCTCATGGAGCTCGACAAGAAGAAACCGGTCATCGTGTGTGGAGACCTCAACGTGGCGCACGAGGAGATCGACCTGAAGAACCCCAAGACAAACCGCAACAACGCGGGATTCACCGATGAGGAACGGCAAAAGATGACGGATCTGCTCAATAGTGGCTTCACCGACACCTTCCGTCTCCTGCACCCCGATGAGGTGACCTACAGCTGGTGGAGCTACCGATTCCGCTCACGCGAGAAAAACGCGGGGTGGCGCATCGACTATTTCCTCGTGTCAAAGAGACTCAACGAGAACGTCACCAGCGCTTCCATCCTCACCGACATCATGGGCAGCGACCATTGCCCCGTAGCGTTGGAGCTCAACATCTAACAACATCCATTACGGACCAAAAGCCTCTGGCCTTTGGCCTCACACGGCGCCGTTCGCCCCTGCCGCTCTCGTCATGAAAGCAACAAGGGCGGGCGGCGTTACCTTAAGCTACACCAAACGAAAGACACGCGCTTTTGCAGGTGGGCCCACAACAAGCATTTTCGTTGAGAGAAAACTTTTGGCATTGGGGTTTTCTTTATAACTTTGCAGTGAAAAACAGATAGGGAGGGAAACACCTGAAGGTGGTCCTTCCCAAGAGATTAACAAGCCCAACCAGTAAACAGATTATGCTCTTTTCGAAAGCACAAGCCAGCAAGACGGCAGGCGACACCGCATTCATGATCCTGTTCGCCGTTTGCTTTTGCCATCTGCTCAACGACACCATGCAGTCGATGCTCCCAGCCATCTACCCACTGCTGAAGGAGGAACTGAACCTGTCGTTTGTGGAGATCGGCCTGCTGACGCTCAACCTGCAAATCACCTCATCGGTGATACAACCCCTCGTGGGCATCTATGCCGACAAGCACCACCACTCATGGCAACTGGCCGTGGGCATGCTGTTCACCTTCACAGGCATCTTCATCCTGTCGATGGCCACGAGCTACGCCATGGTGATGCTGGCGGTGGCCTTGATGGGATGTGGATCATCCATATTCCACCCCCAGGCGTCGCAGGTGGCACAGGTGGCAGCCGGAAGCAGGAAAGGCTTGGCGCAGAGCATCTTCCAGGTGGGAGGCAACGGCGGATACGCCATCGGACCGCTCTTGGCCGCACTCATCATCATACCCCACGGACTACATGCCGTGCGCTGGTTTGCCATCATTGCCGTGGTGGCATCGAGTGTGCTCTACTACGTGGGACGGTGGCACGTGAAGGCTTTGGCCAACCACCGCAAGGTGAACGCCGTGACCTGGAGTACCGCCAAGACATACGCCATGAGGTGGAAGATATTCTTCGTGGTGCTGCTGTTCATCCTCATGTTTTCCAAGAACTTCTACACGGCGAGCATGACCAACTACTACACGTTCTTCCTCATCGACAAGTTTGGCGTGACGGTGCAAACATCGCAATACTGCCTGTTTGTCTTTCTCGCCTCGCAGGTGGTGGGAACACTGGTGGGCGGATGGATAGGCGACAACTATGGACGGAAGAGCGTCATCCTGTTCTCCATCTTCGGCGCAGCCCCGTTCACCATCGCCCTACCCTACCTTACCAACCTTTGGGCCACCATCGTGCTGTCGGTAGTGATCGGCATGGTCATGGCATCGGCCTTCTCGGCTATCCTCGTATTTGCCACCGATCTCATGCCCCATCACACGGGCATCGTGGCCGGACTGTTCTACGGCCTCTCGTTTGGAGCGGCCGGTGTGGGAAGCGCCCTCTTCGGATACATTGCCGACGCATGGGGCATCGACAGCGTACTGAAAATAAGCACGTTGCTGCCACTGATAGGCATCGGCGCCGTGTTCCTGCCAAAGATGAACAAGGAAAAGCAATAACCATTCAGCAAGCCTGGGCAAACGCCCGCTTCCACTCCCTATAACATGAACGACAACAACTTAGATATCAAACAATTGGCCGACAAGGACATCAGACTCCTTGCCTTCGACGCCGACGACACACTATGGGACTGCCAAGGCCATTTCGACAATGTGGAAAAGGCCTACGCACAACTGCTGGCGCCCTACGCCGATGAACCCACCGTGGCCGAAATGCTCTTCCAAACGGAAACGGCTAACATGCCACTGCTGGGCTACGGAAGCAAGGCGTTCACCCTATCGCTCGTGGAAAACGCGGTAAAGGTGAGTCGCGGACAGATTGCCGCGGCCGATGTGCTGCGCATCGTGGAACTGGGAAAATCGCTGCTCACACTGCCCGCCACACCCCTACCCGAGGTGCGCCCCACGCTGGAGGCGCTGCGGCAGTCGGGGCGCTATGCCATGGTGGTGTTTACGAAGGGCGACCTGCTCGACCAACAGAACAAGGTAAGGCGGTCGAACCTCGCACCGCTGTTCAACAATGTGGTGGTGGTGAGCGACAAGACACAGGCCGAATATGCCAAGCTATGCCGCCTCTTCGATACGCAGATCGACCACATGCTCATGGTGGGCAACTCGTTCCGGTCGGACATAGAGCCCGTGTTGCAGCTCGGAGGATGGGCCGTGCATATACCCTTCACCAGCATCTGGCGACACGAGCAAACAGAGGAGTACGACCATCCACGCCTCGCACGTATCACCCACTTCGGCCAGCTCACCAACCTGGTGGATGCCGAACGAGGGTAAGACAAGGGTGTTTACGTCGGATGGAGGTTTAGTAAAGATGGAACATGCGGTCCATCATCTTCCACTTCTCATCGCTGGTTTGTCCGGCCTGGCAGCCTTGCAACACAGCCACGAAATCTTCCCATTCCTGCTGGCGCGGCAAGGTTGACAGTTTGGCCATGGCCTCGTCCCAATTGAAATCGATGGGTGTCTCAACGATCATGAACAATCGGTTGCCCAAGATGTAAATCTCCATCTCGAGGATGCCGCACGCACGGATACCCTCGCCAATGACGGGCCAAAACTCTTGCTCGCTATGGGCCTTGCAATAGCGCTCAATCAACTCGGGGTTGTCTTTCAAATCCATGGTCTGGCAATAACGCTTCACCGGACCATGATACTCTTGTTGCTTGTATCCTTCTGTCATATTTATGGAATGGTTAGTGTATGCAAAGATACGCAATAGTTGCGGAAGACCACAACATTTACGCCGCTTTTCAACGAGAAAAACCACAGCAACAGGAGCAACCACCCAATCACACAGAGCGCATGCGTTGACGAATTGTGGAAAAATGGACTACAAACGAATGATTATGAAACTTTTTTGTTAACTTTGTAGCGGATAATACATCAATGACAAAAGTTCATGAGCGTCATAGATTTACTCAACGACAACACAAACGCGCACCGATTTTCCTTTGAGGTGCTGCCCCCACTGAAGGGCAACGGAACAGAAACGCTGTTTCGAAACATCGACAAGCTGGGCGATCTTGACCCGCTCTACATCAACATCACAACACATCACAGCGAATATATTTATCGTGAACGGGAGGATGGACAATATGAACGGTTGCGCTTGCGCCGCCGACCGGGAACCATCGCAGTGGCCGCCGCCATTCAGAAACGCTATGGGGTGCCCGTCATCCCACACGTCATTTGCAGCGGTACGACAGCCGAGAAGATCGAATACGAGCTCATCGACCTCCAGTTCTTAGGCATCACGAACGTGTTGCTGCTCCGTGGCGACAAGGCCAAGGAGGACCGCATGTTTACCGCCACTCCCGGCGGACACACGCACACCACCGACCTGATACGTCAGGTGAACGAGTTCAACGCAGGACGCTTCATCGACGGATCGGAGATGCGCAACCCTGGAAAGCCCTTCCACTACGGCGTGGCGGCTTATCCCGAGAAGCACGAGGAGGCGCCTAACCTCGAGATGGACATGAAATACCTGAAAGAGAAGCAAGACCTCGGAGCTGATTACGCCGTGACACAACTGTTCTACGACAACAGGAAATACTTTGCGTTTGTGAAGAAGGCAAGGGAGATGGGCATCACCATGCCTATCGTGCCCGGCATCAAGCCGTTTGCCAAACTCACACAGATAACACAGGTGCCCAAGACGTTCCACTGCGACATGCCACAAGAGCTGGCTACCGAAGCCGTGAAGTGCAAAACCGACGAGGAAGCCAAGGCGCTCGGAGTGGAATGGACCACGGCACAGTGTAAGGAACTCTATGCGCACGGTGTGAGAGACATACACTTCTACACCGTGTCGGCCATGGACAGCGTGGTACAAATAACCAAAAACCTACTATAAGATATGCAGTTTAGCGAAGTCATCGGTCAAAGCGAAGCCATCGGCAGGTTGTTGCAACTTGTCGAGGAGCAACGCGTCCCACACGCCCTGATGTTCAACGGGCCGGCGGGAAGCGGCAAACTGGCATTGGCCCTGGCCTTCGCCTCCTACCTCCTGGGCGAGCGGCACGACGGCCACTCGCTGCTAACCAACAACGCCGCCACGGCCAACGCTGAGGCGATGCTGGGCAAATGGCAACACCCCGACCTCCATTTCTCATACCCCGTGATACGCCCCAAGGGCGCGTCGAGCGACCGAAAGATAACCAGCGACGACTTTGCAAAGGAGTGGCGAACGCTGATCGGCAAGACACCCTACTTCACCATGGACCAATGGATGACGGCCATGGATGCCGAAAACCAGCAAGCCGCGATCTTCGAGGCGGAAAGCGATGCGCTCACCCACGTGCTGAACATGAAGTCGGCAATGGGCGGATACAAGGTAAGCCTGATATGGTTGCCCGAGCGAATGAATATAACCAGTGCCAACAAACTGCTCAAACTGCTGGAGGAACCACCTTCGCAAACGGTGTTTCTCTTGGTGAGCGAGGAGCCTGAACGGCTGCTGGAGACCATTCGCAGTCGCGTGCAACGATTCGACGTGCACCGCATCGACACGCCCGACATGGAGCAGGCGCTCATCAGCAGGCGCGGACTGGACGCCGACATGGCGCAACGCGTGGCACATACGGCATGCGGCAACTGGCTGAAAGCCATGGAGGAGCTCGACAGCGACAGTGAAAACCGACAATTTTTCGACCTCTTCGTGAACCTCATGCGACAAGCGTACATGCGCGAAATGAAAGGTCTGAAGAATTGGAGCGACAATGTTGCCGGTCTGGGACGAGAGAAACAACGGCGCATGTTGACCTATTTCCTGCACTTGGTGCGCGAAAACTTCATGTTCAACTTTCAGCAACCAGCCCTCAACTACATGACGCAGGAAGAGGAAAAGTTTAGCCAACACTTCGCGCGATTCATCAATGAGCGCAATGTGGTGGAAATGGCTGAAATGCTACAACGTACACACCGCGACATCGGACAGAACGCCAATGCGAAGATTCAGTTCTTCAACTTGGCTCTCAATATGATCATACTCCTTAGGAGATGACACCTTTTATCACATCTAAAAACAATTATCATGAACAATAATACATGTACGGGATGCGACCGTGGACTCTGCAGCGCCGCTGTGGGGCGACAGGACAAGCAACTCAACACCTACGACTGGCTGGCCGATGTACCCGGCAACGCTGAGTCGACCGACTTGGTGGAGGTGCAGTTCAAGAACACGCGAAAAGGATATTACCACAACGTCAATAACCTCAGGTTGCAAAAGGGCGACATTGTGGCTGTGGAAGCCAATCCCGGACACGACATCGGCGTGGTGACACTCACCGGACGCCTTGTACATTTGCAGATCAAAAAGGCCAACCTCAAATCGGCCGACGACATACGACGCATCTATCGCATAGCGAAGCCTGTGGACATGGAGAAATACCATGAGGCCAAGGCGCGCGAGCACAACACCATGATCGAGAGCCGACAGATCGCCAAACGCCTCGGATTGCAGATGAAGATTGGCGACGTGGAATATCAAGGCGATGGAAACAAAGCCATATTCTACTACATCGCCGACGAACGTGTGGACTTCCGTCAGCTCATCAAAGACTTGGCAGCCACATTCCACGTGCGCATTGAGATGAAGCAAATCGGAGCGCGACAGGAGGCTGGACGCATCGGTGGAACAGGACCTTGCGGACGCGAGTTGTGCTGCGCCACATGGATGAAGAACTTCTCGAGCGTGTCGACCAACGCCGCACGCTTCCAAGACATCTCGCTCAACCCACAGAAGTTGGCTGGCATGTGCGCCAAGTTGAAATGCTGCCTCAACTATGAGGTGGACGATTACATGGAGGCTGGACGCAAATTGCCGCCCAAGGACGCTATACTGCAAACGCAAGACTGCGATTTCTTCCTCTTCAAAACCGACATCCTGGCAGGGCTCTGCACCTACTCGTCGGACAAGAACCTGGCTGTAAACCTCGAAACAATAACTGCCGAGCGCGCCAAGGAGGTCATCGCCATGAACCGACAAGGTGAGAAACCGCTCTCGCTGCAAGAGGACGACAGGGCGAAGGAGGCCAAGAAGCCCATCGACCTGCTGGCAGATGCAGACCTGAGCAGATTCGACAAGTCGAAACGAAAGAAGAAGGGCGGACAGAAGAGCCACAAGCCGAAAGCCGACAACCGACCCGCACAAACCAACCAACAAGGAAACGCGCCGCGTCAGGATGCGCCGCAGGGCGAGGCTCCGCGCAACGGAAACCAACAGAAACGACGCAACAAGCCCAACCGCACCATCAAGCCTAACCGTACCAATGGACCCAAGGGCGAGGCGCAACAGCAACCCCAACAGGGGGCTAAGCCACAGCAACCCAATGGCAAGCCACAGCAAACGGCCAACCAGCAGCAACCAGCCAAAGCCCAGCAGAGTGCCAAGCCGCAACAGGGCGCCAATCCACAGCCAAGCAAGCCACAAGGACAACCTACCCCAAAGGAGAACGCATGAAACACATAATGGCATTCCTCATGGCAGGCGTGCTATGTGTAGCGTGTACGGGCAACAAAGTCTACGACCACTACAACCACACGCCCATTGCCGGATGGGAGAAGATCGACACGCTGAAATTTGAAGTTCCACCCTTGGCCAAACAAGGATTGTACGCCACCAGCATGGGACTGCGCATCAACAACGCATTTCCCTTCATCAGCATGACGCTCATTGTGGAGCAGACGGTGCTACCCGCCAACAAGACGGTAATAGACACCATCAACTGCCCACTGATGGGCAAGGACGGACAGGTAAGGGGCAAAGGCGTAAGCTATTACCAATACCACTTCCCCGTCTCGCTCATGCAACTCAATGAGAACGACTCGTTGCACATCACCGTTCGCCACGACATGAAGCGCGAAATACTGCCAGGCGTGTCGGACATCGGCATCGAACTGGAGAGAAGGCAATAAAACCCAAACGGTCATTGGGGAAAAATGATAGCACTAAAGGCGACCTGCCGCACCACAAATCGAATGACTTTGCGATGCGGCAGGTCGCCTTTTAGCCCAAATCGGTCATTAGATTTCAATTCTTGTTAGTGTTTGTTTCGAGCAGGTTGCGACA